>Ga0214921_10000406_pt1 | contig 81963 bp, 64 predicted proteins | sample LL1505_MetaG_FD_177992 | JGI IMG/M metagenome (GOLD analysis project Ga0214921, IMG submission 177992) | Freshwater microbial communities from Lake Lanier, Atlanta, Georgia, United States - LL-1505 | ecosystem: Environmental > Aquatic > Freshwater > Lake | place: USA: Georgia | collected... | reverse complement strand
GCATTGCCGTGGCCGCTGTCCTTGATTTTGCGGATGGAGCTGCAGCCAGGTTGTTGCGCGCTCCCTCCGACATGGGCCGTGAATTGGATTCCTTGGCGGACTTGGTATCCTTCGGACTCTTGCCCGCAGCACTGCTGATGGTGAATGCGCGCAGCCTTATGCCTTCCTACGGGATGGCGCCATGGCCGGTGGATGGGAATGCTTCGTGGCCCATGCCAACGTTTCCTGCCCAAGGCGAGGCCTGGTGGTTGCTTTGTTTTGCGGCCATACCCTTGGCTTCAGCGTGGCGGTTGGCGCGGTTTAACTTGATGAACACGCCCACCCCTCATTTCATTGGCTTGCCCACGCCTGCTCATGCCATGCTTTGGATGGGTTTTCTCGGTTCCCTGGCATCTTGGCCGGTGACCTGGCTTTTGAAACTAGAGGCTTGGCATTTGGCCCTTGCGGCCTTGGGGACCTCTGCCCTTTTGGTATCCAATTTGCCCATGCTCTCCCTGAAGCCTTCCGAGGTCGGCAAGCGATTTCCCTATCTTCGCCAAGTTCTCCTCGGCTTGGTGGCTGTAGCGATAGGGTTCTGGGGCTTTGGGGGGCTCTTTGTGATCATGCTTTTGTATATTCCTTTTTCGATTTTTATTCTACGTTTGTTATGAAACAATTCCTTGCTGAAATTGACGTGATGCCTCATGATGCCTTGCTGGACCCTCAAGGCAAGGCGGTTTTGACTGGCCTGGCTCGTTTGGATCTATCGGATGTTGTCGATGTCCGCGTTGGCAAACATATTCGCATGCAGTTGAAGGCTGCTAATGCAACCGATGCCGAATCCATGGCTCGCAAAGCCTGCCAAGAATTGCTGGCCAATCCGGTGATGGAATCGTTTTCTTTGGAGGTTCGCGAATTACCGTGAACCCCAAGGAATCGGATCAGCCCAAGGCAAGCGGCATGCTCAGCGTGGTTTCCACCCCGCTGGGGAACTTGGGTGACATCACAGCCCGCAGTCTGGAGCTGTTGCGGACGGCGGATTTGGTCCTGTGCGAAGATACCCGAACCACCGGAATGCTCCTGAAGCACTTGGGTATTCAGGCCGTTTTGAAGTCCTATCACGCATATAATGAGCATGTTATACTTGACAAAATTCTTGAGCAGCTTCAATCCGGCGCCAAAATGGTCTTGGTATCGGATGCCGGAACACCGGGGATCTCTGATCCAGGCTTTTTGTTAATACGTCATTTGTTGCAACATCGAATCAAGGTTGATGTGGCCCCTGGACCCAGTGCGATCCTTCCGGCCTTGCTCTTGTCAGGATTTCCATGCGATCGTTTTGTGTTCGAGGGTTTTCTCCCCCTCAAGAAAGGAAGAGCCACCCGACTCAATGCCTTGAAAACCGAGGCCAGAACCGTCATTTTGTACGAATCTCCTCATCGAATTCTGCGTACGGTGAAGGACCTGGCTGAGATCCTGGGCCCTGATCGGCAAGCCTGTCTTGCCAGAGAATTAACCAAATTACACCAAGAAATCATTCATCTCCCTCTGGCAGATCTCGCCCGGCATTGCGAAAGCAAGCCCCCCAAAGGCGAAATCGTCTTGGTGCTCCAAGGGGCTTCGAAGGATAAAGCCGGGGACTAATTCGCCGGAGGGATATAGGAGCCGTTTACATCCCCGAACGTCAGTGTTCGTAACAGCAGGTTATTGTAAGTGCCACCGCTTACGAGGTTGAGGGAAACGGTTTCAAATCGCCAATCCCCTGCGGGCATGGTGGGGATGACATTGGAAAATCGGCGTGCCGTTACCAACGCATCCGTGGCATTGATGGAGTTGCTGGCATTCACATCCGCTGCCAACAGGAACAGCCCACTGAGGAGGCTCACGTTGCTGAAGTGCCGGTTAATGGCCAAGGCATCGGTGGCATTGACTCCGCCCCATGCCTTGTTGGTCTGGTATTCCAGGGCATAAGTCCCCGCAGGACGATTACCTAGGCTGAATATACCTTGCGCATCGGTTGTATCACGGCCAATTTCAGCATTGTTCTGTTTGAGCACGATGATGGTATTGGTCATGGGGCTTTGAGTCGTATTGGCATAAACCAAGGTGCCGCCTATTACGGATCCTCCCGTGCAGTTGATAGGACCTGTCAGGGGTTTGGATACCGCATTGGAACGCCTGCCTCTCCAGGCATTGTTGGTTCCGATGGGGGTGATTGCATACCAATCTTCCGAAACTAGGTTGGTGCCGTTGACCGTAAAGGTGGTTGAGCTCGTGGTGCCAATGGAGTCCATATACCTGGCGCCAAGGCGATGAATGTTATATCGACCTGCGCCGGTTACGGCAGACCAGGACAAGGTCAAGGAGGAGGAACATACCGTAGGAAAGGCAATGCCGGTAACCAAAGGGCTGATATTCAAGGGCTGGGCACTTTCACTGGCAATGGTGCCGGAACTCACTCGGATTTTGATTTGCCCGCCGGTGGTCGAAGGCACCACCCAGCTGTAGTGCCGTACCGATGCAGCGAGGTTGCTCGCAATCGTGGTCCAGCTTTGCCCGTTGTTGGAACTCCATTGCAGGGTGAATGGCCCCGTATTGCCCGTTGCATCCCAACGGAGGATCTCGGTTTCTCCGCTAACGAAGGACTCGCCGCCCATGGGATAGGTCAAGGTGATTTGGTCGGTATGCCATTCGTAAACCAGCCAATAAACTTGCGGGCCAAGGGCTATTCCTTGACCCATGATGCGGGCGGTGTAGGTGCCGGCAACAGGGTTGCTGATGCGGACTTGCTCCACATTGTTAAGGGAATCCAGGCCAGGCACCGCAACACTGTTCAAAGAAGCTGCATTCGGGCTAGGATCCAATATTAAAGGAAGTTGGGTAGCGCCGGATGGGGTAAGGATCTTGAGATCAAGGTTATTCACCAAGGCGCGGGTCGCATTGGCGATACCCGGGCGGTCAGCCCAATACAACATTACCCTTAATTGCCGAACATTTGCAGGCACCTCAATGGCATGGCTGATGCTGTCGTTGACTGCAAGGCTTCCTGTAACAAAACGGTTGTTTTGCAACAATTCCACGGCGCGCAATGCATTGATCCGTCCCCAGCCAAATTGAAAATCAGGCCCTGGATTGCCCAAGTCTTCTGCGGTGTTGAGAATGGCCGCTTTGAGCAAGGCGGTGGGTGGTACAGCATTGTTATTCAAGGCGCGGTACCCGTGGCTGATTTGGGCAAGAGTTCCCATCACGGAGGGGGATGCGGCTGAGGTTCCTCCGCCGGTTTGGTAGGTATTGTTGGGGGCGGTAGACATTTGGTTGTATCCGTTGGCACAGATGTCGGGCTTGATACGACCGTCTTTGGCAGGTCCTCTGCTGGAGGAGCTTTCGAGTGCATCGGTGTTGCGTAAATTGCCCACAGCGATTACATTTTTGGCGGCCTTGTAACCACCGGTAATGTTGCCCCACCCGGTCCCGGCCCCGTAACCGTGGTCGGCTGTCCCGGCATTTCCTGCCGAGAAGACATGCATTAACTGATTGTTGGTTTGAATTTGTCCGTCGATGCTCACAGCGCTGCTGTTGTAAACGCCGCCGTTAACTTCTGAGTATGACGTGGAAGTCAGGGTTGTACCCAGGCTGTTGTAATTGGATATTGCATTGGTGATATGGGGGTAGCCCGAAATATCGTACATGTGCAGGTACGCTCCGTATGCCGCCCCGATCCGGGTTGGATTCAAATTGCCCGATCCCACGGCGATCCCTGCGGTCATATCGCCGTGGGTATTGGCCGAGGAGGTATTGGTGGTGTACTGCGTAACCCTCCCCGCAAAATCGATATGCGGACCAATCGCGCCATCGTCTGCAATGGCGACCGTGATTCCTTCACCGTTGTACCGCATACCTCCATCCAATTTGTTGTCGATCGCCTGCCCTCGGTGAAGACTGCGGGCTTCGCGATCCTCCGGCTCCCCCAAGCCACGGGCAGCTTCCATGAATTGAACGGCAGGGTGTGCGAGGATCCAATCGGCATCCCTATCGTTGGCGTAGAAGCTCAGCCCCAATTGTCCGTGGACGGATTCCATAGGGTCCACCGAGGGAAGGTTTCTCCAAAAATCCTTGAATTGGTCAAGGTTCGCAGCGGGATGAAGCAGGATATGCAGGCCTTTGAGGCCATTTCGTGTCGAAATTTCGGATAATAACTTGGGGTTGGTCAGCTCCGTGGATCGCTTAGCATCCACGCTCAGGGTATCACAGGCCGCAAAGAGGTTGCGTTCACGGCATAAATAATCCAGCAATGCAGGGCTAGGCTGTTCAGGCACCGCAATCAAATAAGCCAAAGGCGGCATGAACCCCTGATATTCCACCCCAAGCTCTTCCATTTTCTTCCATTCTGCCGAGCCGGGTAGCCTCTGCATTCCCAGGGCCAGGTATTTCTTTCCATCAAAGGAGGGGTACCCTCTCCATATTCGTCCCAATTCCGCAGGATTGTTTGGAATCCATCTCAATTGTTGAATCCCTCCCTGATGCCTCATGGCAAAGTAATTCGCGCCGGATCTGTTGGCTTGGGCAAGCAGCCCCTGATCCGGCCAATAGCCTTGGGCCAGGACCGCAAGAACAAGAAAAGTGAAAGGTTTCCAAAGCGCCTTGCCTTGCGTTTTCAAATAGTTCATGGTCGAGAAAATTGACCTAAAAATAATCCAAGTTGTCCATTAAGCGGGCGAACGTAAGCCTTGCATCGGTTACTTTGAGGCTACAAGACATGGTCATGCCGCTTACAATGAATATCCTGGAAACGAATGCCTTCAAGGCAAGGCCATGGATGAACAGGTTTGCGGCCGCCTTGCTTACGGCGGTTCTGTGGTGGTGGTCCTTTCCGCCTATGGATTTTTCCTTGCTGATCATGGTGGCCTTGGTTCCTCTGTTGTGGCTTGCGGAACCCTTTGCCCAAGGTATTCGAATGCCTTTTGTTTTCGGCGCCATGCTCGCAGCCTTTGGATTGGGTACTTGGTGGGTTTACCATGCGGCACTCATCGGAGCAGTCGCCGGGGTTGTTGCCAATGCAGGATATGTTACCGTTGCCTTGTGGATTTATCGAACCCTGTGCAGGAAGGCGGGGGATACGATGGACAAAAAGCCGTGGCTGACCTGGATTTTTTGGATAAGCCCTTGGTTAGCCATGGAATATGTGCATCAAAGAATCGATCTGGATTTTCCCTGGATGCTCTTGGGTCATGCCATGGCCAATCATCCATCGTGGATACAGTTTTACGAATGGACCGGTGTTGCAGGGGGTTCTTTGTGGATATTGTCGGTGAATTTTTGGGCTTACCGGGCCTGGATGCACGCTCCCAAAGGGCGGGTGCGATCATGGGTGCCCGCACTGTTGGCGTTCATCCTGCCGTGGGGTTATTCCCAATGGAGGTATGCCACTTACCAGCCGATAGGGGATGCCGTCAAAGTCGCTGCGATACAACCGAACATGGATCCCTACACCGTCAAGTTTGACCCTTCAACCTACGAAGAGCAAATGCGGATCATGCTTGCTCTGTCCGATTCGGCCGCGGATGCTGCGTTGGTTTTGTGGCCAGAAACGGCACTGCCTGGATTTTACCAAACAGGTAATGCTGCGCCAGCCAATCCTTACGCAGATCAACTGATGGCGCACCATCGCCTCCATCCTGAACAGGCATGGATTGTCGGTGCCAGTACGGTCGAGTGGCATCAGGACAAGGAGCATGCAGGCCCCTATGCCAGGTGCCTCGATCAGGGCGGCCTTCGATGGTACACCGCCTACAATTCGTCCCTGGGATTTCCTCCACTGCGGTTGGAGACTGATGCAGCAATGCCCTTGCTTTACCATAAATCCAAACTGGTCATCGGGGTAGAGAAATTGCCATATCCATGGTTTTTTCAGGCTGTTTCCAAGGTAATTTCCGTGGATTTAGGTGGAATGAGCGGTCAATTGGGCAAACAAACCGCACAAATCCCCATGACCATGCCGCTGATGCATCCCTCTCCTCGGGATAGCAAGGGAAAGCATTTGCAGCGAATTCCCTTGAAAGCCGCAACATTGATTTGTTACGAATCCATCTTCGGTGAGTTCTGCGGCGAATTTGTCCGAAATGGCGCGAATTTGTTGTGCGTCATGACCAACGATGGGTGGTGGGGCCCCACGGATGGTCACCGTCAGCATTTGGCTTGGGCCAGACTTCGTGCGATCGAATATCGTCGAGACGTGTTGCGATCAGCCAATACCGGTATCTCAGCGACCATGAACCAACGGGGAGATCTTCTCGACTCCTTGGGATGGGATCAAAGAGGTTTGGTCAAGGGTCAGCTACGGCTCAACCCTGCCATGACTTATTATGCAAGGCATGGCGATTATATCGGGAGAATTGCAGGTATGATCACGATCCTGACCCTGCTGATTGCCTGGGTTCGTCAAAGGATACCCACCAAACCCCTCAAAGCCCATCCCTAAGGCCCCCCTTTCCTGAAGAATTATTCTTTTGTTTCGAATTTATAAAAATAATGTTATCAAATTCAATACCCTTCGTCCTAGAACCTGACCTGATTTCCAAAGTCGAGGCGTTGGCCTTGGATTGCGGGGCCTATTTGATGCAAGCCAGGGAGCAGCTGCAAACTGAGCAGGTGCATTTCAAGGACACTCACAATTTGGTCACTCACGCGGACCTGGAATGCGAGAAGAGGTTGATTGAAGGGCTCTCGACCCTGTGTCCTCAAGCCGCTTTTCAAACCGAGGAGGGTGTGGTCGTTGGAGTTTCCGAGGGTCTGCGTTGGATCATTGATCCTTTGGACGGAACCACCAATTTCGTGCACAACCTTCCCTTTTACAGCATTAGTATTGCCCTGGCACAGGATGATGAATTGTTGCTTGGGGTCGTGTATGCACCCTGTACACGGGAGATGTTTTCCGCCGTGAAGGGTGCAGGGGCTTTTTTGAACGGGATCCCCATCCGTGCTTCTAATCAGGAGCGTTTGGAGGATGCCCTGCTCGCCACCGGTTTTCCGTATTATCGCTTTGACCGCATGGAGGAGTACATGGCTTCCCTGGGGCAACTCATGCGGCAGTGTCGCGGTCTGCGACGACTGGGTTCCGCTGCCTTGGACCTTGCCTATGTGGCTTGCGGTCGTTTCGACGCCTATTTTGAGCATAATCTTCAACCGTGGGATGTGGCTGCAGGTATTTTGTTGGTACAAGAGGCCGGTGGGGTGGTTCGTGGCATCCGCGAAGGAGTCAACCCGCTGCATGGTACGGAAATCGTGGCCTCCGGCCAGAGGTTAGCGGAACCGGTCCGGATAGCATTGAATCCTAACGATGCTTGATGTCCCATCACTCCATGCTCTTTGCTCCATACTCTTTGCCCCTCGCCTTTGCTAACTTTACCCTATGAACAAGACCCAGCAATTTATCGAAGAAAATCGCCAGCGCCTTCTGGACGAACTTTTTGATTTGTTAAGAATTCCCTCCGTTTCGGCCAATCCGGATTTCAGCGAGGATGTATTTGAGGCAGCTCAATTTGTAGCCGATCGCCTCAACGAAGCAGGGGCTGAACATGTGGAGGTTTGTCCTACGGCCGGTTATCCGGTGGTTTACGGGGAGCGCATCGTGGATCCGGCTTTGCCCACCGTCCTGGTGTACGGTCATTACGATGTACAACCTGCAGACCCTTACGAATTGTGGCACAGCCCACCCTTTGAGCCTGAAATTCGGGATGGCAAAATTTATGCCCGAGGTGCCTGCGATGACAAAGGACAAGTGTATATGCATGTCAAAGCCTTCGAGTACATGATGCGTTACGATGCGCTACCCTGCAACATCAAGTTCATGATTGAAGGCGAAGAGGAAGTGGGATCGGCCAATCTCGCTACGTTTATTGTGGAAAACAGAGAACGCCTTCGCGCTGATGTTGTGCTTATTTCCGATACCAGCATGATAGCCAACGATGTGCCTAGCATTGATGCTGGGCTGCGCGGTTTATCCTATGTGGAAGTTGAAGTGACCGGCCCCAACAGGGATCTGCATTCCGGAGTCTATGGAGGAGCAGTCACCAATCCCATTAACGCATTGTGTGGGATGATCGCCCAAATGCACGATGCTCATGGCCGCATAACGATACCGGGCTTTTACGATCAAGTGCAGGATTTGACCCAAGCGGAACGGGATGAATTGAACCGTGCTCCATTCGATGCGGAGGCCTATAAGAAGGATTTGGACATCGACGCCTTGCGGGGAGAGGAAGGGTATAACACCATGGAACGCACAGGGATACGACCAACCCTGGATGTGAACGGGATTTGGGGGGGATATACCGGGGAAGGATCCAAAACGGTGTTACCGTCCAAAGCCTTTGCCAAAATATCCATGCGTTTGGTTCCCCATCAGACTTCGGAAACCGCGACAGAACTGTTCAGCAACTATTTTCAATCGATTGCTCCTCCAGGGGTCCGCGTCGAGGTCAGGCCTCACCATGGTGGAGAACCGGTGGTGACGCCTACCGACAGCATTGCTTTTCGGGCAGCATCACTGGCCATGCTGGATACCTTCGGGGTGAATCCTATTCCGACCCGGGGTGGTGGTAGCATACCCATTGTGGCCCTCTTCGAAAAGGAATTGGGACTTAAATCCGTCCTGATGGGTTTTGGTCTGGACTCGGATGCCTTGCATTCTCCCAACGAACATTACGGGGTCTTTAATTATTTCAAAGGAATCGAAACGATTCCCTCTTTCTTTGCGCATTATGCGCGCTTGCAGGCAGAGTCTTGATCTCGAATTTTAGGATTCCTACGATGGGTGTTGGGTCAGCCTTCTCCCTTGCCGTGTTGACCTTGGCTTGCTACGCTTGCGATGCAACTGCGGCCAATTCGAGGTTGATTTCTCCCAAACCTCAGGCGTCAACCCACGCGTTGAGTCTGATTGCCAGGCCCGATTACCGCAATGATACCCCTGATTTTGAGAAGATTGTGAAATTGATTCGAGGAATGCGGGCCGATGCTTTGTTGCGTCATGCGGGCCCTCGCTTGGAGGTTGTGTTAGGAGAAAGAGAGAGCACTTGCACCAACCGGGCTGCCTATGCGATGATGCGTAATTTTTTTGAGAAGCATCCCATTAGGAATTTTAAAGTGCTGCACCAAGGGGGCGGCCAATCGGCTTATCTTATGGGGCTCTACAAGGACCAAGTAGGGGAAACTTTCAAGGTCCGGATTTTCTTTGGGGTGCATGAGGGGAAATGGGAAATCACGCGCCTCGTCTTTCGTTAAATTAATCCGAAGATCATGACTAGGCAAGACTATATTCGGTGGGCGCTGCAAGAGGATTTGGGAAACGGTGACCATACGACCAGGGCCTGCATACCGCCGCAACAAAGAGGTTCTGCGCATTTGTTGGTGAAGGCGGAAGGGGTCTTGGCCGGAATGTCCACGGCCCTGCAGGTATTCACCCAGGTTGATCCTCATCTCGAAGTCAAGACGATGCGCCATGACGGCGACCGTATCCATGCGGGTGATATTATCATGGAGGTTACGGGTTCTGTGGCTTCCATATTGCAGGCCGAGCGGCTCTTTCTGAATATCCTGCAGCGCATGAGTGGAATTGCGACAAGGACCCGACTTTGGTCGGATAAGATAGCCCATACGAATTGCCGTTTATTGGACACCCGCAAAACCACTCCCCTGCACCGCGTTATGGAAAAGGAAGCCGTGCGATGCGGTGGCGGTGTGAATCACCGAATGGGTTTATACGATGCGATTTTGGTGAAGGATAATCATGTGGATGCCTGCGGTGGTATCCGTGAAGCTTTGGCAGCGGTTCAGCAATACCTTTCCCGGGAAAATCTTCATCTTCCTGTGATCGTGGAGGTGCGCAGTTTGGAAGAATTGGATACGCTGCTGAAGGCCGGACCTGTGGACCGTGTTTTGCTTGATAATTTTTCGGTACCTCGCTTGACGGAGGCCTTGGCCATGCTTAGGGACTATGCCAAAGATGGTTTGAAGCCAACCCTGATCACCGAAGCAAGTGGGAATATTCGTTGGGATAATTTGGTGGCCTATGCGGAGACCGGCGTCGATTTTCTATCCATTGGCGCCTTGACCCACAGCGTCGAGGCCCTGGACTTAAGCCTCAAAATTTCCAAAATCCAAGCTTCATAAAGGTCAAGCTTCGGATTTCAATACCCTTAGGAGGTTTCGTTCAATTTGTTGGCCAAGCTGTTACGGTAAAGCGAAGCAAAATGTTCGATACCGGGGAATTTCTGACCGTTCAAGACGATGGAACCTTCGGTTACGGTACCCAGGGCGAAGTAAGGTAGCCCAAGGCCGTCTAAACATTGCTCGAAGGCGTATTGTTCGGAAGGATCGATGCTCACCAAGGCACGGCTTTGGCCTTCACCAAACCAAAAGGCATCCTGACGGATGCCTTCCATCGAATTGACCTCAAATCCCAAGTGGCGGTGCAGCGCGGATTCAAGCAAGCTGATCCAAACCCCTCCATCCGAGACATCGTGCATGGACAAAACCAATTGTTGACGAGTCAAAGCATGAAGGCCTTCGTGAAGGGCCAGTTCGGCCTGCATATCCAGCGAAGGGCAAGGACTCAATTTGACTTGATGGTAGGAATAGAGATATTGGGAAGAACCCAGATCTTCGGTCACCGGGCCTAATAGGTAAATTTTATCCCCGGCTTGTTTGAAGTCCAAGCTTTGTTGATGCGTAAGCTCGTCAAGCAGACCCAGCATGCCAATCACGGGGGATGGCATCACCGGTCCTTCGTAAGACGATTGGTTGTAGAAGCTCACGTTGCCACCGGTGACTGGGGTATGGAGGGCCCTGCAGGCCATGCCCATTCCCTCGATGGCTTTGACGAATTGCCAATAAACCTGCGGGTTGTAGGGGTTACCAAAATTAAGGCAATTGGTGACGGCCAAGGGCTTGGCTCCAGAGCAAACAATGTTACGAGCCGCTTCGGCCACCGCGATGGCAGCTCCCCGGTGCGGGTCGGCGTGGACATACCGGGAATTGCAGTCCACGGTAAGGGCCAACGCCTTTCCATTTTCTTTGACCCACACCAAGGAGGCATCGGAGGGATTCCGTGTTCCGAGATGGGCCGTGCCAATCGTATCGTCGTATTGCTTGGCCACCCATTCTTTGGAGCAAAGGTTGGGGTGTGCACTTAAGTGCTCCAATATCGGTAACATTTCTTCTACCGTAGGGGACGGCACCGGAATCTGCTTAGGATCAAAGGCAGCAATCTCTTGAATATAATCCGGTTCGCTATAATTTCGGGTGTAAACGGGAGCACCCCCGCCCAAGACCAGGCTATCGGCAGGCACTTTGGCGATAAGTTGCTCCTCCATGTAGAATTCCAGGTGCTCGCCTTCGATCACTTCCCCGATTTGTTCACAAGGAATATCCCATTTGCGGAAGACTTCCAAGACTTCATGCTCCCGGCCCCTATGCGCCACGACCAACATCCTTTCTTGGGATTCCGATAAGAGCAATTCCCAACCCTGCATGCGGGCTTGACGCGTGGGCACTCGTTCCAGTTGGATGCGCATGCCGGCTTGGCCTTTGGCCGACATTTCCGAAGTGGAACAGATGATCCCCGCAGCACCCATATCCTGCATGCCTACGACTGACCCTGTCTGAATCAACTCAAGGGTTGCTTCCAGCAAGAGCTTTTCCTGGAAGGGGTCCCCAACTTGCACCGAGGGGAGGTCTTCCGCGGCATTTTCGCCCAAATCCTTGGAGGCGAATGCTGCTCCATGGATACCGTCCTTGCCGGTCCTGGAACCTACGATGAAAACCGGATTGCCAGGGCCCTCGGATATGGCTTTGACCGTTTCGCCGTGGCGAACAATCCCCGCGCTCATGGCATTCACCAACGGGTTGACCTGAAAACAATCGTCAAAAAATACTTCGCCGCCCACGGTCGGGATCCCAAAAGCATTGCCGTAATCGCCAATTCCACGCACGATGCCCCTCATAAGCCAGTGGGTCTTGGGATGTTCCGCCTTTCCGAATCGGAGGCTGTTGAGTTGGGCAACGGGCCTTGCTCCCATGGTGAAAATATCTCGGTTGATTCCCCCAACCCCTGTTGCTGCCCCTTGGTAGGGCTCGATCGCAGAGGGATGGTTATGGGATTCAATTTTGAAGGCACAGGCAAGTCCATCGCCTATATCCACCAAGCCTGCATTTTCTTCGCCCGCTTTGGCTAGCATGCAATCCCCTTCCCGTGGCAAGGTTTTGAGCCATTGTATGGAGTTCTTGTACGAACAATGTTCGCTCCACATCACGGAATAAATACTGAGTTCCGTGAAATTCGGATCCCGGCCCAAATAGTCTTGAATGGCACGGTACTCTTCTTCCAGCAGGCCCAGGGTTAGCGCTGTTTCAAGGGAAGGCATGGGGATTCCATCGTTCGGAACAACGGAAGGGGACGGATAAGCCATGGTTTAAGGATAATGAATGGGCTAAGGGGTATTCGTCAAAAGCTGAAGACGCAGGGTTTCGTTTTTTATCTTTCTGTAAGACATTCTTTTCCATTGCTTTGGACGATCAAGGGCCCGAACTTTTCCATCGGATTCGATGGCCAAAATTTGGCTTTGACGTCGATCGCTTTGGGTCATCAAAATTCGGGTCTGCAAGCTTGGGCCGTTTGTACTGTTCGTAGCAATCCGGGTGAATGCGACGCAAGTCCAATCAGGGTAGGCATTTTGCCAAGACGATTTCGAATCCGCCGGAAGATCTTCGCATTTTTCGAGAACTGCGTAACCGAATCTTCGTTGGTTACGGTAGGTAGCCGTGAAATATTGCCCTAAATTGTATCCTTGAACCCGGTATATTTTGGAATCAAGACGAAGGATCAAAAGTTTTTCTGTGCTGCTGGTTCTAGTTAATTCCATAACATCTGTTTCCACAGCGTTCCTGCTTTGCCAATGCAGCTCGACGGCAGCAGGATAATCTTTCCTGAATTCTTCCAGCATTTCCAAGGGCAATTTGCGGGCCGAAATTTTTCGAAAAGACGGCGCGGCCTTGGTAGGCTTTAGCGAGTCAGATCCCGCTGACACCATGTTGGGTGTTGGCAACGGAGGCTCAGTGCCGGCCAATGTGGGTGGAAGCCAGGTTATTAAGGTCAAAACAACCATGGTCCATAGCAACCCCCAAGAATTCCGTAGGGGCCGGTGAGCATCCAAACGACTTTGCATATCCAAAAATACATGTTTTAAGGGGCAGAAGGGGATAGAGACCCGGCAAAGTAATTTAGAAATATATTTTAATTTCAAAATATAATATTTTGGATCATTCTATGATTTTTAAGGATTATTTTACAAAAAAAATATATTTTTTTATTTCAAAAGCATCTAAAATTCATAAAAAATTGAATTTTAATAAAAAATTTTTCAGAAAAAGATGAATTTCTGAATTTTATAATCCTCAAGAATTAATTTTGCCTTCGAAACCTCTAAACTTCTTATTCCATGGCCCATCTCCGCCACCAAGCTCTGCAAAGCATCCGCCAATATGCGGCCCCCTTTGCCATGCCGGTCCCCTTCAAGAGCTCCGAACGCTTTGCCGAAAACGTCTTCAACAAGAAAGCAATGCGCGAATTTCTTTCGCCGGAGATCTACGAGGCCCTCAACGAAGCCATCGACCAAGGTCATGGCATCAGTTCAGAGATTGCCAGGCAAGTTGCCAACGGAATGAAGAATTGGGCCATGGCCAAAGGCGCCACCCATTACACCCACTGGTTTCAGCCGTTGACCGGTTCCACCGCGGAGAAGCACGATTCCTTCTTCTCGCTGAACAACGATGGTGAGGCCATCGAGGCTTTCAGTGGCGGCGCTTTGGTACAGCAGGAACCCGATGCCTCTTCTTTCCCCAGCGGGGGTATCCGCAATACCTTTGAGGCCCGCGGTTATACCGCATGGGATCCCAGCTCCCCCGCTTTTGTGCTCGAAAGTCCTGCAGGCAAAACCTTGTGCATCCCTACCATTTTTGTTTCCTATACCGGGGAGTCGCTGGATTATAAATCTCCCTTGCTCAAATCCCTTGCCGCCGTCGAAAAAGCCGGTGTGGCCGTATGCCAGTATTTTGACAAGAACATTACCCGGGTTTTCCCAACATTGGGTGTGGAGCAAGAATACTTTTTGGTAGATTCGGCACTCTTCGATGCCAGGCCTGATTTGGTCTTGTCGGGCCGCACCTTGTTCGGCCATGGGGCAGCGCGTGGTCAACAGCTTGAAGATCATTACTTTGGAACTATTCCGGAACGGGTGCACACCTTCATGGTGGATTTGGAGAACGAGGCCTACCGCTTGGGGATTCCCCTCAAGACAAGGCATAACGAAGTAGCGCCGGGACAGTTCGAATGCGCTCCTCTATTTGAGGAAATCAATTTGGCGGTGGACCACAATCAGCTCCTCATGGATTTGATGGAGAAATTATCCAAGCGCCATGGCCTTACCGTGTTATTGCACGAGAAGCCGTTTGCGGGGGTCAACGGATCGGGCAAACACAACAATTGGTCCTTGGGCACCAATACCGGGAAGAATTTGTTATCACCCGGCAAAACCCCCAAGAGTAATTTGATGTTCCTCACCTTTTTTGTGAATGCCATCAAGGCTTTTCATGATCATGCCGATTTGATCCGGGCCTCTATTGCCAGTGCGGGCAACGATCATAGGCTGGGTGCCAACGAAGCCCCTCCCGCCATCATGTCGGCCTTCTTGGGGGATCAATTGTCCAGGGTTTTGGATGAAATCGAAAAAGGCAAATTGGACAAAGACCAGGTGGAGGTCCGCTCCCTGATGCACCAAATCAAAGCGATTCCCGAAATCCTGTTGGATAACACCGATCGCAACCGCACCTCTCCCTTTGCCTTCACCGGTAACAAATTCGAATTGAGGGCGGTAGGCTCTGCCTCCAATTGTGCCGCGGCCATGACCGTTCTGAATGCCGCCATGGCCCAAAGCCTTACCGCATTCAAAACCGAGGTGGACAAAGCCATCGGCGATGGTGAAAGCCGTGAAGGCGCTCTTCTTAAAGTTTTGCAGAAATACATCAAGGCCTCCAAGAAGATACGCTTTGAAGGGAATGGTTACGGAGAAGAATGGCAGAAAGAAGCGGCCAAACGAGGTCTTTCCAATTATCGAACCACCCCGGAGGCCTTGGACGCCATGGTTTCCAAATCCACGGTTCAGTTGTTCGAGAAAATGGGGGTGTACACGGAACGCGAAATCGAAGCCAGGCATGAAATTATGCTGGAGAATTACATCAAAAAGCTCCAAATCGAATCCCGGGTAGTGGGCGAGCTAAGCCTTACCCAAATCGTGCCTGCGGCGATGACCTATCAACAGCGCTGTTTGGAAAACCTCCGTTTGCAGAAGGAATTGGGGATAACCGCCAAAAGCACTGCCTCTCTCAAAGTATTGGCCGAAACGATTGGACAGCATATCGCTGCTATGGTGGAGCAAACCGAAAAGATGCGCTTGGCCCGCAAAAAGGCTAACGAAATCGAATCCACCCGAACCAGGGCCCAAGTCTATTGCGAACAGGTGAAGCCGTATTTGGAAAGTATTCGGGATCATGCCGATCGTTTGGAAATTCTGGTGGATAACGAATTGTGGCCCCTCCCCAAGTACAGGGAGTTGTTATTCCTAAAATAACAGGCCTTAAGGGCTTTTTAATTTTCTTGCCTTCGTTCCAAAGCGGGGAATGCGTTTCTTTAGGTATGAATGAAATTCAAAAGCAAAGCGTAATTCGTACGGTCCTAAAGGCATTTTTGGGGCTTGGCATCCTGCTTGGAGGCTCAGCAACCTGGGCGCAGCCCACAGAACATCATGGCTGTGCAGAGGCCAAGCTAGGGGCCATGCAAAGAAGCAGACTATGGAACGAAAGTGGTTTGGGACGAGTTGCGGCGCTTAATCGGGGGGCAGACGCCTACGATATTCATTATTACCGCTTTGATTTGAATGTCACCACGGCCTCTACGGCACTGAGTGGCAATGTTCTGTTCAGAGCGATTGTCTTGCAGGGAGCCATGGACACTTTTTGGTTTGAATTGCGCTCGTTTTTGACCATTGATTCGGTGGTTTTCAACGGGCAGCGATACCTGGGCTCTCAGCTGATTCGAGCGGGAGAGGTGGTTAAATTTCCTTTGAACCAGACTTTGCCTACAGGCTCCAACCTCGAGTGCAGGGTATTCTACGGGGGAACCCCATCTGGAACCGGTTTCTTTGCGGGGGTGACCTCGGCGGCCTCATCGACCTGGGGGGTTCGGGCGACATGGACCTTGTCAGAACCCTTTGGCGCACCGGATTGGTTTCCTTGCAAACAAGACCTTTGGGACAAAATTGATTCGGTGGATTTTGTGGGTTCCTGTGCCAATCCCAACAAAGTTGCTTCCAACGGATTGTTGTTTTCCACCCAGGCTTTACCGAACAACCGTAGCCGTTTCGAATGGAGAACCCGTTATCCGCAGGCATTTTATTTAATCGCCTTTGCGGTGGCTCCTTACACGGAGTATTTGAATTATGCCAGGCCAGTCCCGGGAGATTCCGTGTTCATTCAACATTGGGTGTACAATGCCAACAACAGTTCCGGACAGAGCTGCCTTAATTTCTGGTTGACCAATTTGAATCAAACCCCCGACATGCTGGAGCGCTTCTCCAGGCAATGGATAGCCTATCCCTTTCGTGTCGAGAAATACGGCCACATGATGGCTCCACTGGGGGGAGGAATGGAACATCAGACCATGAGCACCATGGGCAGCTTCAGCACCGATTTGGTCTCTCATGAGCTTGCTCACCAGTGGTTTGGCGATTTGGTCACCTGCGCGACTTGGAGCGATATATGGCTGAATGAGGGTTGGGCATCGTACGGCGAATACCTGTACCGTCAGGCGGCTTTGGGTCAAAGTTCCGCCAATTCCTGGATGACTTCGGCCCAATCCTCGGCTCGATCGGTAACCAATGCCTCGGTTTATGTTCCTGCAGGGGCCGACGAAAATCGTATCTTCAATTCCGCTTTGACCTACAAAAAGGGGGCCTGTGTTTTGCATATGTTACGGCATGAATTAGGGGATACTGTATTCTTCAGGGCCGCGAGGCAGTATTTGTTGGGAAGACAGCATGCGGTTGCCACGACGGATGAATTCAGGCAATACCTGGAGGCGGGAAGTGGGGTCAATTTGCAACCCTTTTTTCAAGATTGGGTTTACGGGCAGGGTCATCCTACCTACAGCCTCAGCTGGAATCAATCCGGGAACAATTTGTGGGTTCAGGTGAATCAAGCGGTAACGACCCCATCGGTGACCCCCACCTTCAGGAACAAGATCCCGATACGGCTTACGTTTTCTAATACCGGTATTCCTGCCCAAACCCTTTGGTTGCAACCCGGAACCTCGGTCCAAGCGTACACCGTCGCAGGGACGATCTCCACCTTCAGCCTAGACCCGGATCAGATTCTCCTCAAAGGCAGCTCCACGGTTACCCGTAACAACAATCTTACAGGGTGCAGGGCCACGGATTCCACCTTTGCATTGCAGGGCTGTGTTGCGGTGGTTGGTCCCAGGGGTAGGATTTTTACTTCATCGGGGACCTTCGTGGATACCCTCAGGAATGTGGGCGGATGCGATAGTCTTCTGATTCAGCAAGTTAGTCTAAGTTCGGCTTGTGTTACATTGGTGGGGGATTCAGCTTGCCAAGGGGGCAACGCGTCTTTGCGCCTTCAGTCCAATCCCCGAACGGCTGTGATCGCTTGGCAAATTAGGTTGGTGGGGGATTTAGGTTCATTTGGACCTCCTGTTGGGGGATGGGTGGATTCCTTTTGGGGTCCGCTGCAATGGAGCGTGAATACGGGGGCTTGGACCATTTCCTGGTCCGGTTCGCCACGCGCTACCAACGCATCGTCATTGTTGGGCTTGTCCTTGACAACGATGGGAACTTTGGGGAGCCTGCGATTGGATACGGCAGCGGGGGCTCATTGGGTGCAGAGTACCGGAATTCCTTTGCCACCTATGCAGTCCTTGCAGGCTCAGGGAAATCAAGGGCTGATTATTCGTCCATGCGGACAAGGCCCTACGCTCTCGGGTCGTGTTTCATACGACCGCAACCCGCCTTTGTATTTGCAAGGAGCCATTTGCAGGCTGCGAAGGTTAGGGACCGCTCAGGTGGTGGCAGTGGATACCACGGACTCGATGGGAAATTATCAATTTGCTGTTCCGCAGGGTGGCGGTGGGGATTTTGTGCTTGAAGTCAGCCCCCTCAGTCCTTGGGGCGGGGTCAATGCATCGGACGCCTTGCAGGTGGCCCGCTATTTCGGGGGCGGAATTACCTGGACTCCATTGCGCATCAGGTCCGGGGATGTCAACAACAATTTTGTTACCAACGGTACGGATGCCCTCTTGATCAGCAGGCGTTTGACCGGGCTCATCAGCACCTTTGCGGTTGCAGACTGGGTAATCGAACCCGCCCAATTTACCTGGAACGGACTTGGGTCCATCCAATTGGACTGGGTGGTCTTGTGTGCGGGGGATGTGAACGGTTCTTATCAGCCTTCCAATTCCACGTCTCGCTTTGGATCGTCAGCGGGGCATGTTCAATACCGCAGGACTCCCTGACCAAAGAGCATCCAGGGTAAAGGCCGCAGTAAAGCCCGAAGGGTAAGGGCCGCAGTAAAGCCAGTAGGGTTCAGGCTTGGAGCCCTTGCCTGTATTTTAATTATTTCAAATGGGATTTGAGGGTCTCCTCCAGGGCTGGTCCCCTTAGGTTTTTGGCGATGATTACGCCATTTCCATCAATAAGGTAACTCATGGGGATGCCGGTGACCCCGTACATTTGGCCGGCGGCATTGCCCCAACCTTTGAGGTCAGAAACATGCTCTTTCCAAACCAGTTTATCCTCGGTGATGGCCTGTAGCCAGCGGTCTTTTTGTTGATCGAGGGATACGGAGAACACGGTAAAACCTTTGCCGGATTTGAATTTGGAATCTTTGAAGGCTTCGTAGGCCTTGACGACATTGGGGTTTTCGTAACGGCATGGGCGGCACCAAGAAGCCCAGAAGTCAATGAGAACCATTTTGCCTTTGAGGTCGCTGAGCTTAAGATCTTTGCCATCCACCCCGGCTTGAACAATTTCGGGGGCTTTTTCGCCAACTTTGAGGCCGCCGGGTTGGGCATTGACGATTTGGGGAAGCCAAAAGAATGCTACTCCACAAAGCAAAGAGAGTACGGTTGGGAAAAAGGGGCGGTGATAAGGCAAGGAAAGGCTCATAGGGAAGGTTTAGGATTAAATTCTTTTGGAAAATTTTGTTTTATTAGAACGCTAATTTAGTTCAAAATTACAATCCGTGCACAAGCCGTAACTTTGGGGAGCATGTTGGTTTCCTTTTTCAAAACACCCGGGCACAAAAAATTCTCCTACAAGCCTTTGTACGCCAAAGAAGAACGCAAATCTGCGGCTATAGTGGGCGATACAGGTCCTTTGGAAACCAAAAGGATACGGTTTAAACGAAATACCATGGTTCAAGCAGGGTCAGCTCGTCATCTGGGGGGCTTGCGCTTTGTGGGTCTTTTTGCGGCAATTCTAGGACTGAGCGGTGTGATGGTCGGGGATGCTGAATGGCGTCAAATTTCCTATGCCTTGATTTTGTTTGCCGGATGGGTAGGATGGCGCTTGTTTCGACCCAGCAAGGAGGTCCATAAACCCCACGATTCAAACCCGGGCAGTCATGTCGGAAACTGAGCTATTGAGCGAAATTCACCTGTTGCCTGATCGGGTAATCAACCAAATCGCCGCAGGGGAGGTGGTACAGCGACCCTCTTCGGTGCTCAAGGAGTTGCTTGAAAACTCCGTGGATGCGGGGGCTAGCAGCATCAAAGTCTCCATTCGAGACGCAGGCCGTACCCTGATTGAGGTCATGGACAACGGGAAAGGCATTCGTGCCGCGCAGGCCACCAAGGCGCTCTTGCGGCATGCCACTTCCAAAATCACGGATTGGGAAGATCTGAGCCGATTGATTACCTACGGATTTCGAGGGGAAGCCCTGGCCTCGATCGCGGCGGTCTCCCAAATGGAGTTGGCCAGCCGTCATATCGAGGAGGCGCACGGCTTTGTTCTTTTGTGCGATGGCGGCCTAGTCCGTGAACAAAGAGAAATTGCCCATACCGTCGGCACACGGATTTCGGTGCGTTCCTTGTTTTACAACGTTCCTGCTCGCCGTAATTTTCTCAAAAAAGACGAAACCGAATTTCGCAATCTGGAAGATGAGTTTATTCGATTGGCCTTGGCCAAGCCGGAACTTCATCTTGAGTTACAACATCAGGACAAGGTCTTGCATGTTCTCAAACCTGCCAACCTGAAGCAGCGCATTCATCAGTTGTTGGGAAGAGCCTTTGCCGATGCCCTAGTTCCTGTCGAAGAGCAGACGCAACTTGTTGGAATCCAAGGATTTGTTGCCAAACCATCCGCATGCCGCAAAACGAGGTATGCCCAATACCTCTTTGTGAACGGAAGGTATTTCAGGGATTCCTACTTGCAACATGCCCTGAGTTCTGCCATGGAGGGTATATTGCCTCCACAGCATTATCCAGCTTATATTCTGAATTTGGAAGTTGATTCCTCCAAAATGGACGTGAACGTTCATCCTTCCAAAATTGAAGTCAAATTTGAAGAGGACAAAGGAATTTACGCGATCCTCAAAGCCGCAGTTCGGCGTTCATTGGGTCAATTTCAATTGATGCCTTCCCTCGATTTTGAGAAGGAGCCTTTACCGGACGCATGGGGTATAGCCCCCGGTGCGCCTTCCCAAATTCAACCTCCACAGGTTCAGTGGAATCCGCGCTACAATCCATTTGAGGCCGAATCAGGCAGGCCCAGAGCCAGCGCAGACCCGGCGACCTATTGGAATGCTCAAACCGTTTGGAGGGCATCTGCGGATTCCGATGCTTGGCAGGCAAGTGACAAGTTCTTGACCGATGACCAAACTTGGGAAGATGATGGCCGCATCCTTGGGGGACATTGGGCGGTGTTCATGTCCGATCGTCATCTCTACATCGTGAATATTCCGGCATTGCACGGAATTTTGAAAACGGAGAGGCTCTTAAAGGACCTGGATGGGATCTTTAGGCCCACATCGACCGGTTTGAAATTGCAGACCCAAGAATGGACCCTACCGCAGGACACGGATTTGCAAGAGCTGCGATCCTGTGCCTTGTCGTTGGGAGTCGAATTGGAAGCGATGTTGCCGCAAAGCGAAGCGCAGGTGATTGGTATCCCTACGGGGAGTTCATGGGCAGAGGTATCCGATTTGTTGGATTATCTATCCTCCAGCCTTTCCCAAGGTCATGCACCCGAAAGGTCCGAGATCTTGGGATATTTGGCGCGACGCCGCGGTACCGCATCGATTCCCGCATTGTTCGATGAAAGTATCCCCAAACAGATTAGCCTGGTTCTGCGCCAGAGAATCCGGGAAGCATTGCCATTGCTTGGGCCTGATGGTCGTTCCGTTTGGAAGCTTGTCCATCCTCAATCTTTCTTTGGCCCTAATTTGAATCCCTAACCCCCCTGAATTCCGATGAGCAATCCAATTAGCCCGGGAAGGTTTGAATTCCTTCCGCCGGTCGTCAAAAACATGGTCATCATCAACGGCCTCTGTTTTCTGGGAACTTATGTGTTACAGACTAGCCTTGGGTTGGACTTGATTGAGGTTTTGGGCATGCACTTACCCGGTTCCAAAGCGTACTCCTTCTGGCAGCCCTTGACCCACTTGTTTATGCACGGGAATTTTGAGCATTTGCTGTTTAATATGTTCTCCTTTTGGATGTTCGGGAGCATTCTTGAGAATGTGTGGGGCTCCTCCCGCTTTCTGACTTTTTATTTGGTGGCAGGGGTCGGCGCTGCTTTTCTCCATTACTTGGTCGTTTTCCTGATGGATATACGACCTGAATTGTTATGGATTGAGGATCAAATAAAAATGGCCAATGCAGAGACCTTGTTGGGTTTGGAAAGTCGCAAAGAAGATTTGTTGAGCGGGCCCAATATCATTGGCGCAAGCGGTGCAGTTGCCGGCATATGGATCGCCTTTGCCACCATGTTTCCCAACAATTACCTCTATCTTTTCTTCTTTGTTCCGGTCAAAGCCAAATATCTGGCGATGTTGTACGTGGGCTTTGAATTGTTGGCAGTATGGCAGGCCAATCCTACCGATAATGTGGCCCATTTTGCTCACCTGGGGGGTATGCTCTTCGGTTTTGCGATGGTTCGTTGGTTTGGCCAATAAACGCCTCCTGCCGCGATGAACCAAGCATCCAAGCTGATGATTGATGTACGCGACCAATGGAATCGATGGGGTCGCATTGAGCATATGCTGGTCCTCAACGGGTTGGTATTTGTTTTGTTGTGGGGTTCTTCTTGGTTTGGATTTAGGGCCTCCATCCTGAACTCGCTGGCGTTGCCGCCCAACCCCCTTGAGAGTCTTTGGAAACCGTGGACCTTGTTGACCTATGCGCTGACCCATCAAGGTTTCTGGCATTTGTTGTGGAACATGCTTTTGCTATATTGGGCAGCGCATTTTTTAGTGAGTTTTCTGGGGCCAAGGGTGATTTTGCAGTTCTACGGTGGGGGTGCTTTGGCGGGGGCCTTGTTGTTCTGGTTGGGAACAGGTTTGTTTGGTTTATGGAACGGCTGGGGCCTTGAACAATACGCGGCCGTACCTCCTTTGATTGGGGCATCTGCTGCGGTGATGGCTTTTTTCTGGGCTTCGGTTTTGTTGGCTCCTGACTTTGAGGTGAGACTGTTTGGGATCTTGCCAATTCGCTTGCGTTGGTTGGGGATTGCGATGTTGTTGTACGATGGAGTGGGTTTGTTTTCGGCCAATTCAGGCGGACATTGGGCTCATCTTGGCGGTGCTTTGTGGGGTATTGGTTATTTGCGCCATTTGCAGGGAGCATTGCGTTTTCCTCCATGGGGTTTAGGCTCCGCCACTACCTCCAAGAGACAACACACCAAGGACCCCCACTCCATCCAATCTGAAACCGATCGCTTGTTGGATAAAATCTCCAAAAGCGGATTTTCTTCCTTGAAAGCCAGCGAGAAGCAATGGCTTGATCAACATCATCGTTCATGAAATCCCGTTTTGATTTTCTTTGGAGAGGCCTGCGGGCAACCCTCACAGGAATAAATCTCTTGCTTGCGATGGGGATGCTGGCAGTTTATGCGATCCCATGGCTGGATCCGCGGTGGCTGGCTCCATTGGCCTTGGTGGGCTTCTTGTATGTTCCCTTGCTGGCAGGACTTATAATTTGCTCAGTGTTATGGATGATTCGCGTAAATGCTCGATTCTGGATATCGGTGGTGATTATTGCCCTTGGTTGGAAGGTGCACTCCATGTGGTGGCAATGGCCATGGCCTTCTAATGCGGAGCCTTTTACGCACGCTTTGGTTCAAGGTGATTTTCAAAAGGCACCTTATGATTCAAAGCGAAACTGGAAAGTAATTTCCTACAATGTGGGTACCTTCAAGCTTCAGGACCCTTCCTCAGTAACGCCCAAGCCCATTTCTTCTTCCAGGGATTTTCTAATCAAACTGTTGGACGCGGTACAACCGGATTTGGTTGGATTGCAGGATTTTGTCAGTTGGGAGCCCAGCAAGTCGGATGTATTAAAAAGTTTAAGGCTTCACCCTGGATTGCAGGGCTATACGTTGCTGGGTCAAGATGCGAAGCGGCAATCTTTTCGAATTTTCTTGGATGCTTCGAAACCATTTCATTCCCAACTTTACCGTCATCAAGGGAAGGGAAGTGATGATGGTACATCGAATGAAAGGCTGACGTGGGTAAGTGGCATGGTGATGCTGACCCGATGGCCTGTGTTGGATCACGGGTATCAGAATCTTGGTGAACCCAGTCATAACGGGGGGATGATGTGGGCTGATATGCTCATGGCCAAGGATACCCTCCGTTGGGTGAATCTGCATCTGGCTTCCAATCAAATTTCTCCTCCTGAACTAGGCCCCGTTCAGGCCTTGGAATTGAAGAGCGATAGTTCCCAAAGGACCATCAAAGGCATACTGCGTAAAATCGCCTACAGTGCCAGACTCCGCGCCGAACAAGCGGATCAGATCAGGGTATTCATGGATGAATCTCCTTATCCTTTGTTGGTCACCGGGGACTTTAATGATTTGCCCTATTCTTTTGCGGTTAATCGCATAAAGCATAAGTTGAAGGATACTTTTGAGAGCAAGGGCCAAGGCATGGGCAACACCTATGCCCGGACATTTCCGAGTTTTCGAATAGACCATGTGATGGTAGACCCACGATTCCATGTGCTATCGCATGAGGTTGTTCGGCTTCGTTACTCCGATCACTATCCGGTTGTGGCGGTGCTGGGTCGATAAATGGCTATTTTTGCCTTCGTTGACCAACCATGAATCCATCGACACCTTCTGAAACATTAGCCAAGGGAATGGCCCCGGACAAGGGGGCTTTGCATCTCTACAATACCCTGAGCAGAACCAAAGAGCCCTTTGTGGCCTTGAATGCTCCGCATGTAGGGATGTATGTTTGCGGCCCAACCGTTTACGGCCCACCTCATTTGGGGCACGCGCGGCCTTATGTGACCTTTGATGTGTTGAGCAGATACCTGAGGCATTTGGGGTACCAGGTTCGTTATGTCCGTAACATCACCGATGTTGGGCATTTGGTGGACGATGCCGATGAAGGAGAAGACAAAATTGCCCGTAGAGCCAGGTTGGAGAAGTTGGAGCCCATGGAATTGGTTCAACGCTATACCCTCGCCTTTCACAAAGCCATGGATTTGTTGGGCAATCAGCCGCCTTCGATAGAACCCAGGGCCTCAGGGCATATCCCGGAGCAAATCGAAATGATCGAGGTGCTCATTCGTAAAGGTTTTGCATACGAGTCCAACGGCTCTGTTTACTTTGATCTGGAAGCCTACCGCGCTAAGTATCCCTACGGTGACCTGTCGGGGAGGGTAGTGGATGAATTGGTTGCCGGAGCAGGGAACGAACGCAGGGCCTTGGCGGGGCAGTCCGAGAAACGTAAGCCCGAAGACTTTGCCTTGTGGAAAAATGCGGAACCCCAACACATCATGCGTTGGAATTCCCCTTGGGGGCTGGGATTCCCGGGATGGCATATTGAATGTTCGGCCATGGGGGTCAAGTATTTGGATGCGCCTTTTGATATTCATGGAGGGGGCATGGACTTGCTTTTTCCGCATCACGAAAGTGAAATGGCTCAAACGACCGCTTGCCACGACTGCGCCCCTTGCCGATACTGGATGCATAACAACATGGTGACCATCAACGGTCAGAAGATGGGCAAGTCGTTAGGGAACTTTATCAATTTGGATGATTTGTTTGAAGGAACCCATCCTTTGCTCAGCCAGGCGTATGATCCCATGAGCATTCGCTTCTTTATCCTTCAAGCCCAGTACCGCAGCACCTTGGATTTCAGTGATGGGGCTCTTGCTGCTTCCGCCAAAGGTTACAAGCGCTGGATCCAAGGCCTTCAAGAGTTAATTGCCTATAAGCCAGCTCCATCCATGGCAGGTCAGGAGCCTGCCGTTAACTCAGGCAGCATTCTGAGTGCTCCCATCTTTGAAGCCAAAGCGCAGGCTGCTTTGAACGACGACCTGAACACCCCCATCTTGATTGCCTTGGGGTATGAATTGTTGAATGAATTTCAGTCCGTGAAATCAGGGAAGATTACAGTGACTGCAGCCAATTGGACGGATCTCGTCGGAAAGATCAAGGTATACATGACCGATATTCTTGGCTTCAATTTGTCGGATTCCGGTAAAGAGGCTTCTTTAAGTCCTGCTTTGGAAGGCGCCATGAAATTGATCTTGGATTTGAGGCAACAAGCCAAAGATTCCAAGAATTGGGCTCAAAGCGATTTGATTCGGAACGCGCTTAACGAAGCCGGAATCAAGGTGATGGACGACAAGGAAGGCAGTCGCTGGTCCTTGGGTTGATGGCGGCCGAAGGGTAACATCGTATTAACTCGATTCATGAAGATTTTCGTTTTGAAGCCTGTAGCATTTTTCGGAAGAGCAGCGAATGGAGTACTCTTGGCATTTGTTCTCGTGGGCATTGCCCTCTTGCAGAGCTGCCGTTGGGAGGAGAAGGCCAACGAGTCGGAATCACCGTCGCCTTCGGACGAAACTTCTTTGGTTTCGGTTCCTGAGTTTCAGGGGGATTCGGCCATGGCTTGGGTGGAGAGGCAGGTCGCCTTTGGCCCCCGCATTCCGGGCACCAAGGCTCATCAAGCTTGTGGGGATTGGTTGGTTCAAAAATTAAAATCGCGCGGCCTTCAAGTCACCGAGCAGAAGGATCGCCTGACCATGCACGATGGGAAGACTTTTGAGCTCCGTAATCTGATTGCCTCTCTGCATCCTTTGGCCGAAAGACGTATCGTCCTTGCGGCCCATTGGGATACGCGCCCCATGGCCGATATGGATCCTGCGGCCCCCAAATCAACCTTTGATGGCGCGAACGATGGCGCTTCGGGGGTGGCGGTTTTGTTGGAACTGAGCAGGCATCTGGATTCATTGCCCGAGGATATGGGGATAGACTTGGTCTTTTTTGATTTGGAGGATTACGGAGTATCGGAGGTAAGGGACTCGTATGGCATAGGGGCTCAGTATTGGTCCAAGCGCCCTCATGTTTCGGGCTACAGGGCCTCCAAAGGGATTTTGTTGGATATGGTGGGGGCGGTGGATGCGCGGTTTTGCTGGGAGGGGCATTCTCTGCAATTTGCCCCGGATTGGACCCGACAAATATGGCAGCAAGCCCAAGCCCTTGGGTACGGAGACTTATTTGTTCCCGTGCCTTGCCAGCCGGTGACGGACGACCATTATTATGTCAACACCATTGCGGGCATTCCCATGGTGGACATCATTGATTTACGCTCAGAGGGCCCTACGGGATTTCCACCCCATTGGCATACCCGGGCTGACAAGGTGGATGTTGTCTCGAAGCGTACCCTTCAAGCGGTCGGTCAGACCTTGTTGCAGGTATTGTACCGTTAATTCTCGGCTTATTTTTGGGGGTGCCTCCCAATATCCTACGATCTACTCCCCCTTCTGGTCAAAAATCGGTAAAATCTGACACCGGCTCATCCGGTTCAGCCCCCCAAAAACCCTCAGGCCCTCGGTCAGGGAAGGGAAAAGCCGCGCAGTTGAACGCAGAAAATTGGCATTTTTGGAAAAACCCCACGTTGCTGACCGGTACCGGCACCTTGGTCCTGGTGATCGCTGCGGCATGGATTTTGGGCCTGGGATCCTATGCAATGACCTGGAAGGAAGACCAGAGTTTATTTCATGATCGGTCCTGGCTTCATCTGTTCCAAAACGACCAAGAGGCAGCGAATTGGTTGGGCAGATTCGGTGCTTTTTTGGGGCATTGGACCGTGTACCGAGGTTGGGGGGTGAGTGTTTTGTTGTTGTGGTTTTGGGTTTTGCTTCTGGGTCTCAAATGTTTGTTCACCGAATTCAAAGTTAATTTACTTTCGAGAGGTGTAGAGGCCTTGTGGATGGCCTCAGCACTTTCGGTAACATTTTCCTTTTTCTTGCATGTAGTTTGGCCACAGGCTTTTCCTTGGGGTGGTGCCTTTGGGAATTTTGTTGCGGATTGGATTTGTGGATTCGTCGGAAAGATCGGCGCAGGTTTGACCTTGGCCGGGTATTGGTTTGCCTGGTACCTTATTCGATCGGAGAAACGCCTTCAATGGCCCGAATGGAAGAAGGCTACACCTCCCCCCGATTTGACCGTTCCCTCCATTTCCGAAGAACTACTGAATTCAGAAGAATTACAGAATTCAGAAGAACAGCCAGCTTTAGAAGAACTAACCGAGCAGGTCGAAGCGCATGAGCTTGATCATTTCCCAGAGGTGCTGGAAGCCGAAGTCGATCCCCCCATGGAGGTGGATTCGTTGGAGATGCCGTTGGAACAAGGGGATACAGGACCGGTGTTGACGGAGGAAAGCGATGCCGATTGGGTCAAGACCGGCAAAATCGGGGATATGGAGGTCGCGTTGCCGGACCAGGAAGAGGTCCTTGCAGACGCCCATACGGTCGCCTTGAGCGAGAGTGAGCTTTATGACCACAAACTTGATTTGTCGGGTTACCGTTACCCCACCTTGGATTTGTTGGCGGAACATGCCCAAGGTAAATTTCAAATTAATCCGACGGAACTGGAGGCCAACAAAGACCAGATTGTGGTCACGCTCAAACAGTACGGCATCGAAATTGACAAAATCAAGGCCACCGTGGGCCCAACCGTGACCCTTTATGAGGTCATCCCCGCGGCAGGGGTTCGTATATCCCGGATCAAAAATCTGGAAGACGATATAGCCCTAAGTTTGGCGGCCTTGGGTATTCGGATCATTGCCCCCATGCCCGGCAAAGGAACGGTCGGAATCGAAGTGCCAAATCAGAACAAGGAATTGGTGGGGATGAGGGGCATGCTTGCTTCGGATCGTTTTGTAACGGCGGATATGGAATTGCCCATTGCCTTGGGCAAGACCATTTCGAATGAAATTTATGTTGCGGATTTGACCAAAATGCCTCATTTGCTGATGGCCGGTGCTACCGGGCAAGGCAAATCCGTGGGCATTAACTCGATCTTGGTATCGCTGCTTTACAAGAAGCACCCGAGTGAACTAAAACTGGTTTTGGTCGATCCCAAGAAGGTGGAACTTTCGTTGTTTCGACGAATCGAGAAACATTTCCTGGCTTGCCTTCCCGAGAGTGAAGACGCCATCGTGACCGATACCCGACAGGTGGTGCAGACCATGAATGCCCTGGGTGTGGAAATGGATATGCGCTACGATTTGCTCAAGGATGCCCAGGTGCGCAACTTGGTAGAATACAATGCCAAATTCCGTAAACGACGACTATCCCCCAGCGCAGGGCATCGTTATCTTCCTTATATCGTCGTTGTTATAGATGAATTTGCGGATTTAATCATGACGGCCGGGAAGGAAATCGAATTCCCAATCACGCGATTGGCCCAATTAGCGAGGGCTGTAGGGATCCATTTAATTGTGGCAACCCAAAGGCCCTCGGTCAATATTATTACCGGAACCATCAAAGCAAATTTCCCTGCAAGGATCGCCTTCAAAGTCAGCTCCAAAATTGACAGCCGTACCATTCTGGACACCGGAGGCGCCGAACAATTGGTGGGTCGTGGAGATATGTTGCTTTCGCTTTCCTCCAATGTGATTCGCCTGCAATGCGCCTTCGTTGATACCCCGGAGGTGGAGGCTGTTTGCGATTTTATCGGAGATCAAAACGGTTATCCAACAGCCTTTCAACTTCCGGAAGTCAAGGATCCTGAATCCGAGAAGGGTACAGCGGGCGATGGTGATTCGACCACCAGAGACGCTTTGTTCGACGAGGCCGCAAGAATGGTGGTCCAATACCAACAAGGGTCGACATCGTTGCTTCAACGCCGCATGACCATTGGGTACGCAAGGGCCGGTAGGTTAATCGATCAGCTTGAGGCGGCAGGAATAGTCGGGCGTTTCGAGGGCTCCAAGCCTCGCGAGGTCCTCTACACCGACCTGCATCACCTGGAAGATCGGCTCAGGCAGCTTAAGGAGATGTAATTTCGCGTTTTCTGCACAATACCAATAGCCTCACGGTAAGTATTTACCTCTGTTTTGTATATTTTCCCTACTTATGCGATGTATCTTCCTTCTAACAACCGTTGCACTCATGCTTCATGCCGTTCCAGAACCGGGAACCGCGGGAACTGTTCAACAGGCTCGAAAATCCAATAAATCCGAGAAGGCTGCTAAAGCAGGGCGTAAAACCAAGGTTCAAGCGGGTTCCGGGGATGCGCGCTCCAAGGCGCTCTTGAAAGAAATGAGCAAGCATTACCGTTCCATGAAATCGATGGAAGCCCAAGTTGCTCTGGAAATGGAGGGAGGTGCAGGCCAAAAGAAAGAAAAGCGCAAAGGCAAACTCTTCCTGAGAGGGCGAAAATTCAGAATTGATATGGGCGAGCAGCTGCTTATCAGCGATGGTAAAATTTCGTGGACCTATCTCAAAGAAATGAACGAAGTGAGCATCAGTCTGTACGAGCCGACCCCGGACCAGATTACCCCGGATAACTTGTTCACGCTTTACGAAAAAGGTTTTGATTCCTTTATGGACTCCGAAACCGGTGGAGACCGTGACGGAATTGCTCAGATCGATTTGATTCCTCAAAACAAATCAGTTTCTTATTTCAAAGTCCGATTAACCGTCCACAAAAGCTCTCGTCAGATACAGAAAGCCATCGTCTTCGATAAATCAGGGGTACAATACGCTTATTCCATCACCGCATTCAAGGCCAACCCTGTTTTGAAAGAGGACCTGTTCGCCTTCAACCCCAAAGCTTATCCGGGGGTGGAAGTTGTGGACATGCGTTAGTTGTCCTCCATTCCCTAGCAAAGGAACGAGTCCCAAGCAAGGGAGTGATCCCAAGAAGGGGACTGCGTCCCCGGAAGGGGAGCGGCCTGCAGGTTAAGGTACCAGCTTCATTTCTCGGACCAGGTGTCCTGCACCAGCGAAACGATCGATGATGTAGAGTACATAGCGGATGTCCACACTGATGGTGCGTTGCATGGCCGGATTGAACATCAAATCACCGGTCATGGATTCCCAATTGCCGTCGAAAGCAATGCCCACCAATTCTGCACGCGCATTCATCACAGGGCTACCGCTGTTACCTCCGGTAATATCGTTGTTGGAGATGAAACAGGTCACAAGTTCACCGTCCCTACCGTAGGGCACAAAATTCCCTTGCTCCAAATCCTCTTTGAGTTTGCCCGGAACCATGAATTCTTCGCTTTTGGGATCTTCTTTCTGGAGGATACCGCGATGGGTGGTGTACCAGGTATAATCCACAGCATCTCGGGGCGTATAGGGCTTGATGTTACCATAGGTCATGCGCAATGTTGAATTGGCATCCGGTGCAAATATTTCGTTGCTTTGGTAAGCCAGCATGGCAGCCATAAGCTTACGACGGACCGGGGCTTGTTCCCCTTGGGCTTTGCGGTCCATGGGCATGAGGACATTGTTGGAATAGTCCGAAACCGCCATAGCCAGGATGACTCCGGGGTCTTTTTTCCAAACCTTGAGGGAGGGTTTCTCCAGAAACTTTTCCAACAAGGTTGGATTTGCCAACAATGAATTTTGGAAAACATTTTTGGCGATGGTTTTGGCCTTGTCTTTCTCCTCATCTCCGTCGGTTTCGTCCATCAATTTGGTGAGGAAGGGAGGGCGATCTTGGGCAGAAATTCGCTGGAGATAGGTGCGAAGCATTCGGGCAAAGGCTTTCTGTTCGGTGGATGCAAAGTATTCCGCCATATTTTCCTTCATGCTGGCCCTTGCCTTATCCGCTTCTGCGCTGATCTTGGCTTTGTCCTTGGGAGAGGCTTCCAGCTGCTTTTGCAAGTCGGTCAGTATCCGGAAATGGCGTACAAAGGCTTGATTACCCAAGGCCTGGCGGAAATAAATCATTTTCCGGTAATCGTTCTGGTACGCAGTAAGCATGGAGCTTAGGCTTTCGAGGGGTTTGCCGTATTCGGCCTTGCGGCCTGGATCCGATTCGATCCATTGGCGCAAACCGTTCTCGTAGGATCGTTTTTTGTCACCCAGACCATCCCTGCGCAGCCCCAGGGTTTGGCCTTGGTAGTACTTGTAAGTGTTCATACCGGAAGCGTAGGTAGAAGCGAGCGCAATGCGGATTTTGTCGTCTTTGTCCATGTCTTCTTTGTAGGCCTGCATGCGGGCACCAATCATGTCTTCCACCATCATGTTGAGGGTGTTCAGGTTAAAATCCAAATTGTCCGCGCTGAGGTAACGGTTGGTGGTGCCGGGGTATCCCATGATCATGGTATAATCCCCGTTACGAACACCGGAGGTGCATACGGCCAGAAAACGATTGGGTTTGAGGGGAATGTTACGGAGGCTATCGTATTCCGCAGCTTCTCCATCCGGTCCGGTATATATGCGCAATACCGAAAAATCACCGGTATGACGAGGCCACATCCAATTGTCGGTATCCCCGCCAAACTTACCCACGCTGCTGGGGGGCGCTCCGACGAGGCGAACATCCTTGTAAACCATGTACACGGAGAGGATGAACTGGTTGCCGTAGAATATGGCCCGCACATCCCCTTGGTAGCCCTTTTTCTCTTTGGCGATTTCGTCGGTGATGATTTTACCCACCCTGGCGATGACCGCAGATCGCTGGTTTTCCGCCACGCCCTGAAGGGAATCGTTCATTCGCTTGGTGATGTCCTCCATCCGAACCAAGGTGGATGCCGTGAGGCCGGGGTTTGGCAATTCTTCGGCACGTGTCATCGCCCAAAATCCGTTGGTGAGGTAGTCTTTCTCCACCGAGCTGTGGTTCTGAATCAAATCGTAAGCGCAGTGATGGTTGGTTAGCAACAGCCCCTGGTCCGATACTATTTCCGCGGTACAAAAACCCCCGCCCAATCGAACGATGGCATCCTTCACCGCGGCTTGGTTAATTTGATAAAGGTCCGTCGCGGATAATTGGAAGCCGGCTTCCTTCATGCGGTCCTCAATCTTGGCGATTTGGATGGGTAACCACATGCCTTTGTCCGCAAGGGCTTGAGGGACCATGCCCCATACCGTGGTCAAAACGATCAAGGAGCGAAACAAGAGAGACGATAGGGGTTTCATGTTAAAAGGGTTTAAAGTCTGGAAAATGATGGTTCTAATGGGGTGAAGGGGTGTGCTGGTTAAGGGCAGAAATTAAGAAATATTCGAGCAAGGCAACGATATGTTACAAATGGATTACTTCGCCGTAAGCCGCCGCTGCTGCTTCCATAACCGCTTCGCTAAGGGTAGGATGCGGGTGAACCGCTTTGATCAGTTCATGTCCGGTGGTTTCAAGCTTGCGGGCAACTACCAATTCAGCGATCATTTCGGTAACATTCGCCCCAATCATGTGGGCGCCCAGCAGCTCCCCGTATTGGTCATCGAAGATGAGTTTAACGAAGCCATCTTTGTGCCCACTGGCGCTTGCTTTTCCGGAGGCACTGAAGGGGAATTTACCCACTTTGAGTTCGTAGCCTGCTTCCTTAGCGGCCTTCTCGGTCATGCCGACCGAGGCAATTTCCGGTTGGCAATAGGTGCAACCCGGTATGTTGCCGTAGTCCAGAGGCTCTGGATGATGGCCGGCGATTTTTTCTACACAAATAATGCCTTCGGCCGAAGCAACGTGCGCCAAGGCAGGGCCTTTGACCACATCGCCAATGGCGTAGTAGCCTTTGGTGGAGGTGCGGTAGTAGTCATCCACTTGAATTTTGCCTTTGTCGAGAGCGATACCGCAGGCTTCCAAACCGATGTTTTCGATGTTCGGAACAATACCTGCAGCGCTCAGCACCACTTCGGCTTCGAGGGTTTGCATACCGGTTGGTGTTTTGACCTGAACCTTGCATCCTGCACCGGAGGTATCCACCGACTCGACCGATGAACTGGTTAGAATATTCATCCCCATTTTCTTGTAGGATTTCTCCAGAGCCTTGGAGACCTCCTCGTCTTCGACCGGAACAATGTTGGGCATGTATTCCACCACGGTCACTTGGGTGCCCATGGCTTGGTAAACGTAGGCAAATTCAACACCGATGGCCCCGGATCCTACAACCAGCATGGATTTGGGTTGTTTGGGAAGGGTCATGGCTTTGCGGTACTCGATGACTTTCTCGCCGTCGATGGGAAGATTGGGCAAGGCACGGGCTCTGGCCCCGGTTGCGATCACTATATGCGGTGCGGTCAGGGTGATGCTCTTGCCATCGGCTTGAGTGACCTCGATTTTGCCCCCTGGCTTGAGGATACCGTTCCCCATGTGGACCTCGATTTTGTTTTTCTTCATGAGGAAGGCTACGCCTTTGCTCATGCCGTCGGCCACACCGCGGCTGCGCTGGATGACCCCACCAAAGTCGGCTTGGGCATCCGCGACCTTGATCCCATAATCCGAAGCGTGTTTGATGTATTCGAAGACTTGGGCACTTTTGAGCAAGGCTTTGGTAGGAATGCAGCCCCAATTGAGGCAGATTCCGCCCAGCGCTTCGCGTTCAACGACAGCCACCTTGAGGCCCAATTGGGAAGCTCGAATGGCAGCAACATACCCACCGGGTCCACCGCCAAGGACAATAACATCGTAATTCATGAAATGATAGGTTTTGGGAGCGCCAAGATACGGCCCTAACGAAGGATGCCCAAACTCCTCATGGTTCCGGTATTCAGGTACTCCTCGGAATTTAACTTGGTGGATACCAATTCCCACAGCCATAATTCGTGGTCCGTGGGACCGCTGGCCAACGGGGCAAAGGCCGCATCCCCCTGCAATGGCCCTAAGCTGCGCAGTTCCGCCCATGCGGCGGCCTCTTTCAAGACCGGGTAACCCCGCCAATTCGCCAGGTGACCGCCTCGCTGGAGTTTGGCGTGTTTGTCCACGGCAAAACCGGATTGACGGCCCAAAACCCGGATCAGGGGAGCCTGCTGAGGCGATAAGAGGTGGAGGACAACATTTTGATGGGGAATGCGTTGCAAATTTTCCAAACTTTTGGTTCCATGGTAAACCGCGGTCAGGTAATGCTTGGGATGCATGCCTACAGCGGTCACGTAGGTGCAGCAATTGTAGTTCCACTTCTCCGAGCCATCACGGGTAAGCAAGGCATACACGGCGGCATCAGCAATATTCCAAAATTTCCGCATGCCTTGGCTTAGTTTTTGGATTTGTTTAGATGCAAGTTTTGCAGGAAATCTTCTGCATTTTGAAGGAGCTGCTCCTGCACGGCGGCTGGCTTTTTTTCCCATTGACGCACCATCATGGCCGATCGTGGATTTCGAAGAAAATAGGCTTTGTTGGAGGAAATAAAGCGCCAATAAAGGGCGTCCCACGGTTCAGTCCAAGCCTTGTCGGCTCGGTAATTGCTCATCTTGAGTACGTAATTGCTGGAACTGATATAAGGCTTGGTGGAAAGCACCCCACCATCCGCGAATTGACCCATACCGTACACGTTGGGTACCATGACCCAATCGTAGGCGTCAATGTACATTTCCATAAACCATTGATAAACCGCATGCGGTCGGATTTCACACAGTAACATAAAATTACTCAAGATCATCAGGCGTTCAATATGATGGTTGTACGCATTGTTCAAGACCCCTCGGATGCAATGATCCACGGGCTCGATGCCTGTTGTTGCCGTATAAAAAGCCTGGGGCATCGAACGATCAAATCCCCAGAAATTTCCGTTGCGCTGACGAACCCCGGCATGCAAATACACCCCGTGTACAAATTCCCTCCAGCCCAGAATTTGCCTCACCAATCCCTCCGTGCTAGACAAAGGGATTTTCTGTTGTTTGCTGGCTTTCAGGCAGGCCGCCAGCACTTGTTCAGGACGGAGCAATCCGTTGTTCAGCAGCGGTGAAATTCCGGAATGATGGAGCAGACTAAATCGTTGATCCATAGCATCTTCGTAAGGTCCAAACAAGGAAAGCCTATCCCGCACAAAGGACATGAGCCATTGCTCTGCATCCTTCCGATTCACCGGCCAGGCCCATGCTCCCCGGGCTGCACCGGGGGCCTTGGGAAAATGCTTTTGGACATAGGCTTCGGCTTCCACCCAGGCCTTGTTCCATTCCAGGGAAGGAGGGGGTGGGGGCGTTGCATCTTTTGGATAGGTTTTGCGGTTGTCTTCGTCGAAACTCCATTGCCCACCAACGGGATCCCCTGATTTAGGATCCACCAGGATGCCGTGTTGCATCCGTTGTTTGCGGTAATAATCCGCCTGAAGGAAGCGCTTACGTCCTTGGAACCACGAATTCGGCTCCATGGGTTGATCCAAGAACAAGGGATTGTCGAGCCATGCAATCGTGAGACCTGTTGCAGCCGATGCCTTGAGCAATCTTTTTTCCAACCAAAAATCACTGCAACGAAAGGCAGTCACTTCTTGAAGGCCCTCTAGGGCGGAGAGGTCATGGATCAAGGCACCGGACTCCGCCCTTGGGTCCTGCGCTTCGATGTATTCCACCTCCCATCCCAGGCTCTGCAATTCGTCGGCGAAGGACATCATGCATGCGCGCTGGTGAATCAATTTCTGCCGATGAAAAGGATATTGCCTGAAGAATAACCATTCCTCCACAATCCATGCTCGCTTCGTGGATGAGCATTGCTCAACCGAAGGCAACGCCAATTGGTGGGGGAAAAAAAGAAAATCCTGGCGGGAACGGTGAGGGGGCATCCCTTTAGAACACCCTTGCCCTGCCGATGTTTGAGCGATTTTAAGGCCCTTTGATCAATTTGCATCGGTACGATCGCTGCCCCTGCCGCCAATGCAAGGTATAGAGCCCTGCCGGCCATGCCATGGTTGACAGGCGAAGGGTCCTGAGTGGATCCGATTGGCCTGATCCCTGGTCGCCATCGTAGCCTTCCGCAGGTTCCTCCATGCTTGAATTCAAGAGCCCTTCTTCGATTTTTTGGCCGTTGGCCCCGCGGATTTCCCAGGTAATGGGCCCAGACTTGGCCTGGAACTGTAGAAGCAAATGCTCCCCAAAAGGATTGGGCATCGCGGGACAGGGCGGATTGGCTAAGGACTCATCTGCGTCCTTGGCCAAAGAACTCAGCAAGGCATTGCTTCGTTCAGGGGTTGAGACGAGGTAGGAGATCCAATCCAAATTGCCATCCCCGTTGCGACCCGTTGAAACATCCGGAATTTGAGGACTGTAGCAGAGGGTGTCGAGCATCTGGAACTGGTTGTTTTGGAACCTGAACAGACCCAAGCATTCCCCGTACCCGGACAGCGTAAAATTGGCATGCATTGCACCCCGTGTCGTATCCCCGGACGCCCATACCAGGGCATAGCTACCGGCCGGGATGCTGATATTGGGCAATTTCCAAAGGCCAGGATTGGCCATATTGTCCGAGAGGTAGGTGTTGGTGCCGGTCACCCAGGGTTGGGTCCCGCCGTTGTAGAGCTCAATCCAATCGCTGGTCCTCCCGCTTTGATCCGTAATGCCGTTGTGGTTCAGGGCCATGATTTCGTTCAAATAGAGGGGGCCCATGGGCCTGGTCTTGATGCGCATAGGGTTGCAGGGCCTGGTTCTTAGGTTCTGGGCCGAGTCCCTGGCCTGCACCTGCACGCTGCATTGCTGAACCTGCGCATTCAACGTAACATAGGCGCCGTACATCCCGTCTCCGGCCATCCCATCCCCATGTTGTCCATCATCCCAGAGGGGGATGGTTAGGGATTGCCCGTCTTGTGTTACCGTTGCAGTCGCCTGTATGCCGTTGCTCAGTTCATCTTCGATACGAACGCGAATAGTGGCCCGCCTTCCGGGGTAAGGGTTGATGACCATGGGCCTGTGCACAACAGGCGGTAGGTTTGCGGGTCCCAGGGAAGCATTCAAGGTAGCATTGGATCGAGCCCCCAGAAATGGAATAATGCTGCTGTTGACATGACCACCAGCAGCTGCTCCTGCAAAGGAGGACAGAAATTGACTGTAGGTATAGCCATAATCCAGGCTTCGGAACGTATCCACCAAGGCAAAGGGGGCAATGCGGCTTCGAATGGAATCCACTTGCGCTAGAAATCCAGTGCTAACTTGTTGATTAGCAACTTTTCTTAAATAAAATCCGTAGATATTTCGGGTATCCGTGTTGGCCATAAGCTTGTCGTACAGCGGCCTGGATTCACCGGGAGTAAATGAGAAAGGGGAGATGGTTTGGTAATTAGGCCCACCCCATTGGATACCCATCGTATTGTCAGGATCGTAAGGCAAGAACCGAAATCGTCCATCCACGGGATGGTCATAGAGGTAGAAGTTATTTTTGTTATAATACGAATCCCAATGACCGGTGCTCAGGTCCGTGGCCAGGGTGAGTAGAGCCGATTCGATATCGAAAATGCTATCAAGCTGGCAATAAATTTGGGCAGAAGCGGTTTGGTTAAGGGTTCGAATAAGTTTGGCGAAATTGCTGTAATCATCGGCGGCCGTATTGGTCATGAGTTCATAGGCCCTGCGTCCCCCGGAGGTCAATTTGTAATCGTTAGGATTGTTGGAAATGTACACCAGATCCGCAGGCCACAGGCATTTGTACAGGTTCCCGTAATCCTGGGCAAATTCGCTTTGCAGGAAATCCTCGTTCAATTGTTCGACGTTGACATAGACCCCCCTGAATCGTCCGTTGAAATAGAGGTTCACATGGGCCGCTCTTGCAGAACGCCCGCCGACACGGTGGGTCAGGTCGTAATAGAATTTGGCCCGGCTGATGGAAGGATCGTTGTGCATCCCGTAGAGGTTGAGATCGCTGATCCCTTCCAGGTTTTGCCCTGGCCTGAACGAATTGAAGGATATGCGGAACTGTTTCTTCTGGGCGTTTCGCGATGTATTTCCTCGAATCCGCAGCCCGCATTCAAACAGGCTGTCCTGAATTCCCGCCCTCGTGAAAACCACCGTGGACCGGTACTCCCGGTTGGAATTGGGATTGGCCAACATCTCCGCCAAGCTATCCGGCGGCAAAAAGACGTCGATCCGTCCCAAAACGTGATCATCGTACAACGACGACCCCCTGGGGCTTCCTGCACCTGATTGGGCCCAAAGGGTCAGTGGACCGCACCAAAGCCCTAAAACCAAAGCGACAATTAACTTAGTAACGCAGACGTTGTTCATGTTGAAAAATCGTTTGGATTCGGGAGGTTAAATTAGGTCTGACCCGGGGTTTTGCAATTTATTCGCCGCAGAGGGGCGTTAAAGACGCTGTTTGCGTTACTTTTGAAAATAAATCCACAACAAGGATTCTTCGTTCTAACCCAATTCACCCCCTTCATTCTTCAAAAACCCCTTTATGAAATTGAAAGCTATCATCTCCAGTGCTATTGTTGCTGTCCTCTTGGCATCTACCCCTTCGGCGTACGCTCAGAAGCCAATTTCTGTCAACAACGGAGGCGGATTCATCAGTTATGGCGCTCATCGCTCCACGATCGAGGCCGGTTTGAACTTTTCGGAAGGGATTACGGTGGTTTTACCTCAGTTGAGGTATCGCTATTTTTTGTCGGATCGTTTTGCCATTCGTGGCACCTTGAACGCGGCTACCAATTCAACGGTTGAAAACGTGTATTCAAACCCCGACAATTTTGACGGCAAAGTGGGAACACGGACAGTCATCGATCGTTCATGGGGATTGCAAGGCGGTTTGGAATATCATCCATCCGGTGCCAAGCGTGTGTCGCCCTACTTCGGAGCCGTTGCCGGAATTGGTGCAGGACGCGGCAAAGAACTTTGGAAAGATTATAACCAAGATGCAGCAGGCGATGGTATTTATGAGTTCCAAACCACGGCCAGTCTCAACGCTCCCTTCTTCTCCTATAATTTCGGCGCTGTTGCCGGGGTTGATATTTACCTCATCGAGAATTTGTACATGGGTTTGGAGCTTAATTGGTTGATGAATGTACGCAACAACCGCATTGTCGAATTTGAAATCGAAAGCCTTGCAGGCTCTGCCAAGGTGAATTTGGCTCCTGCAGATCGCAAGGTGAGCACCAATTTCAGTGCTTTGCCAACCGTGCGCGTTGGTTGGAGATTCTAGGTCACAGCGGCCAATCGCCGCTAGCGATCAACAAGGCCTAGCCTTCCAAGGTTTGCCTTAGTGAATAACCCTCGCCAGCGATATTCCATCCCTTACGGATAGAATCATCGCCTCCAGGCGGGGGTTTTCCATAACCATGCGATTGTACGAGCGCAGGGCCTTGGTTTCGTCATCATCCGCTGCAGGGTCTGCGATTTTTCCACTCCACAAAACATTGTCTGCCAATAGGATGGCTCCCACTTGGAGCTTGGGTAAGAGAGCCTCGAGGTAACGGGGGTAATTCTCTTTGTCCGCATCGATGAAGACCAAATCCCAAGGCTGGTCCAGGCGTTGGATCCAATCCAAGCCAGGCCCTTCGTGCAGGGTGATTTGCTCGCGGTATGGTGAGCGATCCACATAGGATTGCGCCATGTCCATGATTTCGGCGTTGTTATCGATGCTATGAAGATGGCCGCCATCCGTTAAACCTTCCGCCAGACAGAGCGCTGAATAACCGGTGAACGTTCCGATCTCCAGAATTCTTTTTGGCCGTAACATTTTGCTGAGGAGGGCGAGCAGGCGTCCTTGTTGATGCCCGGAACACATTTGAGGCATGAGGCAACGCAGGTGGGTATCGCGTTCCAATTCATGGAGCAGTGCGCTGGGTGCGCTGCTGTGCTGGTTAATGTAGTTTTCGAGAGGTTCAGGAAAAAATCGCATAAGCATACGGTAGAATCACAAGGGCAGGGTCATGGTGCACAGGTCCATAGCAAGGACCTTCTGGGCATAACACGAAACAAATGATTGGCGGCATCCAGAACGGCCGTTCTAGGAATTCGATGGATACGGTCAATAATTTCTTGGGTGTCCAAGAGTCGGTTGCCATCGAGGTAGGCCTGACCCCACCCAATGAGGTTTTGAAGACGGTTCTCTTCGGCCAATAGAATACGGCCAATCATTTGCTCTTTGGCTATTTTGAATTCAGAGGCGGTGGGGGTGGACAAGGAGGGTCGATGAAGGATTTCCTCCACCCTTTTTTGAACCAAGCGATCATTGCTTGGATCGCAAGAAAAAGGTATGGACCACATGCCGGTATCGGAATAAGGGCTGTATTGAGCTTCTATTTCGTAAACCAGGGCAAGATTTTCGCGCAATTCCATGCTCAGCCTCGCACTCATGTGATCGCCACCCAGCCAATTAAAGAGTAGGGCAATGGCCCATCGGTTGTCATCGCTTACCGAGGGCGCACGACCCCCGATCATTCCGTAGGCTTGGTTGAAATCCTGAACTTTATCAAGGGATTTGCTTTGACGAAGGCCTGATGGGCGTTTGCGCAACGAAGCGGAATGCGTCGCAAATCCGGATTTCTTGGGCTTTGTTTGGTGTCGCTCGATTGCGGCCTTGACCTCCAGGGGCTCCAGAGGACCATGATAGACCAATACGGTGGGCCGTTGCAAGAAGACGTTTCGGTAATAGGCATGAACCTCTTGGGAACGAAGGCGCATCAGTTCTTCCTCATACCCCAGGATGGGATGGGCCAGGGCATGCCGACCAAAGACCAGCGTTTCAAATTCTTCCAAGAGGCTTTCCTCCGGATTATCCCGGTACATACCGATTTCTTCCCGGATGATCTTTTGTTCTTTGCGGAACTCTTCATCGCTCCACGTGGAATGCCACCACATATCCCCCAACAAATCCAGGGCGGTGAGGCTGTGAACCGCGGGGCAGGAGGCATGAAGTACCAAGCGTTCCTTGGTGGTGAAGGCATTGAGATCTCCCCCCTTGTTTTCCAGTTCTGAAAGGACTTGGAATGTATTGCGATCGCGGGTGCCCTTGAACAACAAATGTTCGAGGCAATGCGTCACCCCCGATCCAACCGGCAGGTCATCCCTGCTGCCGCTGTCGTTGATCAAGGCCAGATGAGCCAGGGTGTAATGCGGATCATGCAGGCAAAGAATGGTAAAGCCGGTGGAGGTTTTGATGCTTACAGGGGGTCCGACTGCCATAGGAATCGTCAAAGATAGGCAAAGCCTTTGCCCTGCGTGTATCTTTGTGCATGAGCCACCTTGGGTCGATGACCCATTCCGGGTTGCTTCATTTTTAAACTTGCCGAAGTGGCGAAATTGGTAGACGCGCACGTTTCAGGGGCGTGTGTCGCAAGACATGCCGGTTCGAGTCCGGCCTTCGGCACGAAACCTGCTCCGCATGGGGGCAGGTTGAACGTTGCTTGGATGCTAAGCTTATTTCGATCCATCCGGTGTTATAGGGCATTGTCCTTTTGGATTCTGCTGGTCACTGCACCTGGATTTGGGGCGCATGGGATGGAGAACAAGGTTCAGAGGAATGCTGCAGTTCCCATCAAAATTAAAGGCAGGGTTTTGGATACGCAGGGCAAGCCTGTGGCCTATGCGACCGTGGTGATGGAGCCTGGGCAATGGACCGGGCTCAGCAACGAAAATGGACTCTACGAAATCATGATTCCCGCCGGGGATTATGTTGTCTATTGTTCCCATTTGGGATACCAGCCTTTGCGCTTGAATTGGACGTTGGAATCCGTATCCCAAGCCACCGCAGCGGGCCCCGATTTGGTGTTAACGCTTAGAGTAGTTGGTTTACAAGAAGTTACGATCAAGGCCGGGGCCGAAGATCCCGCCTACGGGTACATGCGCAAAGCGATCGCTGCTGCTCCTGTGCATTCCGCAGGCCCTATGAGTTACGAGGCGGAGACCTATGTCAAAGGGCAATTCAAAATCCTCGAAGTTCCGTGGGTTCTCAAAGGGCAACTCCGTAAACAAGGTATCGATCCGCAGACCACCTATGTTATGGAATCTGCTAGCAGGATTCGTTTTCAACGACCCCGAAAATTTGAGGAGAAGGTCCTCTCCAGAAGATCCAATCTCCCGTTCGGGGTTTCCTCCAATGCTAACCTTAATTATTCCAATATCAATTTGTACGTTGCTCGAAGCGGTGATTGGATTTCACCTTTTTCTTCCAAGGCTTTCACTTATTATCGTTTTGAATACCTTGGTTCGGAAGACGAAGACGGTGAACGCTTGCATCGCATCAGGGTGATACCTCGTCGTCAGAAGGTAAATTTTTATGAAGGCTATGTCGTCTTGCGAAGCAGGGATTGGAGCCTGGCCGCAGCAGATTTGAAGGTGGTTAACCCCGGCGGCGATCGATACCAAATCGGGAAGCAATTTCGAAGGGTTCAAGGGGTGTCGATGCAATGCATGGAGGATCTCCGCATTCAGGTGGGCATGTTGGGCGCTTCTGCCAGCATTCGGTACATCAGTTCTATTCGGAATTTCAAGCAAGTGGTTGTAGGCCCCCCCATTACTGGGACACAGCCTGCCTACAGCGCTGGTTTGGCATCAAGAAAAGTTCGCCCCAAATCACTTTCATCTTCTTCAAGTAAACCAAACCTTCTTAATCCTAACAGCCCTATTCAAGGGAATATCCCTAATTCTTTGGCGGTGAAGGATACATTGGCGGTGAAGGATACATTGGCGGTGAAGGATATGCTGGCGGTGAAGGATTCTGTAGAACAGGTTGAATCTTTGGCTGCGGAAGACTCCTTGTTTGTCGAAGGGGTGGAATTTAGTGCGAAGAATGAATTTGATGCGGAATATGTTTTTGAAGTTGATGAGCAAGCTGATGTCGCCCAAAATTCTTTGTGGGATTCCTTACGGACCATCAGCTTGGATAGTTCGGAATTGCAAGGCTATTTAAGGGGGGATAGTTTGAGGTTGGTCAACAGAGAAAATGAGAGAAGGGATTCTCTTCGCAGCGTTGCGCCTTTTGGGATCAGGAATCTTTGGGAAACTTTTAGGAGGCAGAGGGGAAAGAATTTTCCCGGAAAGGCTTACAGCGAATGGGAACTGACGGGCCTCCGACAGCATTTGTTTGGGGATTGGGGGTTTTATAATCCTTTGGAGGGTTGGGTCTGGTCCACCAAGTTCCGCCACCTAAGCCGGGATGAACGAAACTTAAACCGTGAATGGAATGCAGGACTTCGATGGGGGACTCAGCGACATCAATGGCTTCCATCCCTGCAATGGTCCCAATACAATGCGGAGTATCGTTTGAACGTGAAGGCAGGAATCACGGTGGACCCCTTGGGCCAGGCGATCTTCAATCAAGCGGTGCATCTCTATTCGGGTTTGCGCTCTGGATTCCGTGTTGAAATGCCCACCTGGGACATGAATGCAAGGACCAAGAACTATTCTGCGTACAGCGGATTGGAGGGCATACGAACGGCCCGTTTTCAGGTCAATTTGGAGCAGCGCTTGCATTTGAAGTGGAGAATGTGGCTTGGTCTTCAAGGTGAAAATCGACAGTATTGGTTGCAAAACGCTAATACCGATTCTTCCCTGATCTGGGCCTCATCCTTGTGGTTTCGGCCGTCCCAAGATCTCACGCTCCTGAAGCCTGTTTCCGAAACTAAAGGGATCTTTACTGACCATCACAAATTTCAGCTGAATGCAGGATGGCGTTGGGAGCCCATGACCGAACGACGTCGTTTCAACGGCTGGACACGATATCGTCGTACCGATGAGGTTGCTTTGGGGTTGGATCTGTCCCAGGCCTGGGTTCGGCCGATGACGGCGGGAAACCTGCCAGCAGGGGAAGCACCAACCAACCTATGGAAGCCTTGGACCAAGGTTCAGGTCTATGTGGACCGCAAAGCCAATCTTGGCGCGGACCGGGTTTGGCATGGGTATGCGGTATGGGGTGGATTTCTTCAAAGGCCCACCCAGTTTGCGGACTGGCATCATTGGTCATCGGCCTCCTTCGGATTAGGCCCGGATGCGACGATGGCCATTCGGGGTCTTAACCCCTACAGCCTTTCTTCATCAACCCAGTGGCTAGGCCTCATGCAAGAATATTCTTCGGAGCGATTGATTTTGACTCGCTGGAAAGGCTTGGCCAAATCGCGTGCGGTCGAGACGCTGCATACCTATTGGATCACTGAACCTGGCCGGATGATGCATGCCGAAGCAGGATGGAAGCTAAGCCGAATCTATGGCGGCTTAGGATTGGATATTTTCCACTTCTCCACCCTTTTTCAATCCGGAAAGGTGTTCCCAGTTTCTGCCAACCCCCTTATAAACCAAAACCCCAACCGCTGGAGCGGATGGGGTTTTCGTTTGATTTTGTCGCTGTAGTCGAAACTTAGCCAGCGTTCTTCATTTCCTGGATTTCCAGGCGAAGAGTTTGGCAATGAGCTTTGAGCTCCTGCAAACCTTTGCGGATGCGGGTACCTGCAGCCTTGTTGTCGGCGTCATAGAACTTCTGAAAGTCCTTCTCCATACCGGTGACCATCTCGAGAATTTGGTTGTACTTGTCCATAGTTTGGTTTTAATGAGACCAAAATAGGCCCAAAAACAACATTTTCAAGTTTAGTATCCCTAAAAAATAATTTTTGTGGGAAAAATCCAGAAATCCTTCCTTTACATGGGCGGAAATGCAGACGATTCCAGGGCATTTTAAGCCAAGGTGCAATAAACATTTTGGACGTCATCGTCTTCTTCGAGCATGTCCATCAAGCGGATGCATTCCTCGGCCTGGGATTCATCCAAGCTTTTGGTCATGGTGGGGATATAGGCTAATTCAGAGGAAATAATCTGAATACCAAGGTTTTCCAAAGATTTTTGGACTTGCCCGTAATCTGTAAAGGCGGCGGTGAGGGTCCATTCACCGTCCTCCACTTGAACATCTTCGGCACCGGCATCGATCAGCTCCAGCTCCAGTTCATCGGCGGGTCGATCCCCCGGGTCAAGGCGAAAGGTGGCTTTGCGCTCAAACAAAAACCCGACAGAGCCCGAGGTGCCCATGGACCCCCCGTATTTGCTGAAAATATGCCTTACATTGGCGACCGTTCGGGTGGGATTGTCGGTAGCTGTTTCGACCAAAACGGCAATCCCGTGCGGTGCATACCCCTCGTAGATGACTTCTTCGTAAGCTTTTTCGTCTTTGTTGGAAGCCTTTTTGATCGCCGCTTCGACCCGGTCCTTGGGCATATTAGCGGCTTTGGCATTTTGAATTGCAGCGCGAAGGCGGGTATTGCTTTCGGGTTCCGGTCCACCGGCTTTGACAGACATGGCAATTTCCCGGCCTATGCGGGTAAAGGTTTTGGACATTTTGTCCCAACGCGCAAATTTGCGGGCTTTTCGGTATTCAAAGGCTCTTCCCATGGTGAAGATTAATTTTCGCCGCGAATTTAAACCTGCCGCGAAGTTCCCAATGCTTCGTCCACGTATTGAAAGGTGGTCAGGACGGAGCAATGACCGTTTATGAGGGCAACATCATGTTCAAAATGAGCCGACAGGGCACCATCAGCCGTACGGACCGTCCATCCATCCCGCTCGTGGCGAATGGATTTGGTCCCTGCATTGATCATAGGCTCGATGGCGAGGACCATGCCATCGGCTAATCGAACTCCGTTCCCCTTTTTGCCGTAATTCGGGACTTCCGGTTTTTCGTGAAGTTGCCGACCCAGACCATGGCCAACCAGTTCGCGGACCACACCATACCCTGCAGTTTCCGCATGGTATTGAATAGCGAACCCAATATCTCCTATCCTGTTCCCTGCCTTGGCTTGGGCAATGCCGAGTTCCAGGCATTCGCGGGTAATGCGTAGCAAACGGGCAGCACTTTCGGAAATGGTTCCTACCGCAAAGGTGAAGGCTTGGTCACCTATGAAATCGTTCAATTTCACCCCGCAGTCGATGGAGACGATATCTCCATCCCGTAGGGCCTGCTGGGTGGGTATCCCGTGCACCACCTGGTCGTTGGGCGAAATGCATAAAGTGTTGGGAAATCCATACAGTCCCTTGAAGGCAGGAATCCCTCCCATGTCCCGGATATAGGTTTCGGCTATACGATCCAACTCCAAGGGGGTAATCCCGGGTTTCACCAAGGGAGCAATGGTCCCCAAGGTCCTGCTCACCAGATCGGCAGCAAGCCGGCAGTATTCAAGCTCTTCGGGGCTTTTGAGGTGAATCATCGGGGTCTTATTTCCCGAACAGCCTTGCCCAAAAACCTTTCTTTTTGCGAGGTTCCCGGAAGTTGAAATGCGCTTTTTCGTTTTCGAGTTGGTGAAAGAATGGCCCATCCTCTGGATGCAACATTTGATAAATTTCACTCCACCCTCGGAATCCACCCACGTTACGATCGTCAATGAAAATGTCGGCATTGACTTTGCGTGCACTTACCCCCGGTTCCAAAACCTCTCCCGGAAAGTTCGCATTCACCGCATAAAATTCCACACCGTTCGCTTTGCAGTAATCGACCGCCTCCTGAAGGGTTTGTCCTTCACGAATGCTCCAAAGTATTAATTTATGACCTTTTTCTTGGAGGCGTTTAAGGGTTGCAAAGGCAAACAGCATCTCTCGCCCTATGGCGGGATAGGCATGCTCCACCACCGTGCCGTCGAAATCGACCGCAATGGTTTTGGATTTTTCGTTGAGTACACCTTGCATAGAGCGATTTTGAAAGGCCTGGCCAGAAAGGAATTAATAGGTGAAGACCGATCCGTAGAGGGCGTTCTGGGGATCAATGCACATGACCGGAATCTGTGCTTGGTTATTCACAATATGTTCGCCTTCTGTTTCCGATGCCGATAGGATATCCAAGAGCCCACGGTGATCGCCGGTCATGATGGTAAGCAGGTCAGCTTCTGCCTTGATGGCGTATTGGATGATTTGGTCCACGTAGCGTTTGCCATCTTCGGTCTCATAAGCAATTTGATAGGGAATGCCTTGAGCATCAAAGTGCCTGGTTGCAAAATGGATATTGTTATCAACGGCGTGCTTGAGGAATTCATCGGTTTCCAACGCGGCGAAAATATGGACGGTTCCATCAAAGATTTTCGCCAGGGCGGCCGTTTGAAAGGTCTTTTGTTTGGATTCTTTGCCAGCATCCATGGGCATCACAATGGTTTTGTAACCGTGCGGTCGAAGGGGCCTTTCTTGAACAATGATATCCGGAACAACGGATTTTTCGGCGATTTTCATCACGTTGGAACCAAACAAATGTTGCAATCCCACGAGGCCGGAGGTTCCAATGATGACCAATTTGGCTTTGGACTCCACGGCATACTCCGGGATGGTGGTGAAGATGGAGCCCGTGACCATTTCGTAACCTGTTTCGATGCCCGATTCCTTTTGAACCCTGGCCGCTAGGTTTGCCATACGGTCGTTAAGGTCCTTGAGGCTGATTTTGTCCCGCCGCATCAAGGATTTGCTGTCCGAATTCACCACATGGAGAAGCTGGATCGCATGGTTGCCTTTGCGGGCTATCAGGGTGGCATGCTGAATCGCACAGTCACAAGGAGGGGTGAAATCGTAAGGAACGAGGATCATGGCATTGATTGGATTGGAATTTACCGAAGGAAAGTCAAAGTTAAATTTAGGCCAAAGATACCATCTTCAGCGTCTTCCCTTGACCAGAACTTCTTAAATCGAGGGAATTTTGGACCAGCCTTATTCTATGCGCTCCAAGCAGCCCAAGGTGGGTAAGGCAGGGCGTATTCGCCCTTGAAGATCAAAGCCCAAAGCAGGATAGGTTGATCGAAGGTCCTCGCCAGCTCGGTACGCTGGGCTCAAGGTGTCGATGGCATAATTCCGTTCGGAGGGATTTTTGAACTTTGGGTACGTGTAAAGGAGGTTTTGGCCCCGCCAACCTCTCAAGCTGCGAAGGATGCTGTACCTAATGTTGTAGGAAAAATTGCCCAGGCCGCTGGTATCCAGTGCCAATTCCTCGTCCGCATTTCCCCATAGGATGCAATTGAACAAGTCCAGGGAGGCAGGGTTGGGACGCGAGGGTTGTCCTAAATTCCTGTTGCTCAGCACAAAGAGCGGGTACGATCTGGGAAATTCAGAATTCATGTGCACAAAGGTGCTGTGCCTGAACCGGTATATGCCCCCGTAATCCCCCAGAAAATTGAATAAACCGCAGTTACTTACCAAAACATTATCTCCTTCGATATGGGCAGTGTTACCAAAAATACCGGCCTGTGCAAAATGATCGACCCAAACGCTTTCGAGCCGAAGATTGGGACCTAATCCATTGACAGGCAAAGAGTCCACGCGAATACCCACCGATCCGTTTCGCAGCACGACATGGCGCATGAAATGATTACCTGAGCCTCGAAGCAAATGAATTCCGTTCCATGCGCCGGCAAGATCCCTGTAGAAGGGGTCCAAACGATCACCGCGCATTTCGATGGGCGATTCCGCCGTGCCCTGGGCCCGCAATGTACCTAGGACATAGAGGGTGGAGCCCCCATTGAAATAGACTTTGGTGCCCGGTTGAATCCACAGGGTGGCCATGGAATCGACGAGGATGGAATTGTAAATCACTACGGGCTTCTCGTTGGTCCATACCGAGGTACCGATGATGGAATCCTTGTAGAAGCGAGCATTCTGTCCGTAGGCGGTCAACATGACTTTGCCGGTACGGTTACCCATCACAAAAAACACCGAATCCGTGACCAAATAGGGAGTTAAACTGTCGTTAGGGTCCACGGTTACTTCCGCAAAAACATAGAGGCTATCCTTGGCCGCTAAGCGCAGACTGTTTACTCGGTTGGCCGCAAGCCCGTTGATGTTGAGCCTAAAGCCCGAAGGCCTGCTCCCGGTGGAGGCCGCCATGGTGGAACCGAGAAAAACTTGGTCGATTAATAAATCCGTTTCCGTGGGATTGTACACCTTGAAACGCCGGGTGATGGAGGAAGCCTGAACCAGAACCGTATCGAAGAGCAAGGTATCGGTTTCGTAGCGCAAGTCCACACTGACTCCTCCCTCAAAGCGATCCGGTCGGCACCCGATGCACATCAGGCTCCCCCACAGGATCAAACCAAGCAACCCAATGGAGGGTCTTCGCATGTTCAAAGCGAGAAACAGGGGTCTAAAGGGAATTCCATTCATTTCAGCAAGGCCCCAAACGCCTTGTTGACTGCAAAAGTACTGGTTTCTGACCCAAAAGAAAGAGCATTGGGCGCACACGAACGAACGATCGTTCGTATCTTTGGTTGATGATTGAGCCTACAACGATAGAAACTACCTCAATTTCTGTGGTCGGAAACGGCAGGCGGGCACAGATTGCTCGTTTGGCCACCGGGCTTTTTCATCGCAAGGGGTATGCTGCCACATCGATGCGTGAATTGGCCTCGGTGAGTGGCATAGAGGCCCCCTCCCTCTACAATCATTTCTCGTCCAAGGAGACCCTGCTCCACGAGATTTGTTTTGGCATGGCGGATGCCTTTGTCTCCACGGCTCAGCGTATTGCCGCCTTGGATTTACCGGTGACCGATCGTCTGGCCTTGGCCATCAAGGAGCATTTGCGCTTGCTGTTTTCGGATCGGGAAGCGGTAGGGGTATTTGTCCATGAATGGCGTCACCTGAGCGAGCCTTCGTTGCAAGCTTTCAAGACCTTGCGATTGGATTACGAGCAGTTTTTTGCGGGGCTCTTTCAAGAGGGCATGAACCAAGGGGTCTTCGTTCAGGGGGATCCCCTCTGGCTTGGTCGCCAACTTTTGTTGCTCATGAACGGATCCCTGCACAGCGCAACCCGCCCCGATGATGACGCTTTGACCCCGCTGGCCCAACGTTTTTTGAATCTTTGGATGAACGGCATCGCCAAGCCCCCATCATCACCAAGCCCCCATCATCACCAACCCCATTGAACCCCACATTTTAAATTCATTGTTATGTACGGAGGAGGATATGTACCCGCCGGGGCTGATGAGCCCAAGGCATCAGCCGAGAGCCCGGAATTGCTCGCTCAATTTGAGGCGCGTATCGCCCGTGGCGAAAAAATTGAACCCCGGGATTGGATGCCTGCGGCCTACCGCAAGCAGCTGATTCGCATGATTGAACAGCATGCGCATTCCGAAATTATCGGCGCATTGCCCGAAGGCACATGGATAACCCGGGCCCCCGGTTTCCGCCGCAAATTGGCCTTAATGGCCAAGGTGCAGGACGAGGTTGGCCATGCCCAGCTACTGTATTCGGCCGCCGAGACCCTGGGCAAAAGCCGGGAGGATATGCTCAACGACCTGATCAACGGCAAGTCCAAGTATTCCAACGTTTTTAATTATCCTGCCGAGACCTGGGCTGATGTGGCCGTGATTGGTTTTTTGATTGATGCGGCGGCTATTGTCAACCAGGTTGCCAATTCCAAAGGCTCGTACGGTCCCTACTGCAGGGCCCTGGAACGGATTTGTTACGAAGAGAGTTTCCACCTTAAGCAGGGTCACTCGGTTTTTGTCTGGTTGGCCACCGGTACGACTATGCAAAGGGAAATGTTACAAAGCGCATTGAACCGTTGGTGGGAGCCCATCATGCATTTTTTTGGGCCCTCGGATACCATGTCGCAGCATACCGAAACCTTGATGCGATGGAAGGTCAAAATGGCATCCAATGATGTGATGCGTCAGCAGTTCCTCAACATGTACGTTCCCAAAATTTGGGAGTTGGGCCTAAGCCTCCCGGACCCTGAACTGCGCAAAGATGAATCCACCGGTCAATGGTTGTTTACCGAGCCTAATTGGGATACGTTCTTTCAGGTGATTAACGGGAACGGTCCATGCAACCGGGAGCGATTGGCTGTACGCAAGGTCGCCGAGGAGCGGGGTGCCTGGGTTAGGGCCGCCCTTCGACGTGCTGACGCCCGCTACGCAACCCCGTTGGCTTAACCCACCGCTGATGCCTATTTTATCCTTAGACCCTAGGGTCAATCGCCTGCAGGCCGAAGAGGTCCCCGCTGATCAAGCACCTGTCTTGGTTCCCGGGGATCATTGGCCCAGTTACCAAGTCTTTCATCAACGCCGCCGAGGCGAGAAGCACAGCAGTGTGGGGATCGTCCATGCTCCCAGTTTGGAAATCGCGATGGCGATGGCCAAAGAACAGTTTGCCCGACGTGGAGAGACCTCCAACCTTTGGGTGGTGTGTACTGCAGATGTCTTGGAAATGGATTATGCGGACGAAGATGTTTTTCGAACAACGCCTGCCAAAAGCTACCGGGATCCTGCCGGTTACAAAGTCAACGACAAAATCGAGGCCTACAAAGCCCAACAAACCACCCTACGATGACCTTCAGCATCCCAAGCAACCCCTTGCCCCGCTATTTGTTGCAAATAGCAGATGATCAACTTGTTATGGGTCACCGCAATTCGGAATGGACCGGTTTGGGGCCTATTTTGGAAGAAGATATCGCGTTTTCGTCCATTGCCCAGGATCAGGTGGGTCATTCGCTGGCCTTTTACGAGATCTTGCATCAAACGTACGGCTTGGATAATCCGGATCAAACGGCGTTTAATCGTCCCGAAAATGGGATGCTTTCTTCGTGGTTGGTGGAGCAGACCATTGGCGATTATGCGTTTAGCTTGGTGCGTCATTGGTGTTATGACCAAGCCGTGGCTTTGCGTTACGAGTCCTTGGCCCAAATTCAAGACTCCAATCTGCAGGCCTTGGCCATCAAATTGCGTGGCGAGGTGAAGTACCATACTTTCCACGCCCAAACCTGGATGAAATCCTTGCTTCAAGGGAGTGAAGAAAGCCGCCTTCGCATGCTATCGGCTCTCAAAGAGGTTTGGCCTCTGGCTCTTGGCATGTTTGAGGCGTGGCCTGGCGAGACCGATTTGATGCGAGAGCCAGGCTCGCAGGGCCATCCTTGGTATCCAGGGGAGAAAAATCTTCAGGACCTCTGGCAAACAAGGGCCTTGGAATCGCTGGCATCCTGGGGGGTTGAGGTGGAGGCCTTGGGTTTGCAGCGTATGGAGCCCGTTTTGGGTGGTCGTCAAGGCTACCATTCCGAACATTTGGCCCCTCTTTTGGAAGAAATGACGGCGGTTTTTCGCCTGGATCCCCAAGCCGAATGGTAAATCTCGAGCCAACAAGCCCGGATACCGCTCTGGGCCTCCAAGGGAATATTCCGCAGGGCCTCAGCCCTGTATTGCAACGCTATTGGGAGGTCCTGGACCAGGTTCCCGATCCCGAAATTCCGGCCATTTCGGTGGTGGATTTGGGCATTGTCACCCGGCTGACGGTGGAGGAAGATGGCGGGGTCCGGGTTGTGTTGACCCCCACTTTTGCGGGATGCCCCGCCCTTCGTTGGATGGAAAAAACCGTTCAAAAGGCTTTGCTTGAGGCGGGCGCCCCAAGCGTGGACGTGCAAACCACCTTTGAGAATCCCTGGACTTCGGATCGAATTAGCGAAGCCGGAAGAGAAAAGATCCGAAATTTTGGATTAGCCCCCCCACCTCGTCGTCGACCAGGCTGTGCGGGTCCTGATTTGGAGGCCTTGGCCCAAGCTGCATGCCCTCGCTGTGGTTCCCAAAACACCTCCATGAAATCCCCATTTGGCCCGACGCTCTGTCGTTCCTTGCATTATTGTTTTGATTGCCTGGAGGCCTTTGAACAATTCAAACCCCTTTGATTTTACCTTTGGCACAGGCCTTTTTTTTCTAAAAAATTTTAAGATTAGCTTTTTTAACCATTGACCTTATGTTATTTGAATTATCCGAAGAACACCAAATGATTCGACAGGCTGCCCGTGATTTTGCGCAGGCCGAATTATTACCCGGTGTTATTGAGCGTGACAACCGTCAAGAGTTTCCTGCGGCCCAAATTGCCAAAATGGGTGAACTGGGATTGATGGGAATGATGGTGAGCCCGCAATACGGGGGTGGCGGTATGGATACGGTATCCTATGTTTTGGCAATGGAAGAAATCTCCAAAGTGGATGCCTCCGCATCCGTTTGTATGTCGGTGAATAATTCGTTGGTTTGTTGGGGCTTGGAGACCTTTGGTTCGGAAGAACTCAAGCAAATGTATCTACCCTCCTTGGCCAGTGGTCAAAAAATCGGAGCATTTTGTTTGTCCGAACCGGAGGCCGGATCCGATGCTACCTCGCAGAGGACGACGGCCCTGGACCAAGGGGATCATTACCTTTTGAACGGGACCAAAAATTGGATAACCAACGGAAATTCAGCATCGTATTACATTGTAATCGCCCAGACGGATGTGGCCAAAGGGCACAAAGGCATCAACGCTTTTTTGGTCGAGAAAGCCTGGCCCGGTGTACAGGTGGGCAAAAAAGAAGATAAAATGGGCATACGGGGTAGCGATACCCACAGCATCATGTTCACCGATGTCAAAGTCCCCAAATCCCACCGTATTGGCGAGGATGGTTTTGGATTCAAATTTGCCATGAAGGTCCTTTCGGGTGGCCGCATTGGTATTGCCGCCCAAGCGCTTGGCATAGCCAGCGGTGCTATGGAGCTCAGTGTCCAGTACGCCAAAGAACGCAAAGCCTTTGGGACCGAAATCATGAACCACCAGGCGATTCAATTCAAATTGGCCGATATGGCGACCGAAATTGAAGCGGCTCGTTTGCTTTGCCTCAAAGCCGCTTGGCTCAAGGATCAGCACATGAATTATGATATTGCTTCAGCTCAGGCCAAATTGTTCGCCTCCACGGTGGCCATGAAAGTGACGACCGAAGCAGTCCAGGTGCACGGGGGCTACGGGTATGTCAAAGAATACCACGTAGAGCGCATGATGCGTGATGCCAAAATCACCCAGATCTACGAAGGAACCTCGGAAGTTCAGCGAATTGTGATCTCCAGGGATTTAATCCGGGGTTAGGGAGGAGAGCCTCTGGCGGTATGAGCCCCTGGAGGCAGGGCCCCTGAAGGTAGGGATCTTCAGTTGATCACCGGAAGGGTTGCGTATTCACGGCCGAATTCCATCATCTGTTCCACAAAATTGTCAGGGTATTCTACTTTGACATCTTTGATTTGGCCATTGACCATGATAGGGACCAGGCGTGGTTGAATAAAACCGGAATAAGGCTTGGATTGGATGGATTCAAAACGCTTTTTGACCTCGGCAACCAAGGCCTGGTCGACCTTTACCCCGTAGGTTTCCACCAAGGCTTGGCCGGCTTTGAAATCGCCTTCGCTTTTGATGCGTTGAATTTCCCGTAACAACTGACCAAACAATTCGCGAAGAGCCTGGTAGTCGTTCACCACAAAATAGGTTTTGCCGTCCCGTTGTCTGCGCTCAATAACCTTGTTGGCCAGGCCTTTCTGGTAGGCCCATCCTGCATTCAGTTGACGATTGCGCATATGGGATTCCTCGAGGTTTTCGCCAGCTTCCAATCGACGCAATTGCAGCATCAACCCGTTACGAATGTACCCATCGTATTCGGCTTTGCCCACTTCGAGGCTGGGCATCACACCCAATTCAATGAGTTTGGGGTCCATGATATAATACAAGGCCACCAAATCAGCACGGGCTTCTTCGAGGGTGGAGGCGTATTGTTTGAGGGTCTCTTTGGGGGTTCCTATGCCGGGGTTTAACTGACCCGAGGCATGTCCAATAACTTCGTGGAGGTCGGTGTGGAGATCACCGGCCAGAGGACCGAATTGACGCGAACGATCGATTTCGGCCTGATCCCAGGCAAATTCTTGAATGGAGCTTCCTTTGGCGCCCATTTCATTGTATGCGTAAACAATGTTACCCAAGGCCACCGATTTGGATCCGTGCATTTTGCGAATCCAGTCCGCGTTCGGGAGGTTGATCCCAATGGGGGTGGATGGAGAAGCATCACCGGCTTCCTGAACAACCGTGATTACTTTGGCTGAAATCCCGGTGACTTTGGCTTTTTTGTGTTCAGGTAGAATGGGAGATTGATCTTCAAACCATTGGGCCTGATCGCCAATGGCCTTGATACGCTTGGTGGCCTCCATATCCCTGAAGGAAACAACCGACTCGTACGAGGCCCGCATGCCCAATGGATCGCCATAGACCTCGATGAAACCGTTGACCACATCGATCATGGATTCGGTATCCTGAACCCAGGCAATGTTATACGCATCCCAGGTTTTGAGATCACCCGTCTGGTAATAGGCGATTAGTAATTCCAAGGCCTTTTTTTGTTTCGGGTTTTCGGCGACGGTGACTGCTTTTTGGAGCCAAAACAAAATACGATCGATGGCTTGGCCGTATAAACCACCTGATTTCCAAGGTATTTCGGTGACTTTTCCGTTGACTTTGGTAAGCCGTGAATTAAGGCCGAACCAAACGGGTGTGGTATCGTTGGGGTTCTTGAGTGGTTTATAGTAGGCTTCGACTTCCTTTTGGGTTACCCCGCTATAAAAGTTGTTGGCGGAACCCGTGACCAGGTCCACGCCGGCTTCTTGATTGACTCGCTTGGCATCCCGTTGGGGGTCGAACAAAATGGGTTGCAGGAAAGCAGCCAATTGGCTGGGGTTGGTGCAGGCTGTTGTAACCGGAAAATTCGCTTTGGGACAACCTTGGATCAAGGTGTTCCAATAGGTGGTGTCAAAATCAGGCAAGAACTTGCGAGTGCTGTAATGATGATGAATGCCGTTGCTGAACCATACCCTTTTGGTATAGACCATGAACTGCTCCCAACGGGGATCCTTGCGATCGCCTTCGTAGTGCTCCACAATATTTTCAAGGGTTTTGCGAATCAAAAGATTGTGCTTGTAATTCTGGTCCCAGATGATATCATGCCCGGAGCGGGCCGCTTGGCTGAGGTAGTAGAGAAGTTCTTTTTGCTGAAGGCTTAGGTTCTCAAAACCAGGGATGCGGTACCGCAAAACCTGAAGGTCGGCGAATTGGTCGGCCAGGACCTGGAATTCCTCGGTTTTGTCGGTAGGGGCATTTTGGGGGCTGTTTTGGCAGGCATTAAGCATGAAAGTCAAGATAAGGACGGCCAGGAGTACGGGGGAAAAGTTGGGCAGGTAGGGTCTACGGAGGGTTGGCATAGGATTCGGGGTCGATAGTGGAAAAGGATGGGTGTAGGATTTATTTCTTGCAGACGAATTTAGGGGTCGTTTTCCAATTAGTTTTGCCGGGATGAAAAAACCGGTCAAAAAAGGCAAAATGAAGGCCCAAGACGCGAATCTCGGTAACGAGACCGCGCCTTATGCCCCCGAATACGCCCATATTTTGGCCGCCGAGTTGGAGGTGAATCCTGATTTTGGTCAGGAAACAACGTCCGAATTGGCTGAATCCCTTGAGGAAATCCTTCCAACCGATGAGGAATTGCTTCCAAATGATCCGCAAATCCTCCCAAATGAACCGGATTCTTCCTCAGCATTGGAGGTGGGAATGGACGTTCAAACGGTCTTTGAAGGCGTTCAGGACATGGCTCATCAAATCGAGGCTCTCCTTTTTGCCAGCGAAAAACCTCTGGATACACGTCAGGTTGCTGCCCTTCTTTCTTCGTTGCTTCCCGAGGCGGTCAAGGTGAACCAGGTTCAACAGGTGCTGGATGATTTGGTCCATGAATGGCAACAACGACCTGGGGGATTCGAATTGGTGCAAAGCGGAGGTGGATATTGCTTCTTGACCCGCAGCGCTTTTCTTCCTATCGTTCAAAAGGCAGTTTTGGAGCAATCCAAACGAAAATTGTCGGTTGCTTCTTTGGAAACTCTTTCCATAGTCGCGTACAAACAACCGGTATCCAAATCTGAAGTTGAACAAATCCGTGGCGTCAATTGCGATTTTTCAATTCAAAAATTACTCGAAAAAAATCTGATCAAGATTAGTGGCAAAGGCGATGGCCCGGGTCGGCCTACATTGTACGCGACTACCGAACTTTTCATGGACTATTTCGGCATCAACAATATCAAGCAACTTCCTCAACTTAAGGAACTTGAGCAAGAAGGTCATGAAATTGGTCGTGACGACGATGATGACCTTCCCTATTCGGAAATGCCGCACGGAAATGCCGCAGCGGATGAATCCCTGGAATCCGAACACAATTCTTCCCAAGACTCCGAGGAATCGGAACTCCATGTCGAAGAACATTCCGTTCAGGATGATCAACAAGAAAATGAAAACACAACAGACAGCAGGGATGCTGACTAACCATTATCCTGATACGCCTTTTAAATTTTATTTGTGAAAAAGAAATCCGAAGATTATTCGGGTCCAGCACCTCGTCAAGAGAGGGATGGATCAATGCGCCCCAGGGCTGCCAGAACCAGCAACAACCGGCCCTCGTCGGACTTTGTTCCACCGGGTCGTGCATCCCAAGCAGGACAGTCAGAGCGTCCATCCTACGGGGATCGCCCGGCTCGCTCGGAGCGTCCATCCTACGGGGATAGGCCCGCTCGCTCGGAGCGTCCGTCTTACGGGGATAGGCCAGCTCGCTCGGAGCGTCCGTCTTACGGGGATAGGCCCGCTCGCTCGGAGCGTCCGTCTTACGGTGATAGGCCAGCTCGCTCGGAGCGTTCATCCTATGGGGATCGCCCCGCTCGCGATGGAGATCGCCCAACACGCTCTTTTTCATCGGATCGTCCCGCTCGCTCGGAACGTCCATCCTACGGGGATCGCCCCGCTCGCTCGGAGCGTCCATCCTACGGGGATCGCCCCGCTCGCTCGGAGCGTCCATCCTACGGGGATCGCCCCGCTCGCGATGGAGATCGCCCAACACGCTCTTTTTCATCGGATCGTCCCGCTCGCTCGGATCGTCCGTCGTACGGGGATCGTCCCGCTCGTTCGGAGCGTCCGTCGTACGGGGATCGTCCCAAGCGCGATGGAGATCGCCCAACACGTTCTTTTTCATCGGATCGTCCCGCTCGCTCGGAGCGTCCGTCTTACGGGGATCGTCCCGCTCGTTCGGAGCGTCCGTCGTACGGGGATCGCCCCGCTCGCTCGGATCGTCCGTCGTACGGGGATAGGCCTGCTCGCTCGGATCGTCCATCCTACGGGGATAGGTCCAAGAGACCTTCATTTGGGGAGCGACCCGGCAGGGAAATGATGTCCAAGGGTGAACGAATTTCGAACCTCCGCAAGGATCTGGAGCAACTCGAAGGCGGAACAGGAAATTTACATGCGGCCAAGGAATGGAACATGGGCAACAGCGATCGAATGCTTCAAGAAGCATTTGGTGATGTCTCCATGGATCTGGGCAAAACCAAGTCCAGCAGGTCCAAGGTTCGTCCACCGGCCAAGGAGCGAAAGGCAGAAGGGGCTGCTCCCAAAGATGCCTTGGCTTGGCCCATGCGCCTTAACCGCTTTGTGTCATTGTCAGGTTTGTGTTCCAGAAGGACAGCGGATGAACTCATCGAAGCTGGCCGCATTACCATCAACGGAAATGTAGCCAATGTGCTGGGCACCAAGGTAGAGCAATCCGATGTGGTCAAGTATGACGATGAATTGCTTCAGGTTCGTAGGAATGTTTACGTTTTGTTGAATAAGCCCAAAGATTTTATCACGACCCTGGATGATCCTGAAAATCGTCGAACCGTTATGGAATTGGTGGCCGACGCCACCAGCGAACGAATTGTACCTGCAGGGCGATTGGATCGCAACACAACAGGACTTCTTTTGTTAACCAACGATGGCGATCTTATTCAAAAATTAACCCACCCCTCTTCGGAGATTTCCAAAATTTACGCGGTAGAATTGGACAAACCTTTGACCCAAAAGGATTTCAATCAGGTTTTGGATGGCTTGGAATTGGAAGACGGCTTTATTAGGGTCGACGCTTTGGCTTGGCCGGAACCAAGGGACAAAAAGCTGGTGGGCCTTTCCCTACACAGCGGCAAAAACCGAATTGTTCGGCGAATATTTGAGCAATTGGGTTACGATGTGCAGCGACTGGACCGTGTTTCCTATGCCGGGCTCACCAAAAAGGATTTACCACGAGGTCATTGGCGATACCTGACCGACAAAGAAATCCGTTTCTTGAGGGCAGGCAAAAAGATGGTGTAAAGGCGTTTTCACGCCTTGAGGGTTGAGTCCGAAAGAAGGACTTTCAAATAGTAAACAGTCTTTAGCGACTGTAAACGATTCGTTGTTGGCCAATTACTTTTTCATCATCCAAAAGCCTGATTTGATAGGCTCCAAAACCCAGTCCAAGGGAGGACAAGTTGATGGATACGGATGGGTTGGAACGGTGGTCCACTACCGAAATTTGGTGAACAAGCTGGCCGCTCAATGACAGAATTTGAACGGTGGATGGGGTTGCTTGGGGATCTCCCCACTGCAGTTCCAAATTCCCTGAGCTTGGCACAGGCCAACAACGAAAAGTTTGGGACGGATCCAAGGCATTGACCGATGAACCGGTAGGGGTGGTGAAGGTAATACCTGCACCGTAGGCCGTACCTATAACATTGGTTGCATAGGCTCTCCCGTGGTACATGGTTCCGGAGAGGAGCCCACTTAGATTGCTGACAAAGGACCCTGTGCCGGTTCCGTTGGAAGTAATTGAACCTGAAATGGTTGGATTAGGGCTAGTGCCGTAGGCTAAACCGCGCGATGTTACAGCGGAACCCCCATCCGATACCACATTTCCACCGCAGGTCGCGGAGTTCGGTGTGATCATTGAGGCTGCTTGGGTGGTGACGGTGGCGACCGTTGCCGCAAGCTCAGGGATGCTCAGGGTCTGTCGGTACAGGTTGACATTGCGGCCGCTCACACCGGCAGCATAAAACCCAACCGTTCCGGAACCCGCGGGAGGAGCGACCCATTGAAAAGTCCAAGTAGAAGGATTGCCCGAACTTGCACTGCGTTGGGTGATGTATTTGGATTGCTGAATCTGGAGGCTGGCCGGGGCAACCAGGGTCCCCATGGTGGCGCCTGATGAGGACTGTGGACTGAATTGGAATCCTTTGCTACCGCTGCCGTTGACGGTGATGGTGATGGAATAGGTGGCACCCGGGGTGTAGCCGGACGCCAATGAGGGGTTCGTACTGATCAACGTACTGACCACGGTGTTGCTTGATGGCGAATGGCAACCGCCGGCGGCGCAGGTTGCGCCTCCTTCCGCTGGGCCACCGCTGCGACCCGCTGGGGCCCCGGTTGGATTGCTGTGCAAAGCATGATACGATGGTTGAAGGATGGCCATGATCATATAAGAAAAGGCAAAAGCGGAGAGAAGCAGGACTTTTTTCATGGGGTAGTTTGGTGTTTCAAGGTTTGTTTCAAAAATCGTTGAAAATGCCATGAATGGGTCTATCTTGCGACCTTAAATTTTTATTAACATGAATGAAGGAATTGTAAAGTTCTTCAACCAAACCAAGGGTTTTGGTTTCATCCGGGAGGAGAACAGCGGCACGGAATATTTCGTGCACGCAACCGGGCTTATCGACAAGGTCAACGAAAACGACCGAGTTAGTTTCGAGCTCAAAGAGGGCCGCAAGGGCCTCAACGCCGTGAATGTCAAATTGGTTGATAATTAATTCTATCCGTTGCATACACCGCTCACAGCCGCCCTTCGGGGCGGTTTTTTTTTGAGCATCAGCTAGGATACATCGCGTCCGAAAAGGCATCAAAGACTTAAAAATTAGTCCCTTGAATGCCCAAAATACCCCTTCTCAAGACCTATATTTGCCCTCCTTTTGGGAAATTTCTAACCCAGAAGGCCAAGAAAACGTCTATCCATGACCCTTTCGGCCCAGGCCAACCCAGCACAGACCGCTCACGGCATGAAGATTTTTGCCGGTCAGGCCACCCAGGATCTGGGCGGTCGCATTGCTTTGGCCTACGGGGACCCTTTGGGGGATTCATCGCTTTTGCGCTTTTCGGATGGGGAATTTCAGCCAATCATCAACGAATCGGTGCGCGGTTGTGATGTGTTTTTGGTTCAGAGCACCTATGCCCCGGCCGATAATCTGATGGAGCTCCTCCTGATGATTGACGCCTGCAAGCGGGCTTCGGCGCATTACATCACCGCGGTGATCCCCTACTTTGGGTTGGCACGCCAAGACCGCAAGGACAAGCCCAGGGTGCCGATAGGGGCCCGTTTGGTTGCCGATATGTTGGGAGCTGCTGGGGTAACCCGGGTCATGACCATGGACCTCCATGCCCCGCAGATTCAGGGTTTCTTCAATGTGCCCTTTGACCACCTGGACGCCAGCACCATTTTTGTGCCTTATGTCAAGTCCTTGCAATTGGACCAGGTTGCCATTGCCGCACCGGACATGGGAGCTGCCGCCCGCGCCAAGTTTTTTGCCTCCCATTTGGATTGCCCCATCATCGTTTGTGACAAAACGCGGGCCAGGGCCAACGTCGTCGCCAAAATTCAAGTCATTGGGGAGGTCAAAGGCAAGAACGTGGTAATTGTCGATGATTTGGTGGATACCGCAGGGACCATCGCCATGGTTGCTGATCAGTTAATGCGCAAAGGGGCCGCCTCGGTCCGCGCCGTATGTACCCACGGGGTCTTGTCCGGCGAAGCGATTGAGCGCATTGCCAACTCGGCGCTTACGGAATTGGTGGTAACGGATACCATTCCCCTTCGTCGGGAGTCCACCCCCAAAATCAAGGTTTTGTCGGTGGCCGAACTCTTTGCCCAATCAATCCGCAGTGTTCGGGAATTTTCTTCGATTAGCCACCTTTTTGAAGTAAAAGTCAAGTCCAACTAAACCGAATTCAATCATCCGTCTTAGAATACATCTTAATTTTCATTCATTTAAACCAAAACATCCAAACCAAACGCTATGAAATCGATCAATTTGAGCGGTTCTCTTCGGGAGAACGTAGGGAAGTCTGATTCGAATCTATTGCGTGCAGAAGGCAAGATCCCTTGCGTATTGTACGGCAATGCAGCTTCTCAATCCCATTTCTGGGCCCATGCCTACGATTTGAAGTCTGTCTTGTTTACGCCGGAGACTTTCAAAATCACCTTGGACTTGGACGGGACAAAGCATACCTGCGTGGTCAAAGATGCGCAGTACCATCCCCTCAACGGCGCGATGCTCCATGTTGACTTTATGTTATTGGATCCCACGAAGCCCGTGAAATTGAATTTGCCTTTGGAATTTGTGGGGACATCCCCCGGGGTCCGTGCCGGTGGAAAATTTGCATCGCGTATGCGTTCCATTACCGTGAAGGGTTTACCCAATCAATTGCCAGCCTCGGTCAAGGTGGATATTTCCAAGATGGAATTGGGTGGTGTCGTTCGTGTTAAGGATATTGTTGCTGAAGGCTTCACCTTGGTGGCCGCTCCCAACAATCCGGTAGCTGCTGTTACCATACCGCGTGCCATGAAGGGCGCTGTGGCCGAGGCTTCTAAGTAAAATTCCCTTCCCTGAGGGCGCCTCTCCTCTAAAAAGGTCTTCCTACTCGGAAAGGGTATTTGAAACCATGGGGTTGTTGTCATGAAGTTTCTCGTTTTTGGCTTGGGTAATCCCGGCGCCGAATACGCCGATACACGCCATAACATTGGATTTATGGTGCTGGATCGTTTGCGCCAAGCACTCAGCTCTTCGGAGCCCTATGTGACCGGCCGGTACGCCTCAACGGCGAGCGGGAAGCATGCCGGCAAGCAATTTCTTTTGGTCAAGCCCCAAACCTACATGAACCTTTCGGGTCAGGCCCTTCGGTATTGGATGCAAAACGAAAAGGTGGACGACGCCGAGCGCATTTTGGTGATCACGGATGATCTCAGTCTACCGTTCGGTCAAATCAGGTTACGGGGATCCGGATCCGCCGGGGGTCATAACGGCCTGGGTCATATCGAAACGGTTCTGGGCCATAACCGTTACCCCCGATTACGTGTTGGGATAGGGCGTGACTTTGCTCCAGGTCGGCAATCCGATTATGTTTTGTCCCCTTTTGCGAGGGCGGAACAAGAGGAACTACCGTCCTTGTTGGATCGATGTGCTCAAGCCGCCATGGCCTGGGCCTTGCGGGGACTTGCTCCCGCTATGAACGAATTCAACCGCGGTTAGCAGACCTTGCAATGCAGGTTGGGTCGCCCATTCAGGTGGCCAACGAGATGGTCGCCGATTTGGACCGGTCCAACCCCAGCAGGGGTACCCGTATAGATGATATCCCCCATTTTGAGGGTAAAGTAGCGGGATACAAAAGCGATGAGCTCTGCGAAGCCAAAAAGCATATCGGAGCTGTGACCGCTTTGCCGAAGTTCATCCCTGATTTTAAGGGTAAAAGCAAAGCCCTGCTCCAATCCGGCAGGGTCAATTTCTTGCCATTCCCCCAGGATTGCGGAGCCGTCAAATCCCTTGGCTAATTCCCAGGGAAGTCCTTTGGATTTCAATTGCTCTTGGAGGTTTCTGGCCGTAAAATCGATGCCCAAAGCCACGCGGTCCACATAGGACAAGGCGAATTTGGGCTGAATATGACGTCCGTTCCTTCCAATTCGCAACACAATTTCAATTTCGTGATGCACCTCGCCCAAATGGTCCGGCAGGAAGAAGGGCTTACCATCCTTGACGAGCGCTGTTTCGGGTTTCATAAACACTACCGGCTCGCTGGGCCTGGGGTTGTTGAGCTCCCGGGCGTGTTCGTCGTAGTTACGACCTATGCAAATGATTTTCATGGTATTGCATTTGAGTAAGGGTCCACGTGGTGAGGTCTTTGAGGTAGGCGTCCTCCGGATCAAAGGGAACGCCGGCCGTTCGGTAGACTTCTTGAATCGAAACGGTGTTACCCAGGGCAAGGGCATCTCGGTAGGCATCCAGGGCCATGGCGGCATTTGAGGCGCTGTTTCTCCAAACCCCCAGGGCACCGATTTGGGCAAAGCCGTATTCGATATAATAAAAGGGCATTTCAAAAAGATGCAATTGACCCTGCCATGCATAATCCATCCAACCTTCCAATCCATGCCAATCCACTACCGAACTGTGGTAATCGTGCATAAGATTTTGCCAAGCTTGGCAACGCTCTGCGCGGCTGTGGCCCGGATGGGTGTACAGCCAATGCTGAAAGGCGTCAATGCAGGCTATCCAAGGAAGCACCCCGACGGCGCGTTGGATTTGTTCCAAGCAGGCCCGGTGTCGATCTTCTTCCCGGTCAAAAAAATGATGGTAAGCCTTCATGCTTAGCAGTTCCATACTCATCGATGCCAATTCCGCGGTCTCCGATGGGGTTTGCCGAAAGACATTGAGGCGCAAGGGATGCACCAAAAAGGAATGCACCGCATGCCCGCCTTCGTGCATCATGGTTTCCAAATCTTCCATGGAACCGGTGGCATTCATAAAGACAAAGGGCGCCCCACTTTCCATCATGGGATAATTGTATCCACCGGGGGCTTTGCCTTTCCGGGAATCGAGATCAAAGCGTCCCATGCGCTCCATGGTGGCCAAGCAATCCCCAAAAAAGGGATGCAATTCGCCAAAGGCCGCCATGCTCTTTTGGATCAAATCCGAGGCTCCCTCAAAGGGTTTCAAGGGAGGTGTGCCTGCGGGGAGGGCTTTGAGATCCCAAGGGCGCAAATGATCCAGGCCGTTGATTTGGGCTTGTTGACGATCCAAGTGCTCTTTGAGAGGAACCAGATAATCGCGGACCAAGCGATGAAAAGAAAGGCATTCCTGAACCCCGTATTCAAAGCGTTGAAGTTCCCGAAAGCGGTAATCCCGGTAATTGGTAAATCCAGCGTTGAGGGCTACTTGATGACGCAATTCCAACATGCGATCCATAAGGGCCTGCAGTTTCTCGCTAATCCCGGCACGCTGCTCCATGATTAAACGGTAAACCATCTCTCGCTGGCTGCGGTCATGGGACTTTAGAAATTTCTGGGCTTGGGGTAGGGTGTATTCCTGCCCATCGTAGAGGATGCACAGGCTCCCGGTGAGGGCTGCGTATTGGCTTTCCAAGCCTTTGAGCTCCGTTTGAAGGGGGATGTTCTCTTCCCGGTAGAGTTCAAGTGCGTTTTGAACACTGCGAAGCAGGCGATCAAAGCCGGGTTCTTGGTAAGTGGTCAGCCCTGGATACGATAACATTTTACGATTCAAGGCGTCATCGAGCGGGGCGATTTGGGGATAGATTTCTTGGACAAAAAAATCATAGGCCGCTCGTTTGTCTGCGTTTTCGGTATCGCAGCTTAGGGCCACGTAGAGCCAGGCTTGGTGTTCATCCAAGCACGATTCCAGTTCCGAACGGTTAGCGAGCCAAGTTCCAAAGAAGGTGTTCGGATCATCGCTGGGCCAAACGGCGTTGAGCAAGGCCGCGTAATACGGCTCAATAACCTCAAAGGAACTGGGACGAAAATCCTCGCTAACGAAGGTGCGCTGCCGGATAAGATTATGCATGAAGGGGATCTGTACGCTTTAGGATGCGCGGTAGGCAAGTCTGGAAAGGCGACGGATGAACCAACGACGACGGATCGAATTGCGCTCGGCGGTATAATACATGGCCGGTAACAAAATCAACGTAATCAAGGTGGAGAATGTCAACCCAAAGATGATGGTCCAACTCAGGGGGCCAAAGAAGGCGACCTGATCACCTCCCAAATACAGGTGGGGCTCAAAGCGCGCAAAGAGTCCAGGAAAATCAATGTTAAGACCCATGGCCAAAGGAACCAACCCCAAGACGGTGGATGCTGCGGTCAAGAATACAGGAGCCAAGCGGATTTTACCCGCCTGAACAATGGCCTCGCGCAGGGGGAGGTTTTGTTCCTTGCGAATGAGGTCGATAAATTCCACAATCAAGATACCGTTTTTGACCACAATACCCGCTAAAGCCACAATTCCGATTCCGGTCATGATGATGGACATGGTCATACCGGTGATGACATAACCCAAAAGGACCCCAATCACCGAAAGAAGGATTTCGGAAAGAATCATCAGGGTACGGTTCATGGAATTGAATTGAAACATCAAAATCATGAAAATCAAACCAATGGAAATCATCAGAGCGTTGGACAAGAAATTTCCGGCTTCGGCTTGTTCTTCCTGCTCCCCGGTCATGCGGATGTCGGTTCCTTCGCTGGCGTCAAACCCGTTAAGGGACTCCTTGATCGAGGCCACTACCTGATTGGGGGTATATCCACTCAAGACGTTGGACGATAAGGTGATTACGCGTTTTTCGTTTTTGCGTTTGATGCTGCCAAGGGATGAAGTGTATTCAATGTTCGCAACGGCCGATACCGGCAGCTGGCGAACGGCTCCCCCGGCATTCATGTCCCGGAAGGTGATTTTGGCGTTGAGCAACCGGTTAAGATCTTCGCGGTCCACCCGGGAATACCGCAGCTGTATCGGGATTTCATCGTTGTTGCTTCTGAATTTACTGGCTTCCTTGCCGAAGACAGCGGCCCTTATCTCGGAGCCAATCTGTGCGGTACTGACCCCTTCGCGTTGGGCTCTCTCGCGGTCAATGCGCACCAGCAATTCGGGTTTACTTCTTTCCAAGTCGATTTTGAGTTCCTCGACCCCGGCAATATTGATGGAATCCAGGTAAGTTTTGAGCGCTTGCGCTGTCCGTCCCAAAATCGCAAAGTCCTGCCCGCTGACTTCGATGTTAATTGGCTTACCGGTGGGTGGGCCGCCTCGTTCTTGATCCACCGCGATTTCGACCCCGGGGATTCCTTTGATGCGTGCCCGGATCGAGTCCAGCAAGGGTAGGGTTCGCAGCCCATCCCGCTCGCCAAAAGCGATAAAAGCGACGGTGACCTTGCCTTTGTGCGGGGCAACAGATTGATCCCTTTCCATGGGATCCCCGGCCCCGATCGCAACGTTGGTGACGACAGACTCCACCAAAGGATTGCGCGGTCCAAGAACTTCCATCACCTTGGTTTCCACGACTTGGGTCAACGAATCGGTAACCTCAGCCCGTGTTCCGATGGGGGTATTCAAATAGACATAAACAAAATTAGGTTCACCGGTTGGAAAGAAGGCGATTTTGACGCGACCGCTGCTAACCGATAATCCGGTGAGGACAAAGCTCACCAAAAGCAAGACCACCGTACCGCCCATGAGCAAAGCGGGCCGACGACCTTGTAGGCACCAACGAAGCAATTGTTCATAGCGTTTTTGGACCGAAGGCCAGGTATGGTTTTGGAAGCGTTCAATCATCGGGCTTAATACCACGCGATTAATCCATAACAACGGAATTACAAAGTACACAAAATTCGCCAGGCCCGTGGAACCTGCCAGATGCAAAAGGGTTCCCAATACGCCCAAAACCGTGGAGGCGATCACCAAGGTACGGCGAGACCGAATCCTATCTTTTTGAATTTCCTCGGGGGTTTCGGGTTCCGGTTTCATAAACTGAACGGCAAAAACCGGGTTGATGATGTAGGCGACCAACAGCGATGAGAGTAGGGTCAAAATCAGCGTTACCGGCAAAAAGTACATGAACTTCCCGACAATCCCGTCCCAAAAGGCCAGCGGCATGAAGGGCGCTACGGTCGTCAAGGTCCCGGCCAACACCGGCATAAAGACCTCACCGGCAGCCATCTTTGCTGCGGTAACAATATTTCGACGACCACGGTCAAAGAGGCGGTGGGTGTTCTCAATGACCACAATCGCATCATCCACGATGACCCCCAGGGCCATCAGCAAGGCAAACAAAACAATCATGTTCATCGTAAAGCCCAGACTGGGCATGAACATAAAAGCCAGGAAGGATGACACCGGCACCGATAGTCCAACGAACATGGCGTTGGTGGTTCCCATGAAAAACATCAGGACCAGGGTCACCAATACAAAACCAATGATGATGGAATTCGTTAAGTCGTTGACGGTGGTCCGCGTAACCCGGCTTTGGTCGCCCGATACGGTGATTTTGAGGTTGCTGGGCAGGGCGGCTTTGGTTTCGGCAATCAAGGCATTGATATCGTCCGAGGCTTGAATCAAATTCTCGCCGGATCGCTTAATGACGTTTAGGGTGATGACCTTTTGGCCATTGAGGCGCGCATAGCTTTGCTTGTCCTTGTAACCGTCGGTGACCGTTGCGATATCCTTCAGAAAAACCGAGGAGCCGTTCATGGAGGTAACCACCAGATTACCCAATTCGCTCACGGATTGGAATTCGCCGAGGATACGGATGCTCCTTTGTTTGTCGCCGGTGTTGATGTTACCGCCGGACATGGTCATGTTCTCAAAGCGTACGGTGCGCTCGATATCGTCCATGGTCATCTTGGCGGCTTGTAACTTGAACATGTCCACGTCCACTTGGATTTCCCTATCCAAAGCCCCCACCATATCGACCCGGTTAATTCCACGGACATCTTCTATTTGGTCCTTGAGGTCGGTCGCGTATTTTTTGAGGCGGTCCAGGTCAAAAGGCCCCGAAATATTCACAAAAAGAATGGGAATTTCCGAAATATCCAGTTCCATGACCCGGGGATCCTGCGGCAGGTCTTTGGGTAAATCGGTCCTGGCCTTATCAACCGCGTCCTTGACTTTCTGTTTGGCTGCGGCGACCGAAACTTCGGTTCCAAACTCCACCACCACGTTGGCAAAGTCTTGTTGGGAATTGCTGGTCATTTTTTTGACCCCGGACAGGGTACCCAGCTGTTTTTCGAGGGGCTTGGTGACCAGATTCTCCATATCGGCGGGAGAAGTTCCTGGATAAACGGTGGTTACAAAAAAGGTTGGGACCACAACCTCCGGAAATTGTTCCTTGGGAATCGAGTTATAAACCGACAATCCAGCCAGTGTTATAATAACGGTCAGGATAAAAACCGTAATTCGGTTATCGATGGCCCAGCTCGTGGGCTTGAATTCTCTGAATGGGTTCATGGTAGGGTAATGGCTTGTCCGTCGTTGAGATCGTTATAACCGGTCGTAATGATGCGGTCTCCGGCTTTCAGGCCTTGGAGGATTTCGGTTTCTATTCCGTTGGAGCGACCCACTGTTACCGAAACACGGGTTGCCTTGAGGCTAGCGCCTTCTCCTTGGGCAATCATCACAAAAGGACCTTCTTCGGAGTTTTGCAAAAGGTTAACGGGGACTTTGATGGCCTTGTTGCTGTTGTAATCGTTGATTTTCATTCCGACGATCATGTTGGGGCGGTACAAGCCGTTGCGGTTGTTCAAGGGAACCTCGGCTCGGAACGTACGGTTCAGGGCACTAATCGAACGCGCAACGTACGCTATTCGGCCCTGGGTGCTCGTGTTGAGGTCTTTGAACTCGAGGTCCACGTTAGCCCCTTCGCGTACCCGGCTTACATAGCTCTCGGACAAATCGGTGATCACGCGCAGGTCGTCAAAATTAACAACCCGAACGGCCGGCATGCCCATGGCCGTTGATTGGCCTAGTTTGAGATAAACCTGGTCCACCGTCCCGCTGACAGGTGCTTTGATGCGGGTCATATCCAGTTGGGATTGCACCGTGGCCAAACGCCTTTCCAGGCTTTCCTTCTGGTTTTTGGCACTAAGGTATTGGACTTCGGAGCCGATATTCTGTTTCCAAAGATTGGCTTGTTTGGTGTACAACTGTTGAGCAAAATCCAATTGCCCTTTGATTTCTTCGATGCTTTGGAGGAGCACTGTTTGATCCAATTCGGCCAGAACTTGGCCTTTGGTGACTTTTTGCCCTTCTTTTACTTTGATGTTACGAACAACACCCATGCCTTCGGCCGTGACCTCGATGCTTTGACGGGCGTCCACGGTTCCCTGAATTTCAACCCAGGTGCGGAATGGGCCCTCTTCGAGGGTTAGGGCTTGAACCAATTTGGTTTTGACGTTCGCCGCCGCCGATTCAGGAGATTTGGAACCGCCTATGCGGAGTTCTTGCTGAAGCTTTTGAATTTCAGCGCCAATCCGGACTTGTTCGGCTTGGAGTTCTTGGAGGCGGGTAGCAGGGTCCTTGGTTTCTTGGCCACCGCAAGCGATGATTAAGGCGGACGTGAGTCCCAGGAATAAGCCCAGGAAGGGACGTTGGTTGCAAGTTGGAAACATAAATTTCATAAGGGTTGGGAGTAGGGTTTTATTCGTTGATGCCGGTTAGTTTGCCGCTGGCTTTGAGGTAATCAACCTTGGCGATATAGTATTCGTAAAGACTGTTGAAATAGGCGGCCTGCGCTTCGCGGTAGCCGGCCTCGGCTTGGATAACCTCCAGGTTGGAGCCAACCCCTTCGCGGTATTTGATGCGGGTGGTCTCCAAAATATCGCGGCTCAAATCCTGATTCTTTACCTGTTGCTTGAGCGAAGCGATTGCGTTTTGAACGCCCATCAAGGCCTGGTCTTGTTGCAACTTTGAGCTCTGCAAGAATTGGAAAAGCAGACGTTCGTTCTTGATTTTTTCGATACGCTTTTGTTGAATTTTGTATCTTTTGTTGAAAGAATCAAAGAGACTCCAATTGATTCCCAAACCAACTGATCCGTAAGCGAACCAATTACCGCCCGGATCAAGAACTTGGTTGAACTGACTCGCCCCTGCCAAGGCGCCTCGTTGCACCTGCAATCCGACGGAAGGTAGGTAACCAGCTTGTAAATTTTTGATTTCCAAGTCGTTGCCCTTTATTTGCAATTCCAGAAGCGAGGCCTCTGGCCTGGCTTTGAAGGATTCGAGATCGCGGTAAGACGGGGGGATGGCTTCGTTGGTGATGAGGGGGATGTCCACCAAACGTTCACTGAGCAGCAGGGTATCGCCTAAGGGATAGCCCATTTGGAATTTGAGCAATTGCAGAGCAAGGACTCTGAGCTGTGCGATTTTGGCAGTTTCGGTGAGCAATTGATTGCGTTGCAATTCAACACGCTGCACGTCCAATCGCTCAATGATTCCATTCTCCAACATGATTTTCATCTCCAACAACGCCGAGTCCAATCGAACCAGACTTGCTTCCAACAGGTCCTCCCGATGTTGACCAACCAAGACTCCATAATAGGCTTTTTGGATGTTTTCGGAGATTTGGGCATGGGTCATTTCTCGGCTCTTGATGGCGATTTGCGCAAAGGTTTGCGCTGCTTTGAGGCCGACCAGGTAAGAACCATCAAAGAGCAATTGACTCAAGGTAACATTCGTATTACCACCGTATTGGGGTTGAAACTCCAGGGCAAGGGGTCCCGGTGGGGCATTGGGGTTGAATAAGCGCCCGTCAGGAATGATTACCTTTTGGATGATGAAATTGTCAGTGACGCCGTATGAGCCGCGGACTTGGGGTAATCCAATGGAGGTGATTTCCCGAATGCGGGCTTTGGAGGACAGGATATCTTCGCTGGCGTTGAGCGAGGCCGTGTGATGATCGATCCCGTACTGGATGGCTTCGGAAAGCGTAAATGGTTTGGAACTTGGGGATTGTGCCCGGACTTCCATGCTGAGGAATCCAAGATGTACAATTATCCCTGCGATGCCCATCACCATGGGTGTAAAACTGCGTTTGGAGAAAAGTTGCATAGGGTAAGATTGCGTTGTGGGCAGATTTAAGGTTGCAGATTCATTTGAGCCTTGGTGTTGTTCCATACTTCCAGGCCTTGGGAAGTGGTAATGCCACCGACGAAAACTTCCATGATGTTGTGGAATACGGTCGCAAGAGGACGATCGAGGTGACTGAAAACCACAGGATCCAAGAGCAAGTTGGTATGCTGAAGGTGCATGATGCTGACCACGGAAGGGTCAATTTCTTGTCGAATCAGACCTTCGTGCTGACCCCTTTCGATAAGGCGTTTGAAAATCTCAACGATTTCCTCCTTCCGGTAACGTTCCAGCTCCATCCACAGTTCGGGATAGGATTTCTGGAGGTCGAACAAGATGGTTGGGGTAAGGTTACGCATTTTCTGAAAGCCAATGGCTGCCATTCGGATAAGCTTCGCGATGGCATTTTCGTGATTTCGATCCAAGGCCGCCATTTCGCTCCGATGCTCATCCAGGAACCCTCCCAGGACGGAGTGGACCAGGACCTTCTTGTCCGCATAATTCTCGTAGATGGTTTTCTTGGAGCAGCCTAATTGCTTGGCCAATTCGTCCATGGTCATGCTCTTGAGCCCGTATCGGAAAAACAATTCCCGGACGGTGTGGATGTGGGTAGGAGCTAAGGACATTGGTGGCGCGAAAGTATAGAAACTTTGAAAACAAAAAAAGTTTTCAAGATTAAATTTTTATAGCCCTTAAATTTGACCACTATGCGCAGCACTATCGAGGAAACCGCGCCAATTGGGGTGTGGCTGGACGTCCGTTCGCCTGCTGAATTTGCGCAAGGCCATATTCCGGGTGCCCTGTCCTTGCCCCTTTTTACCGATGCAGAAAGGCATCAGGTTGGCCTATGTTTCAAAGAAAAGGGTCCCCGTGAAGCGGTGGACCTTGCTTGGCTTTATGTCGGCCCCAAGGTTCCTGAATTGCTGAAAGCCATTCATGTCCTGTCGTCCAAGGTAGGTATCGAGCCTATCACCAAGGGAGATAACCTCGGAAAGGTTGCTCCAATCTGGAAGGTGTATTGCTGGCGTGGGGGTCAACGGTCGATGGGCATGGAGATGCTCCTCAAACAAGCCGGTTATCCGGTCTTTCGATACCCAGGGGGGTACAAGGCCTGGCGTCAACGCATGGAAACCCTTTGGGCCTTGCCTTGGCAATGGAGGGTGGTTGGTGGCAGCACGGGTTCCGGCAAAACGACGTTGTTGAAGGAGCTCAAGGAGGCCGGTGAACAGGTCTTGGATTTGGAAAATTTGGCATCGCATTTGGGCTCTGCCTTTGGCGAACTCGGGCAAAAGCCACAGCCCAGCCAGGAACATTTTATGAATCTTTTGGCGGAATCTTTGAGCCTACTGGACCTGAAGCGCCCGGTTTGGGTCGAAAGCGAAAGCCGACAAATCGGCAAGGTTCATATCCCTTCCGCACTTTATGAATCGCTGCACAAGGCGCCGTACTTTCGCCTTCAACGCAGCATGGACCTTCGAATGCAGAATTTGTTAAATTCCTATGGCCTTGAAGATAAAAATGCTTTACGATCTGCCTTTCTCAAAATCGAGCGTAAGATGGGCCCGCAGTATTGCCAACAGGCCTTGGCTTTCCTTGAGCAGGGTGACTTGAAATCTGCTGCGGAATTAGCGTTGAAGTATTATGACCGCACCTACCAGCATGCATTCATGCAAAGACCTTGTCCACAATGTGTTGCAAATTTGCAAACGGATGCCAAGGGCAGGCGTCTGCTTGATTTGCTTCTTCGAACCTCGGCCAGGCTGTTCCCATTGCCCTCAACTCCGCCCCCTGAAAATCGTATTTCATGAACCAAACCCCTAAGGATAAGGCTCGTTTGACCCAATGGGCTAAGGCATCGGGCTGCGGTTGCAAAATGCCTCCTGCTCAACTCAAGGCGTTGTTATCCGGCCTTGAACGAAGTCAATATTCGGAGTTAAGGGTGGGATTTGAGCATTCCGACGATGCTGCAGCTCTCAGAATTCCCGGCACCAATCAATTGTTGTTATCTACCGCAGATTTTTTCAGTCCTATCGTGGACAATCCCTATGATTTTGGTAGGGTGGCCGCTGCGAATGCCTTGAGTGACATTTATGCCATGGGCGGAAGGCCGTGCTTGGCCCTGGGATTGTTGGCATGGCCGGTACAGGAATTGGGCTTGGATTCCGCAGCCGAGGTGATGCGTGGTGCACAAGATCTTTGCAACGAGGAGCGTGTGCCGTTGGCAGGGGGGCATAGCATTGTCTCCGAAGAGCCGTTTTTTGGTTTGTCGGTCCAAGGTTTAGTGGCCGAGGAGCACCTCAAAACCAACCAAGGCGCAAGACCCGGGGACCTCTTGTACCTCACCAAGCCGTTGGGATCGGGGATTATGGCCGCCGCCTTGCGCAAAGGGCTTTTGGAGACCCCGGATTATTACGGTTTGTTGGAACAATTGTCGGTGGTCAATCGGTCCGGAGCCAGCTTGGCATGCTTGGAGGAGGTCCATGCGATGACAGATCTTACCGGTTTTGGGCTCTTGGGTCACGGGTTGGAAATGCTGGGACCTGCCAGCGGCTTGGATTTATGGACCGATCATGTACCCCTTTTGGTGGGGTTGGAGCATTATTTGGAACAAAATATTTTGCCGGATCAATGTTATCGCAACTGGAACCACGTGGAATCCCGGGTTTTTGGCATGGAAGGTCCTGATTTTGCTTGGCTCTGCGATCCCCAAACCAACGGAGGCCTGTTGATTGCCGTTCATCCTTCCGCCTCCCTTCGGGTGGAGATGGTTTTGGAGCAAGCAGGGGTTAAGGCCTATGCCATTGGAAGTTTTCAGAATGAAACGGAAGGTATTCGTTGCACACGGTCCGTACCTTCGGCCCCGTAATGAACGATGAAATTGGTTTTGACCGCTTTGGCCTGCATCCGGATGTGCTGGACGGCTTGGTAGCTATGGGTTTTCGAAAGCCCAGTCCTGTGCAGGAGCAGGCGATCCCCTTAATCCTGGACGGTCGTGACCTCATCGCCTGCGCTCAGACCGGGACGGGGAAAACGGCGGCCTTTGTCTTGCCGCTGATTGATCATCTCATCGATTTGGACGATAGGCATTTGAGCGCTCTGATTTTGACCCCAACCAGGGAATTGGCCTTGCAGATTGACCAGCAAATTGAAGGTTTATCGTATTACAGTCCGATTTCTTCCATTCCCATATACGGAGGCGGTGACGGAGCCTTATGGGATCAACAGCACAAAGCCCTTCGTCAAGGGGCGGATCTGGTCGTCGCTACCCCTGGCCGCTTGTGGTCCTTTATGGCTACCGGGAATTTTCAATTTGATCGCCTCCGTTACCTCATTTTGGACGAAGCGGATCGTATGCTCGATATGGGTTTTCTCGAAGATATCATGCGTATTGTGGCCAGGCTTCCCAAAGAACGTCAAACCCTGATGTTCTCGGCGACGATGCCGGATCGGATCCGGCAATTGGCCGGTTCAATCTTAAAGGATCCAGCGCAGGTGAGCATCGCGGTGTCCAGACCCGCGGATAAGATTGAACAAATGGCATTGCAGGTGATGGATGATCGCAAACTGGAGGTTTTGTTGGCGTTGCTGGCTGAATTCCCTTTTCGTTCAGCGCTCATCTTTTGTTCGTCCAAAGACAAAGTCAAACAGCTGCATCAAACGCTGCGCAAATCAGGAGTCGTGAACGAGGCTTTCCATTCCGATCTGGAGCAGCAGGTGAGAGAGGAGATCATGAGGGGATTCAAGGCGGGGAGGCTTCCCGTTCTGGTCGGTACCGATGTGTTATCCAGGGGAATCGACGTGGACAATATAGATTTGGTCATTAATTACGATGTGCCACCGGATCCAGAAGATTATGTTCATCGGATTGGTCGTACCGGGAGGGCAGAACGCAACGGACGTTCCATTACCATGGTCAATCCCATGGATCTTCGCCGATGGAAGCGTATCGAAGAGCTTGTGGGACGCGCTCTCCCTTGGACCGAAAGACCCTTGTCCGGGTGGATTGGTCCTCCACAACAGAAATCAAGCCGGCAACGCGCTCCAAAAAGAAAGAAAAAATAGGGGTTCCATTTCGAATAGCCATTATTTATAATAGCTGTTTGGCCTGCAGAAACTCTCCATGATTTTTGTTCAATTTGGGCAATGAATTTATATTTGTAACGTAACTTAGAACGGATGACGCACTGTTTCAATTACTTTGACAAATACCCTCTCAAAGGCATGGGTTTAGTTCATTCCAAGTTTTTGGTATTATGGGCATTTGGCTTTTTTTTGCAGCCTTGGAATTTATGGGTTTGGGCTAGTAAACCCGATCAATGTTCCATAAATACTTTTTCGGTTTCGCCAAGCGATTCAAGCATGGGTAATTCGAAATTTCGCTCATCGGCCGTTTTTATTCAAAAAACAAATCCAAACCTCCCATTACCAAAGGGTGAGCCTCAGATTAGCACCCAATCGACCCCATCATTGGGGGTAAAGGGAGAACAGGCTATGGAGGGTCAGAAGAAAGGTAAGGTTGAATGTCCGGATAATTTAGAAGAAAAGTCCACACCATCAGGACTTAAAAGAACCCCAGGGTCACCTTCATTAAAGATAATTAGTGTTATTCTCAAAGATGAAAATGACGATGGTATTTTAAGTGCTTTGGAAAAAGCGGAAATTGTTTTTGAGATTCAAAACAAGGGCAATGAAAACGCCTACCGGGTTTATCCAAAGGTTATTCCGACAGGGATTGTAAAATATTTGAACATCGAAAATGTGGATGATTCAAGACACCAAATCGGAATAAACTATATTCCTTCTCTTGCGCCTGATGCCAAGGCCCAACTTAGAATCAGTATTGTAGGCCTTAACACCCTTGGTGTATTTAAGGCGAATATGGCCTTTGTGATTGTAGAATGTAACGAGAAAAACAATTCAAGCCCATTTTTAATTGAATTCTCAACAGACACCCTTCGTGAACCACTTTTGGTTTATGATTCCTTGGTTTTGGCGAAAACCAGTGATAATTTCATTTACCGAGAAAAACCAGTTACAGTCTCATCCAAGATAAGTAATAAAAATAACGGGCAAGCATGGGGCATCAACCCCCATTTGCTTTTCAACGAAAAGGAAAAACAATACATTTCTCTGCTAATTGATAGCACTGCAAATGCAGGTTTTCAATTCCTTGGCCCCCAAGAAAGCAGGATTTTCACCAAAATGTTTTTGGTTTCGGAGGCCTATCCTTTTGACTCTTTGACTTTTGATTTTTGTATTTCGCACAACTCCTCAGATGCGCCGTTGTGTCGAAGCTTGACCATAAATGTCAAGTCTGTCGAGGTAGTCAAGCCCAGTTCAACGATGACAGCTGACGACCTTGAACAACCAATGAATTTGGCGGATAGTGTTTGGATAACAGATAGCCTGCAATTGCCTTCCCGCACGATTAACGCGCAATCTATTGTTTCAAATTCGTTAAATGATCAGAGTTCTTCAACGCCTCCAAGCAGTTTATCAGACCCGGCTTTGACACTTAGACCCCTTCAGAGCCAACTTCGATATTCGGATGTTGATACCGGAATTCCATTTCGTGTTGGTGAGGGTAGGCCCTATAATTATGCTTTAATTATTGGAAATGAAGATTATGCTTCTTTTCAATCGGATGTTAGTGCCGAATCAAATGTACATTTTGCTATCCATGACGCCGAAGTATTTAAAGAATATTGCCATCGTACTTTCCAAGTCCCTGCGGAAAACATTTTTTACTATACCAATGCGACTGCTGGAATCATGAGACAAGCCGTCAATAAAATAAGCCGTCTTATCGAAGCAGAGAAAGGTCAGGCCAATGTATTTGTTTATTACTCAGGTCATGGCTTGCCTTCAGAAACCACCAAAAAGCCATATTTGATGCCTGTTGACATATCAGGGTCTAATGTTGAAGAGGGGTTAGCGTTGGATTGGTTCTACGAGAAACTCACCAAATTCCCCACTCAAAGGGTATTAGTCTTTTTGGACGCTTGCTTCAGCGGGGGATCACGAAGTGATCAATTGTTAGCCTTGAGGGGTGTAAGAATAGTGCCTGAAGAGACAAATCTACAGGGCAATCTGGTTGTCTTGAGTTCCAGTAGCGCGGAACAATCTTCTTTGGTTTGGAAGGATAAACAACATGGGTTGTTCACCTACTACCTACTCAAAAAGTTAAAAGCAACCGAGGGAGATGTGAAGATTCCTGAATTACTTGATTATTTAGAGCGAGAGGTGAATCTCCAAGCCATTAAAAAATTCAACAAAGTTCAAACCCCCAAAATGAGTTTCTCTCCTTCGATTAGTACAGAGAAATTATACCAATGGAAAGTATATGAATAAGATCAGGTTTGTTTTATTGCTAATTTGCTTTGTTGGGTTTTGTGGAAATTCTGCATTAGCCCAATCTTTCAAGAATGTCTCTCTGGTTGTTGAAAACTCCAAGGTTATTGTGTATTATGACCTAGTGGATACAGGCTCACCTTTGGAGGGTAGTTTCTACACCATCAAAGCCACTTTTATCAGTGATAACAAAGGAGCAATGAGTCCGTCAGCTTTGACTGGCGATTTGACCAATGTTTCAGCGGGTGTCAATAAAACAATCGTTTGGAGTGATTCTGCCCTAATTGCACAGTTACAAGGCAATCTTTCTGTTGAACTGGAGTACACCCTCTTTAGAAAAAATTTATTAACATCAACGAAGATTGATAAACCCAAAAAGAAACCCTCAAAAAATAATACGATACATTATTTTAAGAACTTTCCCATTCAAGGTACCTCTTTGCAAGACACTGTTTTTAGTGGTATTTCAGTTGACGGCTTCACCTCATCCTATTTTTCCTTAGGTATTAGATTTTTGCCCGAATCTGATAATGCTGTTTTGCTAGGCGGAAAATTATACCTTTTGGGCAAAAAAGAGACCGCCCTGAAGTGTTATTTAGGGGGCGGTTTTGGGTCTGGGATTTTAACTTGGAAGACAGTCTCTTATGTGAATACCGGGTTAAATATTTCTATCGGCCCAATCTCTTTGCTAGGGGAGTATTTTCTTCTACCAACACAATTTGTGGTGGTTGGTGCTGGTTTTAATTTTTAAACTTACGAACCGCAGGCCTCGCATGCATCCGGGTTATCCAGGGAGCAGGCTACTTGGGCAAGGGCTTCGTCTTTGCTGAGGATGGCTTGGGTGATCGGAGTGGATGCCGGTGCAGCAGGCGATTGCATGGCAAAAGTCGCCGGAGTTGAGGCCGCGATGCCTTGGTTGGTGGCATTTTGATCCAAGGTGAATTTCACGGCATTCACTGCCGCCTTGGTCCTTAGGTAATACATCCCTGTTTTGAGTCCCGCCTTCCAGGCATAAAAATGCATGGAGGTTAACTTGGCGAAATTCGCATTGGGCATGAAAATGTTCATGGACTGGCTTTGGCAAATGTAGGCTCCACGATCTGCGGCCATGTCGATGATGGCCTTCTGGCTTATTTCCCAGGCAGTTTTGTACAGGGATTTCAAGCCATCAGGGATTTCAGGGATATTCTGAATGGACCCGTTCTGGGCAATGATTTTGTTCTTGAGTTCCAAGGACCAAATTCCGGCCTCGATAAGATCCCGTAACAAATGCTTGTTAACAACTACGAATTCACCGCTCAAAACCCTGCGGCTGTAGAGGTTGGAAGTGTAGGGCTCAAAACATTCGTTGTTGCCGAGAATTTGACTGGTGGACGCCGTAGGCATTGGAGCAAGCAGGAGGCTGTTTCGAACGCCATGCTGTGCTACTTTGGCTTTGAGTTCAGTCCAATTCCAACGTGGACCGGGTTGCACATTCCACATGTCGAATTGAAAGATCCCTTGGGATACCGGCGAGCCCGGGTAGGTTTCGTAAGGACCAAGTTCGCTCGCCAATTCCATGGAGGCCGTCATGGCCCCGAAATAAATGGTCTCAAAAATTTCCTTGTTGAGTTGGGCGGCCTGCGGTGAATCAAAGGGGTAACGCATCAAAATAAAGGCATCGGCCAAACCCTGAATTCCGATCCCGATAGGCCTATGCCGGAAATTGGACTTTTGGGCCTCGGGAACCGGATAATAGTTCACGTCAATAATTCGGTTCAGATTTCGGGTGATGGTTTTGGTGATTTCGAAGAGCCTTTGGTGATCGAATGTCAAGTCTGCTTGGACAAACCTGGGGAGGGCAATGGAGGCCAAGTTGCACACTGCGATTTCATCAGGCGAGGTGTATTCCACGATTTCGGTGCAGAGGTTACTGGACCGAATGGTACCCAAGTTTTGTTGGTTGCTCTTGCGATTGCATGCGTCTTTGTAGAGCATGTACGGGGTTCCGGTTTCGATTTGGGATTCCAAAATGGCAAACCAGAGGTCTTGGGCTTTGATGGTTTTGCGGGCTCTTTCTTCTTGTTCGTAACGGAGGTAGAGTTTCTCAAAGTCATCACCCCAGGTATCGTGCAATCCGGGAGCTTCGTTCGGGCAGAACAAGGACCATTCCGCGTTTTCTTCTACGCGTTTCATGAACAAATCCGGAATCCACAGGGCATAGAACAAATCCCTGGCCCTTAGTTCTTCTTTGCCATGGTTTTTCTTGAGTTCAAGGAAATCGAAAATATCCGCATGCCATGGCTCGAGGTAGATGGCAAAAGAACCTTTGCGCTTTCCGCCCCCTTGGTCCACATAGCGTGCGGTATCGTTGAAGACCCGAAGCATAGGCACAATCCCGTTGGAGGTTCCGTTGGTTCCTTTGATGTAGGAACCGGTGGCCCGAAGGTTATGGATGCTTAAACCGATTCCGCCTGCACTCTGGGAGATTTTGGCGGTTTGTTTGAGGGTATTGTAGATACCGTCAATGGAATCTTCCTGCAGTGTGAGGAGGAAGCAGCTTGAAAGCTGAGGTTTGGGCGTTCCTGCATTGAAGAGGGTGGGCGTTGCGTGGGTGAACCAACGTTCGCTGAGCAATTCGTAGGTTTCCAGAACCGAGGCAATATTCTCTTTGTGGATCCCTACGGAAACCCTCATCAACATATGCTGCGGTCTTTCGACGACTTTGCCATCGATTTTGAGGAGGTAAGAGCGCTCCAAAGTCTTGAAGCCAAAATAATCGTATTCAAAATCACGTGAATAGATGATGGCAGAATCCAAAGCCTCGGCATGGTTTTCAATGACTTCCATGACATCGTCGGCAATCAAGGCGGCCGGTGCTGAGGTGACGGGATCGATATAACGGTGAAGATCCCGCATGGTTTCGCTAAAGGACTTCTTGGTCTCCTTGTGCAAATTGGAAATGGCAATCCTCGCGGCCAGTACCGCATAATCCGGATGGGCAGCGGTTAAGGCCGCCGCAGTTTCGGCCGCCAAGTCGTCCAATTGCACGGTACTGACTCCGTCGTACAAACCGTTAATGACCTTTTTGGCCACTTCAACAGGCTGAACGTGCCGAGGATCCAATCCGTAGCAAAGTCGTTCAATACGGGTCGTGATTTTGTCGAATTTGACTTCTTCGCTGCGACCGTCGCGTTTGATGACTTGCATGGGCTGATGATTTGGTGGTGAAGTGGGTAATCGGTAAGGGTAAGGAAAATAGCGTGGGGTAGCCTGTTGGTAGGGCGTTCGTTGCTCCTAGAAATCGGCATCCGTGATGAATCCGCTTTGACCGCGGTCTCCGGAGACCCCTGCTTTCTGGTATTCACCGACGCGTTTTTCGAAAAAGTTGGTTTTGCCTTCCATCGAAATAAGCTCCATGAAGTCAAAAGGATTGGTGGCGTTGTAAAGTTTGGGCAATTCCAAGGCTCCCAGGAGGTGATCAGCCACGTATTCGATGTATTGGCACATCAGATCGGCATTCATGCCAATAAGCCGAACGGGCAAGGCATCGGTGACAAATTCCTTCTCGATGGCGACCGCATCCGCGATGATTTGGTGAACATGGGCCGCATCCAGTCGGTTGTCCAGATGTTTGGTGTAGAGCAACGCGGCAAAATCACGGTGCAACCCCTCGTCCCGGCTAATGAGCTCGTTCGAAAAGCTAAGACCGGGCATGAGTCCCCGCTTTTTGAGCCAGAAAATGCTGCAAAATGAGCCCGAGAAGAAAATTCCTTCCACCGCCGCAAAGGCGATGAGGCGCTCGGCGAAACTGCCTTGGCTGATCCATCGCAGGGCCCAATCCGCTTTCTTGCGCACACAGTCCATATGGTCAATGGCGTGAAAGAGGTAGTTTTTTTCGGCGGTATCCTTGATATAGGTATCAATGAGCAGGGA
>Ga0214921_10000405_pt1 | contig 82141 bp, 56 predicted proteins | sample LL1505_MetaG_FD_177992 | JGI IMG/M metagenome (GOLD analysis project Ga0214921, IMG submission 177992) | Freshwater microbial communities from Lake Lanier, Atlanta, Georgia, United States - LL-1505 | ecosystem: Environmental > Aquatic > Freshwater > Lake | place: USA: Georgia | collected... | reverse complement strand
CTAGAAAGTCTTCAATCGCCTTGTTGGCGCCTGGGAAAATGCTGACGTAGTCATCTAACAAAATCACCCCTCCTTTCACGACACGATCAAAGAGATGCTCGATGCATGCCTTGGTAGCTTCGTAAACATCGACATCAATATTCAGGAATGAAATGCGCAGATGAGGATTGTTTTTAAGGTATTCGGGCAAGGTGTGCAGGACATCGCCTTGGATTAACTCTACGTTTTTATTTACTTTTTTATGTTCCAAAACCTGGTATAATTGGTCCTTGGAAATACCGCTGTTTCCACTATTGTTCACGAAAATATCCTTGGGCTTTTGGTCCAGTTCAAATGCCGTGGAAGGAAATTCGCCGAAGGCATCGAATCCAATTAATTTTTTCGCAGCGGGATTGCATAATAACTCCCTGAAAGCAGCGAACCGCACGAAGGAGGCGCCTTTAAACACCCCACATTCTACAATGTCTCCTGGCAGGTCCACGGTTTGCTTGAACAGGTCGTAGTGGGCCATTACTTTAGCCATACGGTTCACCTCAGAGGACAAATAAAAGTTGTTTTCGTATTCGTAGGGCGTATCAAAGTTGGGAAGCGTGATCATTTGATGTAAAGAATTAAAAGTTAAAAAATGTGGTCGCCTGCGACAATTCCAGACGATGTAAAATCAAAATACCAGCCATTGATGTTCGGATTTTCTGAAGTGAGGGTAACCCAACCGCTTTTGTTTTGAAGGAATTGCGATAGCTCAGCATCGGTATTGACGTTGATGGTTTCGATGCCAAAGGGAGGAATTACATATTGCCTTTGCAATTGTTCGTTATCGTCTTCGCGGTGAAAGTTGGCCTGCACCACCGCCTTCTGCTCGTATATTTTCAACGAAGAAGAATTGGTGATAATGAGTTCAGAATCATGATGATTCAAGATGGGAGACCAACGAAAGGCATGTTTTTTCTTCAAAATCGCTGGATTTCCAAGTTGGGGTGCAAAACATATATTGCAGGGAATATGGTCCTTGACCCCGATATTTAAACCAAATTTCACCCGTGTAGGGATTTTTTCCTTGTTGTTCCAATGGCACTCGATGCGTGCTGCGCAAATGGGGCTTTCCTCCAAGCCATGGGCTGCAATCAGTTCGTTAAAATCAAGGGATGTGTAGGCTTGATGTGCTTCCTTGCTTTGAAAGATGTTTTCCAAAAAAGCCACAAAATTACCCTGTTGATCGAACAACGAGGCCGATAAACTGAATTGAGAGGGCGAAAATATGGGGTAAATAACCAGCTTTGTAAAGCGATCATTTTTTGTGTAAATCGGAATGGCAATGGTGGAATCGAGAAAAGCCTCATCGAGCCGGTTCCAATAAGCGCTTTCATCCTTCACGTTGGAACTGTCGTAATAAGAATGGGTGATATTCATTTGATTTTCTCGAGCGTTTTTATTTCCCACAATGAACCTTGGAAACATCCCTTTTAGGTTATGGTCGATTTTCAGGGTTCCCGAATGCTCGTTCAAGAAGCGCGGTAAATTCTCGAAATAATCGTTGATGCAAATGAGTTTCGTCTCGTAGGGTTTAACCTGTTCTAAGCTGAACCACGAGGTTATTTTTTGTCCGGCATGGTTCTCAATTTCGATTTCAAAGCGCGTATTTTCCGCGGCCTGAGCCCCATTGGTGAAGGAAAAGAAACCGCTTGTATGCTCCGATGAATAGATATCAAACCCCGATTCTTTCACCTTGTATCGATCATTTTCCTCCAAATCCTCCAAATCATTATAAATTCTTCCCACGGAATGTACGGCGGTGCAATGCGAAGCATTGTAATAGTTGACCACAAATGCAGGATATGGATAAACCAAATCCACCGAGGAATAGATTTCCAATTCCAAGGAGCCCGAGAACGGCGCATTAACTAAAGGTAATTCTTGCAGAAATTCGGCTAATTCAATGCGATACGCTTGGCTGGTGGTGATTTCAAGATGTTTTCTTAGGATCAATTGCCCGCTGGCATCCCGTAAGTTCAGGAGCATCGAAATATGCTGAATCTTGCGTTTGAGCAGCCAATACCCCATGAATAAAATTCGCGTATGCAAATGTTCCTCCTCCATTACCGTAAATATGGCCGAACTGCGAAAGGTGGGTTTGTAGTTTAACGGAATTTCTTCACCGAAGACTTTCCTGGTTTCAAGCATTTTGTACAACGATTGCATACCTTGTTTCGTGATATTAATATGGAAACGAATTTTTCATAGCATCTTTAATACGCTCGGATTTCTTGTCGTTCAAAAGCATCAATCATCGAATGTTCACTCGCATTGTAAATTTGTACATCCTTCTTTTTTGCGTAGTCCAAAATGTCCCAATAACCTTTGAAAGTTAGGTAAAATTTATGGACAATTTCGTGCAATTTTCGAGGTCTAACGACATAATCCTCCATTTTTTCAGGCTTGGTTTCGTTTTCATCGTAAAAATGTTTGTGGTGCACCAGGGCTTCGTTTTGGGGATTTACGGAAATTTCCGTGAGCCAACTGTGGTCCGCGCCAACCAGATATATGGTGGTGTATTGCAGTTTTATGCAATTCATAATCCCCGGGATTAACACATTGTGCGGACGGGGCATTCCCAAGCCTTTCTGGTATAAGGGGTACGCAATCCTTTTGAATCCTTCTACCGGGGTTGTGTTGAAATAAAGCGGGTGAATATGGGCATTCTTGGCTAAAAATCGCTGAAAATAGGCGCATTTTCGCGCAAGAAAAGGCACCATCATGTACAATTTCCAAGTTGTTTTGTCCGCGATATTGTCAAACACCTGATCCCGAAGATTAAGATACAAGGGTGAAAGGGCTTCATCCTTCATAAAATAAATGGGGGCTGATATGATGTAAATTTTCGGTTTGATTTGGGTGTAGTACTGCGAAAAGGCAAAATTATTCACGCAGACCAGGTCAAACGCATCGAATTTGGACTGGTATTTTTCAATGCTCGCGGGTAAACTGGGCCCATTCCCGAGCAGAATACACCCTTTTTTTCGATCGCCGTCGTCCACATGAAGGATGTTACGAAACTTGGATTGAATCAAAATCTTCAGCAACGATTCAAGGGTGAGCAATAGGTTTTGAAAGCTAATTTTAAGTTTTACCATAGAATTTCACGCCCACAAAGGTATGCGGATAAATTGAAGTTTTGTTTTCTCCCTAAGATTCCAGCACTATGTCCAATAACAAGCATGCTCCTGCAAAATAAAGCATAAATTCGAAGTTCCTCAAAACTCAACCTTAACGTTGAAGACAGGCATGATGCCGAACATGTAAACCGTCCGAACTTGTTGGAGAATGGGGTCATAATAGTAGCGGTTCACATTTTGGTGGTTCGTGACATTTTGAATTTCAACGGAGCAAACCAGCGCTGATTTTTGATAATTGAAGCGAAGCGCCGCCGAGGCGTCTATCCTAAAATAAGCGGGCAAACGGGATTGGTACAGCGCAGAAGACACCAAAATCTCCTTTCCTTCCTGCTTAGATTGCGCCTCATTTATAGGGGTGTACCGATTCCCGCCCCGCAAAATAATGCGGCTATTTAAGGCCAGTGAATTTTTATCTGCCCTGCCAAAATTCCACTCATAGCCCATCATCGCGTTGCACATGCCGTTGGCATTAAACCGTGTGCTTTCCCAGGTATCTTGTGGCTTTCGATATTCCGACTGAAAAATAGAGGCCGTCACCATGTAAAAGTAACGGTTTGCAAACCTTCGGTCCAAGGTGAATTCCACCCCATAATTTCTACCCTCTCCTCCATTCACATAACGATATTGGTTCACGCCGGTCCCGGCATTTAACAAACTCGTGTAACCGTTTTTCGAGGTATCGATGGGCACCTTGTATAAATATTGAAAATAAACTTCGGTCTTCAGTTTGAGCATAGCGCTCAGGGAGAACTCATGCCCAAGCACCCCGTGCACTGCCCGCGTAAGCTGGACGTTTTTGTTGGGTTGCGTAACCTTCCCAAGCGTATCGGTCCAATCACTTAAATACCATGAGATCGGTTCACAACGGCTGTGGAGCCCCACCGCGCAATTGATCGTTTGGCTTTTTGAAAGACGATAGCTCACCCCCATTCTTGGGTCTACCGCTTGATTTTGGTTGAGCAGCAACATGGTCTGATGCGCACCTGCGGCACATTCCCACCTCGAGGAAGGGCGCCACTTGCATTGCACATAGGACTGCAACAATCCCGTGTTTCCCGCTTGGTCGACAAAGGTTCCTAACACATTGGTGGACAACTCCAAGCCTTCGGCCTTTAAGCGGTAGAAAAGTTGGCTGTAATACACCCCGACCCGAACACTGGTGCTTGAATTCAATTTTCGATGGTAGTACACATGGCTCCGCAGCGTTTGATATTGGAGCCCTTCACGGTAGGCTACTTGGGCTTTGTAGGCATTATCCAAGGAATCCATCCGGTAGCGGTGATCTTCTTGGGTCCATGCAAGTACCGTTTTTATGTAGCCTTTTTCGTTGGCCAGAGGCAAGGTATGCGTCAAACCGGCTACCCCAATGAATTGGTAGGATTCATCGCCAAAGCGGTCGGAGCGTTGCACCCATTTACTTGAATCCTTTTTGGCGTAATCCCCCGCCGTAGAAAGACCTCCCATTCCAAAAAGGGTAAAGGTACCCAAGTGCTTGGTGGGAAAATAGAGGTGGTAACTGAGGTCTTGAAATTGCGGCACCATGGCATTGTCCACTACGGGCAATCCGATAGCGTTTAGAAAAATCAAGGTGCTGTAGCGGTAGTTCACCAAGTAAGCACTTCGATGCTTTTTGGAGAAGGGCCCCTCGAGCGAGCTTTGCAGGCCTAAAATGCCCAATTGCAAGGAAAATTCTTTTTTATCACTGTTCCCTTTTCGAAAGCGAATGTCGAAAACGCCCGATAGCGCATTACCGTATTCCGAGGGAAAAGCCCCGGAATAAAAACTGGAATTACTCAACACTTGGCCGCTCAGGATGCTAATTCCACCTCCAGAACCGCCTTCGCCGTTGCTGAAATGGTTGGGGTTGGGAATTTCAATCCCTTCCACGCGCCATAAAATCCCCCGCGAGGAATTTCCGCGCACCACAATTTCATTGCTGGCATCGTTGGTAGTGTTGACCCCAGCCAACGAGAGGGCCATCCGTGCAGGATCGTTAAAACTGGCAGCAAAGCGTTGCGTTTCTTCGGTACTGAAATTTTTAACGCTGTTCACAACTGCATCATTGGTGCTGCCTTTCTTGGAAACGGTGACATCAGAAAGCACTTTCCGTCCTGTTTTTTCCATCATTTCTAAGGTCAATTCGAGTTCTTTCCCAGAGGACAACAATACATTGTTCAAAGCCACAGGATCGTGGTTGTTGGAAGTAAACGTTAAGTCCAAACGCCCCACGGGCACCTTCTCGAATCGAAAAATACCTGCGGAATCGGTGTAGGTGCTCTGAGATCCTTCTTTATGTTTCAAGGCCACGAGAATGCCCGCCAAGGGGCGCGTAAGCCCCGACTCGGTCACACGGCCTTTAACGGTTTGGGTGAAGGGTTGCGCCCAAGAGCGCGTTGGAAACAAAGACCAAAAAAACAAGAAAAAATAAAAAACCTTCACACCGCAAAGGTAGCGCAGACGTGCGGAAACAGTGTCATCAAAAAATGAATTTCTTGGTTATAATGGGATATAAAAAGAAAAAGGGATAGCCGTTGCCACCCCTTTTCCTAACCCTAAACCTAACGTTATTACAGTACCACGATGCGTTGTGTTCCTGCAATGCCTTCGGCGTTTACCAATCGCACAAAATAGGTTCCTACACTGAGTCCTTCTAAGCTGTAGCTGTTGCGGCCTTCAACCGTTGCTTTCAAAATCGTTCTTCCGTTTTGGTCTACCACGTTGAGTTCGTTCATCGCACCACTCCAAGTTACTTGGCTTGCGCCGTTGCTTGGGTTGGGATATACGTTCATCGCTGTGCCGTGCTGCTCTTCAATGCCGTTCACGCTGTTGTTGTTCACGATCACTTCAGTACTTGCGGTACAACCGTTGGCATCGAATACGGTTACATTGTACGTTCCCGCTGCGATGTTTTGTAAGTCTTCCGTTACCGCGCCGTTTGACCAAGCGATGAGGTAAGCCGGAACGCCTCCTGCAATGCTAAGGTCAATGCTTCCGTTGTTGTTGGCCGTTACGTCCACCACGGAGGTGCTTAACACGATTTCGGTAGGCTGGGTGATTTCGTAGCTGGTTGTGGAGCTGCATCCGTTGCCATCCACCACCGTTAAACGGTAGGTTCCAGGGGCCAAGTTGCTCAAGTCTTCGGTCGTTGCTCCGTTGTCCCAAGTGTAGGTATAGTTAGGCGTGCCTTGCATTACTGTTACATTGATGGCGCCGTTCGCCTGTCCAAAGCACTGCACGTTGCTGCTCACAGCGTTCACTTGTACCGCTGTTGGGGCGTTGATGAAAATGGTGGTGTCGGTCGTACATCCCAAGGCATCGGTTAAGGTAAGTTGGTAGGTTCCTGAAGCAAGTCCGCTGTTTTGTGTCCCGGTCATGCCGTTGGACCACGTTACCGTGTAAGGCGCCACCGCACCGCTCGGATTAAGGGTTACCGTAGCGGAAGATGATACACAAAGACCTTGAACGCTTGCGTTGAAGTTCGCTTGGTTTACAAACCCTTGCGCCATGGCTACGGCAGCAGCAGCATTCAAGCGTCCCGCACCGATTTTCCCTGCATAGAGGGGGTTCAAAGCGTTGATGTCTACCGAAGAGTTTTTCAAGATCATTTCGATGTTGGCGGTGCTCAAGCATGGGTTAACGGCCAACATCAGTCCTACGGTTCCTGTTACCATGGGCGCGGCATACGAAGTCCCTGAGCTGTTGATGTACCATCCGTCCATGGGCGCTACGGCTACCCCATATCCTGGCGCTGAAAGGTCTACCATTTGGTTGTGTTGGTGCGTCGATGTGGGGTCTCCAGCCCACTGCTCGTGGTTGTCGCTTTCACCAATGCTCGTTACGGCAAACACGTGGGCATAGGCTGCAGGGTAAACCAACGCGTCGGGCGTTCCGCAGGTGTTGCCATTTCCGGCGGCAGCGACGATGAACGTACCGTTGTTGTGCACTTCGGTCATGGCGTCCTGCTCGTATTGGTTGTAGAAACATCCTGAAGTCCAGCTGATGTTCACCACACGGATTCCGGTGTACGAAGCGGCAATGATTTGGTTGTAATCCATTTGGTAGAATGCGATCGAAGAGTTGTAGCCGATGGAGCTCAATCCGTTGTTGTTGTTGGTGTTTCCGGCAGCCAAAACGCTTACGGCATTTCCGTGGGAAGGGGTAGTCGTGTTGGTGGCGTCGTAGTGCACGATTTTACCTACCAATTCGCTGTGATTTGGGCTAAGGTTTTGGTCGCTGATGCCCAACACGATGTTGCTATTTCCCGTGGTGATGTCCCAAGCACCTTGGGCGTTGATTAAATCCAAGGCGTAATTGTTCGCCAAACCTAAGTTGTAATCGTTAGGCGTGGCAAGCACTTGGTAGTTGGGTGCGTTTTCAATGCCTTCCACCACATTCACTTCTTTCAAAGCGCTGCTCAATGCGTTCACGGAGCATGCGCAAGTGAATTCGTACACACGCTGCAACTTGGCCTGACGCGAAGCTGGAAGGGCAGCACGCACTTCCACGATTCCTTGCTGTTGGATGGCTGCGTTCAAGCTGTTGTTGTTCGACACCAACTGCCCATCGGCGTTCACGAAAGGAACCGCGGAAGCGTCGGTGATTTGTGCCCAAACTTTGGAAGATTCTTGAGCGAATGGTGTAGTGGAAGCAAGTCCTAAAAGAGCGGCGAGAAGTAAATTTTTTGTTTTCATATTTGGTAGTCTTTGTTTGTTTCTGAACCAAAGTTGCTGCATAAGAAAGGAGTAGAAAACAAAATTGCCGCGGGGCACGTGCAAAATACACAGTGCTACCCAGAGCCTGCTACGTAGTATTGAGGAGCAGGCTACGTGGTACTACGTAAAAAAGACGGGAAAGGGAGAATCTTAGACCGTTTAAGTTTCTAAGCGAATTGCGGAATCAAAACTCCTCGTACCGCAAGTGGGCCGCACCCAACCTCGAAGGAAGGTTATAGCGTATGCCGCCTGTTGCACCAATTCCAGGACAAAAGGAAAACCCTAGCGTTGGAATGCTGTGGAGTGCGACTTGGGGACGAAATTCGGTGTAAAGCATCCAAGGCATCCAAAACGGACGCTTGTTCCCCAGTTGAAATTGGATTCCCAAAGGCACAAAAAAGTTTGCGCCAAAGGCCATGGGGTTATTGAACGTTTCGATTTGCGTGTGGTGCGTTTGCGTACCCTGGGTTCCATTGAACCCCTGATAACTGTTCGTGTTTTCAAGGTATAAAACTTGGGTTTTTGAACGGTAGGACAACCCAAAAGAAACCCCTGCACCTGCGGAAAATGCCCAGCGATCCCCGGCATTCATTTCCCAAATATATGCTCCTTCAAGGCGGATTTGTTGGTTACAGTATTGCCCGATTAGGGTTTTTTGGGCAATAGAATCCACGAAGGTCATGCTCCCGTTTTGCTGAGAAATTAGGGTGTCAACCACGTAGGATTCATAGGCATGTGCATGGCAGCTATGCAGGACGCTATTGACATTTGCAACCCCCACGCGAAGCGTTCCAGACCACGAGGGAAGCTTCATTCCTAGCAAGAGGGACTGAAAGGAAACCTGTTGGGAGCCCGGTTCCTGTTGAAAGGTGCTCAAATTTTTCGATAAAAGGACGGAATTGGGTGCCAATGAGGCGAAATCGGATATGTTCGTGTTTTCATGGCCGAAAGGGCGATAAAATCCGGAGTTCAGGTGAATTTGGGTGATTTTCATTTGGGCTAGCAGGGACCAAGTCCCGGCAAAGAATGCCCCAACAATGACTGCTAATTTCATGGATAAGTGGGTTTACGGTTCAACCCGATCTTAAACGCCAAAAGCATGTTTTTCGTGTATAGAAGATAAAGTTGCGACGAGCATGGAAAACCAAGTTGATGCATCTGGCTTTTTTCTGAATTTATGTCTTTAACCTTCGTTGAAGCCATCATCTGTAGTAAGTTTACGAAAAAAAACCTGAGCCATTTGACTCAGGTTTTCTTTGTAGACAGGAACATCGAATTACCGAACCTGGTGCGCTTCGGATTGGAACAAATTAAATCTATTTTTTGACTAAAAAGATTTACATTAATCTAGGTTGTTAAAATCAATCCAAAATTCATCAGTCAAATAAAATACCGTATCAATGAAATAAAGAAGACCATCCTTTGTTAACACATTTTCATCGTGAAGATCTTCTATAATCAATCCTAACGTTTTGGCGCTTGGCGCAGTGGCGGACTTCGGAGCTCAAAACTGTCAACCCAGCACAAAAGTTGATGCGAGGTAGAATGTTCAATTCACCACGTCACCCGCCATTGAGCCAAACGCCTGTTATGTGCTGCCCTTATTTCTGTCATTGTCTATTGCTTAATTAATTTAAGAGTTTGCTTTCCAGTTAGATTAATAACCTGCAAGAAATAAAGTCCGTTTTGCAAGTTTGAAAAATCTTGTTGGTCAATATTTTTGCCTGTCCAAATTATTTGCCCCATTGAGTTATATAACTGGTAGTTTTCTGATCCGGTTGTGTTTTTTAATCCTATGTGTGAATTAAATGGATTGGGGTAAATAACAAGGGCCTTTTCGTTAGTAATAATATCGTTAATTCCTGTTGTCTGGTTTAAATATAAATAATGGCATGTGTTTGCAGGAAGTCCGTTAAACGAATGTATAGTTGCCCCTTTGATTACTTTTACATCAATGCTGTCGGTTGTTCCCAAACCAAAATGCAATTTTGGATAACGCTTAGAGCGATACGATGCATCTGTTCTGATGTCGTCCATACCTAAAAGCTGCATTGTGCCATGTTTATATATTTTTACGGTATGGTCAAAAGCCCAGGTTCCTGTTGGATTTGTTTTAATATCAAGTTGCACCCAGTTATTTGTATTGCTTATATTGTTCAGGTAAACCAATGTAGAATCTGTTCCCACAAAGCCACCCACTGTACCATCACTCAAGATAATATCCTGCTTACCGTCATTATTCAAATCACCGATATTGATATCCCGACCACCTGATATTCCGCCAATTCCGTGCTGTGCAAAGGGGACTTCGGTGAATGAGCCATTTCCATTGTTCCTGAAAAGTAAAACATATTGGAACGGACCACCATTAGTTCTGTTAACAAAGGCAAAATCAACAAATCCATCGTTATCGTAATCTATAGGAATGCCGGCAGCAAAGCTGAGATATTTCTTTTGGTTTATCGTTAAATTATTAAGGTATTGCAAACCCGCTTGCTGTGTTTTTTCAACAAATTGGATATTTCCGGGTGTTGAAACATTTTCATAAACACGTATGACATCTGTGTTAAAATTCTGACCTGTATATAAACTTGGTACCACCAAGCCACCAATAATAAGGTCGTAATCACCATCCTTATCATAATCCAATGGAATGGGGGCATAAGCACTCCAGAAAGTAGAATCGGCTCCGCTTGCATCTGCGCCCAATGCACTTAATGAAACATCAGAAAAACCTATATTGCCAATCGTTGATGTGTTTTTAAGTAGGTAAGCCCCCCTTGATTGATGGCTTACCCATATGGTTGAGAAGGTGTCAGGCTGATAACCTATATCCCTATAGGCAACATTCACAATTTCGGCAAAACCATCTCCATCCAGGTCTCTTGCTACGGCTCCTTTCCACTGTCTGTTGCTCCAGTACTGCGGACCAAGCGTAGGATGTACAAGACTATCATAAAAATATCCGGGCATAACGGTTTCGGCTATATCGGGACCGAACAGACCGCCCGGCAAGCCTTTGTGTATCTGATTGCCCTGCCGGTTCATAGCAAATGCAGATGCACTATGGTATGAATCTACATAGCCATCGTTGTCAAAATCGGAATAAACAACATTACGGGTTGATCCAACGGACTCATTACCTGAGTTGATAATATTGAATGTGGAATTGCCATTACAAATCCAATTGCCAAAATAAATGCCAGTATCTTTCGCCACGGTAAAGTCAAGGATTCCGTCTTTATTAAGGTCATAACTTCCAAAGCCATTAGAGTTATCTGTTTGCACAGTATCGAAGTTTTGGAATAAACCATTGCCAAGATTGAGAGCAAAGCCGAGATTGTATTTGTTGGCAGTAACAAAATCAAGCAATGAGTCACCGTTGAAATCAAGTAAAACAGTAGCCTGTCCAAGACCCAAAGGGTGTGCATACGTTAAATTGAAAATAGTTTGTGCATGGCTTTGACTTATCCAAAGTGTCAATGAGGTTAATACCGAGAGAAAGATTTTTTTCATATCGTTTTATTGCTTAATTAATTTATGAGTTTGCTGACCAGTTTGTGTCGAAACGTTCAAGAAGTAAATTCCATTCTGTAAGAAAGAAAAATCTTGTTGGTCAATATTTTTGCCTGTCCAAATTATTTGGCCAATTGAGTTTGTAAGAACATAGTTTTCATTTCCACTTGCATTTTGAAGATAGATTTTCGTGACGAACGGATTTGGAAATACTGGTCCTATCTTATCAAACACGATTGGAGGTATGCCTGTAGAAGCGCTATCACAAAGATGATTATCAAAAAAATCAATGATCAGCCGGTTGTAATCGCTGTAAAACTTATGTTCAGTAAATGCAACAGTTACCTGATCGTCAATAGCCGCATCAAAAGATGCCGGAACTGAGGTAACCGCATTGATGTAATTAGGATTAACTCTTGGATTTGTATTAAAGTAATGTTGAGCATTTAGATAACCGGCATTGTTCAGGTCATTGAATATACCCACTGCCATCGCAGCGTCAATTCCCGGAATGCGTTCGAATCTTTTAGGAAAAAGTGGTGAAGGTTCTAAAATATGATATTCTGCATCAATACCTCTGCCCGATAAAACATTATATGCTGCAATAATTTTGGGTATCCTTAACGGGTCAGCGGAAGTGTCATTTCTTGATGCTTGCCAATAAGTGGGTGTATTAGTAAAGTAAAATACGGTGTCTTTACCGGCTACACCTCCTAAAGCTGCTGCACAAAAATTTTTTACATAGGAAATGATACTGTTAAATCCACTTCCTTGTGAATGGCTAACTGCCAACATTTTTTCGTTACCGGTAAGAATATTATGGGCAACCAAAGTATCTATCATTTTATAAATACTTACAATATCTCCATTTGTAGAGTCTATGACATTGTTCACCCACTGCTTTGTTGTTCTGTTGTTACTTTCGGTAATAAATAGACCATAGCCATGGGCAACAGCATAACGGCAAAAATTCAGATTTTCAACTGCACTAACGCTGTCTGTCCATCCCGTTGCACTTCCACCTGCACCATGATAACATTGTATGATGCCTTTCATACCTGCCGGAAAGTAATAATAAAGTTCTTTCCCATTTATTTGTGTATGAGTAAATGTCCAGGGTGAGTAGGTTTGATAATTGGGAGTTAGTGTCACATTTTGAGCTGGCATAACCACCCGAATATGATATTCATTTAACGAAGGTAAAACTGTTAATGAAGGAAATGAAGAAGCCCACTGTCCAAAAACAGAATTTGAAGGATTTGGATTAGCAAAAATGTTAATGGTATCGCCTGCTTGAAAATTTCCACTGCCGTAGCCATTGTTGACAGTCAAATTGAATGTTTGGGAAAAAATGTTTAATGTTAAAAATATTGCCCCGATTATAAGTTGTAATTTTTTCATGTTTGTTGAGGGTTATTGCTTAATTAACTTGAAAGTTTGCTGTCCAGTTTGTGTCGAAACGTTCAAGAAGTAAATTCCATTCTGTAAGAAAGAAAAATCTTGTTGTTCAATATTTTTTCCTGTCCAAATTATTTGCCCTATTGAATTATATAACTGTTTGTTTTCTAACCCAGTTGTGTTCTCCAATTGTATTCTGTTAGAAAATGGATTTGGGTAAATTTTAACTTCAGGATTAGCCATTAAATTATTTGTGCTTAAGGGAAAACTACCTAAACCAGAACTGCACTTGTGAAAGGCAATTGGATGAACATTTCCATTTTGCTTGTATTCATAATAATAAATATAGGCTTCTGTTGGTGTGATAAAAACTTCCGGGTCTAGACGTAAAGCAATTCTATTGTCGCTTACTTTCCTAAATAAAGGATTAGACTGCTCTAAACCAACTACCCAAACATCGGCAGGCAAAGAATTATTTTGTGAACCAGGAGTAAAACTTTGATTAGCCGCACAAACAAAGAGGTATGACTTATTTTGAAAAACAAAGGGTTCGGCAGAAAAATAAAAGTGATAGGATGTGTCTGGAAGAACAATGTCGTATTGGGGAACAAACGCACTTGAAATTTCTTTATATAGACGAAGCTGATTACTATTAACAGTGCAAAATAACAACCTGTTACCTCCAAAATCGGGAGCAGTAAAAATAAAAGCATCGGTTTTATTGCCAACATCAAATGTAAGTTGCGTTAAATTGGCAGTTTGTAAATCGTATCGGAATATTTGTGTAAAACCTCCTGCGATATCGTTTGTAAGAAGCGCTTGTTCGCCATCAATAAATCTCGGTCCGCTTGTACTATTTGCTCCGTAAGGAACAATATTATCAGTTACAGGATTTACCGCCTTACTGTAATTAATTGTAAAATTTAAAATATTATTGCCTTTTGCATAAACTAAACTTGTGATTGTATCGGTGTAATTTTTACTGCAAATTGGTGTGAATCTTTTTCCCGAAAGTGATGAGCTTAAATCCGTTATTCCATAATTTATTCCGTTCCAGGTCGCTTTGCCTATACTTCGGTTAGTGCCTATCTGTCTTGTATAAAAAACATCTGCTCCTCCAAGTCTATAACCCCATTCAGGGCCATTAATGGATTGCGTAATGGGTGCTAAATGTGAATCAAATAGAAAATCTTTACCAGATGCTGAAACCAAATCCCCTGTTAAACTATCAATTAGTCCAACATATCCATAATTGTTTTCATCCTGAAAACAAAAGCGGTTACCCTCTTGCCAGAATTCAAAATCCATATAGCTGGTTAAAGTGTCGCCAATTCTTATGTCTTGAACTGTGAATTGTGCTTTTGCAGCGGAGCTAAAAGCAATTAAAATGTAAAATAAATACTTTTTGATAGCTTACTGTTGTTTAATAATTTTAACGCACTGTTGTCCAATATTTGTAGTAACCTTTAAGAAGTACATTCCATTCAGGAGGTTTGAAAAATCTTGTTGCTCAATATTTTTGCCTGTCCAAATTATTTGCCCCATTGAGTTATATAACTGGTAGTTTTCTGATCCGGTTGTGTTTTCCAGTTGTATTCTGTTAGAAAATGGATTGGGGAATACTGATAAGTTTAGCTTTTGTTGTTGGTCGTTTATTCCCAAAGGATTACAAGGAATTACAAGTGGTGTTTCGCATCTATGTAAGTTAAAATTTCCTAAGCCAGTTGGTTTTCCATAGTAAAAAATCCAAACTTTATTATTCCCTATTACATATTCGGGGTCAACGGCTACATCTCCGGTAAATTCACTAATTTTAATATGAAGCGTATCGCCAAAAATTGCAAGCAAATATATTTCACCGGCTGTTGTGCCGGGAATGCCTCCACCGCTGTAGACTTGATAGGCTCCATACGTCCAGTTACCACAAATGGTAAAAGGCTCAAAAGAGGTTAAGGTTGTCGGTATAATTGAAGTCGGTGAAGTGTGTAGTTGGACTTGTGTGAAATATGTTCCTGTCTTTTGATAGATAGCAACTTTCTGCGCAGCCTTGCTGCTGAACATAAATGTGTCGTTTGGGAATTGTGGAAGTCGGAAAGGCAAATCGTCAACGTGATGGTTAAAAATACTGGAAGGAATATCGTTTGTAACCTGGGTTGAAGTTTGTGTTTGACCGTTCCAAAATTTCATATCAAAATAGGGTTGTGAAGGGAAAGGTCTGAATGGATAAGCTAATATTTCAGATTGCGCTAACCATCTTGGAAAGGTTAGTTGATAAGCAGAGCCGGCAGTATTTTTCTTTTCAGCATTAATGAAAATTCTATTTATTGGATTGTCTGAACGAAATACAAACAAACTGTCTAAGCCTGTTGATATTGGATTTAATTTAACATAGTTTACCCAAAAGTAATTTTTTGTGCTATCGCTATTTACATTTAGTAAGGACTTGTCGTCACCATTTACTGTTCCTAAATCATATTGAGTTAAAGTATTAAAACCTGTTCTACGGATATATTTTATATGTCCGTATTTATTTTTAATGAGAAAAAATTTACTCACATTGTCTTGTCCCCAATACGGCCAGCCTTGTCCTTGAATGGTGTCAATTGCTTGCTTTGTAACAAAATTTGGAAGTCCTGTGTTTAGGTCCACATCGGCATACCATACTCTTGCGTGATTACTTCCTAAATTTTCGCACCAGACCATTGAACGCATATCGTCCGAAAATTCAACCTGAAAAACATTGTTGGCAAGAATTGTGTCTTTTGGTATAAACGTTTGAGCTATTGTCGTCAAACTAAAAACTGTCAAAGCTAAAAGTGTAAAATATTTTGTCATTATTTATTTTGTTAAATCTTCTTCATTAGACTACTAAAATTTCAAAAGATTTAATGTTGGTTATGTGGTCGGTTAGGGTTGCACATAACTATTTGTTACTGAATAATCCGTCTAGTATCCAGATCAATCTGAACCGTTTTATTTCTTCGTTTCGTAGTAGCTTCAGCAATGTTATCACAATTGCCGCTACCGAAGTTGATTATTACACCGCGTGTTGAACTACCGATGTCTATTTTACCAGATAATGGGTATTTGCAAGTGCCTGGTTTTAAAACAATTTTTTCAGTAATGTTTATTGGAATGTCGATTCCTCGTCTACCTGTTACTGTTCCCGATCCGGTGACATGAAATTCATCATCTGCGATTTCACAAGTCGAAATTCCTGAAATCCATTCTCTGTATCGCGTAAAATTTACACTTCTCGAAAATTCAGAACTTGACGCAGTTATATTTCCTGTGATTTGTATTACCATATTTCCTGATAAATTTGGACCCGTATTCTCTGCATTTCGACTTCCTTCAATCTTAATGTCATTGATATAGAAATTGTCAAAAGTAACGGTTCGGGTATTTCCTTGTGTGCGCATATCACCAGAAACATTGATAATAATTTTACCTTTCTTAATTCTTCCATTTACACCCTGACATCCCGTTCCATAATCTATGGTAATAGTTTTTGGAAAGGCAACTGAAGATTCTGTCACTACCGCACATGGAGCCAGTAAAGATGCATAATCAAAGGAGCACGGGTTGGATGCAATTTCTTCCTCTTTGAGAAGATCACCATCCTCCAATTCTGTTTTTAGTACATCTTCTGTGTCTGATTGATTGTCATCAGAGAATTTACTGCAAGAGGCAACACTGAGAATTGTTCCCGTTGCAATCGCGATAAAAAGTAACTTTTTCATATTTATTATTTTTTAGATTTACTACTAAGAGAATAGGAAACAGAAAATGGTTGGTTGATGGTTATTATTTTTTTTGATTCCCCAAATTATATTGCACACCTAGCATGAGTGATGCGCCTGCATTTTTTACACTTGCACCATTTAAATTGAAGGTTTTATTTAGAGGAACATAAAAACCGACTTCGGAAAACACATTCCAACGTTCAGCAATTGACCCTTGTATTCCCAGCGAAAGGATTCCTTGTAAAATGACAGGAGAAGTTGGTTTTTTAAGGTTCATTGAAATATTACGAATGATATTGTTTTCTTCGACATCAATACTCAAGGTTCTTTTTCCAAAGAATTCTGCATTAATACCAGTTTTGAAATAGGGTGAAACTCTTTTCTGAGTAAAACGATACGTAATTCCAAGTGGTATCGAATACAAAACAAAAGAATGATTGATGCGTACTTTATAAATGTTTGTATTTCCATTTGTGATGCTCTGAATCAATGTTGGATCAGAGGTAGTTGTTTCACCGGAATTTGTTGAAAGTCTCAACTCGTTTGAATTTGGTTCTACATACAAATACTTGAAAAACCAGCGAGATTGCACGTCGCCTGATGCCATTTGAAAACCCGTATTGATTGAAAATTGATTCGTGAAGTGATAGTTGATTCCTATATAGAACCCGTATTTTCTCAATGCGATCCTTCTTTCACCCAAAGCACTTGATGTAGGACTATCTGAATTGAAAGTTCCTGAAATTATTCTAATATTTCTTCCAATCAATGGAGCTAATTGAAAGGAAAAATAGGGGTTGAATTTCGTTTCCACGTCTTCTTTTACCGGAAATTTTAGTTCATTTGAATATAAGATTTTTAAGGGTAATATTGGAAATGGTTCAAGGTAGAGTATCGAATCCATTGCATGTAACCCACTATTTACTGAATTGGGAGTCATCAAGTTATCCTGTTGGTCATTCTTTTCTTCGTGCAAAACAAGTTGGTCTTCCGATGAAGTTGAATTAGATGAAAGAATCGATATTTTGGTTTCGTTTGACCGATTTTTCTTGTTTTTCTTTGATTTTGAGTTATTGGATAAGTTGTTTTCAGTGAACTTAGAACTTTCCGAAAGTACTATTTGTGGTTTTTTATTTGAGGTGTTTTGAATTTGCTGATTTTTAGTTTCTAGATTATTACCGTTGTTATCGCGTATCTCAAATTCTTTATTCTTCTCTCTCTGGTTCTTGCTCTCTTTTCTACGTCCCTTTTGTTTTTCATGCTCTTTCGGCGTTTCTTTTTCCGAACTTAAAAGAGGTTTCTTTTTTATCTCGTCATTTCCAGAATTCAAATAAATGAAAAGGAAAGCGCCGATGAATACCCCAGCCATCAAAAACCAAAACGCAGCAAATCGGCGTTTCTTTTTTGGAAAAAGTTCACCTTCAATTTGATTCCACGCTTGGTCTGGAGCTGCAATATTCTCCGAATCAAACTTATCAGAAAGGGAGCCTTTCCAATTTTCGTCATTATTAAATGAGTTATCTTTCATGTTGAATCTTTTTAGCGATAACAATATTATTTTCTAAAGCTTGTCTCAGCTCTCTACGAGCATGAAAAAATTGCGATTTTGAGGTTCCCTCGGATACATCCAGCATTTCAGCGATTTCTTTATGTGAAAACCCGTCTACGGCATGTGCCATAAATACGTGTTTTCGACCAGGAGGAAGTTGGTCAATTAAAAACTTTAATTCATCCAAATCCAATTCTTGAAGAAAATCCAGATTAACAGGATCTTGGATATTCCCTAAATCTGTCTCAGCTATATTTTTCTTTTTTCTAAAACTTGCAAGTATACATCGAACCGTAATCATGCGCATCCAGCCTTTGAAACTGCCTTTACCTTCGAAGGATGATAGATTTTTATAGATCAAAATAAAACTTTCTTGTAAGCTATCCTGCGCATCCGATCGATTTTGATGATAACGAAGACAAATGGCATACAACCAATTCTTGTGGAGTTCATATAACTCTCGACAAGCTCTTTGGTTTCCTTCAACACATGCCTTTATTATCTCTTCCTCACTCAAAACAAGCAGTTTCATTTAATATGATGTAAGAAACGAGAAAAAGGTTGATTGTGTTGTGATATTTTTTAAAGTACATAATTATGAATTCGAATATTTACTTTTTAATTAGAAAAGAGTATTTTATTATCGAACCTCAAATATTCAGGTGATTTTTCAGATAACCCAGATTTATCAAAGGATATAGAAGGACAAAAAAAGACTCACTAATTAATTTAACAGATGAGTCTTCGCTCGGTCAAGACAAAGCATGATACGGGAAGGGTTGGAACAAATTGAATCTAGTAATTAACTCAAAAGATTAAAGTTTATCCAGGTTGTTAAAATCAATCCAAAATTCATCAGTCAAATAAAATACCGTATCAATGAAATAAAGAAGACCATCCTTTGTTAACACATTTTCATCGTGAAGATCTTCTAGAATCAATCCTAATTCTCGATTGTAATAGTCGTTATTTCTGGTGTTCGAGAATCCATTTCTAAGTAGAAATTCTTTAATATGTTCGAGATTCGTTGTAGAAGTTACCTCAACAAAGGGTTGTTCTACTACTGCAAATAAATTTTCATTTTCAGTGTGAAAGCCATTTAAATGATAGGCCGTATCTTCAAAAAAAGTATTATGCAGGAGCAAGTTATGAAAATAATCTTTCCAAGAATTATAATAAATAGAATCATTTAATTTGATTACAGATTTTTGGTCATTTAAATAAACCTTCTGTTCTGCACCTTCACTAACGTATTGATTAAAATCAATATCGTTAACCCATAATTGATTATTTGCGATATACGACTCTAATTTCTGCTTTTCTTGCGCTTTGTAGTGCTTTGATCCTTTAGGCGCTGTGCTTGTTCTCTGGCTTTATCTAAGGTAGTTGGCAATTGTTTGGATAATTTTTCCATGCCTAACTTCGCTCTTTCCTGAAATGATTGCATAAAGGTGTTTTTTTTAATGAATTTGACATTCAATCAAATTTACGAAAAAAATAGAAAAAGTAACAACTAATGAAACCAGTGCCTTGATTCAGTTTCATTTATTTAGGAGCCAGTCTATGGCATTTATTTTTTTTATTCCATTATATGTTCCAGTTTCATAATCCATTGTAATCAATAATTTTTCAAAATGGTCTGGAATGGTATTTAGAGGTGTCAATTCTCTTTCTAAGGTTGCTTTGTCTTGAACTGTTTGTGATACTTGAATGTATTGCGTGAATCCCTCATTGTTTCGAACAATAAAATCAACTTCTAAACTGTTAACTTTTCCAATCCAAACTTGATAATTTCGTCGGATGAGTTCCAAATAAACAATGTTTTCTAAAAGATGACCTGCATCACTTGCTAGTTCTTTACCAAGTATGGCATTTCGAAAACCTAAATCAACCAAATAGTATTTTTCTTGTGTTGCCAAATGTTGTTTTCCTTTGACATCAAAGCGATTAACTTTGTAGAAAAGGTACGACTCCACCAATGTATCGATGTATTTGGAAACAGTTTTGTTATCAATTTTCTTCTTATTCGCCGTTAACACCTTGGCAATGTTCCCTGCGGATACAGTAGATCCAACAGAATCTATTAGAAATTTCACAACTTCCTGATAAGATTCTTGACCATAAATGGTATGTCTTACAGAAATATCATTCTCGTAGATATTTCTAAAAACAGTTTGCAAATATTGCGTTGCGAAAAAATTTCCTTCTGCTGATAATCTTACCGCCTCAGGAAAACCACCTGTTTGAATGTATTCTGCAAAAGCACGGTCTGGATTCGAATGTTTTTCTGTAAATTCTAGATATTCGGAAAAAGAAAAAGGAAGTATATTTATTTCAAATGCTCTGCCTGTTAATAATGTTGCCAATTCACTGGAAAGTAAAAAAGCATTGGACCCCGTAACATATAAATCTATATTAGGATTAACATACAACCCCTCCAACAGTTTTTCAAATTCCGGAACGTTCTGAACTTCATCGATAAATACATAATTTGTTTCTTTAGGATTTAGATTTTCAAGAATATAATCATAAATTTCTTTCCAGTTTTTCTCAGCTAAAAAACGAAACTCAGGCATATCCATGTTGATTGCCGAAATGGAAACATTGGCATTCTCATTACGCAACAAATCTTGAAATTGGATCATCAAAGTTGATTTTCCACATCTTCTAACACCAGTTGCTACCTTGATGAAATTCTTATCTTTGAGAATAGATAGTTTATCTAAATAATGCTTCCGAATAATCGTTTCCATAAAACAAAGTTAACGAAATTCCTAAAACTTCTTAACTCGATGTTTTTTTAGGAAATTTATATAGCTCGTATTATTGAAAAACTTATCTCCAGTTTACGGAATAAAAAAACCTGAGCCAAAGGACTCAGGAATATCCTGACGCCCTGACGCTCACTTCGTTCGGTCGGGGCAGGCTCACTTCGTTCGGTCAGGATGGACCTTTGGGGGGCTTTACAAGGAAAAGCCAAGCGCTAAAAGCGCTTTCTTTTTGCATTTCCATTCGCTTTTGAAAGTGAACAGGAATATCCTTCACTTCGTTTCGGATGGACCTAAATGAGATGGCTTTACAAGGAAAAGCCAAGCGCTAAAAGCGCTTTCTTTTTGCATTTCCATTCGCTTTTGAAAGTGAACAGGAATATCCTTCACTCCGTTCAGGATGGACCTCAAAGGGGGGCTTTACAAGGAAAAGCCAAGCGCTAAAAGCGCTTTCTTTTTGCATTTCCATTCGCTTTTGAAAGCATGCTTTCAACGCTTCTGAAAATGCAAAAAGCCAGTCATTTCTGACTGGCTTTTCCATGTAGCGGGGACAGGACTCGAACCTGTGACCTTCGGGTTATGAGCCCGACGAGCTCCCAACTGCTCCACCCCGCAATGTACCTTCATTGCTTTATTTCAATTTTTATTCGGGTTATTTGCCCGACGAGCTCCTCCGCCGCGGCGGACTCCACCCCGCAATGTATCTTCATTGCTCTATTTCAATTTTTATTCGGGTTATTCTCCCGATGAGCTCCTCCGCCGCGGCGGACTCCACCCCGCAATGTATCTTCATTGCTCTATTTCAATTTTTATTCGGGTTATTCTCCCGATGAGCTCCTCCGCCGCGGCGGACTCCACCCCGCAATGTACCTTCATTGCTTTATTTCAATTTTTACTCGGGTTATTTGCCCGACGAGCTCCTCCGCCGCGGCGGACTCCACCCCGCAATGTACCTTCATTGCTTTATTTCAATTTTTACTCGGGTTATTTGCCCGACGAGCTCCTCCGCCGCGGCGGACTCCACCCCGCAATGTATCTTCATTGCTTTATTTCAATTTCTACTCGGGTTATTTGCCCGACGAGCTCCTCCGCCGCGGCGGACGCCACCCCGCAATGGTTCTTCATTATTATTTCAATTTTTCCAAATACCAAGAACAAATCGTTCTCAACAAATGGACTACAAATATAAAGGATTATTTTTTACTTGCCAAATCAATCCAGCAATAATTGCTGTTTTCGGTTGATCGCCAAGCGTTTTTCAAGGATGCATTTTACACCCACTGCGTGCGAATTCAAGTTGATCCCTGCCACCCCAGAGCGCGTGCGGTCGAACAAATAATTGATGACGAAAATATCCTTTACCCTTAAACCTAAGCCCAACTGCACATTGTTTAAGTTTTGGGTGCCAAACCAAAGTTGAAAACGATAAGCATAGTTGATGCGCAAGGCCATTTCATAATTGAAAGGAGCGTGCCTTAAAGGCGTTACTTTGATCGATGGCAACAGGAACCAATCCTCATTCAAGACCACCAAATGCCGGTAATAGGCTCCCCACTCCGTCCGCAGTTGGGCTTGTGTTCCTATTTCTTTCCATTTCGAAGGTCCGAGATCGTTCGCATATATTCCTGAAAGCGATTTCCTTGTTCGGTAACTCATCCCAAGTTTAAAGGTGGGGTAATTGTAGGTCGAAAAGCGGGTTACTACCACGTCTTGTTGATTCGTTAGGGTGTACGTGGGATCATACCCAACTTGCATAAATCCTCCTCCCATGCCCATACTCAAGCGGTTTTCTTTGTTGGTTTTGATATTCACCGCTCCTTCTAAGGTGGCTGTGGAAAAGGTAAAGGCGCCGTTGCGCTCCACCAAGATATTCGTACCCGCGCCGAACATAGCGCCGTCACTTTTTCGGTCGTTGAAAGGGAACGAAAGGGTAGCATTTATGGTCTTTGGCGCACCATCAAAACCTGTCCATTGCTGCTTAAAGCCCATTGCCGCTTCCACATATTCGTTCAAACCATGATGCGAAGGATTGATGCTGGCCCAATTCATTCCATACCATACGCGGTTAGGTGCCTGCTGAGCAAAACTGGTGCTTCCAAGTGCTATTAGGATTACGCATAGTTTACCCCTCATCGAATAATGCTTATTGTTCCTTTTTTCACCGTTCCATTGCCTAATTCCAGCAAATAATAATACACACCATCCGGCAATACCTGGCCGTTGCGCTTCCCTGCCCACGCATTGACTACATTATACCCGGATGACTCGTATAACAGGTCGCCAAAGCGGTTCATGATGAGCATGCGATTTTGAGGATAGTTTTCAATTCCCGGTATAATCCAGGTATCGTTGGTACCATCATCATTCGGTGAAAAGGTATTTGGGATTTTAAACACATTCGTCAAATTCACCGTCACGTAATCAAACACCGCGCAACCGGAATAATAGCCTTGAAGCATATAGGTGGTGTTTTGGGTTGGGGTGGTTTGCACGATGGGAAGCGTAGGGTAATTCACCAGATAAGCGGGTGACCAAAGTACGCTGTCAAAGCTACCCGTGGCCTGAAGGGTTACTACCGTTCCGGAGTCCACAAATTGGTCGGGACCGGCAAACAAATCGGTAGCCAATACCACCAAGGGGGTGGAAATACTTCCCGTAGTCGTTACCCCACCCACGGTACAAGAACAGAATACCTCAATGGTATTATTGAGTTGGCTTGGTAGAAAAACAAAGCTACCTGTCGAATTGGAAAGCACCGAATCACCGTTTACCTTCCATGTATAGAGCGCGCTGCCTGCACAAGAAGAAGTTACCGTAAACGATACGCTTTCCCCGGGACAAAGGGTATCATTCAGGGGGGATAATTGCCATTGCGCCCTGCAAACGGCATTAGAAAACAGCATTAACAAAACAATAACAAGGCTGCGCACAATAAGAAATTTAAGCAATATTAAGGAATCTCGTGCAGGTGGGTAGCCTTTTCGGGGAAAACTCGGGGTTAATAATCGTTTTTTTTGCGAAATTTGGCATTGTATTCGAACCCTGCGACGCAAATAATATCTACGTTATGAAAAAATATACCCTTACTTTTTTGACTGTTGTTTTTTTAAGCTTAGCATCCTTTAGTCAACGCTTGGATTATGACCATACCTCGAAATGGTTTTTTGGATTCAATGCTGGAGCCACTTGGAGCAGCACTGACGTGAAAAATCAAACCAACGGTGGTTGGGGCCTAACCCTGGGCAAATCCTACAACTGGAAAACAGGTCGCATCATCAGTTTCGATCTTCGTGGTAGATACCTCCATGGAAACTGGTATGGACAAGATCACGACACTTCCATACTCAGCAACTATTCCGGTGGACCTTTAATGGCCTATAAGGACACCTTTAACATGACAGCGCATAATTTCTTGAACGAGCAGCACCGTTTGGCGTTGGAATTGGTGTTACATGCGAACCGCTTTGCGGAACGAACCAATTGGGATCCTTACATTTTCGGAGGAATTGGTGTCACCTGGCGGCAAACTTGGGGCAACCTTTACCTTCACGACACGGCCCTTTACAATTACCCAAGCATGGTTTCTTCGGGCAATTTATCGAACGCGATTACTACTTCCTCGGACAATACCTATGAAACCCGCTTGGACCAACTTTCGGGTAATAAGTGGAATGCCAAGCTCATGCCGAGTTTGGGAATTGGGTTAGGCTATAATGTGGGGCCAAGATTTCAGGTTGGTATCGAACACAAAACCACCTTCACAGGGATTGATAATTGGGACGGGGTAAAATCGAATTATCGTGTAAAGAATGACTGGTACCATTACACTTCCGCCTACATGCAATTCAGGTTTAAGACCCGTGAAAAAGACCCCAAGCAAGAGGAGCAAACCAACAATATTAACAACATCAATAACTACACGACACCCTGCGAAAAACCAACCATCCGTTTGGATCAAAACACAGTCACTTCCTCCTTGGCGAATTATACCCTTTCTTTTACAACCACCCACATTTCCAATAAAAACACCCTTACCATCCAAGACGCCAACGGGATAATTGTAGCCCATAATTTTAATTCGGTGAGTCAAACCGTAACTGCTCCGGTTGTGCTTAAACCCGGCATTAATCGCTTCACCTTGTTCGTTCAAAACGACTGTGGTAATGCCAATGCTACTATTGAAGTGACTTACACGGATTGTCGCTTACCGAACATAAACTTTAGCAATCTGATCAAAGACAGTTCTACCACCGTGCAACAATCCACCCTTAGTTTAAGCGCGATTGTTGAAAACACGCAAACTTCGAATCTTACTTTGTACGTAAACGGGATTTCTCGAACACAATTTAGCTACAACAGCCTCAACAGCGTTTTTCAGGCGGTAATTCCTCTACAACCTGGAAAAAATCAGATAAAAATCGCCGCGAGTAACCCTTGTGGTCAAACGTTCGCCTCCACAGAGGTGGTCTATGACGATTGCATTACCCCAACCCTGAGCATGCTTTCTCCATCAACCAACGGCACCACGGTCAGTGTTGCTTCCCAAATCGTTCAAGTAACAACTGCTGGATTTAGCGGAAAAAATGAATTCAATGTACTCTTGAATGGACAAAGCTTGAACAACTTTACGTGGACTAATGGGGTATTAACGGCTCCCATAACCTTGGTCAATGGGAACAATACTTTAACCATCAACGGCACCAACCGCTGCGGCTCCGAATCCATGGTCATCACATTAAACTACCAGCAATGCCAGGCGCCCGTAATCACCTTACAAAATCCGAGCAACGTAAACATTACCGTTTCTAAAGCGCCCTACACCGTGAAATTTAAAACGCAGCATCAAACGGCTCTGAGTTTAATGGTAAATAATCTTCCTGTGAAGAATTATACCTACAATGCCACCACGGGAATGCTCGAATACGCTTTCAACCTTTTACCCGGGGCAAACATTGTTACCCTCACCAGCACCAATACCTGCGGCGTGGACATTGAAACCGTTACCATTACCTATTTGAATTGCCTCATTCCGAGCGTCACTTTAGGCTCTGTTGGAGGAACCGTATCGTCATCGGCTTATGTTTTTTCAGCAAACACGACGGGAATTAGTGCAGCCCAAGAGGTAAAGGTTACGCAAAATGGGGTAGCCATTCCTTTTGCCTTAACTGCAGGAACCGTACAAGCCATCTCCACCCTCAATCCAGGAGCGAATACCTTCGTGATTTCCGTGACCAACCCTTGTGGAACCCAAAGTCAAACCCAAACGGTAACCTACAATAACTGCTTAGTACCAAGTGTTGGCTTATTGCAACCTGTAGCAAGCGGCATCACAGTAAATCAAAGTGCTTATCAACTTCAATTTACCACGCAAAACGTGAATAATGCCTCCGAAATCACCTTAAAACTCAATGGAATTACGGTTCCCTTTCAATGGTTAAACAACGTTGTTAATGCAAGCATCACCTTGAATGCGGGCGTGAATTCGATCGTAATATCCGTTGCTAACGCTTGCGGAAGCGACAGCGAAACATTGCAGCTTACCTACAAACAATGCCTCGCTCCTTCTTTGGTCATCAATGCACCGAACCAATTAACTGTTTCCACCAACCAAAATATACTTAACATTTCCATCCATGCCATCAATTGCGATAATGCTGCGCAAGTAACCGTTTTCAGAAATGGTTCCTCCGTTCCTTTCTCCTTCGCGAATGGTTATATCACCCTTTCCCCTTCCCTTGTTGCTGGACTGAATACCTTCACGATAACTGCCACAAACGATTGCGGGAGGGATATCGCACAAATCTTGGTGACCTATGACAATTGTGTGGCTCCTGTGATTGCCCTTAATTCTTCCATTCCTGTAACTACCCAACAAGGAAACTTATCCCTTTCCGCTACTGTGCAGAATATTACAAGCGCAGCCCAAGCGGCATTGTTTGTTAACGGTGTCGGCGTTCCTTTTACCTACAATGCAGGCGTGATAACCGCCAATGTGGCCTTGGTCGCTGGCAACAATACCCTTTCGTTATCTGCTACCAATGCCTGTGGAACGGATGTGGAAAATGCAACTATCATTTACGATGCTTGTAAATCCCCCACGATTACCATCAATCAGCCAGTAACCTCAGGGTCTACCGTTTCCTCGCCCTTGTTATCCTTTACAGCCACCTTGGAAAATATAACGCAGAGCAATCAGATCAATATGAACTTAAACGGAACTCCTGTAAATAATTTTCAATATCAAAATGGGCAGCTCACAGCAAGTTTAACGTTGATCAACGGTATCAATACCCTTTCGCTGAGCGCGAATAACGGGTGCGGAATCGCGCAGGAAAACACCACCATAACCTTAAGCACGTGCAATTCTCCTTCGGTGAACATTATAACGCCGAGCGGACAAACGGTGGCCTCAGGAACGTTATCCTTTTCGGCTCAAGTGCAGGGGTTAGCCAATACGCAAGGGCTCGCCTTTACCATCAATGGTCAAATAAGCCCAATCACTTTGACCAATGGCACCGCTTCAGCCACCGCACCTTTGCAAAACGGTCAAAACATTCTGATGTTATCGGCCACGAATGCTTGCGGAACGGATACTAAGACCATTCAGGTGAATTACGTGCCCTGCACGGCACCTACCATTTCGATTCAAAACGCGAACAATACCACGGTAACCTCGGCTGGCTTCATGTTAAATGCGAATGTAACGGGGGTAACTCCAGCGGAAATATCGCTAACATTAAATGGGAATCCTGTCAACAATTTCACCTTGAACGGTACCACTTTAAGTGCAAATCTTACCCTTGCTCCAGGTGCCAACCAAATCATCCTTGTGGCCCAAAACGGTTGCGGATTTGACCGAGCGGATCTCAATGTAACGTACCAAAACTGTACAGCACCTGCAATCAGTGTGGGTTCTATGAGCGACACAGTGACCCAAGGAGTCTTTACCTTTACCGCGAATATTTCCAACATGCCAACGTTGCAAGGAATTAGCATGAGTTTAAACGGACAAAGCGTTTCAAATTTCACCTATTCAAACGGTATCCTGGTGGCAAATCTTAATTTATCGAACGGGAACAATACGCTTATATTAACCACCACGAATGCTTGCGGGACGGCGAGTAAAACTGTACAGGTTTACTACGATCATTGTCAAATACCTGTAATTAGTGTTATCTCCGCATTGCAAGCGAGCGATGGCCAGTACACTTATGTGGCGAATATTCAACATGTTAATGACATCGAGGGAATGTACTTTACATTTAATGGTCAAAATGTCCCCTTTAATTTCGTGAATGGACAGCTCACCGCTACCGTAAACGTGAATATTGGTGCGAATACGTTTTTTCTTTCTGCTGGCAACAACTGTGGAAATGACTCCGAAACAACTGTTGTGAATTTTGCGAATTGTAACCCGCCCGTGCTCACCTTGGTGAACCCGAGTGCAGCTTCCTCTAACGTTGCTGTTGCCGCTTATCTGTTAAATTTTAGCCTTCAAAACGTGAATAACAGTGGGGAAATTTCCTTGACACAAAACGGTGTAACCCTCGCTGGAATTACCTTAGTAGGAAATTCAGCCACTCTTCCTGTGATGTTGCAATTGGGAGTAAATACCTTCAATATTAGTGTGAACAATGGGTGCGGCATGGATCAAAATTCTTTTGTAATCAACTATACTCCGATAAACAACAATAACAACAATAACAACAATGGTAACGGAGGGAAACCCGCAAATAACAATGAAGGGGGTGGCGGAAAAACCCCGCTGAACAACACCCCAGCGCCTGCGCCCGTAAAACCTGAACCGCCAAAGCCTGCGAACACCCCAGCGCCTGCGCCCGTAAAACCTGAGCCGCCAAAGCCTGCGAATACCCCAGCGCCTGCGCCCGTAAAACCTGAGCCGCCAAAGCCTGCCAATACCCCAGCGCCTGCGCCCGTTAATGCGATAAAACCTGTCAGTAAACCCAACGTTGTTGAACCAGGAAAGAACGAGGTGAAACCGGAAGAAAAACAACCAGAAAAAGGAGGGGGCCGATAGCCCCTTTTTTAATAAGGTGTTTTTAATACTGAAGGGTATTTTGTAATTTCGCACACTTAATTCAAAGGAAATGGCAATAATTAGTAAAATACGTGACAAATCTTGGTTGATTGTTGGTTTCGTGGGTGTTGCAATGCTCGCTTTTATCCTAGGAGACTACAACCGAATGTTCGGAACCTCTGAAGGAAAATATGGCATTGGGTTAGTTGGAGGAGAGAAAGTGGATATTGACAATTACAACATCCTTTCGGAACGTGTTCAAAGTCAAGACCGAGGACAAAAGCAACAAGAGAACAAGCCTTTTACCGACGATGACGTTCAAGCAGCGAACGATAAAGCCTTCAACTTCATGGTAGATTCAACGCTTCTTTACCAAGAGTATGCAACCCTAAAGCTTGATATTAGTGATCGGGAATTCACAGCATACCTTATGGCTACGAATGGCTTTGAAGTATTGCAAGACTTAAATCAGTTTTTTGTTGATAAGGCGACTGGCGTTGTTTCGGAGCAATCGATGAAAAACGGTCGAATGGAACTGCAAAAAACGTTGAATAAATTAAAAACAGCGAAAAAAGCGGAAGAAAAGGCGCAGTGGGAAGGAACGAAAAAATACTTCACAGACCGAAGAAAAACCGAAAAATACTTCGCTCTTATTTCACAAGGTATTTACGTCACAAAAGTCGAAGCAAGAGAAGAATATTTAGCGAAAAAAGAAGCTAAAAACATACGATTTGTTGCACGGAAGTATACGGAAATCAACGATGCGGAGATTAAAGTATCGGAAGAAGAAATCCAAGCTTTCTTCAATGATCACAAGCAAGAGAAAAAATATTGGAATCGAACCAATAATCGAGAAATCCGAATGTTCGATGTTTCAATAAAACCCTCAACAGCCGACACCCTTGCCTTCGATAAGGTCATGGCCAAACTTCGTCAAGATTTCCAATCTTCGCAAAACGACTCGATTTTGGTAATGAAGGAGAGTGACATGCGCAATTATCTTCCGGGGGCTCGTGGAATTGCCGTTCCTGAAGGCCATCCGAAATCGAACCAATATATGACCTATCCTATGGATTTTGACACGGTTTTCAAACGTTCACAAATCGGACAGCTGGTTGGTCCCTATCGGGTAGGAGAATCCTTCTATTTATCCAAATTAATGGGCTTTTCACCGGCTAAAATCAAGGCGCGTCATTTATTGATTTCAACCAATAAATCTACGGATGCAAAAGTTCTCGCTTCCAAGAAAAAAACTGCGGATAGCTTACTTTCAGTGATTACCAAGACCAATTTTGCCGAATTGGTGCAAAAATACAGTGAAGATCCCGGATCGAAAGACAAAGGAGGGGAATATGCCGATTTCTTGGAAGGCGATATGGTGAAAGAATTCGGAGGGTACTGCGCCACGGCGCCCATCGGTAAAATCGGCTTGGTGAAAACCGATTTTGGCTACCACATTATTGAGGTACTAGAGCGCGATGCGAACCGCTTTCCGGTGCTCGTTACGGTGGTGAAATCGTTTAAAGCTTCTGAAGAAACCATAGCCAATGCTGAATCGGAGGCCAATGTACTATTAGGTAAGATTGATTCAAAAATGGCCAACTCGAACGACCTCAACGCAAAATTGGCGGTCTTCGATACCTTAGCCAACCAACAACGGTATTTTGTACGGCCTATAACGTTAGAGGACAATAACCCAACGATTTATGGTCTTACTACGCAAATTGCTCAAGATCGCATTTATGAACTGGCGTATAATGAAGATGCAGAAGCTGGAGATTTAATTCAAGCCCCAATTCGGGATAAAGATAAGTATGTTATTGCTATGCTTGCTTCGGTTAAAGAAAAAGGAGCGCCCGAATTTTACGAGGTTAAAGAACGTATAAAAAAAGAACTTATCGAAGAGAAAAAAGCCAAGCGCCTGATGAATGAAATGGCGAAAGTAAAGGGATTAGATGCCTTGGCTAAAAAATTCAATAGCGCGGTAGAGCAAGGACAAATCACCTTTGCAACTCCGTCCTTGGGCAACGGAGGTTACGAACCGGAAATTGTGGGTGCCTTATTTTCGCATTTTGTAAAAGACGGTCAAACCACCCTTCCCTTGAAAGGGAAATCGGGAGTTTATGTTATTCAAATCGTTTCCACCCAAAAAGCCCCTGCAACAGCGATCTACAAAGAGGAAAAAGACCAACTTACCTCGATGATTAAAGGCAATATTCAAGGATTATTGATGGGAGGACTTCGTAAAAGTGCCGAGGTGGTGGATAACCGCAAGCTTTTCCCAAGGATTCGTTCTTGATTACTTTACAAATCCTAAAAAGGGAACAAAGTATTTACCCAAGGAAATATCCGGTCGATAATAATCGGTGGAAATAATTTGAGCACCTGAAAGCAGTGCAGCCTTAAGGCGTTCATATTGGTTATTCCTTGCCTCCCAAGTACCAGCATCTGCTCGGGTTCGAATAATATACGATTGAATTAATTCCGAAATTTCTTCTTGCGGTTTAATGGGATCATTGTAGAGTAAAAAGATGCAATTCGGGTCTTGGGTATTCCCATAGACAAAAGCATTGCGATCCTTGGGATATGCCATAGAGGCATCGGCCTCAATTATAACGAAAACCCTTCCACGAACTTCCCCTAACGTCGGCCATGATTTACGGATAATTCTTTCCCTTAATGAACTAAATCCCTCTTTCCACTCGGTTGCCGAGTAAAGGGTGGTCAAATGCTGCCCAAGCAAGGAGTCCAACATGCTTAGATCGTTGGCTGAAAAAGGAATCGCGCGCGGGAAACCCAAGTGCCTAAGGATTTTGGACTCATCTCCTAATGCAGTAGTTTTCAATTCAAGGTTAACAAAAATGGGTGCATGCTTGGGATTAGCTAAACTCCATTCGTCGATCTCCTCCAAAGCCGAAACTAACGTAAGGTAATGGGTTCTGTAGTCCACATCTGGAATATGGAGCACTTTAAATCCGGGCAATTTCATGGGGAGATATTCACGTTCTTTAACACGCTGCTTAGGAATTAAAAAATTCAATCGATGGCGATAATAATGTCCCCCTTTTGGATCGTTGTAAACGTCCAATTCTAAGCCTCGTATGTAATAATCCGAGCATTGTTGCTTAATGGGTAAATGACTATATTCCAACTGAATCGGATTATTTTCGGACCCAAACCATCGTTTAAAACGGGTCAGAAACTTCATCGTTCTTGGCGTTGGAGCTAATTTATAGCTATTGTGCGAGGCTAATACGCGTAGTTGATTTACAGGAATTGAATCCGGGAAATCTTGCCCAAATAGGGTAAACTGGATTAAAAAGAAACCGCAATAAAAATTAAAAGAACAGACGGCCATTAATCCATTCATCGTCCAACGTAGCATGGTTTTTTGTGTAAAATTTAAGGGCCGCTTCGTTCCAGGCCAAAACTTGCCAATCCATTCGACGAACTTGTTGGTGTTTTGCAATCGCTACAACTTCTTCAAATATCGCTTGACCAATACCCTTTTTTCGGTTTGATTCTTTCACATAAATGTCCTCCAAATACAAGGTTTTTCCTTTCCAGGTGGAATATCCAAAATAATACAAGGCAAATCCCAAAATGTCCTCGTTACTTTCATAGACCAAAGCAAAACATCGCTTATCCACAAAAAGGTCATGATATAATTCCTCGACGGTGTTTACCACCGCATCGGGTTGTAATTCAAACGAGGCAAGTTCTTTTATCAAGGCTAAAATCTTGGGAACATCGTTTGGGTTGGCGACACGAACGCTCATGGTTATTGGACCCCTGCTAAATTGAAGCGCACTTTAATCCCCGTACTTACATTACCTGTTGGGTAACTGGTGGCTACTTTAGGTGTATTTAAATTTTGATCGTAATAATAGGAGATCGTTAGATTTTGGGACAAATTGTAGTCAATGTTCAGTTTAAACGATACTACGGTTTGCCCGGCAGTCGCTTGGTTGGTATTTTCAACCACTTTACGAATCAGTGTGGCATTATCCCGGAAGGAAAAATTGAGCCCAGCATTTAAATCGTTTGCTGGAATTCTCTTAACCAATTTAACTTTGGTAATTTTTGTTTGCATCCCCACAACGATTTCATTCGACTTTACTTCGGTAATCTGGTTATTGTTCAAGGATAAAGTAGCCATTCGGTCTTTTTTGTATTCGAATTTGGTGGTAAGTGATTGACCGAAGAGCGACCACGTGGCATCCATTCCAATTAGCGGAGAAAATTGCTCGCTGATGGTGATGTTTTGAACCTGTAATGGGGAAATAAAGTTATTGTTGATATCTGTGGCAGTAGGGTTTCCTTTTGAATCGGTAGTTGCCCCCATGTTCGACTGCATTCCGTTTACCGTAACGGTTGAGTTGTATGCGTGCCGTAATACAAAAGACTTTACCACTTTTTTAGCGAATTCAAATTTGGACAATCCATTGTAGGTAATGCTCCAATTGGGCAGGGGGATATTTTTTATTGGATTAATGTTTTTCGCGTTAACGTCTTTGTTACCGTAGGCGGTTAAAAAGGCACCAATCACTACTTCTTGTTGATTTCCGGAGTAGCCATTGAAGTATCCAGAGGGAAGCGCCGACGAATACGGATTGGTCGCTCCGATTAACTGGGATACGGCTGCCCGATTTGCTAACAATCGACTAAATACTTCAGAGGATCGGTCCTTTTTATCTTGTATGAAGGCGGTTCCCCAAGTAATTGTGGAATAGGTAAGTGTTGCGGATTCAAATCTACTTTGTCCTTCAAACTGTTGACTGGTGGTGTTCCAACGGAAAAATTCCCCGCTGTTTCTGCCGTAGTTTCTATTCAACTTCATTTCGATGTTCAAATCTTTTAAGGGCTCCAAAGTAGCCCGTAAATTGAGTTTTGTGCTGTGAGTAGTGGTGAACTGTTTGTTAAGATTTTCATTTTGAACCAACCAACCGTTGGAAGCTGATAAATCGGCGATACTATACCCATTTTCCCTGCCCCACAGATCGTATCCTTGTTTACCAAAAACAAAAGCACCCATGCCAAAGTTGTTTGAATTCATACCTAGAATTCTGGATTCTTGGTTAGTTCCAGGCAATTGGGTACCATCATCTAAACTGTACGTACCGGAAACGTTTCTTACTGTCATTAATAACCGAGCACCTGTGGCAATGATTGGGTTAACTTTCTTTTTATCTCGCTCTTCTTTTTTCTTTTTACGTTCAAATTTTCGAAGCACCTTCGCCCATTTTCTACGTTCTTTTTTGGTCATTTCCTCCACCGGTTTTGGCGGTTTTGGAGGTTCTAATTCCGCTTTTTTATTTCCAGGATTATTGTTTTTATTTGCTCCTTCATTGGTTTTAGCGTTCAGCGCACCCCGGCTATTTCTACCATCGGAGAGCACTTTCTTGAATAAAGGAACTTTATTATACAGATTCACAAAATTAGCTTGAGAAGTAAAATTAACCGAACGGTTATTTTGGATCGTATTTCCAAATTGCGTTTGCGCCAAGGGAGCTCTTTGCCAATTGTAGGTTCCACTGTATTTTACGTTGGTGGTTAACCAATCCGTTAGCGGAAATTTATCGAAGGGCACAGTATAACTCAAGCTATAATTGTGACTGTATTCCATGGTTTTACCAAAAGTGGCTAATTGGGATCGAATGGAATCTTTAAATTCTTGAAAAGCCATGGGGTCATTTTTGCGGTCTACGCGATGGTTCCCCTCAACAAAAATCGCTTTATTGGTGGCTGAAAAAGAGGCCTTTAAGTTTTTAGTTAGATCGTACCCAACATTGTAATTTCGATTCCATTCAAATTTCTTAAGGAAAACAGGGTTGAATTGATAATTTGGAACTAAGTTGTTGCGCACCTGTCGCTCATTGTACATGCGTAAAAAATCGTTCGTAAAGGTGAGGTTTTTAGGCATTAAAAAGAGGTTAAAATCCTTAACCAACGCCAACCACTTTGACTTTTGCACGGGTTTCCATTTCTTGAAGGGTTCGAAGGCCTTTCCGGCAAATGTGTAGTTGTAATTCAGCGCAGAAGTGTAGTTTTTCGTTCGATCGTAATTCGTATTGAAATCGCGCTTTAGGTTTTCCGCATAAGAGTAACTTGCCGACCAATTGGCAATTCTCCAGAAGGCAGGCTTGGCTCCTGCTTTCGCTTCTTTACGAACGTTGGTAAAATTAAAAGATCGTCGTTCATTGAAGTCCTGCCCGAGGCGTGCGCGTTCTCTACGCGTTGCCAAGTCGTAATCTGCCAATTTAATGTCGGGGCTGAAAGGGTCATATTCGGGATTGATTACATTTCGAGAGTATCCATAAAAGAAGGGTAAAGACACCTTGGCTTGTTTCCCAAAAAACTGACCTAGTTGCACCGTAGTATTCATATCTACGCCAATTTTTTCATTACGCTGACGCTCTTGAACGCGGCTTTCCACCGATCCCCAGTTAATTCCAGAGTAATTGCCTGAAGCAGCAACCGTGGCGAAATCGGCCACCTGTAATTGAGCCTGTCCAACCGCTGCTCCTCCGCCATTACTCACGAAATCCGTAAGCCGTAACTCATTGACCCAAACAATGACACATTCCGATTGCCCGTCGTCTGGCCAAATATTAGAAGGATCGGATTTTAATGGATTTCTTACCCCGATCATGATGGTTTTAATGGCTTGCAAATTCGGAGACCCTTTTACCTTAATTTTTCGATCCCCGTTTACTGGGTCGGTTTTGCTGTATTCATACATCGTAGAAACACCTGAAACGCCGCTCTCTACCTTGTTATTCCGTTCTTTTTTCAAATTCAATAACTCGTCAAATACGATTTCAACGTTGTTTTTTTCGGGCCATATTGCCTCAGGTGACGTAGCTCCCCATTGGGTTTTATACAAGGGCAATTCATATTCATAATAATTGTCCACAAAATCCGTCCCTAGTCGAACAAACACGGTAACCTCTTTGTCATTTAAGGGAATCAGAGGGTTCACCTCTTCCGCATGCACGAACATTTTCAGTTTCTTATAAGTTCTCACATCAAACACCACATTTTTGTAGGCGGCTCTGGCGTCTCCGTCCTGCAAATTGCAAATATTCATGAGCAATGATTGTTCATTCATTTGCCGTTGGTACGTTTGTGAAGGGTCAATTTCACGAACAATTCCCGGAGGAACTTCATACTTTACAGGCGTTCGTTGGTCGTTTTCCTCCACATTCACCGCAGAGATATTGAAGTCGGTTAAGTTGGGATCAGTTTGAACACTAATCCCCGGCTGGGTCAAGTCCATGCGATAAGGCCTCCATTCTCCTCGGATAAATTCCATTTTCGCAAAGCGGAGTTGAGTTTGCTCATCAAAATTCTTCATAAACAAGCGCATGAAACGAATGGATCTAAAATCCTGAATTCCGTTAATTTTCTTTTCATAAGAAACCAAGGGAATTCTAACCTGGAACCATTTTTCCGTTTTGTTTCCGTTGTGATAAATCTGTATATTGGTAATGAAATTCTTACCTACTTGCATATCGCTGGGTCGAATGCTCATTTTATACTGAAAGTATGCCTCCGATTCCGACAAATTATTATCCTGGTTGATGTCCTCCAAGTCGGGCATATTGGTGGCTTGGGTGGGATAACGTGCCAAGTTAGCTGTATCCGACATGTTGGTCGTAGGGGAATTCCCTTCCATACCGTTGTAGCGTTTATAGCGTTGCAGGATATTCAGCTGTTGATTGTCGTAATTATCATCGAGGTAGTAATTATAATCATCGTTCGAGGGATCCTGAATCATTCGGGCTTTAGCGACCGAAGATAGCGTCGCATTGTTTTGAACCCAATTCACATAGGATTGAAAAGCTGTAATTTCTTTATTACTGTTCCAACCGTCTAATCCAATGTCTTGATTCAACCGCGATTGAGGATCGGTGTCAAAGGCATTAACCACTACTTGTTGGTTGGAAACCAAGGCCCACAAGGTGGTATCAACGTTGTCCGTTATACTCGTTCCGAAAGGAGGAATTCCATTTTCGTATTCTTTTCGGGAGTCGGGTAACACATCCTCAGAAACATTTCCGAGATTTAGATATAAATCTCCTCCGTTCATGAAAGAATTCGGATTTTCATTTTCAGCATCATCGTTGAATGGATCCAACATCCAAAACTGAATATATTGAACATTCGCCAACTCAAAATCATTGGTAGAAAGCCCGCGCATAATTCCCGCCCAGCGGTTTTCGGGATTAATAAAATGCCCTATGCTATCTACGGTGTTCGTTGTGTCATAGTTGTACATTCCCCTTTCTTTGGGATAATAGCAAACATCGAACACGGTAATGTTGGGAATTGATCCGTATTGCAACTGTTGGTTGGGAAAAATATCGGTAAAATTGACCAAGCGCATTCGGCTATCGGCCAACATGGAGGCATTCTCCTTAATGTGTTGAGGTGTTAGGTTATTGCTTTGATAAAATAACGGGTCGATGGTATACCAAGCCATTTTAGCCCGTCGAAACCCTGCGGCAAGAGACTGCGTAGCGGCTTCGGGGAAAAGGTCCGGTTGGCCTTGAGGAATGGAGGCTAAACGCCAGGCAGATGCCGATTTAAGATCAATGGTACTCTGACTGGCTTCAAAGTCGTCTACGTACGAAATTCCCGACTTATTAATGACTTTAGGCTGCCCGGGAATCAAGTATGCTGCCTCCCCGGTAACAGAAAGCGTTGACATCTGGTTGGTAGAAATGACCGGGAGTAAATCCACCAATCGTGTTAAAAAAGGAAGGTCGGTTCGTATACTAAAATCTACTCCTAGGATATTATTTTTAAAGGGTTCACTTCCAAAATCAACTTTCTGCGTGATGGGTCGTTCGGACATGCGTACCCACGTTGCACCAAATTTCATTTTGTCACTAAGACGATATTGGTAATGTCCTCCCATTAAAGATCTTGCTTGAAATCCAAAAACGGAATTGCTCTCAATGGAAATTTTTATGGGCGTGTTGGACTCTAAGATTCCCGTATTGAGTATTTTAACTCTCCCCAAATTGTAGTCTACGGAGTAATCGGTACCTTCTACCAATTTTATTCCTCCAGCGGTTACAGTTACCGCTCCTTGCGGCACGTTTAGGGCATTTAGGGGAATGTCGGAACTGATGGATGATTGGTATTCGCCTTTGAATAAGAATCGGTTTTTACTTGGGATCTGCTGGGCTGCTGTTTTGGTGGAATCATACAATTCATAATAGGCGATGGAATTGATTACGTTTTGTGAAATGCCAATGGACTGTAATTTATTAGCCAAGGTTTTTCCGAAAGGTTCAACGGTGGAGAAAAAGATCCTTCCGTTTTTACGGTTGATGGTTCCCCCGTTTTCTATTTTGGGCCCGTTTACCGTAAAGGGCACATAATCAAATACCCCATCCGAAAACGGTTGATTGTTTTGATTTAAGCGGTCCATTTCGAGCAGCGTAACCAATTGTTTATCGTCCAATCCAGCCATTGGAAAGACCGGAAGCGGAACACTTGTAGCTGGGTTATTGTAAAAGATGTCCACTTTAAACCCGGATTGATCCACCTGATAGGCTCCAATCGAATAGACATTTTTCATCATCAAATCCCAAATTTTATTTTTAGGACTTGTAATCGTAGGTTTCAATAATTTCAAAATAAGGGCTTCCTGTCCTGAGGAACCATCGGTAGAAAATTCACCCACTTGATAGGTTTGTCCGCGATAGGTATATTCATAAGCTACGGCCAATACCTCATCGTTGTTTAGGGGATTGTTTAAGGACAAGTATCCCAACAAGGCATTGTAGGAAAATTCTTGATCTGTCAGTTTTCTGGCGTTTTCTACTTTTTCATAATCAATGGCTTGTTTGAAAGGACCAGGTGCGGAAACTTGATTATTCAACGCCGGTACCGCTGTTAAAAAATTGCGAATTAGCGGTTGATTGGCAGCCCAATCGTAGAGATTGTTGGCTTGATTATCGGGTTCTACTCCTGAGGTGTAGCCTCCCGGGTTTCCTTGACAATTGACCTGCTTTCCTTCGCCCAAATCGGAAAAAGCGAGAATGTTGCGTGTATTATCAGTAATGTTGGATCGGTTGGTCACCCAAACTTCAATTCGGGTAATGTAGCGTGTTGCGTTGACGTTGGGCAAGCTCATCATGGCTGAGTCGTAGTCGTCGTGGTAGAACAGGTTAAGGAAATAGTGTCGATTCGACTCGTAATTATCGGCGGTAATTTCGAATTTTTGTACTTGGGATTTACCGGTGATATTGATTTCTTGGCGTTTTCCCTTGGATTGTGCCAAAATCAAATCAAACGTAGACCGACCAAATTTCAGTTGCGTTTTTGCGCCGAAAAGGGTTTGAGAACCTTGAATAAGGGACGTTGGTAAACTTAAACTCACTTGCCCAAGGGCCACCTTTTGAATAATTTGATCTTCGTCTCCGGTATGCTCCAACTTGGAAATATTCTCAAAATCAAAGGCGGCTTGGGTGTTGTATTTGGCGCCAATTTTCAGGCGTGAACCAATTTGACCCACAATGTCCATGTTGATGTTCTGTTGGAAATCAAAACGTGTTATGCGCCGTTGCCGCATCGGAAGAATGGGGTTATCATAACGCGAGTGGTTTAATCCGAGCTGCACCTCAACGTTACCTTGAGGACGAATAACGATACCTCCAGGACCGAAAATACTTTCAAAAACCTTGCTTCCAATTTTAATGGGTAATTCGAAGGATCGTCCTACCACGGATTCTTCCTCGATATTTTGTTCCCAATTTTGCCCTTCGAATTGCTTGTTTTTGAAATTCAAATAATCTTCTTGCGACATGGCCGTTGGATTTCTGAACAAGAGCCCTTGCCCAACCGTTTGCTTAAATACATAGCGGCCTGTTTCAGGGTCGTATTCAATCGATTGCTGCATGTTGCTGGGATCTCCCAGGTCGAAGGATTGAGGATTGTTGTTATAACTATTCCAAGAAGGGTTAATAGGAAAAGGCAAGCCTTGCGCTACCCCAATAAACGGCGAAAGGGTCAACAATAGACCCAACACAACAACGAGCGACCGTCTATGCCGATTATTCCAATTCACTATAAAATTTTTAAGGCTTCTTTAATTAAAAATTCCACCGGTTCAGCCCCTGTATCGATTCGTTCCAAGGCTTTTTCGGAGGCTTTTTTATCAAATCCTAAAGAAACCAGCGCCGTTAACGCATCAAATCGATTTGTATTGTTTCCACCGAAAATATTTTGCGCCTGCTCCGACAATTTTAACACTTTTCCTTTTAAATCAAGGATTACCCTTTGGGCTGTTTTAGCACCTATTCCTTTAATTTTTTGAATAGTTAAAACGTCTTCAGTTTGAATTGCTCGGGCAATATCCTCCGGAAGCATGGAAGAAAGCATGATCATGGCTGTATTGGGGCCAATGCCTGAAACGCTGATTAAGTGGTTGAACATTTCCCGTTCCTCTTTGGCGTGAAACCCGTAGAGCAAATGCGCATCTTCTCGAACGATTAGCTTGGTATAAACAGTTCCTGAATTGGAGTTGCCTAGGGCGGTAAACGTGTTTAGTGAAATTTTGACTTCGTACCCTACCCCATGGCAATCAATGACTAATTGCGTAGGTAATTTTTCAATAAACTGTCCTTGAAGTTGTCCGATCATGGGTTACTTGTTTTGCGCATCGATTACGGCCACTTTTACCATGTTGATAATTTCTCTTACGGATGCCCCTAACTGCACCACATGGATGGACTTACGTAAACCGATTAATATAGGCCCGATGGAATCGCTGTCGGTCATTTGTTGGAGCAATTTATAGGAAATGTTTCCTGAGGATAGATTCGGAAAAATCAGGGTATTAACTTCCTTGTTGGCTAAATTGGAGAACGGAAACTTATCCATTAACATTTCTGCGTTGAGCGCGAAATTCGCTTGAATTTCACCATCTACCACTAAATTGGGATGATTTCGATGTAAAATTTCCACTGCGTCTTTCATTTTTTCAGAATCCGGGCCGGGGGAAGACCCAAAATTCGAATAACTCAACAAGGCAATAACCGGCTTAACCTTGAGTTTTTGAATGGTTTTCGCTACGTTCACGGTAATTTCCGCAATTTGTTCTGCAGTAGGGTTGAGGTTTACGGTGGTATCGGCTAAAAACAAGGGACCCCGTTTGGTATTTAGAATGTACATTCCCGAGGCTGTTTTTACGTTTTCCTCGGTTCCAATAATTTGAAACAGCGGGCTTACGGAAGAACGATAAGAACGGGTTAATCCAGTTATCATCGCATCCGCATACCCCATATCTACCATCATAGCGCCGTAGTGATTTCTTTCGCGCATGAGTTTTATAGCCTCGAATTCTGTAATTCCTTTTCGTTTTCTTCGCTTAAAATACTCCTGACCAAAAAGCAATCTTCGCTCTTCCTCATCTTCCTCCTTAGGGTCTAAAATCGTGGTTTCAGGTAATTCAACCCCGTATTCTTCCATCAATTGTTGGATGATTTTACGTTCTCCCAATAATATCGGAAAGGCTACTCCTTCGTCGTAGGCTACTTGAGCTGCTTTTAAAATTTTAATATTATCGGCTTCGGCAAACACCACTTTTTTAGGATTGCTCTGGGCTTTCGTGGTAATGTTTCGTAATAATTCATTATCCAATCCCAAACGCGCTTTCAATTCCGTCTCGTACCTGCTCCAATCTTTTATCGGATTTTTAGCAACTCCGGATTCCATAGCGGCACGTGCCACAGCAGGAGCTACTGAATAAATCAAGCGAGGATCCAAGGGTTTTGGAATGATTTGATCTCTTCCAAATGCAATGTTTTTTTCACCATACGCTTGAATCACCTCTTCAGGAATGGTTTCTTTGGCTAGTGAGGCAATCGCTTTCACCGCTGCTAACTTCATCGCTTCATTGATCGTTGTCGCCCGAACATCCAACGCTCCTCTAAAAATAAAGGGGAACCCTAGTACATTGTTCACCTGATTCGGATGATCCGAACGACCGGTTGCCATAATAATGTCTTTTCTCACCGAAGTGGCGTCTTTATAAGAAATTTCAGGATCCGGGTTTGCCAAAGCGAACACGATTGGATCTTTGGCCATTTTTTTTATCATGTCCTTTGAAACCAAACCTGCCTTGGACAATCCTAAAAACACATCGGCACCCTTAAAGGCCATATCGAAGGAAACATCCTTTGAATGAACGGCAAAGAAGGATTTCATATCATCCAAATCCGTTCGGAATGATCCAATCAGACCTTTGGAGTCGAACATGTAGATGTTGGATAGTTTTACCCCCAGAGCAACATAGAGTTTAGCACAAGAAAGGGCTGAGGCTCCAGCGCCTGAAATAACCACTTTAACCCGGTCAATACGTTTTCTAGCTAATTCCAAAGCGTTTAACAAGGCGGCAGAAGTAATGATGGCCGTTCCATGTTGGTCATCGTGCATCACCGGAATGTCGAGTTCATCTTTCAAGCGTCGCTCAATTTCAAAGGCCTCGGGAGCCTTGATGTCCTCGAGATTAATTCCTCCAAAAGTAGGCGCAATCGCTTTAACGGTTTGAATAAAAAGTTCGGGGTCCTTGGCATCAATTTCAATATCAAAAACATCGATATCTGCGAAGATTTTAAACAGCAGTCCTTTTCCTTCCATCACGGGTTTCGAAGCTTCAGCACCAATATCTCCAAGCCCTAAAACTGCTGTTCCATTAGAAATCACAGCGACTAAATTAGATTTTGCCGTGTATTTGTAAACATCGTCTTTGTTTTCGGCAATTTTAAGGCAAGGTTCAGCCACCCCAGGTGAATAGGCCAACGACAAATCGCGTTGGGAAGAATAAGGTTTGGTAGGGATTACCTCAATTTTGCCGGGTCGACCGGTTGCGTGGTAATCCAGCGCATCTTGCTTTCTAATTTTTGCCATGGAGCGTTGAAAATTACAATCCTAAAAGTACTTCTGCGGGATCCTTGGAACCAAAAATCATTCTTTCGGGATTTTCAATCATTTCTTTTACTTTCACCAAAAAGCCCACGGATTCTTTTCCATCAATGATTCGATGGTCGTACGATAGGGCTACGTACATGATTGGGCGAATTTCTACCTTTCCTTGGATTGCTACCGGCCGTTCAACAATGTTATGCATTCCAAGAATCGCGGATTGCGGCGGATTGATGATGGGTGTGGAAAGCATGGAACCAAAAACGCCACCGTTGGTGATGGTAAAGGTTCCTCCGGTCATGTCTTCGGGAGTAATTTTTCCTTCACGAGCTTTTATAGCTAAGCGCTTAATCTCGCGTTCAATATCCGCTAAACTCATTTGTTCCGCATTGCGAACTACAGGAACCATCAGCCCTTTTGGCGAAGAAACGGCAATACCGATATCAGCATAGTTATGGAATACCATTTCATTTCCATCGATTTGGCCATTCACTGCCGGGAATAAGTTCAGCGCTTCTGTTACTGCTTTGGTAAAAAACGACATAAACCCAAGGTTCACTTCGTGGTGTTTTGCGAAAGCATCCTTATACTTTGCGCGTAAATCCATCACCGGTTTCATGTCGATTTCGTTGAACGTTGTTAGCATGGCCGTTTGATTTTTTACTGAAACCAAACGCTCCGCTATTTTTCTTCGAAGCATGGACATTTTTTCACGTGATACCTCACGGGAACCTCCCCATCCGTTAGCTGCGTTGGTATCAAATCCGGCAGATATCGCTTGTACCACGTCGTTTTTCGTGATTCGTCCCTCTTTTCCAGTAGCCGTAATTTGCTTTTGAGAAACGTTATTTTCAGCCATCAACTTCGCTGCGGCTGGCGAAGGTGTTCCTGCAGCATAGGTGGCAACTGGATTAGGATTAGGTAATTGCTCTGTTTTTACTGGTTCAGGTGAAGATGCTGGGATAGGATTTGGCGCAACAACCGGAGGAGTACTTCCCTCAGGCTTAGCAGCGCTGGTGTCAATTAAGCAAACAACCTGACCTACTTTTACGGTATCGCCATCGGCTGCTTTTAGGGTAATGATTCCGCTTTGTTCCGCGGGTAATTCCAAGGTAGCCTTATCGGAATCCACCTCGGCGATTGCTTGGTCTTTTTCTACGTAATCTCCGTCTTGCACAAGCCATTGAGCAATTTCTACTTCCGAAATCGATTCTCCGGGCGATGGGACTTTCATTTCAAGGATTGCCATACTTTTATTTTTCTTGAGTTATTTTTGCGTATTGAAACAAATCGGTATACAACTTTTCTAACCTTTTTTCATGCAGTTTTTTTGATCCTTCTGCCGCGGCAGCGCTAGCGCTTCGGTGAATGCCGATTAAATTCAAACTTCGAAGATTCATGGCCATATATGTCCAAGCACCCATGTTGGCTGGTTCTTCTTGGGCCCAAAGAATATGCTGCGGTTGATACTTCGCAATCATGCTGTGGATTTGTTTTTCCGGAAGCGGGTACAATTGTTCCACACGCACGAAAGCCATGTTGTGCACGCCATAACCTTCTGCTTTTACTTTCATTTCGTAGTAAAACTTCCCGGAGCAAAACACCAAGGTATCTACTTTTTCAACCACCGCATCTGGATCATCGAGCACCTCCTGAAAGCAACCTGTGGCCATTTCGTCGAGCGTTGAAACGGCTGCAGGATAACGCAGTAGCAATTTTGGTGAAAAAACCACCAACGGTTTACGAAAATCGCGTTTCACTTGCCTTCTGAGAACATGAAAGTGGTTTGCCGGGGTTGAGGTGTTAACAATTTGTAAGTTGAGGTCGGCTGCTTGTTGAAGAAATCGTTCCATTCTTCCGCTGGAATGCTCGGCTCCTTGACCCTCGTATCCGTGAGGGAGTAGCATAACGAGCCCGGATTGGGTGGCCCACTTATCTTCCCCTGCAGCAATGAACTGATCGACCATAATTTGTGCCCCGTTGAAGAAATCCCCGAATTGAGCTTCCCAAATGGTTAGGCCATTGGGATACGCCAAGGAATAACCGTATTCAAAGCCTAAAACACCGTATTCTGAAAGCAAGGAATTATAGGCATAAAATACGGCTTGATGATCGTTGAGGTGATTCAACGGTAAAATTTCTTCTTCCGTATCTTCGGTTATAACCACGGCATGTCGGTGCGAAAAGGTGCCTCGTTCAACGTCTTGTCCGGAAATTCGTACACTGTGTCCTTCATTTAACAAGGTGGCATACGCTAACATTTCTGCAGAACCCCAATCGAGCTTGCTGTTTTCAATCGCTGAAAGACGGTCGTCGTATATTTTTGAAATTTTACGAAAGTACTTTTTGTTTTCTGGGAGGGTGGATAATTTTCTTCCAAGCTCCAGGAGTAGCTCTTTCTGAACTCCCGTTTCCGGCGAGGTATGAAAATCTTCCTGGGTTGCATGACGATAACCCAACCACGTGGCACTTAAGAAATCGAATACTTGAGCTTTCTCATTTTTCAGCGCGTATTCGTATTCTTGGTTCAAGAAATCCGCATAATGAGCCTCCATATCCTGGGCTTCAGCTGCCGTAAGAATTCCTTCCGTTTCCAACTGATGTTGATAAATGACCCGAGGATTGGGGTGCTTCAGGATTAGATCGTATAATTTGGGTTGCGTGAATTTGGGTTCATCCCCTTCATTGTGACCGTACTTACGATAGCAGAGTAAATCAATGAATACATCGCGTTTAAATTCTTGGCGGTACGCCACCGCGATTTCAATGGATTGCACGACCGCCTCAATATCATCGCCATTCACGTGAAATACCGGCGCAAGGGTGGTTTTAGCTACATCCGTGCAGTAGGTAGAAGATCTTCCATCCATGTAATTGGTAGTGAACCCTACTTGATTATTCACAACAATATGAATGGTACCCCCAACTCGGTAACCATCCAATTGTGCCATCTGAATGGTTTCATAGACAATTCCTTGTCCTGCAATTGCGGCGTCTCCATGAATCAACACAGGACAAATTTTATCTTCGGAATAGAGCACATGGTCTATTTTGGCACGCGCTATTCCTTCAACCACCGTGTTTACCGCCTCTAGATGTGACGGATTCGGCGCGAGGGTTAATCCTATTTCCTTCCCATTGGAAAGGGTGATTTGCGAGGTGAACCCTTGATGGTATTTCACGTCTCCATCGAAGGTGAGTTCAAAATCAAACTCTTTACCTTCAAATTCAGAAAAAATATCCCGCGGTTTTTTGTTAAAAATATTAGCAAGTGTGTTCAACCTTCCCCTGTGAGCCATACCCATTACAAAATAGGTAATCCCCAATTCCGCACCTTTAAACACCAAGGCATCTAAGGCAGGAATCAAGGCTTCTCCTCCTTCAATCGAAAAGCGTTTTTGTCCGACAAATTTCTTCGCAAGGAACGCTTCGAACGTGGACGCTTCGCAAAGCTTTTTATAGATGGTTTTTTTACGAGCTTCATCCAGTAACGGCCGATTGGTTAATTCCACGTGTTTCCGAATCCAAGCTATTCTTAGGGGATCGCGCATGTACACATGTTCTATCCCGATGGATTGGCAATACGTGGCGTGCAAATGATCGATGATAGCTTGTAAAGGAGCTGGGCCAATTCCAATTTCCGAACCTGCTTGAAATGTTTTAGTTAGGTCGGCATGTTCAAGACCAAAATGCTCAATGTCTAAATTTGGGGTGTATTGCCGACGTTCGCGTACCGGGTTTGTTTTGGTGAAAAGATGACCACGTTGGCGGTATGCATTGATCAAGTTAATGACGCAAAACTCTTTTTTAAATTCTTCGGGAAGCTCGGCAGAGGCTGCATAGTTTGTTTGAGCAAATTCGAAACCTTCAAAGAATTTTTTCCAACTTACATCGACCGATTCCGGATTTTTTTTAAAGGCCAGGTAAAGGTTCTCAATCGCCGAAGGTTCTGCATTTGCGATGTATGAAATTTTCTCCATGATGAATATACGGTTTATCGGGGTAGCAAAAATACCAATTTCGCCTTAATCCCCCTATTTTTGACTTGGATTTCTTTGAAACTGCAAGGCAATCATTCCCAAGGAAATAATCATCAGTGCGCCGCCCAAGGGGGTAATTGGCCCCAAGAAAGGGATGGAAACTTGCGCTATTTTAGTAAAAACGATGCCGTAAATAGACCCTGAAAACAAGCCCATTCCCAAGATAAATAGCCTTAACCACCGTATAAAGCGGAGCTCCAAGGATTCTGGACGAAAAGCCATGATAAGTAAGATAAAAGCAGCATAAAATTGGTAACGAACGGCTGTTTCAAAGGATTGCTGACCCGAGGCATCCGCTATCTTCTTTAGGGCATGTGCCCCAAAGGCCCCAAGGCCTATGCTCAAGGCTAAAAGAACAAAGGAAAAAACGACCAACTTTCTATTCATAAGTTTGTTTTCATCAAAAGTATATATCTTCGTTCAATGCGGGTAAAATTCTCCAACGTTTGTTCCTTATTGATGACGGTTGTTTTAGTGTATGCTTGTAATAACTCCCCGGATAACAAGGAAGAAAAGTCGGAAGATTTATACCAATTTAAGCAGGTAGCGTTGAGCGCATACGATCTTCCAGCAACCATTTTTATTCCTGACGAGACAACCGGAATCGGCGCTTCGTTCAAGACCACAGTATACCATGAAGAAGATTTTAATTGGAAAATCTCGGCAGGACCCAATTTTGAACTCTTTATCGAGGATTGGGGCGAAAATTCGAAACGATTTGAAGAAATGAAAACGCAAATTTCCAAAAAAGAAGTATTCAAGACTACGATCATTGAACAACGTAAAAACTATATGCTTTACAAGCGAGAGTTAGTGAATCCCATGGAAGTTGAAGAATTCAAGCATGTATCGTATCACGTATATGCGCTCATTCCCATTGAGGGCGTTTATTATGAAATAAAAAACAGGTCACAAGGGGATTTATTACCCACGGCCAAATTAATGATCACTTCCATAAAATCGTTTAAAGCGTGTCCGAAACAATAACCCGAGAACAGATATTAAACTCCCTTTCCGCTATTCAAGATCCTGAAACGAAACAGGACATTGTTAGTGCGAATCTGGTGGCAGAGATCCTCTTGGAAGAAGGCATTGCGCGCTTGCAAATTAACAGCCTAAATCCAGCCCTCCACGCCCGTAAACGCATGGAAGAAGCGGTTAAATTTCGGTTGGAAAAGGACTTTGGTAAGGATCTTCAAATTGAATGCAATGTAATTTCCGTGAGTGGGGCCGAACGTAAGGCACGAAGAAACGTGCTTCCAGAAGTAACCCATGTGGTAGCGATTGCCTCAGGAAAAGGAGGCGTTGGAAAATCGACACTTACAGCCAATTTGGCGGTGGGTTTAGCCAAACAGGGATATCGGGTTGGACTCATTGATGCGGATATCTATGGACCCAGCATGCCTACCATGCTCGATGTAGTTGGGCAACGTCCGACCATGGTGGAAATTAACGGGAAATCTTTTATCGAACCCATTGATCAGTACCGTGTTAAGCTCTTATCCATCGGTTTTTTTACGGACCAGGAAAACGCTGTGGTTTGGAGAGGTCCTATGGCTTCCAAAGCATTAACCCAAATGATCACCGAAGGGAACTGGGGAACGCTGGATTATTTACTCATCGATCTGCCCCCAGGAACAGGGGACATTCACCTTTCCTTATTGCAAACCTTGCCATTAGACGGCGTAATTATCATTAGCACCCCCCAAGAGGTGGCCTTGGCTGACGCGCGACGCGGCATCAACATGTTCAAAGTAGATGGGCTCAACGTGCCGATTGTAGGAATTGTGGAGAATATGGCCTGGTTTACACCCGAAGAATTACCCGACCATAAATACTACATCTTTGGACGCGACGGGGCCAAGAATTTGGCGGAAGGCATGGGCATCGCATTTTTGGGTGCCATTCCGTTGGTGCAAAGTATTCGAGAATCCGGAGATGTAGGCCGCCCTGCTGTGTTGCAAGAGGATTCCCCCATGAGCTTGGCGTTTGATGAATTAGTTCGTAATTTTGTTCAGCGCATGAAAATCCTGAAACCTTAATGTTTTCCATGGAGGAAATTACCTCGAAAGTTACCGCTGCCATTGCTCTGATTCGCCCTTTCTTGAACGAGGACGGAGGAGATGTTGAATTAGTGGAAGTTACGGAGTCGTTTGAGGTTAAGGTTCGCTTGATGGGTTCTTGCCGCGACTGTTCTATGAAGCAATCCACGCTAAAAGGGGGCATTGAAGAAACGATAATAAAAGCCGTTCCCGAGGTTCGATTCGTTGTGGCCGTAGAGGATTAACCCTAAAGCTTAAGCATACTTAATAAAGATGTTCTTGGGTTCGGTAAAAAACCGCAGTGCCTCCCAACCTCCTTCACGTCCAACACCCGAATCTTTCATCCCGCCGAAAGGGGTTCTAAGATCTCGAATTAACCAAGAGTTGACCCATACAATTCCCATGTCCAATTGATCTGCCATACGATGCGCCACGTTGAGGTCTTTGGTCCACACCGAGGCCGCTAAACCGTATTTTGTCCCGTTGGCCATTTTCACCACTTCGGACTCGTCATCAAAAGGAAGTAAGGTCACCACCGGACCAAAAATTTCTTCTTGGTTAGTTCGACATTCATTTGAAAGCCCTTCAATGACGGTGGGTTGGACAAAATATCCTTCGTGGTAAGGCGCTTCAAGTATGATCCTTGAGCCTCCTGTTAAAATTCGACCACCTTCTTCTTGGGCTAAATCGATATACCCCAGGATTTTCTCCATGTGACTTTTGGAAACGACAGCGCCTAATTGCGCCTTGGGATCGGAAGGATAACTCACCTTGGCCGAGGCGACCCAATCTACAAAAGCCTGTTTGAAAGCATCATAGATCTTTTGGTGAACAAAAATTCTTGAACCACAAAGGCAAATCTGTCCTTGGTTCGAAAAGGACGATTTAAAAATTTCTTTAACCGTTGCTTCGATATCCACATCGGGAAAAACGATGGTCGGATTTTTGCCGCCCAATTCCAAACTCATTTTTTTGAACATGGGCGCGGCAATGCGCGCGATGTGTTGGCCTGTGGCGGTCCCCCCGGTAAAGGAAATAGCTTTAATCTGAGGATGTGCTACGATTGCGTTTCCTATTTCAGGACCGAGACCGTGCACGATATTCAAAACCCCTTTGGGTAATCCTGCATCGTTGGCAATTTGCCCTAAAAGATATGCAGTGTACGGGGTGATTTCACTGGGTTTTGCGATTACGCAATTTCCTGCGGCCAAGGCCGGAGCAATCTTCCAAGAAAACAAGTATAAAGGAAGGTTCCACGGGGAAATGCACCCAACAATTCCGATAGGGCGGCGGGTAGTGAAATTAATTCCAACCTGCTCCATATAATGCGATTCTGAAGCAAAGTGTTCGATGGCTGTGGCAAAAAAATGAAAATTTGAAACCGCTCTTGGGATATCTACATGTGCCGCTAATTTTTCGGGCTTACCATTATCCAGGGATTCTGCTTTCACAAATTCATCCATGCGAGCTTCAATTCCTGCGGCCATTTTCAGTAATATAGCACTTCGATCTGTAACCGAACAATTTGACCAGAGGGGAAAAGCCCGCTCAGCAGCTTCCACCGCTAATTGAAGGTCGGCGTCATCCGATCGTGGAATCTGGGAATAGATGTTTCCTGTGGAAGGATTTATATTATCGAGGTATTGTCCGGAAATGGGCGCTATTAAGCTTCCATCGATATAGTTTTTAAGGAATTCCATGATAAAAATTAAACTGAAAAATGAAGGAATTTGTGTTAAAATTAACGAATCATGACCACTTTTACGGGTTATGTTCTCCTGGTAGTTAAATAAACGCCTAAAAATACCACCAACATGAGGCTCAAGGTGGTGATATTAATGGCCGTAGTGTAATCTTCAGCCCAGCCTATTTTAGCAAACAACCAGGAGAAAAGCATCACAAAAACCGGTTGCACATAAATGAACACTGAGGCTACGGTCGAACTCACATACTTAAGTCCAAATACGGTGAATAAATAAGTTAAAAAGGTAACACCAACAATCACAAACACAATTTTTAGCCAAACTTCGTAAGGAATGAGGTTTAAGCGGGTGGCAGCCAAATCTCCATAAAGCGGGGGGAACATCCATAGAAAAAGGCTTCCAAAAGCAAAAACCCAAGTAATCACAAGCAGAGGCGGGTATTTTTGCATCAAGGGTTTTACCAGAATCAGGTAAATAGCGTAGCTTAATGAGTTCCCGACAAGAAATAGGTCGCCTAGTTTTGCTTGAACGGTACTTGATCCATAAAGGGTGAGCGCCATTGCGCCCATAGATCCGATAAAAATTCCTAACCACTGTCGGGGAATCAACCGTTCCCCTAACCAAAAATACGATAATACCGACACCATAATGGGATTCATTGCCATGATAATTCCGGCATTCATGGGGGAGGATGCATTGAGCCCATGGAAAAACAAGAGCTGATTGATGGTGACCCCGAAAAGCCCACAAGCCAATAAACGCAGCATATCTTTTCGCGCTATACGAACGGTTTTAAGGAATAAGGCCACCAATGCAAATAATAGCAAGGCGCCGAGGGCTCGAAACAAGATGAAGACCGTGGGACTCAGATACGTGGGCATCACCCCTTTTGCTAGGACATGGCTCGCACCATATATCATGTTAACGGCCAACAATGCTCCGGCAGCCCAACGTTCCTTGCTTACTTTCTCCAAAACAACAGCCTTGATTTTACGACAGATCCTCTGAATTCATCGAGTTTTTCGTTCACGCCATGGTCTGCGAAGCGTTGCATCAATTTCTTTACTCCCTTGGCTTCTTTAGCCTCCTTTTCACGCTTTACTATGGGTATTAAGGCCCTGAAATAGATAGGACCATGATCGGATGCCAAAGGCTTTTCCAAAAGCGCCAAGGAAATGGGCTCCGTAAGCAAAAGAGCTTCAAATCCAGCCGCTTTAAACCGGCCTTCAGGCACATTTTTAAGGGAAAAAGTATGCCCATGAATAGCCCAACGACCTTGTTTCAGGTAATTTTTTATGGATACCAAGGTTTCCAAGGCCCACTCAAAAAGCGGGTCTCCCAATTCAGAATTCCAATACGCTGGCAAAAGAAGGTACAACTCAATACGCGCAAATGCTGCGTATTTCGCGGCCACGGGCATGGTATACTCTCCCAAATCTGTGGTGAACAGCAGTTTACCTTTCCCTTCGGGAAAGCACAAAAGCCCCAAGGTTTCCGCTTTCCATACCACGGATTCGACTTTTATTGAAAACAAGGTTTCGATTTGATTAACGCGCATTTCCTCGGAATTTTTTCATGTAACTCGTATCTGTTAAGGAATATAGAAAGGCGATTAATTGTTGTTGTTCTGTTTCGCTCAACGTAAAGGGACGTATGTTGGTATTTTGGCCTTTGGGGTGCTTTCCTCCCGCTTGGTAATGCCTGAGCACATCTTCCAGAGTTTGCCTACTGCCGTCGTGCATGTAGGGATACGTCAAGGCGATGTTTCTCAGGGTTGGAACCTTAAAGAACCCTATATCCGCACTGTCCAAATGAATCCGAAAACGTCCTTTGTCCTTCCCATATTCCGCATATAGTCCGTTGTTTTCTGCCTTAAAATTCGTAAAATAAGGTGCAGGATGACATTGTACACAATAAAGGGAATTGAACAGCTTCATGCCTTCTTTTTGTTGGGCGCTGAGCGCATTTTTGTGTCCCTTTAGGTATTGGTCATAGGGGCTGTTGAGGGAAATTAAGCTTCGTTCAAAGGCGGCAATACTTCGGGTTAGCACCCAAGCATCAAAATCACGGTTAAATATTTCCTTGGCTGCTTGTTGATATGCTGGGATTTGCCGCAGTTTTGGGATGAGTTCTTTCATGTTATGTCCCATTTCGTTGGGTTCTTGAATCGGGACAATGACTTGTAATTCCAAGGTCTTCAAATGCGCATCGAACATGACCGTTTCTAAAAAAGCGCTATTGAGTAACGTAGGCGCATTGCGTTCGGCAAGCAGTCCTCCAATTCCTTCGGCAAGGGGTTTACGATCCGTGAAGGCAAATTCCGGCCGATGGCAGCTTGCGCAGGAGACGGTACCGTCTCTAGACAGCCGAGGATCAAAAAACAAAGCCCTGCCCAGGGCAATTTTCTCTTGGGAATTGGGATTATCTGGGGGAGCCGGGATATAGGACGAGAATTCTTCGGAAGTATCGCAGGCTCCGAGGAAAACAAGCAAGCTTAGAAGAAATAAAACGCGACCTTGGCTCACGGGGTAATTAAACACTTTTTGGAACCTAAAATGCCGTATTGCGCATCCAACAAAACGAAGGAATAGATTCCATTTTCCAACGAAAGGGTTTCTTGAATAGGCTCGTGCGAAAGGCTCACTTCCAGCATTTTTCTTCCAGCAATGTCATAAGCGATAAGCCATTCCGCACCGGTGTTTTGGATGAAAACCGTTTGATTAAAAAAGTAAAACTTCGGATCTTTAAGGGTTGAAGCCTGAGCTGTTTGAGGTTGAGTGAACACGGGGTATTGGTTAATGTTCGCCATGACCGAGTCGTTTAACCCCGTTTCTCCATGCAATACACCAACGGTTCCCAAGGGCATATTCCGAAGCCACTGATCAAGGTGGCACTCCAAATAGATATCTTGCTGATTCAGGCTTGTTTGTGTGGCGACAATGGGCAGGTTGACCACGCGCTGGTTATGATTCCCCAAATTATGCAGTTCAAAGTATGCATCCACCTGTTGGTCATTGTTGGAATCAGCATTCCCTCCTACCACCATGTGCATGTACCCAAATTGCCAACCCCAATACATGCTCGGAGATTGAAAACTGAGCGGATGGTTCAAGGGATAGGATGAAATATCTTGGGCCTCTGAGCCCTGCTGCGTATTCAAACGCGCTGGAACGCCGACCATGAATTGGATACTGTCCAGGTGTTGTATTGGATAATTACCTAGATAAAACCCTTGTTGTGTTGGGGTAAGAAGGAATACACTGGGGGTGATGGCCGTGGGATTTCCTCCATCGTGAAACAGGACAATATCCGATACGTAGTAATTAAAATGTTCCAAGTTAAACAAGGTTCCGTTGTGCGTATAAAGGTTAGTTTGAAGCTGAACCTCTTGATTTCCACATTTGGGTTGTAGGTGCAAGAACACTTCGGTTTGCGCCTGGATTAAATGAGTGAAGCCCGAAAGTAGAATAATCAAATAAATTTTCACACGCCTTTTTTTGCAATATACAACACCTCATCGGAAGAAATTCTGAAGCGCTCGAAGATTTTCGCATCTATATGATTCTTCAACCAGAACGTTTCCACTTCAAAACCAGCATCGCGCAAATAATCGGGATAATCTTTACCAAACAAGCGTACGTGGTCTTTTTGCCAGTAATGTTTTTCGCGATCTTCCGGACTTACAATCGTTGGGTCCTCGTAGGTGGTTTCGCGGTTCATGTCTTGGGGCACCTGCATAATCGCCCAACCGCCTGGTTTCATAACCCTAAAAAGTTCCCGCATGCATTGGCGAGGGTCATTGACATGTTCCATAACGTGGTTGCAAAAGACCACATCAAAACGATTATCCTCCAAAGGAATCTGATGCAAGTCAAAATGCATGTCCGCAATAGGCGATTCGATGTCTGCGGTGAGGTAGTTCAAATTCGCTTGCTTTTTAAAAATCGGCAGAAAACATTGCTCCGGAGCCATGTGCAGTACATTGAGGGAGGCTGCTGTAAAAAAAGAGCTATAATCGCGCAAATAAAGCCACATGAGCCGATGGCGCTCTAAGGTCAAATCGTAGGGACACAGCACATTTTCGCGGTGCGCTACGGCAGAGCCATACGATAAAAACTTGGAAAACGTTCGGTTGCAAACCGGGCATTCTACCTTATTTCCTCGGTAAATCCAGGGGGCAAAAAATTTGAAAACATAACTCAAGCGAATGAGCCAAGGACGGGGTAAAGCGTTCAGTAAAAACTTATAGAGCTTTTTCACCCTTCAAATTTACAATAAAAGAACCAAGAAACTTTCGGAAGTATTGCAACCTACAACGCCCCGATTGCGTAGGCTTTTATATGCGACTTGCCAGTTGTTTCCTACTCTTATTCATGGCGCATGGAGGCGTTTGGTCTCAGGAAAACTTTTCGGTGGAGGATTTCAGAAACCAACATGTAATCTACACGGACCTTGGTATCAGTCCCGCACCGTTTACTTTGCATTATCCTTTTTCAAAAGATATCAAATCACTGCATTACAAAAACAACTTTAAACCCATTCTAGGTATCGCGTACGCATACAAATGGTTCAGTTTACGCATTTCTTTTCCTGTCTTACCGGGTTTCCGCAATGTGGCGCTTTATGGAAAAACCAAGCTATTTTCACTTGGATTTGATTATTCGTTCAAACGGATATATACCGACTTTGATTTCAGAATTAACTCAGGATACGCATTAAAAAACGCCCTAGACTTTGATTCCTCTTTGTCGAAGGCGAATCCAAATTCCCTCATGCCCAGTTTGGGTTCATTAAATCTATCGGCCAACCTTTGGTATTTTAATCACGACGATTACAAAATGAATGCGCTTCTGGGTAAACGCGCCCATTTCAATGGGGAGGTGCACACGTGGTACCTTAAAGGAACCTTGAATTTTTTTGGCGTCACCAACAACAATGCACCTCTGATTCCTACCCTACTCCATGATTATTCCAACGACAAAACGCGTGCAACCGCATTATCTTCCTTCGATTTTGGTGCGATTCCAGGCTATGCTTACGCCAATAGGATTCGAAATTGGCAATTTTCAGGTTGGGCAGGTATTGGACCTGTAATTCAAGCTAAATACTATACGTTGGAAGAAAAAATCAACGGCTACCTTGGTCTAGCTCCTCGTTATGACATTCGTTTTGTTGGCGGCTATTCAACAAGCAGTCAGTTTATATTACTATCGGCTTTTTTCGACAACAAATCGATTCGTTTTAATGAGCTTCGCTACAACCAATTTTTTTATACCCTTCGGCTTGTTGCGGGAATTCGAATTACTTCTAAAAAAGTTCCGAAAGAAGCCCATCCGAAACGATCGCTGGTAAGGTTATTTTAAGCATGGGTTCCTGCTTCATTGCTCGTTCAATAGCAAACCGAGCATTCGGATTCCTTGCCCAATTCCGCCGTGCAATACCGTTATTCACGTCCCAATGAAGCATCATATGTAAATTATGTTCCGACCGCTCGGAGCCATCCAACACCATCCCGAACCCGCCATTGATCACCTCACCCCATCCCACGCCTCCACCATTATGAACCGAAACCCAGGTGGCACCGCGAAAGCCATCTCCAATAACATTTTGTATCGCCATGTCTGCGGTAAATCGGGAACCATCGTAAATGTTGCTTGTTTCTCGGTAGGGCGAATCGGTACCCGAAACGTCGTGGTGGTCCCTTCCTAATATAATGGGGCCTATTTCTCCATTCGCGATGGCTTGATTGAACGCGGCGGCAATGCGCATACGTCCCTCGGCATCTGCGTACAGAATTCGGGCTTGTGAACCCACGACGAGGTTATTCTCTTTTGCGTTTTTTATCCATTGAATGTTATCTTCCAACTGCAATTTGATTTCTTCTGGCGCCTCGGTTACCATTGCTTCCAGCACCGCTTGCGCAATGCGGTCGGTTGTTTCAAGATCTATTGGATTCCCCGAAGCACAAACCCATCGAAAAGGCCCGAATCCATAATCAAAACAAAAGGGTCCCAAAATATCCTGAACATAGGACGGATACTTAAACTCGGTTCCCTTCATTACTTCAGCCCCTGCGCGCGAGGCCTCGAGTAAGAATGCATTCCCATAATCGAAAAAATACGTGCCTCTTTCCGTGTGTTTGTTGACAATTTCTACATGCCTTCGTAACGATTCATACACTTTTTCTTTGAATTCTTCGGGCTTGTTGGCCATCCATGCGTTGGCTTCCTCGTATGAAAGCCCAACAGGGTAATAGCCTCCTGCAAACGGGTTATGCAAGGAGGTTTGGTCGGACCCTAAATCCACAAAAATACCTGCTTGATCGAACGCTTCCCATACTTCAATTACATTTCCCAAGTAAGCGATAGACACCACTTCACCCGAAGCAAGGGCTTGGCTCACTCTCTGGCACAAGGTTGGAATAACGGAAATCACTTCATCCACCCATCCTTGAGCGTGCCGTGTTTGAACCGCCTTTGGGTTCACCTCAGCCGTTACACTTACTACCCCAGCAATATTTCCTGCCTTGGGTTGCGCCCCGCTCATTCCCCCCAATCCTGCAGTTACAAACAGCTTCGTCTTAGCGTTTTTATCGCATTTGGCAAAACGCCGCAATGCGTTGAGCACAGTGATGGTCGTGCCGTGCACAATTCCCTGCGGACCAATGTACATATACGACCCCGCTGTCATTTGCCCGTATTGGGTTACACCCATCGCATTGAATTTTTCCCAATCGTCAGGTTGGCTGTAGTTGGGAATCATCATTCCGTTCGTTACCACCACCCTAGGAGCATTTCGATGCGAAGGGAACAAACCCATAGGATGCCCAGAATACATCACCAAGGTTTGTTCCTCGGTCATTTCCGAGAGGTACTGCATCGTGAGTAAATACTGCGCCCAATTTTGAAACACGGCCCCGTTGCCCCCGTAGGTAATCAACTCATGCGGATGTTGGGCCACCGCAGCATCGAGGTTGTTCTGGATCATCAACATGATGGCTTTAGCCTCCAAACATTTTCCTGGATATGCGTCGATTGGGCGCGCTTTCATGGCGTAATCCGGACGAAATCGATACATATAAATTCTTCCATAATCCATGAGTTCTTGGGCAAACTCCGGCGCTAGGGAAGCATGAAGCGCTTCGGGAAAATACCTTAAAGCATTCCGAATTGCCAGTTTCTTTTCCGCTAACGTAAGCATGTCCTTGCGTTTTGGGGCATGGTTCACCTCCGCGTCATAGCCTGGGTGCACCGGAAGTTGTTGCGGAATTCCTTGCCTGATTTGTTCTTGAAACGTCATAATCCTTGTGATTTTCCGATTAAAAATACCACGGGCACCTTTGAAATATCCCAAGCATGTTCGCGCCAATCAACCACGGTCATGGTTTGGATGCGTTGTTGAGGAAGCGTCAAATTTGCCGCGATGCAAAGTTCGGTGGTATCGGCCAATTCGTTGAGCAGGTCTTCCAGAACATTCATATTTCGAAACGGCGTATCCATAAAAAGATGGGTAATACCGGTTCGGCGGGTTTCCATTTCCATGGTTTTCATTCCACGAATGCGGTCTTTTCGTTCCTTCGGTAAATACCCATGAAATTGAAAAGATTGCCCTGAAAAACCGGAGGCCATCAAAGCTAATAGAAAAGAAGAAGGTCCTACTAAAGGATGCAGGTGAATTCCTTGGGTATGACAAAGTGCTACAAGGTCCGCACCAGGGTCGGCGATGCCGGGACAACCCGCCTCCGAGATAATACCTAAATCATTTCCTTGAATTACCTGCAGCAGCATCGCCATGAGGTCGTCTTTGGAACTGCGCTTATTCAGCATGAAAAAAGTAGATTCATCGATGGGAAAGGAACGGTCCAATTTTCGCAACAAACGTCTGGCCGATTTTAGATCTTCTACGGCGAAATAACGCAATTTTGCCACGATTTCACTCACGTGGTGCGGAAGGATGTCGCTGGTGCTTTCTCCGCCGAGCGTATTAGGAATCAAATACACGGAACCTTTCTTAATGCTCATGGGATAAGTCGTTGATTAGTGCTTCGGTGGCCGCATCCACTAAGGCCAATACCTGTTGAAAATCCTCCGTGTTACCGTAGTAAGGGTCGGGAACTTCAGCGGATTCATTCGGGTACAAATGGTTCAGCAAAAGTGCTACTTTGTGGCGGTCGCTGTCTTGCTTTGCTAGGGATAGAACGTTGTCACGGTTGCGATGATCCATCACATATATGCGGTCAAAACGTTGAAAATCCACTGAGGTAAACTGCCGTGCACGCAAGGAAGTCAAATCGATCCCTGCTTTTTGGGCGGTTTGAATCATGCGCGAATCCGGAGGTGAACCTGCGTGATCCTTCGCGGTGCCAGCAGAATCCACTTCCCACGGCAGTCCACGTTCCACGATTTTGTGCCGCAACATTCCTTCGGCAAGCGGGGAACGGCAGATATTTCCGAGGCAAACCATTAAAATGCGCATAAGCAAAAATACAACAAATTAAAGCAGCCAATCAGGCATTAACCTTCCTTCCTTTCCATTGAGGTGTAATAAAGGGCATGCATACAAGCAAGGAAAAAAAATACAGCGGCGAAAACCATTGAATCAAAGGAATAAGTAACCCTGCCCCCCAACGGTTAAACCGGAAACAATAGGGCGCGAAAACAGCCCAATCCACAAGGGATTTGAGCCCTAACAATATCCAGAATTGATGGTATTCTTGCTGGCACAACAAGATCAAGAGCCCTCCTAAAAAAACCGTAGCGAGGAGTCCTTGAATGATGCCAAGTAAATTGGCCAAAGGATCTTGCACCTTGCGGGTTTTGCTAATCCAGCGCAGCCGTTGTTGAAAAAATGAACGGATACCTTCCGTGGAAGGGGTAAAAACGGCCACACGAGCATCGGCGAGCAAGCGTATATCTCGTCCTGCTTTTCGAAAGGCACGTAAGGAAAAGAGATCATCACCGCTGGAAATGTGTTTGTGCTGTTCCCAGTCATGGACTTGCACATAGACCTCCCGATTCATTAACAAGTTGGCGCCGCTGCACAATACTGGACGAATGAAACCAAATAAGCCAGTATTAACGGCATGCATGCAAAGCACATCGACTTCTTGCCACGTATCCTTAGCCTTTTTTGAAACTAAAACTACGGGCAAAATCCAAAAATCGGCGGCCGGCAGGCGCTCCAAGGCGTTAAAATAATCTGGAGCGAACGAAACATCGGCATCCATGGTGAGGATCCACGTGGTTTGTGCATGTAGCAAACCCATTTGCAACGCCGCTTTTTTACCGGATTGGTCTTCAGGAAGTTCCACCATGCGGCAAGGAAAAGGGAATTGTTGCGCGGAAAGGAGAGCCATGCCATCGTCTTCCGAATGGTCGTTAACGAAAATCACTTCCTTTGGGGTAGCCTGTGCCTGCTGAAAACAGGCGATGAGCGGAGGTAAATGCATGGCCTCATTTCGAAAGGGAATAATCACCGTGAGGGCTTGAAGATCGATAAAACTTCCGCTGGGCTTCATGGCTTTCTTCCCATGGATTGCGCCACCCCCTAAAACAAGGATACTTAACATGATGCCGTAAACAATGATAAAAAGGACCATAACCAGTACAAAGAAAATAAATCTAACGAGGATGTGGGACGTTGAAAGGCGATTTACGACAAACACGAATTACACTCTTCCCAAGAAAACAAACCAAGCGCATTAATGCTTAGCTTTACCTTTCCTTTAATAAAGCAATGGCTGAAGATCGAATTATCCTTGGTATCGACCCTGGAACTACCGTTTTAGGGTACGGCCTGGTTCATGTGAAAGACGGCACCTTAAGCTTGGTGAATTTTGGGGTAGTTCAATTGCACAAACTAACGAATCACCCGGATAAACTAAAACGGATATTAGATCGTTTGAATGGACTCATCGAAGAATTCAAACCCAGCGAAATGGCGATCGAAGCCCCTTTTTTTGGTAAAAATGTGCAATCCATGTTGAAGTTAGGTCGCGCGCAGGGGGTGGCTATTGCGGCATGCTTGAACCGAAACATCCCATTCGAAGAGTATTCGCCAAGAAGAATTAAGCAGAGCATTACCGGAAAAGGGAACGCGTCGAAGGAACAAGTGGCTGCTATGCTCCAGCAAATCCTACAATTCAAGGAACTGCCGAAATATTTGGACGCTACGGATGGATTAGCCGTGGCAGTATGCCATTATTATTCCAAAGGAATGGGCGCACATAACTCCGCAAAAAGCAGCGGATGGAAAGCCTTTGTGAAGGACCAATCCCACCGAATAAAAAAACCATGAGGCAGGTTGTGCAAATTTATACCGACGGCTCTTCGCGCGGAAACCCAGGCCCGGGCGGATTTGGTATTGTGATGAAATTTGGCCAAAAGGAAAAAATCGTATCGAAAGGATTTCGATTAACAACGAACAACCGCATGGAATTGTGGGCAGTAATCCACGCCCTAGGGCTTTTAACAACCAATACATATCCTGTGCACATCTACTCTGATTCGAAATATGTGATTGAGTCCATCGAAAAAAAATGGGTTTGGAATTGGCAGAAAAAAGGATTCAAAGGGAAGAAGAACCCTGATTTATGGTTAAAATACCTGGAGTTACATCCCAAATTCAACCTGACCTTTCATTGGGTTAAAGGGCATGCCGGGCATCCAGAAAACGAACGTTGTGATCAGCTAGCTGTGGCTGCAGCAACCTCTGGGGAATTGGCCCTTGACGAGGGCTATGAAAATGGATCCGATTCGGGGTTATTTTTTTGACCCAATCACCGTCACAAAACCATGTGAATCTACCGGAGTTCCAGCAAGCATCGTACCCAGAATGTGGTAGAAATAAACACCGTCCGTTACCGGTTTACCCTCTTGTGTGGCCGCATCCCAAATTGCAAGACCGGTTTGATCTTTTATCGTATAAATCAAATCACCCCATCGATTGAAAATCTCAACTTGGTAGGTTTTGAAATAAAGTTCCGAAAACAACAATTCGTCGTTTATTCCGTCGCCGTTAGGCGTCACCACGTTGGGAATCGAAAGAATGGGGTCAATAACTGTCACCAACAATGAATACTGATCTTCACATCCTAAATTATCCTGCACGCTCAAGGTAATGGTATAAACGCCACTCATCGGTGACGAAAAGGTTTGCTGAGATCCATTGTTCAAACTGGCCAAGGTGTCATTGCCGACCGTCCATGTCCACGAAGTAATGGGATTCACCAAAAAGGTAGATAAATCGGTTAAGGTACTGATATGGTTTTGTTCAACAGAAGTAGGATTTGCAGAAAAATTAGCATTCAGCCCATCGTCAAAAACGGTCACAGAATCCAATACCGTGGTGATTTCACAACCTGCTTGGTTGATCAAGGTTACAGAAGCCACGTAGGTTCCTGGATTATTGTAATTATAGGTAAAGTTCATTTGGTTGTAGACAAATGTTCCGTCGCCCATGTTCCAAACAACGCTGTCGACATCTACCGGATTTTGTATCACAAAACCAGCCCCTTGGGCGCAAATGTTTCCATTTTGTAACGCCAAAGGATTTCCTTGAGGACCTGCAATTTCAACATAATCAAAAATGGTCGTGTCACCTTTGCAACCGTACTGATCCGTCACCTGCAAAAACAAATCAAAATTACCATTTACTACAAAGGTATTGCTCGGATTTTCCAAGCTTGAGTTGTTACCATCACCAAATTGCCAATTCCAGGCAGTTATATTCCCAACCGATTGCGAGGAATCCAGATAGCTAGCAAACAAGGGAGGACAATTGTACTGACCGTTTGCATTCAACACTGCTCCGGAGAAGCTGTAGGTAGGGATGGCGCGCGGTAAAGAAACGGTGATAGGTTGCATGAGCGTATCTTTACACCCATTGGAATCAATGGCCACTAGCGATAAATTAAAAGTGGTGCTGAACTGCGAGGCAGGAACATTTGGCGGAATGACCGAGAGGATGGATGTATCTTCGGTGTTCCCTACTTGCTGATTATTTACATACCACTCATACGTTAAATTTCCTACCCCTGTTGAGGTGTTAACCGTTTGATTGGTGTCCGGATAGCAAACGACCGACGGAAAGGTAAAGTTTGCGTTGGGTTTTGTTATCGTAATTGGAACCGTTGCTGGAGTGGATTCACAACCAAAGACGTCGTGTGCTACCATCGTAGCAAAATATACCCCATTGCCCACAAAGGTATGGTTGATGGGTTGGTTTACATTGTTGGTGGTTACCGAAGTATTATTGTCCGAAAAGGTGGTTACAAAATAGGACAAAGGCATTCCGTTCCCAACCGTCATGGAGTTATTGTTGAAGGTGACCGGGAAAGGAGAACAGCCGACTGCATCTTGCGCAGTAATTACCGGGAAAGGGACATTTAAAACACGCACGGGATGCATGATTTGAGCCGTACATCCGACACTGTTGGTTACCGTTAAGGTAATATTGAAGAGCCCTTGGGCAGTGTAGACATAAATTGGATTAGGACCCGTGGTGACCGTTTGTCCATTACCCATGGCATAAGACCACGAAGTTATCGGGTGAGGACTAGGTGGGTTGCTCCAAGAAGTACTTCCGCTTGTTAGAAATAAAGTGTCATTTCGGCATACTGAATCGTTGGAAAGGGTAAAGGCGGCTGAAATCTGTGAAATATGAATCGCTTTCGTGATACTGTCCGAACAACCGGTTGTGTAATTGTGAATCACCTGTTCCACGGTGTAGGAGCCATAACCGGCAAAACTGTGGGAAGTGTTTCCATGATTTACACCGTCTAATACCGCGTTTCCAATATTTGTATTTGGTGTACCATCGCCCCATTCCCAAGTCATAGAAACGTTATCCGGAAGCTCACCATGAATGGAATTATCCGTAAATGAAATATTTACAGGAAACCCTGCAGGGTTACATATCAACTGAGTAGAGGGCGTAAACTTGGCAATTGGCGCTAACACATAAACCGCCGAATCGATGGTAATGGAATCTTTACAACCTCGAAAATTAACCACCAATTGAACAGATATGTATCCTGTATCTTGGGTAAATTGATGGGTGGGGTTTTGCTGGGTTGAGGTCCCGTCTCCGAAATCCCAAAAATACGTGACTTCATTCGGTAGATGGGGTATGGTGATTACGGAAGTATTGGTGAAGGTAACATTTTGTCGGGCGCATGTAACCAACGGACTTACGGTAAAATTCACTGAATTGATGTCCCCCACGGTGATATAATCATTCATAAACAAGGTGTCGATGCAACCGGATTGAGAAGTCACCACCAAAGTAACGTCGTATAAGCCTGGATTAATTCCATAGGTTTGAGCTGGCGGATTTTGGCCTACAAAGGTTTGCCCGTTTCCGAAATTCCATTGCCAATTCACAATCGGGTTCGCAGGATTAGGAGAGGAAGAAGTATCGGTAAAGTGTACCACATGCGGGGCACATCCACCGGTTTCATCGGCTTCGAAACCGGCCGTAATATTCACAATATTGATGTAATTATTTTGGGTAGTAGATCCTGTACAACCCGAGGCGGTATTTACCGACAACGTTACCGAATATTGCCCTCCAGTAGTGTAAACTTGTGGTGGAGGAGTGGTTCCAGTGTAGGTCTGACCATTACCAAAATTCCAAGTGTAATTTCCTGCAACCCCGGTGGTGTTTACAAAAGTTACCGAGGAAGGAGCACAATTCGTAAGGGGATTGGCAGTAAAGGAAGGCGTGATGCTGTTTTGAATGGTGATTTGGTGCTGGGCGTTTCCGGAACAACCGGAACCGGTGTTTTGGGCTTGTAACGTTACGTTGTAAACCCCTGGCGCATTGAACGTAAAACTCGGGTTTTGCTGCGCGCTATTCCCTTGTCCTGCAAAATTCCAGTTCCATTGATTAGCTCCTGCCGTGGAGTTATCTTGAAAAGTAATAGCACTTCCTACACACCCCGTAGATGGTGCGGTGATTCCAGCTTGGAAATTGCTCACCACGATAGAATCCGTGAAGGCAGCAACACAACCGGTAGTCGTATTGGTTACCGTAAGCGTTACCCCATAAGTCCCAGCAGCATTGTAAGTTACGTTTGCGGGGGTTTGTAGGTTGGAGTTTTGCCCGTTTCCAAAATTCCAAGCGTAGGTAAAATTGGCGCCGCTTGAAGAGGTATTCGTAAATCCAACCGTGAGTGGCACCGTACAACCTAAACCGCTCACGCTAAAAGCCACGGTTGGCGCAGGAAGAATCGTGATATAATTGGGTTTTACTTCGGAATCTACCCCGCCTGTTGCATTGGTTACCACTAAGGTAACGGTATAGGTTCCCGGTGTGGTATAAACGTGCGAAGGATTGTTGGTGACAACCGTAACGCCATCGCCAAAATTCCAGGAATACTGGGTAATTGCCGGACCACCGTTGGTGGTAGAAGTAGAGGTAAAATTAATAGGTACTCCTGCACATGCGCTCAACGGAAGTGCGGTAAAGTTTGCTGTTGGTGCTTGAGCGTGCGCCAAGACGACACTCACAAGAAAGGATAGGGAAAGTAGGTTACGAATCATAATCGGGTCTTGGACAACAAAGCTAAGGAAAAAGTTGCTTGAATTTGGTAATGGAATTTATATTAAACCTGATTCTAATCTAAATTAAACAAGCTAACGAATTAAGTTAACAAATCCGTAATACTGTTCCCACTGATTTCCGTCTTGTCCACCATAACGCACGAGATAGGTATACACTCCGATAGGGCATTTAATTCCAAAGGGTAAATACCCATCCCAACCTCTGGAAAAATCATAGCTTTCAAAAATAATCTCACCCCAACGGTTGTAGATAACGAAATAATAATTTTGAGGAATAAATCCTGGCGAAAAAACCGGTTGGAAGGTTGTGTTTTCTTCCTCACCATCGGGCGTAAATGCATTGGGAATATAAAGGGAAATAGTATTTGTTACTTCAACCGTTTGCGTAGTTGTTTGGCTGCAACCTAAGAGATTTGTGGTGGTCAATTCCAAGGTATACACACCTTCTACCATGGGCAAATCCCAGGAAAATTCATTGGCATTATTCACAAAAATTTGTCCATTTATTTCCCATGTATACGTCTGATTCTGAGCGACATTATTGACAATTAATATCGTCGGGTCACTCAGTTCAACCTGTACGGGTTGTATGGAAAATACAGGACCAACCAAGGGCTCCACTCCCACTTGCGCAAATACAGGCGCCGAAGCACATCCGGTTGCTCCATAACCCGTTACCATGTAGGAATCGCTCACAATAGGGCAAATAGAATTTTGAGGTCCAAAAGTAGCCTCATCCTGCCATACGTAAGATTGCGCCCCTTGGGCGACGAGATTAACACATTGTCCTGCACAAATAAGCGTATCCATTGCCGTAATCACCGGAACAGGATCCACCACCAGGTTTAAAATGGCTGTGGAGTCACACCCTGAAATGTTTTGAAAGCTTCCCGTATAAATGCCAGAAGTGTTGAGGATCTGGCCATTGAACAAAATGCTGGAGTCAGCGCAAATTTGAGCCGACAACAGCACTGTATCTGGTTGAAAGTGAAAAACCTGTATGCTGTCGATGAATGAACACCCATGAACGTCCATTGCTGTCACCGCATAAATGCCGTCGTTAATCAACCATGCACTGTTTCCTTGATTTCCGTTCGACCATGCATAACTCACATAACTAGGTGGAGCAATAAGTTGGGTAGAATCGCCAACACAATGCCACAAATCGGAACCGAGATGGAAAGTATCTGGCACCGTCGACACCATGACCGAATCACGGGCAAAACCACAACCACTGGGCACATCCAACCAGTAAATACCGGGTACATTTACAACAAGGTTCGGACCTGTAGATCCATTACTCCAGGCATACGAGGGGTAAATGGTGTCTGGGGCCAAGGTCAAACTCGTACCGGGACAAAAAAGGGTATCTGGACCTAAATTTACAGCTCCCGGAGGACCTGGGGGAAGATAATTCGCTTGCAAAATGCCGCTTGCTCCAGGTTGAGCACCGTGGGGTGTTCCGGCGCAAGCTGGTCCAACATGCAATACAGTACCTGAGAGCCCGCCATTGAGTTGTGGAGTCACATTTGGAGGTAAAAGGCCTTGCTGAAAAACAATTGCACCACCACCCCCCCCACCACCCGGGCCATGGCACGCCGTAGACCAAAGGGTGCTTAAAATATTCCCCCCGTTTCCACCACGCGCATCAATGGTTAAGGGAGATGCAACATTTGGGGATAAAAGATAAACACAACCTCCAGCCCCGCCACCACCTGCCCCTTCAGAATCGGAATTACCAAGTACATTGGCGCCTGATGCAATAATCTGAGCGTTGTTTCCATTGATTTGAGGGGTAATAATAAAAACAATTCCTCCTCCAGCAGCACCGTTGGTGACCGTTAATCCATTATCGCGATATCCACCCCCTCCACCCCCTCCAAAAAAGGCTCGAAAATTCGTGTAATTTAGCGGATATCCCCCCATCCCAAATGAAGTGTTCACCGGACACCATCCAAAAAATTCATTGCCCCCTCGGCCGCCTGCCCCGCCATTGCTTCCACCACCTGCACCTGGGTTACCTGAATTCGATCCTCCCCCGCCATTGGCCAGTGGCGCTCGATTTCCATCCATGTTAATCGGTGCGGCAGCAATGCCTTCTCCTTTTTTTCCTGCTGTATTGCCGGAATTCGCATAGTTCATATCACCGCAGGCAAAAAAACCAGCGGTCCATGTTCCGCCTTGAAATCCTTGCCCTTTTACATCAATATTAGCATTGAAAGTCACGCTGGTTGAAGCTTCTAAGGCAACTACACCTCCAATTGTTCCATTCCACGGTTGAGCGGTTATGGTCGCCGTTATGTTCGCTTGGTTGTACACAGGGACTCGTATTAATTGAACCAATCCGCTGACGGTAAACGTTTTACATAAATTTTGAACGAAAGTAATAGTCGGTCCATTGATAGAGGCAATGTTGGTGAATTCAAAATTTCCTGCATCCCCATAATTTTGAATTTGACCAAAGCTTGCATTATTTGCTGTTGCAATCGACGCTCCTTTCATTTGAATTATGAGCACCCTGTCACCAACAGAAAACCCCTGTGAAGACGTTACATTGACGCTGTTTATATTAACCGCCGTAACGGCAACATACTGATTAATAACACCCCCGATTTGCTGCGAAAAGGCACCAGAGAATCCTTGAAGAAGACCAATTAACCAAAGAATTAAATAGCGACTCAACTTGTTAAATTATAGTTAAATATAGCATTAAGATACCAATTCTTGAAAAAGGTTGCCTACCCTACTTCAACAAAAAACTAAACCACTTTCGATGCGCTGTAATGTCCACCCCTCTTCGCTCGCAAACCGATTCAAATTGGTCTTGCAAAATACCGGTGATTCCAAAATACTTTGCCTCGGGGTGGGCAAAATACCAACCTGAAACCGAAGAGGCGGGTGTCATCGCCAAACTTTCGGTTAATGATACCCCCAAGCGCTCCGTTGCTTTAAGCAAGGAAAAAATACCTAGCTTTTCATAATGGTCCGGGCAGGCAGGATATCCGGGTGCAGGGCGAATACCTCGATAATTTTCGGCAATGAGGTCCTCGTTAGACAACCCTTGGCTTTCATGCCCCCAGTATTCTTGTCGCACGCGTTCGTGGAGCCATTCGGCCATGGCTTCAGCAATGCGGTCTGCTACCGCCTTGATTAAAATGCTTTGATAGTCATCGTTGGCCTGTTCAAAACCCCGACACACTTCTGTGACATCTCCAGCAGTAACAACAAAACAACCGATATGATCCTTTACTCCCGATTCCTTTGGTGCGATAAAATCACTCAAACAGAGGTTAGGCTGGCCGCTTGTTTTTTCGGTTTGCTGCCTTAGGCCGATTTGATGATGCAGCAAAGTTTGGTGCGTGGTGTCGTAGATAAAAATATCATCTCCATCGGACTGGGCGGGAAAAATACCGAATACGTATCTTGGGGAAAACCACCCTTTCTCCTGACCTTCCTTCAAGCAATCTTGCGCATCATCCCACAATTTTTTTGCTTCAACGCCCACCACTTCATCGGATAGGATCTCGGGATATTTACCGTGCAGGTCCCAACTTCTAAAAAACGGAGACCAATCGATATATGGAAGGATCTGGGTAAGGTCATCCATTTTACCTTCAAACACGCCAAGGTTATTAGGAATGGCAACAGTTTGGTCATTGAACGCCAACTTAAGTGCGTTTTTTCTAGCTGCTTCAAGGGGAATGAGTCTTTTTGATGCGGCATGCTGTTCATGATGCTGTCGTACCTTATTGTACTCCACAAGTATTTCTTCTTGATAGGTATGCTTATCTCCGCCTAATAATTTCTCAGCCACCGTGACCGCTCGCGATGCATCGGGCACATAAATAACTGAACCAGAATACTTGGGAGCAATTTTAACCGCCGTATGCACCTTAGAGGTGGTGGCGCCACCAATCAGCAAAGGCAATTTAAGGTTTTGCTCTTCCATGGCTGAAGCCACTTTGACCATTTCATCCAACGAAGGCGTAATCAAACCGCTTAATCCAATGATGTCACATCCTTCGTCGATGGCCCGTTGCACAATTTCGTTTCCAGGCACCATCACGCCCATATCGATAATTTCATAGTTGTTGCATGCCAACACCACCCCGACAATGTTTTTACCAATATCATGGACATCGCCTTTCACCGTGGCCATGAGAATTTTTCCTGCTTTTTGGATTTCCCCCACGCTATCTTCTTCAATGTAGGGTTGCAAAAAAGCTACGGCCTTTTTCATAACTCTTGCGGATTTCACCACCTGAGGCAAAAACATCTTTCCTTCCCCAAATAAATCGCCAACCACGTTCATTCCCGACATCAAGGGACCTTCGATAATTTGAAGGGGTTTATTGTACAAGGGCAAACATGCGGCGATATCTTCTTCGATATGCTTATCAATCCCTTTCACCAAAGCATGTTCAATCCGTTTTACAAGGTCAAAACTTCGCCAAAGCTCTTCGGCAGCAACCTCTTTTACGCCTTGCTGAACGGTTTCCGCTAAGGATAAGAGCCGCTCGGTGGCATCGGTTCTGCGGTTGAAAAACACGTCTTCGATGTGTTCAAGCAATACCGGATCGATGTCGGAATACACAGCGAGCATGGTGGGGTTAACTATGCCCATATCCATTCCGTGCTGGATGGCATGGTAAAGAAAAACCGCATGCATCGCCTCGCGTACCGCATTATTTCCCCGAAAGGAAAAAGAGACGTTCGATACGCCTCCGCTAACATGGCATCCTGGAAGATTTTCGGTAATCCAAGCCGTTGCGCGAAAAAAGTCCAAGGCATTTAAGGCATGTTCCTCCATTCCGGTGGCCACGGGAAAAATGTTGGGATCAAATATGATGTCGTTGGGATGGACACCCGCTTTATGGACCAGCAAATTATAGGAACGGGAGCATATTTCAACACGTCTTTCGTAAGAATCGGCCTGACCCTGTTCATCAAAGGCCATCACAATCATAGCGGCGCCCATGGTTTTGATGTAGTGCGCTTGTTGCAGAAAAACGCCTTCGCCTTCTTTAAGCGAAATGGAATTTACCACCCCTTTTCCCTGCAAACATTTCAATCCTGCTTCAATGATCTCCCACTTCGAACTGTCCACCATGATGGGAATTCGTGCAATTTCCGGTTCGGAGGCGATTAAGTTGAGGAAGGTAACCATGGCCGTTTTGCCATCAATCATGGCCTCATCCATGTTCACATCTAAGATTTGTGCGCCTCCTTCAACCTGCTCCCGTGCCACGGCCAAAGCTTCTTCAAACCGTTCTTCACGGATCAACCGCAAAAAAGCCTTCGAGCCCGTAACATTGGTGCGTTCACCGACATTCACAAAATTGCTCTCCTTGGTGGCAATTAAGGGTTCGAGACCGGATAAGCGTAAAATTCTTTCCATCAGCTGTTCCAAGTTCTTGGTTTATAGTGTTTGGCTAATTCGGCGATGGCACGAATGTGCTCGGGTGTGGTACCGCAACATCCTCCAATAATATTAACCATTTTCTTCTCGAAAAACGAAGCGATTTTGTCCCGCATGAGCGCAGCGGTTTCGTCGTATTGTCCAAAGGCATTGGGTAATCCCGCATTCGGGTGGGCACTCACCGCAAACGGAGCACGTTCCGCGAGGGTGATTAAATACGGTTCCATCAATTCGGATCCCAAGGCACAATTCAACCCAATGCTCAACAAGGGCATGTGTTCTAACGAGATTAAAAAAGCTTCAGGGGTTTGACCGGACAGGGTTCTTCCGGATAAATCGGTTATGGTCCCAGAAACCATCACGGGAAGCCTGCACTTTCGGGCGGTGAACACTTCTTCAGCCGCAAAAAGGGCCGCTTTGGCGTTCAGGGTATCAAAAACAGTTTCAATCAGCAAAATATCCACACCACCATCGATCAAGGCATGCATTTGCCCGGCGTATGCTTGGGCAAGATCATCAAAATTCACAGCACGATAACCGGGATTGTTCACATCGGGAGAAATTGAGGCGGTACGGTTGGTAGGGCCAATGGACCCAGCTACAAAGCGTGGGCGATCCGTGAACGATGCCGCGGCTTCTTTTGCTAAACGTGCCCCATGGAAATTAATGTCGTAGACCACATCTTCCAAGTGATAATCGGCCTGGGCAATAGTTGTTCCGGAGAACGTGTTGGTTTCTATGATGTCCGCGCCTGCTTCCAGGTAGGCCTGATGAATCGCTAAGATTATATCGGGCCGTGTAATATTGAGTAAATCGTTATTTCCTTTCAGCGAACCTTTCCGGTCGGCTAAAACGGTCCCTCGAAAATCTGCTTCTTCCAACGCATACCGTTGAATCATGGTCCCCATCGCGCCGTCCAAAATCAGAATGCGCTCCTGCATTAGTTTGTTTAAATCCATTGTAAAAAAGTCGGAAGAAAGGCGCGAGCCTAAACTTATCTTATTCCTTTCGGAAATGGATTTGGCACCTTATTCGAAAACAGGTTGCCAAGGTTTCGTAGGGCCGGTCCCTCCACCTTTCTTCATAAGTTAACGTTGCAAAGAACTTTTGCAAAAATAAGGAGTAAATAAGTTAATTCCCTCCATTTTCTGCAGGAATCGTACTTTTAATTCGATAAATAAGCTATGAAACGTTTCTTTCGCTCGGTGCTGCACGCATTAAATGGCATCAAATTCCACATAAAAACGGGAAAAAACTTCCAACTTCAGGGCATGGCGGCGTTGCTGGTAATTGGCTTGGGAATTATGGTGCACCTAAATACCTTTGAATGGCTTGTTGTCCTGCTTTTCATAGGGGGTGTATTGGCTTTGGAAACCTTTAACAGTGCCTTAGAGGCCTTGTCGGATGAAGTAACCCCAGAAATTCGACCGGGAATTCGAAAGGCGAAAGATTTGGCTGCTGCTGCGGTATTGCTCTTTTCTCTTACCGCCTTCGTTGGGGGCTTGATCATTTTTATCCCAAAAATCGTGGAGTATTTTGATTAATTCGCGCTGTATCGTCCTCCGCCGTGGTTCAAAATTCCCCCTTTCAACTGCAGGGTGAGCAAAAGGCCCATGAGCATTGAGGTCGGAATAGCGCATTGCTCAGCCAATTCATCTAAATATAATGCATCATATCTTTTCAATACCTGAAGCACTTCACTTTCTTCCGGTGTAAATTCTGGGAGCAAGACCTGCTGCAAGATCTTGGTAGGCGTAGCCCAACCCATCATAGCTATAAAATCCTCTGCACCTGTAATGAGATGGGCCTTTTGTTGACGTATGAGATTGTTGCAACCCGCAGAGTTTTTTTGTTTGACCGAACCAGGAAAAGCGAAAACATCGCGGTTATAATCGTTGGCAAATTCTGCGGTAATCAAGGAGCCGCCCCGTTCCTTGCTTTCTACCACGACGATTGCATCGCTCAATCCAGCAACGATTCGATTTCTTACAGGAAAATTTTCGCGAACAGCAGGCGCAAAATACGGGTATTCACTGACCAAGGCCCCTCCTGAAGCCAGCATTTCTTCAGCGAGCGCTTCGTTGCGTTTCGGAAACACCTCATGGAGACCGTTACCGAGCACGCCAACCGTAGGCAACTGGTGCTTGAGCGAGGTCTTATGGGCCACGGCATCTACTCCCAAGGCAAGCCCAGAAACCACTACGGGATTAGCTTGTACCAGACCTGCTATTAAATCGGTAGCGATTTCACGACCATATTCCGTAAGATTTCGGGTGCCCACCACGGCCATTAACCTTCGCGCATTGAGGTCAGTATTTCCTTTTTGGTAAAGCACTACGGGGGCGTCAGGGCATTGCCGAAGTCTTCGGGGGTAGTTCTCGTCCTGATAAAAAAGGGGAGTGATGGAAAATTTTTGGCAAAGTTCGAGTTCTTTTTCAGCGGAATGTAAGGCTCCTTGGCGGTCCATTGTTACTAAATGATGCTGACTTAATCCAGTCAAAAACTGTAATTCCCGCAAGGGTAATTCAAAAAAATACTGAATGGATTCCAGCTTGGACAGAGCAGAACTAATGCGCACGGGGCCTAAACCTTTCAAAAAACTCAAAGCAATTTTCTCGCGCATCGTTCACAAATGTTGCTAAATTAGCAACCTAAATTTAACATTAAATTTACGAAAAAGAAACGTGACGAAATGGTTTTTTAACATCCTGCTTTTCCAATCTTTAACCACTTTTGGACAAACCGTAACCCTCCAAGGGAAAATACAATCGTTGGAGACAGGAAAAGCGCTTAATGGTGCTTTTATCAAAAATAATCAAAACAACCTTCGAGCGAAATCGGATACAGCAGGGGTATTTATGCTGCGCGGCATAACACTTCCCGTTACCCTTACGGTTATGGCGCCGGGCTATGAAAACCTCGAAAAAGAAATCGTGTCCGTAGGCGAATTGGAGATTCGTTTAGTTACGAAGGAAAAAACCCTGAGCACCGTAGTAGTAAGTGCAGGTCGTAGGGGTCAAAAGCTGGAAGAAATCCCGATATCTATTGATGTAATAAAACCTGCTTTGGTAGTAAACAAAGGGCTAACCAATTTAGCGCAAGCCGTGAATCAAAGTCCTGGGGTATATGTAATGGACGGCCAAGTGAGCATACGGGGTGGCGGCGGATACGCATATGGAGCAGGAAGCCGCGTGATGTTGCTTTGGAACGGGATTCCGATGTTGACACCGGATATTGGGGATGTTAAATGGAACGCAATCCCCATGGAACAAGCTTCACAAATAGAGATCCTTAAAGGAGCCAGTTCGGTGCTCTACGGAAGCGGGGCATTGAATGGTATTATTGCTTTGAACGAACGAGAACCCGGAGCGGAAGGAATATTTGAATCCCGTGTTCAAAGTGGAATTTATTGCAACCCCAAGAGAAAATCCATGCAATGGTGGGGAAAAGGTAAAGAGCAAGCCTTCAACCCTACGTTTCATTTAGCCGATGTTTATTATGGAAAACTATTAAAACACGTTGGATTTACCCTCGGTGCGAATGCTTTTTATACGGAAGCTTATCGGCAAGGGGAAATGGAAACACGTGGAAGGATTAACGGAAGCCTGTTTTATCGACCTTTAAAGGAAAACGCCAATTATAAGCTCGGTTTAAGTTATAACTTGCAGTTGCAAGACGCCGGGATATTTGTGCTTTGGAAGAACGATTCCATGGGGTATCAAGCCATGGATAACTCGCTTTCAAGGCAGCGTGCCATTCGGATTAATGTAGACCCCTATTTTCGGTATATCGATCGAAACAAAGGGCGTCATTACCTTCGATCTCGATACTATTTGGTTACCACGGGGAATGAAACAACCATTGTGGACGCTTCTTTTGCGCAAATGTATTATTTAGACTATCAATACCAACATAAGATTGCCGATCATGGAAACATCACCTTAGGAATAACGAATACGCATAATAGAATTCACAGTTGGGTTTTTTCGAACCATCTTTCGCTGAATTCGGCCATTTACGGACAGTGGGAATTTAAAAAGAATAGGTGGGATTTTACCGCAGGCGCTCGGTTCGAATATTATTCCCTCGATAGTTTACCCGCAGATTCAAAAATTCAACTTGTTAATCTAACCTTGCCTATTTATCCGATCTTCCGTGCCGGCGTACATTTTGAACCCCGCAAGGGAACACATTTACGCGGTTCGCTTGGACAAGGTATTCGTTTTCCTTCCGTAGCCGAGCGCTTTGTATCTACTTCGGTAGGTGGCGTGGTGGTTTTCAAAAATCCGAATTTACGCCCTGAAACCGGGATTTCCGGTGAGCTGGGAATGAAACAGGTTTTTATTATAGGGGACTGGAAAGCCATGGCCGACATTGCTGGTTTTGTTAACTATTATTCGAACATGACAGAGTTTACCTTCGGATTATACAAGCCCGACAGTATGGCAACCCTACAAACGTCGGATCCCAATGCCCTGAACTATTTTTACAAGTGGGTTGGTTTTCAGGCACAAAATGCGGAAAAGGCATGCATCAGTGGTGTAGAAATCTCCTTGAATAGCCAAGGAAAAATAAACGAAGTTGAACTTACCTCGCTCCTTGGATATACCTACATGAATCCCATAAGCCTGAACAAGGACTCCATCTACCGGCTTTCCTTTTCCGATCCTACAACCAACATGCTTAAATACCGTTTTCACCACATGGTAAAAGCAGATATACAAGCCACGTATCGAGGGATAAGTCTCGGAATATCAAGTCGTTACAACAGTTACATGAAAAACATCGATGCGGTTTTTGAAAAAGGAGTTCTTGGGCAAGAATTGCTGGTAGGAATGGCCAAATACCGCGCGCAATTCCACCGAGGGGTGGCTGTACTTGACTTGCGGCTCGGATACCAAATTAAGAAGGGGGTAAAAATCAACTTCATCGCAGATAACATCTTCAATGTAGAGTATGTTAGTCGTCCTGGAACTGTTCAACCTCCGAGAACCCTCATACTGCAATTTCAATTTTCACTGTAATTTTAGTACTTTCGGAAACTAAACCTTACTATGATTTCTCGTTTACTCGCACTTTTATTTGTTTTTGGTTCGCTTTATATTCAAGCACAAATAACCGGAACCGTTTTAGATAATACCGATGGAACTCCCCTGATTAACGTAAAAATAGTTGCTTCTACAGGTCAAAAAACGCTGTCGGATGCCAAGGGGAATTTCACGATCACCCCAGTTTACTATCCGGTTACTTTGGTGTTTTCGCTTTTGGAATATAGAACCGAAACCTTGGTGGTGAACACTGCTGGAAACTACACCCTTCGATTGCGTAACAATGAAAAAACCGAACAAACCGTGGTCGTTTCAGCCAATAAGCGCGCTCAAAAGGTGGAAGAAATCCCCATTTCATTGGAAGTTATTAAACCGCGGTTAATTGAGAACAAGGGAATGGTTAGCTTGGAGCAAGCTGTGGAACAAACGCCTGGTGTTTTTACCATGGACGGGCAGGTGAGTATACGCGGGGGGTCAGGGTTCGCGTACGGTGCCGGGAGTCGGGTTATGATGCTTTGGAATGGCCTACCCTTGCTCTCTGGATACGCGGGCGATGCCCAATGGAATGCGATTCCCATCGAACAAGCGTCACAAGTAGAGGTGATCAAAGGGGCTTCTTCGGTTTTGTATGGAAGCGGGGCATTGAATGGCGTAATTGCCTTGTCTGAAAAGGAACCGGGATTAGTTCCGGAAACAAAAATCAAAGTTCAAGCAGGCATCTATGATGCACCTAGGAGGAAATCCTTAAAATGGTGGGGTCCCGACAGCTCGCAGCGCTTTAACCCAATGAACCAACAAATCGAACTATTCCGTAGCCAAATGTTCAAACGCACTGGATACACGCTTTCGACGGTTTTTTTCAATGACCGAGGATATCGACAAGGAGAAACAGAAACACGAGGCCGAATAAGCGGCACGCTATATTTCAGACCGGTAAAAATTGAACGCTTAAAGGCAGGAATCAGTTTCAATTACCAGTTCCACAAAACAGGAAATTTTTTGATTTGGCAAAGTGCCGACCAAGGGTATACTCCAAGCGGAGGGGCAGATACTTCCAAAGCCGCTTCCACGCTTACCTACAATATCGCTAACCGTTTATTCATTGACCCTTATGTGAAATACATCGATCGCTTCAAAAATAAACATACCCTGAAATCAAGGGTTTACCTCACCACGAATCAGAATATTAACAACAGCCAACAAAGCAATGGAGCCGTTGTATATACCGGAGATTATGGATTTCAACATACCTTTAACTCTGGAGGAACTTTGATTTCAGGGATTTACTACTCTTATAATAAAGTGTTCTCCAACCTGTTTGGAAATCATCAATCCTCCAATGCTGCAGGCTATGCGCAATTTGAACAACATGTGGGTAAATTGGACCTGACCGCAGGAATGCGCATGGAGTACTTTACTATGGACATGAAACGCGGTGATTCGGATTTTAACTTAGGAAAAATGACCCTGCCCTTTTACCCGGTTTTTCGCGCTGGCGTCCATTATGAACTGCAAAAATACACGCACCTTCGGGCATCCTTTGGCCAGGGGATTCGCTATCCGTCCGTGGGTGAGCGGTTCACCAGTACGTCTGTGGGTGCTTTGAACATTTTTCCCAACATCAATTTAACCCCGGAGAAGGGTTGGGCGGCAGAGATTGGCATCAAACAAGGGGTGAAAATGGGAGATTGGAAAGGAATGATTGATCTTGCAGGATTTGTGAACAACTACACGAATATGATCGAATTTTCTTTTGGATTTTATAATCCAAAAAACGGGACTGCCATCGATATTTATACGCCCCAAGGCATCAGTGAACTTACTTATTTACAACAAACTTACGGATACACGATTCAGCAAATCATCGGTTTTGGGGCGCAGAATGTGGAAAAAGCACGCATAACCGGATTGGAATTATCCTTCAATAGTACAGGAAAAATAAAGGAGGTGGAAGTCGTATCCCTGATTGGCTACACCTACATGAACCCTATCTCTTTGAATGCTAATCCGAAGTATACCGTGTATAATTCCGATACCACAACGCACCTTTTGAAGTATCGCTTTAACCATCTGGTAAGGGCAGATGTTGAAGCCGTTTATAAGAAATGGGGATTTGGGATATCCAACCGTTACAACAGCTATATGAAGAACATTGACAAGGTCTTTGAGGATGCCATTGCCGGAAACACGTACATCTTACCTGGATTAAAGGACTATCGAAAAATCTACAACAAAGGAAATATCACCTTTGATGCGCGGGTAAGTTATCAGGTTGATGCCCGAATTAAAGTTTCGTTCATTGCCAATAATGTCTTCAATACCGAAACCACTTCGCGCCCCGGTGATATTCAAGCGCCTCGGAATTTTCTAGTTCAACTTGCTATGAAATTCTAATGAAGGTTCTTGGCATTATCCCCGCACGTTACGCATCGAGCCGATTTCCGGGAAAACCGCTGATTGATCTTAAAGGAAAAAGCATGATTCAGCGGGTTTATGAAGGGGCAAAACAATGCCCCGAACTCACGGATTTAATTGTAGCTACCGACGACAAACGGATTTTTGAACATGTACTTTCATTCGGAGGAAAAGCGCAAATGACCCACGTGTCCCACAATTCCGGGACTGAGCGTTGCCAGGAAGTTGCCTCCAAATTCGAAGAAATGGATGTAATTATCAACATTCAAGGCGATGAACCTTTGGTGGATCACCGACAATTAAGCGAACTCTTGGCCTTGTTTCGAAATCCTTTGACCGCCCTAGGAACGCTAATAATCCCCGTAAACGACCCCATGGATTTAAGCAATCCCAACAGAATTAAAGTTGTTACGAACAAAAATGGTGAGGCCCTGTGCTTTAGCCGAAATCCGATTCCCGCAGCGACTTATCCTTCGGATATTGTTTTTTACCGCCATATTGGTTTGTATGCTTATCGAAAAAAAACCTTGGCAGAAATTTGCCAACTTCCAATGTGCGAATGGGAAAAAAGCGAATCGCTTGAACAGCTGAGGTGGCTCTTTCACGGTTATCGGATTCACACCGCCCTTACTTTGTTGGAAACTCCCAATATTGATTGTCCCGAAGATGTGGAAAAGGTTTTGCAGCGGCTTTAATCATGAGCTTGGTTTTTTTTTTACAATGTCGTATTTTTGATAGATGAAAAGTGTTGAACAGTTAGTGTTTTCCCTGCTTCAAACCAACGAATGTGTGGTGATTCCATCTTTTGGGGGATTCATTGTTAAAGTCAAAAGCGCACACCTTGATTATACTAGAGGTATAGCTTTGCCGCCAAGTAAGAATGTGTCGTTTAATATTAAATTGCAAAACAACGATGGTCAACTTATCAAGCATTGTTCCTCGGAAAACAACTTGAGCTATCCTGAAAGCGAGCATTTTGTTAAGGACCGCGTCGTTGAATGGCAGCAAACGATCGACCAAGGGAATCGACTACAATTGGAGCACATTGGTGTTTTTTGGAAAGATGCGGAGCATAATATTCAATTCGAACAAGACCGAAGTGTAAACCTGCTGCTCCATTCTTATGGCTTAGAATTGGTTGAATTTATCCCTGCGATACAAGCTGTCGCTCCCGATAAACCAAGCATCATCGAACTTCCACGATCATCGAATCGAAAAAGACTGCTCCGATATGCCGCAGCTGCTGCAGTAGTCTTACCCTTGGCTTTTTATTCCGTTTGGATTCCAGTAAAAACGCCAGCCTTTGAATCGGGATTGATATCGTACCATGATTTTAACTTCATGGAGCAACCACGCACTGCGGAGTATTCCTATCAACAGTTACGCTTTTCTCCTTTAGATGCTACCCTTCAAGCACTTCCATTGATTCAACCCGATTCATTAGCAACGGTGGAAGAGCATCCTTTAACTCCCATGGAAGATAAAAGGGTTCAAGAACCCTTCATTCAAGCTACCTCGATGCATTTAATTGCGGGATGTTTTTCCAATAATGACAATGCTGAGCGTTTCCAAAATAAACTTCGAAACATGGGATTTGAGGCAAAAACGCTCCGTCAAGGAGGCTTGTATAAAGTTTCGATTGGCTCCGGTTTATCCGAGGAGTCCCTCCAGAATATAAAAATGAAAGCTCAAGAAGCATCCATTGATGCATGGGTACTAAAATAATCGTATGAAACATTCCTTCGTGTCGTTAATGATGCTGTTCTCAGTAGTTACTTTTTGCCAAACCCCCACCAACGTGGAAGGTAGCTCCTATCAGTTTACAAAAGTGTATCATTTGGATGCTACCCCCGTGCAAAGCCAAGGGAAAACGGGTACTTGTTGGAGCTTTTCCGGTCTTTCTTTCTTTGAATCGGAACTATTACGAAAAGGAGTAAAGGCAGAACCGCTTTCTGAAATGTATGTAGTGCGCAAATCATATGAAAACAAAGCCGATAAGTTTATCCGTATGGACGGTAAAATTAATTTTGGCGAAGGGGGCGCGTTTCACGACATCCCTTGGGTGATTAAAAACCATGGCATTGTTCCCTATTCAGTTTACACAGGCCTAAATTCCACAGAAAACTACGACCATTCGGAGTTTTTTGAAGTATTGAACGGCGCCATGCAAGGATTGCTAAAAGCCTTGGGCATGAATAGCAGCATCAGTTCCCATTGGAAAGGGGCAATCCAAGGTATTTTAGACGCTTACTTAGGCAAAGACATCAAAGAATTTGAATACAACGGAAAAAAATATACGCCTCAAAGTTATGCCACAAGTATTGGCCTCAACATGGACGACTACGTTTCCCTCACCTCGTTTACCAACCACGCGGCGTATGCGAAATGCCAGTTGGCCATTCCCGACAATTACAACTGGGGAGATTCCTACAATGTGGGCTTAGACGATTTGATGGCAACGGTTGAACACGCCTTGACGAATGGGTATACTGTCGCTTGGGGAGCCGATGTTTCGGAGAAAGGGTTTAGCTTTAGAAACGGAATTGCTTTGGTGCCCTCGGAGAATAACATCCAAATGTCCGGAAAAGATAACCGCAATTTCAACGATGCCGGAGCAGAAAGGAACTCCAACGCATTTTTAACCCCGGGGAAGGAGCAACTAATTACCCCTGAATTGCGCCAAAAAGCCTACGACAACAAAACCACCACCGACGATCATGGCATGCATATCGTTGGTTTATACAAGGATCAAAACGGGACAAAATATTTATTGGTGAAAAACTCTTGGGGAACCGGAAATTATCCTAAAGGATATTTGTATGTTTCTGAAGCCTATTTTCGCTATAAAACCTTGAATATCTACCTGCATAAAAATGGCATTACCCCAGAACTTAAAAAGAAAATCAATTTAAATTAAATGACATGAAAACAACACATTTAATCTGCTTAACGAGCATACTTCTCCTTTTTGGTTGTGGAAAAAAGAAATACGATAATGACGCCTCTGCTGTGTGGAACTACAAAATTGAGACGGCTTTTGACGAAATGACCAACATTTCAGATCAAGCAATTACCGGAAACATGGTATACTATAAAATGGGTGAAGTTGTATTCGCTTCCCCAGGACAAGATGTTAATGTGCTTAAAACGCCGTGCAATGTATTGATTACGCTTGACACCACGGTGAGCCCAAAAGTACTTACGGTGGATTATGGTAATTCCAATTGCACTTGCAATGATGGAAAAACACGAAGAGGAAAAATTATTACCACTTTCACGGGAGCATACGCTTCTCCTGGAACGGTAATCACCCATACAACCGACAATTATTATGTCAATGATATAAAATACGATGGCACGAAAACCGTGACCAATGTAGGCTTGAATAATAACGGGCAACCCCATTTCAATGTACAAATCAATGGCACTGCGACGATGACCACGGGTGAAGTAGTTCAATATACTTCGTCAAGAATTAGAACTTGGACCCAAGGGTATGCTACCTTGTTAAATTATATGGACGATGAATACGATATTACGGGAACTACGAACGCTACCTATTCTTCCGGTGGTGGATATTCCAGCCAAACAATTACTCCCATTCACCTTAAAGTTGGCTGCGCTTTTCCCGTAAGCGGAAAATTAGCAATCACGCCGAGCAGCAAACCCGTGCGTACCATTGATTATGGCTCAGGAACTTGCGACTATACCTTTACCGTCACGGTGAACGGTTACACGTTTACCATCAATTAATCAATTACGGCTTAACAAAGCGTAAAGAGGAGCTTCGGCATTGTAAGATATATATCCCGGACTTCCACCCTTCCACCTGAATTGTTGTAAAAGGTGTTTCGGTAATGCCTTCGAACACTTTTCTGCCTTGAAGGTCCACGATTGTATAAAAACTTGCAGCTGGTGCATTCAACCGGAAAAAGTCCGAGCTGGGATTTGGCCATATACTTAAAGGAAAGTCAAGGGTTTCCTGCAATCCAACTGTGGCAAGCGCTGCGGTTTGAATTCCTAAACTCTGGTTCCAATACCTTCCACTTCCCGTAGTTTGTTTTCTTGC
>Ga0214921_10000404_pt1 | contig 82393 bp, 73 predicted proteins | sample LL1505_MetaG_FD_177992 | JGI IMG/M metagenome (GOLD analysis project Ga0214921, IMG submission 177992) | Freshwater microbial communities from Lake Lanier, Atlanta, Georgia, United States - LL-1505 | ecosystem: Environmental > Aquatic > Freshwater > Lake | place: USA: Georgia | collected... | reverse complement strand
AAGTGAAGAATGGCAAGTCGCGCTTGTTGGGTGCCGTGCGCGAGCGCATGTTCGCATCGGTGATCTTTTGCAGATTGACGCGGATGCCGACCTTGGCCAGTTGGTCTTTCATCTGAATGGCCAGCTGCTCTTCAAACCAGAAAATAGCTGCGTATTCAAGTGTCACATCCACCCCGTCCGTGTAGCCCGCTTGCTTGAGCAATTGACGCGCTTTGTCCAGGTTGGTGTTGAACTGCCAGGTCTTGACGTCAGCCCCGGGGATGATGGGCGGCACGATCGAACGGGCCTGCGAGCCAATGCCTTCAAACACTGCGCCATTGATGGACTTGTAGTCCGTAGCGTAAGAAATCGCTTGGCGCAACAAGGGGTTGTCAAAAGGTTTGAGGGTCGGATTCATGCGCACGCTGGCGTGACCCGAGCCTTCGTCTGACTCCACTTTGACACGCTTGTCTTTCTTGAGCTCGGCGACCTGCTTGAGGTTCAGCTCTTCAACCCACTGCACCTGGCCTGTTCGCATCAAGGTAAAGCGGGTGCCGGCGTTTGGCACTTCTTTGTAAACCACGCGGTCGTAATATGGCTTGCCGGCAAAGTAGTTGGGGTTGGCAATGAAGACGGCTTCTTCGCCCGACTTCAGAGTCTGCAAGTGGTATGCGCCAAAGCCTGCCGTGTTTTGGTCGATCCACTTCAGAGCCCAAGGGTCTTCAGCGGTGATGTATTTTTTAACTTCGGTCGAGTCGTACAAGCTGGGGGTGTAAAGCGTGAGCGCAGGCAAAAAGATGCTGCTGGCGGCATCTAGGGTGAAGCTCACGTTATAACGGTCTACCGCCTCCACCTTGTTGACGCTGGAAGCCTTGGCAATGAATGCGCCGGTGCGTTTTTGCGCCAGTGACTTTTCCCAGCCCCACACAACGTCCGCAGACGTTAATTCATTGCCGAATGGGCTTTTGACGCCTTTGCGCAACTCGAATGTGTAAGTCTTGCCATCAGGCGAGATCGTCCACTTGGTGGCCAAATGCGGCAAGATACTGCCCGGGTCCAGCAACATGCGGCCAGTCTTCGGATCTTTTTTGTAACCGTATTTGGTCAGTCCCTCGTAAACCTGGACAACGACGTTTTGCGTGTTCGGTTTGAGCGCATCGCCATCAAAGCCGCCAGGTGTTTTGGTGGCAGCCACCACCAGCGTGGCCGCGCCTGCCGGTAATGCAGCTGCGGCCAGCGTCAGGCAAAGCGCCCCTGCGGTGCAAACCTTGCGAAGGGAAAAAAGACGGTACATAGTGATTCTCCGGAGATGACTAAAGTCACAAATAAAAACAAGGAAAAACTAGGGCGGGAATTTTTAGAGCTTACCGGTCACGAGCGGAACGCGATAAGGCTCGGCTATTTCATCGAACAATTGCTCCACCTGGTAGGTGTGGCTGATCTTTCGGCTCAAGACGGGATCTTCCATCTCGAACTGCCAGCGCTGGCCGAAACCTATTTCTTTGTCCAGCGCCACGATCGTGCTGCAGAAAATCACAAAGTCACGCGCCGGCAGACCGGGCACGCGCTCTTTCATAATCTTCAGGATGTCTTGTGGCGACAAAAACGCATTGACGCCCACATCCTGGTAAAGCCGGCCGTCCACGCGGCTGCGCATCACGCAGTCGTCCCAGTGGCCTGCAATTTCTTCAAAATCCCAAAGGGTAGGCGCCAGAATATTCGGGTTCACCTGCTTAGACCAGACAATGCTGCCACGCTCCAGGTCGCGGTCAGTGTGGTCGCTGCCTACGCCCACATAAAGGCGGTCGGTCATGACCAGCACGATCTCGACCTCACCCGACGTGCGCAAGCCGTGAACGCCAATGGAGTCCTCAGTGGTCATCGCAAAAGTGTCAATCGGGTAAATACGCGGCGCAGGAACGTGCAGCGCAATCGTCACCCCCGCCCGTGCAACCTCTTCCTGATGATGCACCGCAACCGACGCTTCCCGCGTGGCCGAACCCAGGTTGTACATCCGCTTGACCGAAAAGCGTTTGTCGACGCTCCCCTGACCGGTGACGACCTTCGCTTCAAATGAAAACATGCTGCATTCCTAGTTGGTTCGATGGTATTTGTTGCAAATTCTGCATGCATGTAAATGTTCCGTCAATAGAACAAATGAAACCAGCTGGATTGAGCGCTCGCAAGAAAGAGGCGTACGACGATGGATTCCTGGTTCCGCAGATATGACGGGAAAAGGGTCGAAATGTCGCCCCTGGCCGCGTCATTCCCGATCAGGTGGGGGTTCATTTGCCACTTCCCGGCTGGTGTAGGCATTCACCAGCGCTTGCAAATGCAGGCGTTGGACGGGCTCCAAGTAGGGGATGAGGAGGTTGAGAACGTGGTGGGCGCCGCGCAGCAGGGCGGTTTGGGCATTTTCGGGCTCTAGCGCGTGGCGCGGGTTGCGCACGTATTCAAAACTCAGCCAGTAGGTCAGCACCACCACCATGCTGGTGGCCGTGGGCTCGGTCTGGCGCGAGTCCATGCTCATGGCGCGGTGCAGCGTCATGCTGGCCAATAGGGCTTTGACGGCCTGAGTCTTGTTCTCGATGATGCGCTGGAAATGCGTTTCAAGCTTTCGATTTTTGCTCAGCAAGTCGTTGAGGTCGCGGTACAAAAATCGGTATTCCCAGATACGCTCAAACAGCGTGTGCATGAAAAACCAGGCGTCTTCCACATCGCGCACGCCTTCGCTGGCGCCAAGCAACTCACCGAGCGCTTTTTCATAGCGCTCGAGCAGGGCGTTGATCAGCTCGTCTTTGGCCGGGAAGTGGTAATAGAGATTGCCAGGGCTGATAGCCAGCTCAGCCGATATCAGCGTGGTCGAAACATTGGGTTCGCCAAAGCGGTTGAACAGCGCCAGCGTCACCTCGAGAATGCGCTCCGCAGTGCGGCGCGGCGCTTTTTTCGCCATGGGCAAGCCTTCCTGACTCTTGTGTCTGATGGCACTCTAACCCAGGCTGTGCGGCCGGGTAATTAGGGTCGGCCATTAGCTGGCAGAACGAACCCTCGCCTTGGTCTTGCTTGCGGGCGCCTTGGCCACTCTTTTTGCCGACTTTGCCGCGCCATTCAGCGCCGCCAACTGCTGCTTTAATGCGGCCACTTCTGCTTGTAAGGCCGCCATGTCTGCGGCTGCGGGTGCGCCCAAGTGGGCCAGTGCCTTGGCTACGCGCTCTTCAAAAATGCTTTCCAACTTGTCCCATGGCTGCGCCGCCCTGGCGCCAAGGCTGCTGAGGCTGGCGCCTATGCCGCTACTCAAGCCCGTGGTCGCCTCGGCCAGGCTACTGAATTTGCGGCTGGCTTCGGCCAGTTTTTCTTCGGCTGCGGCCTTGGTCTGGCGTTGCAGGCTCAAGCCTTCTTTCACCAAACCTTGAAAAGCCTTGCTGCCTTCTTCTTGCGCCTTGGCAAAAGCGCCCAGGCCGGCCAGCCAGATTTGCTGCGCAGAATCTTGTACCAAGCCTGCGGTGTGCGGTGCTTGGGCACGTTTGGCTTGGGGTGGGGTGGTGGATTTTTTGGCAGGCATCGGTATTGGTGGGGTTTTAAGAGAATTTGGTTGGCTAGTGAGTTGGCGCTACCGATATTAAGCCGCCGCTTTGTACGGTATTAGGCTGCATCTTCTAAAAACAGCTTGATGAAGCAAAAAACAATGGTCTTGGCGACAAGCTTTAGCGCTATGATCACTTTGCTATGCCTAAACAACAAAAACTGTATTCTCAGACCTACCTGAATTTTTTGCAGTTGGTTCAATCTTTGCGAAATTTGCCTGATTTCGTGCTGTTGGACCCGGTAGAAGAGCGGCTACTTCACCTGTTTGCCACGGTTTGGCAAGCCGACCAAAAAATCACGGTGCTCCAAGCCATGGCCTTGTCTCGCGACGTATCCACCACCACCGCACACCGCCGCCTCAAGTCTATGCGCCAAAAAGGCGTGCTCGCCCTGGTGCCCGACGAGATGGACAACCGCATTAAGTACGTGCAGCCCACCTCCGTGGCAGAGCATTACTTTGCCCAGCTGGGGCAATGCTTGAGCGAGGCCAAACCCCAGGCCTGAGCCTTTTGCTCGCCAACTCTGCGTCTCAAACATGTTCAGCTGGTACCTCATTCACAGCAAACCTATGCAAGAGGCCTTGGCGCTAAACAAGCTGCAGGGCCAGGGTTTTGAGTGTTATTTGCCTCTGATCAGTGTTAAAAATCTGCAGAGCAAGCTTTTGGTGCCGGTGGACGAGCCGCTGTTTCCACGCTACTTTTTCATACGCATGGACGCCAGCCAGCAAGGCAAAAGCTGGAATTCCGTCCGCTATACCACCGGCGTCAGCCGCTTGGTGAGCTTTGGCAATGTGCCGGCCAAGGTAGACGATGCTTTAGTTTTGACCATTCAATCGCACCTGCAAACACTGTCGCTGGAGCAGGTGCACGTTGCCCCCGGTGAACAACTGCGCATGAACCAGGGTCCCTTCGCCGGCCTCGAGGCTGTTTACCAGATGGGCAACGGCATCGCACGCGTGATGGTGCTCATTGAGATCATCAGCAAGCAAGTTCGTTTGTCGATCGAGCCCGGAAGTCTTAGCAAGCAGGCTTGAGCCCGGACTTTGGCGCCCAGAACGCCAGGCATGTCTATTCAATTTAATAGACCAACGCCAATCGCTTCAATCGAGCTTTGATGCCCCCGGCCGGCCACCTCGAAGCTCATCAGCGATAGCGCGCTGAAAAGCATTGCCAAATCAATTATTTTGATCGTCTTGCGGTAAATTCAATCCGAAATTGGCATTAAACTAACTTTGAATTGATTGATCTGATTTAAGGTGCTTTTTTATCAACGCAGCACTGCGGTAGCTGAAGTCGGAAATTGACACCAATAACGGTGAAAAGCCGTCTGAAAATGAGCTACACGACCACCTCCACTCACATCACCCCCGTCGTCCTCTGCGGCGGCTCCGGCACACGCCTTTGGCCTCTCAGCCGCAAAAGCATCCCCAAGCAGTTTGTGCCGCTTATCGGTAACAAGAGTCTGCTGCAACTCACGCTGGAGCGGGTCTCCCTTTTAAGTAACAGCGTCATCTGCGTCGCCTCAGACGAGCACCGGTTTCTGGTCGCTGAGTCCATGCAGGCGTCCAAGGTGCAAGGGACTGTCTTGCTGGAGCCCGTGGCGCGCAGCACCGCCGCCGCCATGGCTATCGCTGCGTTAGCTGCAAAACCAGAAGACTTGCTGCTGTTCTGCCCATCAGACCACCATATCCCCGACGCCGCTGCCTTCGCGCTGGTGGTGAAGCAAGGCGTTGCCGCTGCACAAGCCGGCGCCATCGTCACCTTCGGCATCTCGCCGACTTTCCCCAGCACCGCTTATGGCTATATCCGCCAAGGCGGTACCCGCCCAGACGGCGCATTCAACGTCGACGGTTTTTCAGAAAAGCCGGCCCAAGAAAAAGCTGAAGCCTTGCTGCTCTCAGGCAGCGCACTTTGGAACGCCGGCATCTTCTTGTGCTCTGCCCAAACCCTGCTCAGCGCATTAGCGCAGCATGCATCCGACATTTTGCAAGTCTGCCAGCAGGCGATGGAGTCAGCCGTCCAAGACGGCGGCTTTGTGCGACCGCAAGCTCAAGCGTTTAAAGCCTGCCGCTCAGAGAGCATTGACTACGCCGTCATGGAGCACCACGCCAACGTGGCCGTGCTCCCCTTTGCCAGCGCCTGGAGCGACGTCGGCAGCTGGAATGCTGTGGCAGAACTGACCGCAGCCGATGCACAAGGCAACCGCATTCACGGCCAAGGCTTTGCGCTGCACTCCAACAACACCTTTGTGCACGCACCGCATCGCCCAGTGGTGGTTTTGGGCACGCAAGACTTGCTTGTCATCGACACCCCGGACGCTTTGCTGGTCGCGGCCAGCAGCCACGTGGAGCAGGTCAAGCAGGTGGTGGCACGACTAGACGCAGATGACATCTCGCAATCAGTCCAGCACCGTAAAGTTGCCCGGCCTTGGGGCACTTACGACAGCGTCGATGTCGGTGAGCGGCACCAAGTCAAGCGCATCACCGTTCGCCCGGGTGCCAAGCTCAGCCTTCAGATGCATAACCACCGCGCCGAGCACTGGATTGTTGTCAAAGGTACGGCCTTGGTGACCAAGGGAGAAGAAGAGCTCATGCTCACGGAAAACCAGAGCACTTACATTCCACTTGGCGTCAAACACCGACTGGAAAATCCCGGCAAGACCGATCTGGAGCTGATCGAGGTGCAGTCGGGAAGTTACTTGGGTGAAGACGATATTGTTCGTTTCGAAGACAATTACGGAAGAGTTTCGTGATTGTTTAATCGCCCCTGAAAAATTCCCCAATTCACATGCATGCGCTTAGCTACAGCCTCAGCAGGCCTTGATGAGCGTAGCCAATAAATCTGGGCTGTTAGGTTGGGGTCCACCTTTGGCGGTGAACGAGGGGTTGAGGCGGGCGATGGCGGTATGAAAAGATCTTTCGATATTCTTCTTGGCTGTCTGGCGGCCCTGGTTTTGTTTGTGCCTGTGCTGCTGCTGGCCCTGGTCGTCCGCTTGACGTCCCAAGGGCCCGCCTTGTATTGGTCTGACCGCGTTGGCCGAAACAATGTGATCTTCAAAATGCCGAAGTTCCGCAGCATGCGGGTTGGAACCCCTGTGGTGGCCACACATTTGTTGGCCGATGCCCGTTCACACCTGACGCCGGTCGGGTCTTTTTTACGCAAGAGCAGCTTGGACGAGTTACCTCAGTTGTGGAGCATCTTGGCGGGTGACATGAGCTTTGTGGGCCCGCGTCCAGCGCTGTTCAATCAGCGAGACTTGATTGCTCTGCGCACAGCGCAAGGTGTGCACACCTTGGTGCCTGGTCTAACCGGTTGGGCGCAAGTCAATGGCCGTGATGAATTGCCGATTTCTGAGAAGGTCAAGCTTGATGTGACCTATCTGGAGCGCCAGTCCCTGTGGTTTGACTTTCGCATCTTGTGGCTGACCTTCTTGAAGGTGTTGAGGAGGGACGGAGTGTCACATTGAGGCTGATGTAGGCGTTAATTGACAGCTCGTGTTTCGCCCGGCAGACTCAGTTCGATGGAGCACTCTTCGTGCCACAAATTCATTTATGTGTCTCAGTAAGGTGTGAGATGAGCATTTGCCGATGGCGGCCTATTTTTTTATTTTTATTTTTCAGCTTCTTGAAGAGCGCGCAACAAACAGGTTAAATGCTAAGACAACTGCCCGGCAGCCACCAGGATGGCTCCCAGTGCGTAAATGATGACCATCGAGCGGATGAATGTGGAAAAGCCAGCCGAGAAAAGCGCCCAAAGCTGCTATGAAAACAGTAAGGACTTCATTGCCGACACTCCATTGGTTGGTTCAGGCGTTGGACTGCTTCAGGCCCTCCGCCACTTTTTCGCCAACCATAATAGTTGTCAAATTAGTGTTTGCACGTGGAATTTCCGGGAAGATCGACGCGTCGGCCACATACAGGCCGTCGACACCGATGACCCTACCAGTCGGATCGACGACGCTAAGAGGATTGTCCGCCGCCCCCATTCGACAGGTACCGCTGGGATGCCATGCGCTCACCACCCGGCCGCGGACATAGGTCTCCAGTTCCCGGTCGTCGGTCAGCAGCGCCTTCAGATGTGGCCCGTCACTTATCAGATTGTGGTGTCCGTCTTCAAATGGTTTGAGACAGATGGATTAATTTCTTAAAGGAGAGATTGGCTCAATGGTTTAAAGTTTAAACGGTTTCAAGTTGGTGTTGTAGCCTTCTGCTTTGGATTGTTTGCTCTTTGATTTTTCTCTTTTCTTCAAGTATTGATTCACCCCTGCCAAAGTACACATCGGCTGGGTTTTACCCGCTGGTGGCCTTTGACGCCGGTGGTCTGCTTGAGCGCAGGTTTTGGTTTTTTCATGTTTCACAACACCATGCAGGCCAACGCGACGCAAATGACACCGTCAGCGCGCGGCACCTCGGTGTCGCTTTTTTCATGCGCGTTGTATTCGGGTCAGGCCCTTAGGGTGTTGATGGCGGCCCACTTGAGCGCGGTGTTGGGCTCGGGCGGCGTGATCGCCTTGGGTGGGGGGATTGTTTTGGTTTTAGGCACCGTGATGGCGCGCAGCCTGCGCGCTAAAAACGGTAGCTCCCTGTCACCAATTGACCCACTTTGAGCACTTGGTCAAAGCCTTCCAGGGTGATGCTGTTCATGCCAAATGACAAAGCCCCATCAAGCCGCTTGTCTTGCCGGTAGGTCTGCAGCATGTCGTTGACGGCGGGGCTGCTGCTGGCGCTCAGCGGGTCGATGTTGACAATGGGGCAGCGCGGGCAGGGCTTGACCGGCTGCAGCCGCACCTGGCTGTGCGCAGTGGCAATGTCAATCTGGGCCATGCGGTCTTCGTCGTGTGCGGCAATGGCTTCCTGGCCGGGGGCATCCCCGAGCACGATGTTGGGCCGAAAACGTGACATGCTCACAGCCGGCTGGCCGGCAGCCAGCAACTTGGCGTTCAGTCTGGCCAAAGAAGCCTCGCTAGTGATCAACATTGGGTAACCGTCACTGAACTGGTTGAGCGCCTGCACGCCGTTGGTCCAGCTCAGGCTGGAGGCGCGCTGGTGTTCCGGGTCAAAGCGCACCAAGCGCGCTTTCACACCTAAAAAATCACTTAACCACTGGGCTGCAATAGCACCCATGTCATAGGCCGCCACATCCTGGCCCCACACCTTGACGCGCACCGCCGACTCGACCTGGTCTATCGCCAAGTGCAGCGCCAGCATGCCGGGGGCACGCAACACAATGTCATGCGCCCGCACCTGCGGCTGCACCAGGGCCATGCGCGGCAGTTCGCGCTGCGTTAAAAATTCACCTGCCTGATCCACCACCATCCAGGCACGGTCCAGGTCCAGGCCTGTTTCTGTGAGCAAGGCTTCGCCCAAAGCCACACCGGCGCAGGACTTGACCGGATAGATGTAAAGCTGCGCAATAACGGCGGTGAAATCAGGCGGGCGGGTGGTGTCAGTCACGAATAGGCTTTCATATGGGCGGATGGCTACGACCTTGTTCAAGTTGGGATTTTGCACTGCCTCTTAAAATAGCGCATGAGCAAAGATTTTGACGTCTGTATCCGCGGTGACGGTATTGTGGGCCGCACGCTGGCACTGCTGCTGGCGCGGCAACGTTTGCGCGTGGCCCTGGTCTGCGACCCGGCCCATGCGCCTGCCACGCCAGACGTGCGGGCCTACGCAATCAATGCCGCTTCCCGCAGCCTGCTGATGCAAGTGCGGGCCTGGCCGCAAGGCGCTGGCGTCACAGCGGTCAGCCAGATGCAGGTATGGGGCGACAGCGACGGACGGCTGGACTTCAACCCGACAGATGGGCCGGCTGACCAGCCAAACGGCGATCAGGCTGCGCTGGCCTGGATTGTCGATGTGCCGGCGCTTGAGCAGGCCCTCCATGAGGCCCTTCGCTTTGCACCCGAGGTCGATTTGGTTGCATCCCCGGACGCAGCCCCTGCAGCGCTGACTGTGGTCTGTGAAGGGCGCCAAAGCAAAAGCCGGCGTGATTTCGGCGTCAGCTGGACCATCAAGCCCTACGACCAGAAAGCCGTGGCAGCCAGGCTGAACTCAGACCGTCCGCATGCCGGTGTGGCTCGCCAATGGTTCGGCCAGGGGGAGGTGTTGGGTTTGCTGCCGGTGGACGGCGCAGACGCACACACCCTGGCCATGGTCTGGTCGGTGCCGCAGAGCCGGGCCCAAGAGCTGCAAAAAATGACACCCGCCGCCCTGGTGGCAGCGCTGCAGCAAGTCTGCGGCGACCAAGCCGGCCAGCTCAGCCTGTGCAGCCCGGTGGCCAGCTGGCCCCTGACGCTGTGCACCGCCCAGCGCTGGGTCGGGCCGGGCTGGGCCTTGGCCGGTGATGCGGCGCACACCGTGCACCCGATGGCGGGCCAGGGTCTGAACCTGGGTCTGGCGGATGTCAACAAATTGGCCGAAGTTCTGCAAGCTCGCGAATACTGGCGCAGCCTGGGCGACGAAAAACTGCTGCGCCGCTACGAGCGTGCGCGCAAAGTGGATTTCTTGGCCATGAGCGCGGTGACCGAAGGCTTGCACAGTCTTTTTGCACCCAGCGGCAGCCGTTGGCGGGCGATGCGCAATTGGGGCATGAAAAGCGTGGCACGCAGCGGCCCGCTCAAGGCCTGGCTGACACGACAGGCTACGGGCTGAAACAGTCCGAAAATTTTTCACTTGTTTGCAACATTGCCTCAAAGGGACTTGCGTATGCGCTCAGTTTTCAGCATCTTCACTGCCCGCGGCCGCGCGGCCCTGCTCGGCCTGACCCTGGCGCTGACGGCCAGTGTTGCCGCACAAGCCCAGGAAGCGGCTATTCGAAAAAACCTGATCGAGCGTCTGCCCACCCTGCCCAAAATTGAAGAGGTCAGCAAAACACCGATGAACGGTCTGTTTGAAGTGCGGGTCAGCGGCAACGATATTTATTACACCGATGCAGACGGCAGCTTCCTGATCCAGGGGAGTCTGATTGACACGCGTGTGAAAAAAAATCTGACCGAAGAACGCTTAGAAAAACTCAACCTTGTCGCCTTCGACTCACTGCCGCTGAACGACGCCTTCACCATCGTGCGCGGTAACGGTAAACGCAAAATGGCGGTGTTTGAAGACCCCAACTGCGGTTACTGCAAACGCTTTGAACGCGACATGCAAAAAGTCAGCGACGTCACCATTCACCTGTTTTTGATGCCCATCCTGGGCCCGGACTCCAGCGTCAAATCCAAGGCGGTCTGGTGCGCCAAAGACAAAGCCAAGGCCTGGGCCGACATGATGCTGCGTGACCAGAAACCAGCTGCCGGCAACTGCGATGCGACAGCGCTGACACGCAACATTGAGTTTGGCCAGCAACACCGCATCACCGGCACGCCGACCCTGATTTTTGCGGACGGCAAGCGTGTGCCGGGCGCCATCGGGGCGCAACAGGTTGAGCAATACCTGACGCAAGCCAAGGCGCCCTGAACTTGATGCAGTCCGGGTCTACCGCCTTGGCGGCCGGGCTCAGGAATGCCAGACTTGTTCGGCCACCCGGGTCATGTTCCCGCCCATGACGGCCTGGGACTCGGCTTCATTCATGCCAAGGTCTTTGAGTGCCTGGGGCAGCAGGGTCCAGTCTTTGATGTCCGGGTAGCTGCTGGGTGTGTCTTGGGCGTAGCCTGCGGACGCGGGCCACCAGAATGCGCGGTCCCAGCCTTGGGGCGGCTCCTGTTCGATACCAGCTTGATGAAAGCTGATGTCAAAACCCACACCTACGTGCTGAACACCCACCAGATCAGCCACATAAGCGGCATGGCGGGCGATGTCTTTGGCGCTGGGGCGAGTGTGGCCGGTGCCCAAAAACTTGGAGACGCCCGAAATACACACCACGCCGCCCGTAGCGGCACAAGCGCGGATTTGCTCATCGGTGACATTGCGGCCGTGCTCGACCAGGGCCAGCGGGTTGGCGTGGCTGAAGACCACCGGCGCTTGCGAATGGGCCATGATGTCCAGGCTGCAGCGCCGCCCGGTGTGCGAGCAGTCCATCAGCACACCCGCATCGTTGACCGCACGCACCATGCGCCGGCCTAATTCGGTGAGGCCGCGCGCTACATCATGGCAACCATCTGCCACTGCATTGTTGCGGTTGTAGGCAAAGTGCATTTGCTTGACGCCCAGGTCGCGCAGCAAAGCCACCATCTCCGTGCGCTCTTGCAGGGGCACTGCACCTTCCAGATCAAAACCCACCGTCAACAAGCCTTGCGCTGAATCTCGCGCAAGGGCTTGAACCGTGGTGGCCAGCACCAATTCTTGCGGATGCGCAGCGATGGTGGCGCGAAAACCGGCAATCACCCTCATCACCTGATCCAGTGGTGTCATGTCCATGCCGATATTGATAGATACATAGCGCACACCGCACTCGCGGTAAGTCAACAAGGGCGCAAAGCTGGCGTCCGGGTTCAAAGGCAAACAAGTGTGGGCTTCCCAGATGGCCATGGTCAAACTCCGTTTTCAGTTTGTTCGCGCCGGAAACCTTCCGAGGCCGCCATCAGCGCCTGGGTGTAGGGCTCATGGACGCGGCGCGCAGCCAGATCGTCGGCGGCGGCCATCTCGACACACCGCCCGCCTTGCATCACCATCAGGCGACTGCACAGGTGCGTCACCACCGCAAGGTCATGGCTGACCATCACGTAGGTCAGACCGCGGCGCTGGCGCAAATCGTCAAGCAGATTCAGGACCTCGGCCTGCACAGAGGCGTCGAGCGCCGAAGTGGGTTCATCGAGCAGCAAAATTTGCGGCTCCAGAATCAGGGCGCGTGCAATCGCAACGCGCTGACGCTGCCCGCCCGAGAGTTGATGCGGATAACGAAACCTAAAACTCGCGCCCAAGCCCACTTCATCCAGCGCCCGCACAATTCGTGCTTGTTGGCCTTCCACGTTGTGGATGATCAGTGGCTCGCTAAGAATGCGGTCCACAGTCTGGCGCGGGTGCAATGAACCGTAGGGGTCTTGAAACACGATCTGCACCATGCGGCGGTAAGCCGGGCTGCCAAGCGCAGGCAGAGCAGCTTGGCCCTGAGCTTGAAACAAAGTCATGCCGCCGCGAGCCATCGGCACCAGACCGCAGAGCGCGCGCAGCAAGGTCGATTTGCCAGAGCCTGACTCGCCCACAATGCCAAAGCTTTCGCCTGGCTCCACTTGCAGGACTATGCCATCAACCGCTACAAACGAGCCGAAATTTACGCGCAGATGCTGCAAGCGGATACCAACACCCGAAGCGCTCACAGCAGCCACTCCGCTTGCCTTGACAAGGTTGGCAAAGGTCGCACCGGCTGCCCCAGTTTAGGCAGGCAATGCAAGAGCCCCCGGGTGTAGGGATGCTGCGCTTGCGACAAACCGCCAGCCTTGAGCTCTTCCACCACACGCCCCGCATACATGACCAAAATACGATCGCAAAAAGAAGACACCAGTCGTAAATCGTGAGACACAAAAATCAGCCCCATGCCGCGCTGTGACACCAGCTTGTCCAAAATTGAAAGCACCTGCAATTGCACCGTGACGTCCAGCGCCGAAGTCGGTTCGTCTGCAATCAGCAAATCTGGCTCGGGGCACAGCATCATGGCGATCATGGCGCGCTGGCCCATACCGCCCGAGACTTCGTGCGGGTACAAACCGAACACGCGCTGCGGGTTGTCAATTTGCACCGCCACCAGCGCCGAAAGGGTTTCTTCAAGCGCTTGCGCACGGCTCATAGGTCGGTGCGCTTGCAAGGTTTCGACGATTTGCTCGCCAATGGTCATCACCGGATTGAGTGAAAACTTAGGGTCTTGCAGCACCATGGTCATGCGCTTACCGCGCAACTCACGCCTTTGCTGCGGTGAGCAGGTGAGCAAATCAGTTTCACCTAAACGCATGCGAGAGGCGCGCACACGCGCCTCGGGCGGCGTCAAGCCCATGATGGCACGGCCGGTTTGTGATTTGCCTGAACCCGATTCGCCCACGATACCCAAACGCTCACGGCCCAATGTGAAGCTGACCGACTTGACAGCGTCAATCCAATCGCCGTGACGATCGGCAAAAGAGACCTGCAAATCCTGAACATCCAACAGCGGCGCTGAGCTCATTTGACGCCCTTGGGATCGAGCGCATCACGCAAGCCATCGCCCAGCAAATTAAAAGCCAGGCTAACGAGAAAAATCGCTGCCCCCGGGGCAGCAGCGACCCACCAATGGTCGAGCACGTACTGACGACCGGCGGCGATCATGGCACCCCATTCGGGCATTGGCGGTTGCGCGCCCAAGCCGAGAAAACCAAGACCCGCCGCAGTCAAAATGATGCCCGCCATGTCCAGCGTCACCCGCACAATCACGGAAGAAACACACAACGGCATGATGTGGCGAGTGACGATGCGCCAGGGAGACGCGCCCATCAGTTGCACCGAAGCAATGAAGTCGGCGCGGCGAATGCTGAGGGTTTCGGCGCGCGCGATACGTGCATAGGGCGGCCATGAGGTGATGGCAATTGCAATTACAGCGTTTTCGATACCGGGACCCAGTGCCGCCACAAAGGCCAAGGCCAGAATCAGCCGCGGAAAAGCCAGAAAAATATCAGTCACACGCATCAGCACGGCATCGACCCAACCGCCGGCGTAACCTGCAACGGTTCCAACAATCAAACCAATCGGTGCTGCCAAAATGGCCACCAGTATCACCACCATCAGAGTGATGCGCGAGCCATACAAAAGCCGTGAGTAAATGTCCCGACCCTGGTCATCCGTGCCGAGCCAGTGAACGGTTGACGGCGGCAGCAATCGCGTCTTGACCAGATCGCCTTCGAAAGGCGGAAACGGTGCCAGCACAGGCGCAAAAATAGCCAGTAGCACCAACAACAGCACGATCACCAGGCCACTGACAGCCAGGCGGTTGCGGGCAAAGGTCCGCCAGCCCGCGTACCAACGCCCTAGCGTGGCCTGGCGTCTGGACTGCGGCGCATCGCTCATCAGCCAGTCACGCCATCCGGTTGCGGCCATGGTGTTGGTGTTCATTCGGCGCGGGTACGTGGATCGAGCACGCGGTACAAAAAGTCAGTGAACAAATTCAGTCCGATAAAAATAGAACCCACGATCACCGTGCCGCCCAGAACCGCATTCATATCGGCGTTTTGCAGGGAATTGGTGATGTACAAACCCAGACCGGGCCAGGCAAAGACGGTTTCGGTAAGCACCGATCCTTCGAGCAAGTGGGCATACGACAGTGCTACCACTGTCAACAAAGGCACCATGGCATTGCGCAGGGCATGATTCCAGATGATGCGCCGCTCCGATATGCCTTTGGCGCGGGCGGTGATCACGTACTCTTGGGACAACTCATTGAGCATGAATGAGCGGGTCATGCGGCTGATATAAGCCAAAGAAAAATAGCCCAGCAAACTGGCGGGGAGTACCAGGTGAGAAAAGGCATTGCCCATGGCCTCCCATTCACCAGCCAATGCAGCGTCCAGCAACAGCAAGCCACTGACCCTGGGCACGCTGTATTCAAAAGCAATGTCGATACGCCCCGGCCCGCCGACCCAATCAAGCTTGGCATAAAAAACTACCAGGGCCATCAGACCCAGCCAAAAGATAGGCATCGAGTAACCCAACAAACCCATCACCCTCACCGACTGATCGACCCAGCCACCGCGCTTGACCGCCGCCCACACGCCCAGCGGAATGCCCAGTCCGGCGCCAATCAGGATACCGAGCGTGGCCAACTCGAAGGTGGCAGGAAAAGCCCGGCGGATGTCCTGCATCACCGGGTTGGAAGTGAGGATGGAGGTACCGAAATCACCCTGCAGAACTTTCTGGATGTAAATCAGAAATTGATCCCACAAAGGTTTGTTCAGACCGAGATCTTCACGGACTTGGCGAACCAGTTCTTCACTGGCCCGATCGCCCACGATCGACAGCACAGGGTCAATCGGAATCACCCGGCCGATGAAAAAAGTCACTGCCAGCAGACCCAGGTAGGTCAGCAGCACGGTCGCGGCAAAGCGTGACAGTATTGACGCCTGGTTACCCAGCCGTTTCCCCAGGCCAGAGCCCGGAGAGGATGCACCCGTCATGGAATGTCAATCAGCGCTTGTTGACTTTGTACATGTAGGTGGCGTCAGAGGTCGGACCCAGCTTGAGCTCCTCGAGGTTGCTGCGGAAGGCCGCCACTTCGTTGATTTGATGCACCACGATGAAGGGGCTTGTCTTGCGGAAATCAGCCTGGATGTCCTGGTACATGACGCGGCGCTTGGCGGCGTCACGCTCGAACATGGCTGTGTCCGATTTTTTGGTCATCTCGGGGATGTCCCACGAATTGCGCCAGGCAAGAGGTTTGTCCTTGGCATCGTCGGCATTGTTTGGATTGCGGGCAAATGTGTCGGCATTGGTGTGCGGATCCCAGTAGTCAGCGCCCCACTGGCCGATGTAGATGTCGTGAGTACGGGCGCGGTATTTGGCCAGCGTCTGCTTGCCGTCACCCGGAATGATTTCGATTTCAATGCCAGCGCGTTTAGCGGTTTGCTGGAACGACTCGGTGATGCCCTGGTAAGGCTGCACCGTACGCATGTCGATGGTCACTTTGAAACCATTCGGATAACCGGCTTTGGCCAGCAATTGTTTAGCGCGCTCGACGTCCAGTTTGTAAGGGTTGTCAGTGCTCGCGCCGAGCAAGCCCACAGGCAGAAAGTTCTGGTGAATCGTGCCGATATTTTTGATGAGTGTCTGACCGATCGCGCTGTAATCGAGCAGGTATTTCATGGCCTCGCGCACTTCCGGCTTAGACAAAGCCGGATGCTTTTGGTTCAAGCTGAGGTAAATGACATAGCCTTTGGATGTCGACGTTCTTTTGATGTCCTTGTTGCTAGCTACAGCATCCAAGTCCTGGGGGGTAAGGTTGCGCGCAATGTCAGCGTCGCCCTTTTCAAGTAACAGGCGTTGGGTGGCGGCCTCTTTGACATGGCGGTAAATCACCCGGTTGACCTTGGATTTTGCGCCCCAGTAACTGTCATTTTTTTCCAGTGTGACGATTTCATTGGCACGCCATTCACGGATTTTCATAGGACCGGAACCCGCGTAATTGGTTTTCAGCCAGGCATAACCCATGTCACCGTTTTGCTCTTTGGACATGAGCAGTTTTTTGTCAACGATAGAAGCCACATTGGCGGTCAGGCAGTTGAGCACCAGCGTGGGGGCGTAAGACTTGTCGATCTCAAAGACCACTGTCTTGCCAGAGGCGCGCACCTTTTCAGCCACATTGGCTTTGTTCAGGCCGAACTGGGTCAGGATGAATGCGGGTGTTTTGCCCAGAATGACTGCGCGCTGCAAAGAAAAAGCCACATCCTCAGCGGTGAGCGGATTGCCGGAGGCAAATTTCAGACCGTCCTTGATTTCAAAGGTGATGGTTTTGCCATCCGCAGACACCGTCCAGGACTTGGCCACATCAGGCAGCAATTTGGAAGGGTCAGCAACGTCATAGCGAACCAGTCGATCGTAGGCATTGCCCATGATCTCGCCGGCAGAAATTTCGAACGACTCCGCTGGGTCCAGGGTCACTATGTCATCCATGGCGGTCACCACCACCAGCGTGTCCTTAGGTGTTGCCGCCTGGGCAGGCGCCATGGTGGCCAACATGGCCAGGCTCAAAGCGCAGACGAGCGAGAGTCGAAGAGAGGGGCGTTGCAGAATGCGCATAAAAGTTCCTTCAGAAAAATTGATCCGGGTCATAGATGCTGAAAACTATATCAGCCTTACGCAGTATTAAGCGCCGGCCGGCCTGCGTTCGGACGAGTAGAAACCCCTGCATTCAGGGTAAACGCTCTCGGGTGGCTTATTTTTAAATACCCAATTTGACTATGGCCACCCGTCCTGATTTTTCTTGTTTTTTGGTCCATTGAAAGCCCTGATGTATTCTTGGCTCACCCTAAGGATTTACCGCTATGCCGCCTTCTGCCGCTACCACAATCACCAGCCCGGCGGTCCACTACCGCGTTGAAATCGCCGACCTGCAAGCGCACCTTTTCCGGGTGACGATGTCCGTGGCCGCACCATCAGCACTGCAAACGGTGTCGCTGCCGGTGTGGATTCCGGGCAGCTACCTGGTGCGTGAATTTTCCGGCCATCTGCAAAACCTCAAAGCCCTGCAAGGCAAGCGCGCGCTGGCTGCGGGCCAGCTTGTGCAACTCGACAAGTGCAGCTGGCAGATTCGCTGCGCGCCAAGCCGCCCGCTGGTGCTGGTCTACGAGGTTTATGCCAACGACGCGTCGGTACGCACGGCCATGCTCAATGACATGCGCGGTTTTTTCAATGGCACCAGCGTCTGCCTGCGCGTTGAAGGACAGGAAAGCAAGCTTCACGCGCTGGAAATCGTTGCCCCCAAGGCGCTGCCCGGCTGGTCTCTGGCCACGGGCCTCACTCCGCACAAGGTGAGCAAGTCGGGATTTGGCAGCTACCACGCAGAGAGCTACGACGCGCTGGTGGACGCACCGGTGGAAATGGGCGCTTTCTGGAGCGGCAGCTTCAAGGCCTGCGGCGTGCCGCACCGCTTTGTGGTGGCCGGCGCTGCGCCCAGTTTTGACGGCGACAAGCTGCTGGCAGACGCCCAAAAAATCTGCGAGACGCACATCCGCTTTTGGCACGGCACTCAAAAACCTCCCTACAAAAATTACCTGTTCATGCTCAATGCCGTTGATGACGGCTATGGCGGACTGGAGCATGGCAACTCGACCGCACTGATCTGTAACCGGCGAGACCTGCCAAGGCTGGGCGATAAGAAAGTATCCGACGGTCACACCACGCTGCGCGGCCTCATCAGCCACGAGTACTTTCACACCTGGAACGTCAAGCGCCTGCGCCCGGCCGAGCTGGCCCGCTATGACTACACCCGTGAGAACTACACCGAACTGCTCTGGTTTTTTGAAGGCTTCACCAGCTATTACGACGACCTGCTGCTGCGCCGCTGCGGCCTGCTGGACAACGCGGGCTACCTGAAGCTGCTCAACAAAACCATCAACCAGGTGATGCAAACGCCGGGGCGGCTGGTGCAGTCGGTGGCGCAGGCCAGCTTTGATGCCTGGGTCAAGTACTACCGCCAGGACGAGAACACGCCCAACGCCACCGTGAGCTACTACACCAAGGGCGCGCTGGTGGCGCTGTGCTTTGACCTGAGCCTGCGCGCCCCCGTCAACGGTAAGCCGACCCCAGCGGATGTCACGCTCGACGCGGTCATGCGCCATGTGTGGAAGCACTGCAAAGGTGGCCCCATGAAAGAAAGCGACCTGAGCGCCGCGCTGCTGGCCGTCAGCGGGCGCAGCTTTGACGCCGAACTTGCTGCCTGGGTGCACGGCAAGGCCGAGCTGCCTTTGCAGCCCTTGCTCGAACAACACGGTGTTAGCGTGCTGGAAGACCCGGCCCAATTGGCCCAGCGCTTGGGACTGCGGGTCAGCGAGAGCGCCGGTATCACGGTCAAAGCCGTGTTGCGGGGTGGTGCCGCCGAGCGCGCAGGTTTTGTGGCTGGCGACGAATGGCTGGGCATAGAACTGAAGCAGCCAACCGGCGCCAAAGTCAAGGCCGCGCCCAGCGCCGGCTGGCGCCTGAACCGCCTTGATGACCTGCTGCTTTACACCGGCCAGGCCACTCAATTGCAAGCCCTTGTTGCGCGCGACAAACGGCTGATGCGCTTGCACCTGAGCCTGCCGCAGCAAGTCACCACCTGGCGCCTAAGCGTGCAAGACACCAGCCGCGTGAACAACTGGCTACAGCCCACGGCGACTTGATTACCTGAGACACCAACGCCCATGAGTGAGGCACCAAAGGAAACACATGAACTACGAAACCATTCTCACCAGCACCCACGGCTCCGACACTCGGCAGGTCGGCATCATCACACTCAACCGGCCCAAGCAGCTCAACGCACTGAATGACCAGCTCATGAACGAGCTGGGCGCGGCACTCAAGGCTTTTGACGCCGACGCCCGCATCGGCTGCATCATCCTGACCGGCAACGAAAAAGCCTTTGCCGCCGGCGCTGACATCAGCGTGATGGCCAAATTTGATTTTGCTGACGCCTACGGCCAGGATTTCATCACCCGCAACTGGGAGCAGATTCGCAGCGTGCGCAAACCGGTGATAGCGGCCGTCAGCGGTTTTGCGCTGGGCGGCGGCTGCGAGTTGGCCATGATGTGCGACTTCATCATTGCGGCCGACAACGCCCGCTTCGGCCAGCCCGAGATCAAGCTGGGCATCATTGCCGGTGCCGGCGGCACCCAGCGCCTGCCGCGCGCCGTGGGCAAGTCCAAGGCCATGGACATGGCACTGACCGGCCGCATGATGGACGCACAAGAGGCCGAGCGCGCCGGCCTGGTCAGCCGTGTGGTGACCGCCGACAAGCTCATGGACGAAGCCCTGGGTGCGGCGCTGATGATCTGTGATTACGGGCAGCTCAGCGTCATGGCCACCAAAGAGGCGGTCAACCGGGCCTTTGAAAGCGGCCTGTCCGACGGCCTGATGTTCGAGCGCCGCCTTTTCCAATCCATGTTCGCCACCAACGACCAAAAAGAAGGCATGGACGCCTTTCTGGCCAAACGAAAACCGGTGTTTACGCACCGCTAAAGGCGGCTTTTGAACCCGTTATAATTCGCCTCGCTCGGTGATATAGCTCAGTTGGTTAGAGCGCAGCATTCATAATGCTGATGTCGGTGGTTCAAGTCCACCTATCACCACCAGATTCCCAAAGCCCGCAGTTTCACGACTGCGGGCTTTTTTCATGCCTCCTGCTTAGTGCCATTGCGGCCTTCGGTTTGCTCCTATACTGATTCGCAATCTCTTAACAGCCTCTGGAAAAAACCATGAAACGCTGCATTCCCTGTTTTTCACCTCCGCACTAAAACCATTCGCAAGCCTTGCCGCTGGCGCGCTTTGACACAGGTCTAAAGCGCTGCCGGTTTGACTGGCTTGTGCGCAGCTATTTTTTTAACTCGCTTTCCAAATTTTGGGCTTCTTGAATTCCATGTCGAAAAAAGTCTTTATCAAAACCTTCGGCTGCCAGATGAACGAGTACGACTCGGACAAGATGGCTGACGTGCTGCACGCCGCTCATGGCTACGAGAAAACCGATGTCGTTGAAGAAGCCGATCTGATTTTGTTCAATACCTGCTCTGTACGCGAGAAGGCGCAGGAGAAGGTGTTTTCCGATCTTGGGCGCGTCAAGCATCTGGCCAAAAAAGGCGTGCAAATCGGCGTGGGTGGCTGCGTGGCCAGCCAGGAGGGTGCGGCCATCATTGCGCGCGCGCCGTATGTGGACGTGGTGTTTGGCCCGCAAACCCTGCACCGCCTGCCCGAGATGCTGAACCAGCGCCGTCTCCAGGGCCGCGCGCAGGTGGACATCAGCTTTCCAGAAATCGAGAAATTTGACCATCTGCCCCCGGCCAAGGTCGATGGCGCCTCGGCCTTTGTGAGCATCATGGAAGGCTGCTCTAAATACTGCAGCTACTGCGTGGTGCCCTACACGCGCGGCGAAGAAGTGAGTCGCCCGTTTGAAGACGTGCTGGTCGAAGTCGCCGGTCTGGCCGACCAGGGTGTGAAAGAAATCACGCTACTAGGTCAAAACGTCAACGCCTACCGCACCCCTATGGTGGGCGCCGGAGCGGGCGGCGAGGTGGCCGATTTTGCGACGCTACTGGAGTATGTGAGCGACATTCCGGGCATTGAACGCCTGCGCTACACCACCAGCCACCCCAACGAGTTCACGCCCAGCTTGATTGCGGCTTACGACAAGCTGCCCAAGCTGGTCAGCCACCTGCATTTGCCGGTGCAACACGGCTCCGACCGCATTCTGATGGCCATGAAGCGCGGCTACACCGCCATGGAATACAAGAGCACGGTGCGCAAACTGCGCGCCATCCGCCCCGACATGGCCATGAGCAGCGACTTCATCGTCGGCTTTCCTGGCGAGACCGAGGACGATTTTGGCAAGATGATGAAGCTGATCGACGACATTGGCTTTGACAACTCGTTTAGCTTTATCTTCAGCCCGCGCCCGGGCACACCGGCGGCCAATTTGCAGGACGACACGCCGCACGAAGTCAAGCTGCGCCGCCTGCAGCACCTGCAAGGCGTGATCAACGCTAACATCGCCCGCATCAGCGAAAGCCGCCTGGGCACCGTGCAGCGCATACTGGTAGAAGGGGCGTCCAAGCGCGACGCTACCGAGCTCATGGGCCGCACCGAGTGCAACCGCGTGGTGAATTTTGCCGGCAACCCGCGTTTGGTGGGGGAGTTGGTGGATGTGAAGATCACCGAGACGCGCACCTATTCGCTGCGCGGCGAGGTGCTGACTGCAGATTAAAAAGGCATTTTCGGCATGCCTTTCATGCCGCCCATGCGCTTCATCATCTTCATCATGCCGCTGCCCTTCATTTTTTTCATCATGCCCTGCATCTGCTCAAACTCATTGAGCAGGCGGTTAACTTCCTGAACGTGCACACCGGCGCCAGCGGCAATGCGGCGCTTGCGGGTGGCTTTGATCAAGTCGGGCTTGCGGCGCTCGAGCGGCGTCATGCTCTGGATGATGCCTTCCTTGCGCTTGATGTCTTTTTCGGACTTATTCATGTCCATCTGACCAGCCTTGGCGGTCATCTGCGCGGGCAGCTTGTCCATCAGGCTGGACAGGCCGCCCATATTTTTCATTTGCTGCAACTGCGCCAGAAAATCTTCGAGGTCAAAGCCGCTGCCGCTTTTCATTTTGGCGGCCAGCTTTTGCGCTGCCGCCACGTCGACCCCGGCGGTTACCTGTTCGACCAGCGCCAGGATGTCGCCCATGCCCAGAATTCGGCCTGCGTGGCGCTCGGCGTCAAACACCTCCAGGCCGTCGAGCTTTTCGCTGGTTCCAGAGAACTTGATCGGCGCACCCGTGATCTGGCGCACCGACAGCGCCGCACCACCACGTGAGTCGCCGTCGGTCTTGGTCAAGATGATGCCGGTCAGCGGCAGCGCGTCCTTGAAGGCTTTGGCGGTATTGACCGCATCCTGGCCCTGCATGGCGTCCACTACAAACAGCGTCTCCACCGGCTTGAGCACGGCATGCAGCTCCTTGATTTCAGCCATCAGGGCTTCATCAATGGCCAGGCGGCCGGCGGTATCCACCAGCAACACATCAAAAAAGTGTCGTTTGGCGTAGTCGAGCGCAGCGCGGGCAATGTCCACCGGCTTTTGCTCGGGGCTGCTGGGGAACCATTCGGCGCCGGCCTGTGCAGTCACGGTTTTAAGCTGCTCTATGGCGGCAGGGCGGTAAACGTCGCCGGAGACCGTCAGCACTTTTTTCTTGCGCTTTTCAATCAAATGCTTGGCCAACTTGGCGGTGGTGGTGGTTTTGCCCGCGCCCTGCAAGCCTGCCATCAAAATAACCGCCGGGGGTTGCGCTGCCAGATTGATGTCACTCACGCCCTCGCCCATGGTGGCGGCCAATTCACGGTTGACGATGCCCACCAACGCCTGCCCCGGCGAGAGCGAGCCCATGACTTCCTGTCCCAGGGCTTTTTCTTTGACGCGGGCAATGAAGTCGCGCACGACGGGCAAGGCCACGTCGGCCTCGAGCAAAGCCATGCGCACTTCGCGCAGCATGTCTTGCACATTCGACTCAGTGATGCGGGCCTGGCCACGCATTTCTTTCACGAGGCGGGAGAGTTTGTCGGTAAGGGCTGAGGCCATGGGGTGACTCCACGCATGGAGTTAAAGTTGTTTAAAGCTGGCAGCTCGGGATAAACTGTGTCAATGATTTTAGCTTTCAGCGCAACGTTCGGCCTGGCTACGGCGACCGCAGCCGTACTTTTGTACGGCCTGCTGGCGCTGGCAAGAAAAAGACTGCCCACGGCCGCAGCGAGCGCAGTTCTGCTGGCAGCGTGCTTGTTGCATGCGCTGACGCTCGCCGAAGGCCTGTTGGGCGACCCCCCGCGCTTTGGCTTTGCACCGGCGATTTCTACGACCGTGTGGTTGGTGGTGCTTGTCTATGCGATTGAAAGCAAACTGATCCCGGAACTGCGGGCTCGCTGGCCGCTGCCGACGGTGGGTGCGGCGGCGGTGCTACTTTCCGTCGTTTTTCCGGGCTCTAGTTACTCACTTATCGCCTCTTCCTGGTTGCCCCTGCACTGGGCCCTGGGCATTGCTTCTTACGGGCTGTTTGGCGCGGCGCTTTTACATGGTTTGTTGATCAGCCGGGCTGAGCAGTCCATGCGCTCGGCCATTGCGGCTGACACCGGCGTTCCCCTGCTCAAACTTGAGCGTTTGACGTTTCGCTTTGTCGAGGCCGGCTTCATCTTGCTGACGGCCTCTTTATTGGCTGGCTGGTTTTTTGCCGAGACGCTGTACGGTCCGAACCTCAAGTCAGTATGGAACCACAAGACCATTTTTTCGGTGCTGGCTTGGCTGAGCTTTGCCGGCTTGCTGATCGGACGAGCCCGACTGGGCTGGCGCGGCCGCACCGCACGCAAGATTCTTTATTTGGGCTCGGGACTGCTGCTGCTAGGCTACGCCGGCTCGCGTTTTGTCCTTGAAGTGGTGTTGCAGCGCGCATGAAATACCTTGTGATACTGGTTTTGGCGCTGGCTGTGATCTGGCTGTGGCGGGCCAAGCGCCGCGCCTTATTGGCTGAAAAAGCCCGTCAGCAAAAACCGCCTCAATCCAGCGGCAAGACCGGGGCATTGCGAACCACAGAAGTGATCGCCTGCGACGTCTGTGCCGTGCATATGCCGCAGAGCGAAGCCTTGACGGGCGGGCGCGGCGTTTACTGTAGTGAATCGCACCGGCGTCAGGCTGAAGGCTGAAGCTTCGTGCAAGCCGCCGCCACTGATCACAACGACATCACGAGCATGCCTTTGTGGCAAGACGGCTGGTACAGCTTTGCCCGGCATCTGGCCTCGCCGAATTTTGGGGCAAGGCCCGCAGACACGCTCACCGAGCTGGTCGTGATTCATTCGATCAGCCTGCCCCCTGGACAATATGGCACCAACCAGGTGCAACGCCTGTTCACCAACACGCTGGACTGGGACTCCCACGACTACTTCCGCAGTATCCGCGGCCTGAAAGTTTCTTCGCATTTTTTCATCGCACGCGATGGGCAGTTGTGGCAGTTCGTCAGCTGCGATGATCGCGCCTGGCACGCCGGCGAGTCCTTTTACCGCGGCAAGCCCAATTGCAATGACCATTCGGTCGGCATTGAACTAGAGGGTTTAGAGGGCCAGAGCTTCGAAGACGCGCAGTACGAGAGCCTGGCCAGCCTGGGTGCGGCGCTGCTGCAGGCCTACCCGATTGCACATGTCGCAGGCCATGAGCATGTGGCGCCTGGTCGCAAGCAAGACCCAGGAATCGGTTTTCAGTGGTCAGCACTCCAACGCGCCTTGGGCCTGTCGGCTGTTAACTTTCCTACCCAAACAAGCCAAAACTGAGCCAGCCGCCCCAACTTGGGGTTAGCCCTGAATCAACCTAAACGTTACATATGTGTAATTTGGTGATTGATCCAAAAAACACTACAGGTAGTGCTTGAATAAGTTGCCGACACTAGATATAGTGCTTAGGCCTTTTGAGACAAAAGCGATTTAATACATTTGCCCAAGCGCCAAAATTACAAAAAACCAACAAACCACTGCTGAAAACACAGTCCCATCATTGCTGACTCAGTCGCACTCAAACCATATAACTTAGGAAATTCATGCACACCAGCATCCAAACGACAGCCGGCTTGCCAGCCGGTCAAGGCACAGCCACTGCAGGCAGCGAAGCCCAGACCGCCGCCACGGCGTACAGCCAGTACCAGATCATTCGCCGCAACGGCGCCGTCGTTCCTTTTGAGCCGAACAAGATCGCGGTCGCCATGATGAAAGCCTTTTTGGCTGTGCATGGCACGCAGGGTGCAGCTTCTGCCAGTGTTCGTGAAACCGTTGATGGTTTGACCCAGGCGGTCATCCGCGCACTGATGCGCTCGCGTCCGGCCGGCGGCACTTTCCACATTGAAGATGTGCAAGACCAGGTCGAGCTTGGCCTGATGCGCGGCGGTCACCATGAAATCGCTCGCGCTTATGTGCTTTACCGTGAAAAGCGCACTCAAGAGCGCGCACTGGAGCGTTCACGCCAGGCCAGCCATCAGATGCCTGAAATTGCTTCTTTGCATGTCATTGACCGCGGCCAAAAAGTCGCCCTCGATGTGCGCCGCCTGCAAGCGCTGATCGAAGCGTCTTGCGCCGGTCTGGGTGACGATGTCAAACCCGACCCGATCGTCGCTGAAACCATGCGCAATCTGTATGACGGTGTGCCAATCGACGAGGTCTACAAGGCCTCCATCTTGGCTGCCCGCACGCTGATTGAAAAAGACCCCGATTACACCTACGCTACTGCACGCTTGCTGTTGCACACCATCCGCCGCGAAGTCTTGGGAGAAGAAGTCCCCCAAGAAGCCATGGTTACCCGCTACGCCGAGTACTTTCCCAAGTTCATTCAAAAAGGTGTCGATAACGACTTGCTAGACGAAAAATTGCTGCAGTTTGACTTGGTCCGCCTCGGAAAGGCACTCAAGCCAGAGCGTGACATGCAGTTTGACTACCTGGGCCTGCAGACTCTGTTTGACCGTTATTTCCTGCACGTGCGCAAGCAGCGTATCGAACTGCCGCAATCCTTTTTCATGCGTGTGGCCATGGGCCTGTCGCTCGATGAGGTTGACCGCGAGGCCCGCGCCATCGAGTTCTACGAAATCATGTCCTCGTTCGACTTCATGTCGAGTACGCCAACCCTTTTCAATGCCGGCACCTTGCGCTCGCAGCTGTCATCGTGCTACCTGACCACGGTCGCCGATGACCTGGGCGGCATTTACGACGCCATCAAAGAAAACGCACTGCTGTCCAAGTTTGCCGGCGGCCTCGGCAACGACTGGACTCCGGTGCGCGCTCTGGGCGCCCACATCAAGGGCACCAACGGCGAATCGCAAGGTGTCGTACCTTTCCTCAAAGTCGTCAATGACACCGCCGTGGCCGTCAACCAGGGCGGCAAACGCAAAGGTGCCGTGTGCGCCTACTTGGAAACCTGGCACCTGGACATTGAAGAATTCCTTGAGTTGCGCAAGAACACCGGTGACGACCGCCGCCGCACGCACGACATGAATACCTCCAACTGGATTCCTGACCTGTTCATGCGCCGCGTCATGGAAAAAGGCAGCTGGACCTTGTTTTCTCCTTCCGACACGCCGGATTTACACGACAAATACGGCATCGAATTCGAAAAGGCCTACACCGCTTACGAAGCCCGCGCCGAGCGCGGCGAGATCAAGCCTTCGCGCAAGCTTCAAGCGATTGACATGTGGCGCAAGATGCTCTCGATGCTGTTTGAAACCGGTCATCCTTGGATTACCTTCAAGGACGCCTGCAATATTCGCTCGCCTCAGCAACACACCGGCGTGGTGCACTCATCGAACCTTTGCACCGAGATCACACTCAACACCAGCGACACTGAAACTGCTGTATGCAACCTGGGCTCCGTCAATTTGGTGCGGCACCTCAAAGACGGCCCTGACGGCAGCAAGATTCTGGACCACGACAAGCTCAAGAAAACGATCAAGACGGCAATGCGCATGCTAGACAACGTGATCGACATCAACTACTACGCAGTCAAAAAAGCGCGTGACTCGAACATGCGCCACCGCCCGGTGGGTCTGGGCCTGATGGGCTTTCAAGATTGCCTCTACGAATTACGGACTCCTTATGCCAGCCAGGCTGCAGTGGAGTTTGCCGACATATCTACCGAAGCCATCTGCTACTACGCTTACTGGGCGTCGACCGAGCTGGCCAAAGAGCGCGGCAAATACGGCAGCTACAAGGGCTCATTGTGGGACAAAGGTATTTTGCCGCTTGACACGCTAGACATGCTGGCCAAAGAGCGCGGCGGCTATATTGAAGTGGATCGTTCATCCACACTGGACTGGGACGCTCTGCGCAACAAGATCGCTATGCACGGCATGCGCAATTCCAATTGCGTGGCCATCGCACCGACTGCCACTATTTCTAACATCATCGGCGTCGATGCATGTATCGAGCCCTGCTTTGGCAATCTATCAGTTAAATCTAATTTATCTGGCGAGTTCACCGTGATCAACGGCTACCTGGTGCGCGACCTTAAGCGACTGGGCTTGTGGGATGACGTGATGGTGGTCGACCTCAAACACTTCGACGGCTCCTTGCGTCCGATTGATCGCGTGCCACAAGAAATCAAAGCACTTTATGCCACCGCGTTTGAAGTTGACGCCACCTGGCTGGTCGAAGCAGCCTCACGCCGCCAGAAGTGGATTGACCAAGCCCAGTCCCTGAATATTTACATGGCTGGCGCATCCGGCAAGAAGCTCGACGACACCTACAAGCTAGCCTGGTTGCGCGGCCTCAAGACCACCTATTACCTGCGCACCATGGGCGCTACGCACGCCGAAAAATCTACTGTGCAAGCTGGAAAACTCAACTCAGTAGCATCAGGCAACACCAGTGACACTGGCAGCATGAATGCGATGGATGCAGCCGCAGCCACCGCGCATGCGCAACTGTCAGCATCGCCTGCGACCGACATCAAGTTTTGCGCCATCGATGACCCGGGATGTGAAGCCTGCCAATAAAAATCGAATGCGCGCCAGCAAGCTGGCGCGCTTGAATTCGATGCAATAGAACAACACTCACTTCAGCGATTCGAATGAAAAACTTTTCATTTTTTCTCGCTGCTTTCATAATCCGAAGTTATTGGAAACATCTATGTTGACCTGGGACGAAGAAGTCAAACCATCACTGCCAACTCCGCTTGCCAGCAGCTCTACCGACAGCCGCTCGATAGAGCACCCCCATTTTTCAGCGCAGACTCAAAGCAACACGCTCCCACGCATGCTCAACGATGGTGCCATAGCACCTGTTCAGCCGGCCGCAACGCCTACCGCCTTTGACTCCTCCGCGCCCGCCGTGCCGGCAGTGCATCGCCGCGTTAAAGCTTCGGACAAGCGCATCATCAACGGTCAGACCGATGTCAACCAGTTGGTACCTTTCAAATACAAGTGGGCTTGGGAAAAGTACCTGGCGACATGCGCCAACCATTGGATGCCGCAGGAAGTCAATATGACCCGCGACATTGCTCTATGGAAAGACCCCAACGGTTTGACCGATGACGAGCGCCGCCTGGTCATGCGCAACCTCGGCTTTTTCGTGACGGCTGACTCGCTGGCCGCCAATAACATTGTGCTGGGCACTTACCGCCACATCACTGCACCGGAGTGCCGCCAGTTTCTGCTGCGCCAGGCTTTTGAAGAAGCCATTCACACTCACGCCTACCAATACATCACCGAATCATTGGGTCTGGACGAGGGCGAGATTTTCAACGCCTACAACGAAGTCCAGTCGATCCGCGATAAAGATCAGTTTCTGATCCCTTTCATCGACGCCATCTCCGACCCTAACTTCAAGACCGGCACGCTCGAGAACGACCAGACCCTGTTGAAGTCTCTGATCGTGTTCGCCTGCCTGATGGAAGGGCTTTTCTTCTACGTCGGCTTCACGCAGATCCTGGCGCTGGGCCGCCAGAACAAGATGACCGGTGCTGCAGAGCAATACCAGTACATCCTTCGTGACGAGTCCATGCACTGCAACTTCGGCATCGACCTGATCAACCAGCTCAAGCTGGAAAATCCTCAACTCTGGACCTCAGAATTCAAAGAAGAGATCAAGGCACTGTTCATGAAGGCCGTCGAACTGGAGTACCGCTACGCCGAAGACACCATGCCGCGCGGCGTGCTGGGCCTGAACGCCTCGATGTTCAAGGGCTACTTGCGCTACATTGCCAACCGCCGTGCAACCCAGATCGGTCTGGAAACACTGTTCCCGAACGAAGAAAATCCATTCCCATGGATGAGCGAAATGATTGACCTCAAGAAAGAACGCAACTTCTTTGAGACCCGTGTGATTGAGTACCAGTCTGGTGGCGCTCTTTCTTGGGATTGAAGCTTTTAAACGACATGATTTCTGAAATATGCAAAAACCCGGTGCTACGTCATCTGACGAACTGTGGCTTTTGTTCCCGTGTTCTCGGCGCTGGGCCCCGGTTTTTCCGGTTGGCCCAACGCCGTGAATCGCTTTGCGTACTCCAAACGTGAAGTGCTCTTTGCAACGTGATCAAGGAGAAAACTATGGCAACTGCGAAAAAACCAGCGGCAAAAAAAGCTGCAGTGAAAAAAGCCCCGGCAGCGAAAAAAGCACCGGCCAAGAAAGCCCCAGCTAAAAAAGTAGCAGCGAAAAAAGCACCGGCTAAAAAAGCCGCTGCTAAAAAATCGCCAGCTAAAAAAGTAGCAGCGAAAAAAGCACCGGCTAAAAAAGCCGCTGCTAAAAAATCGCCAGCCAAAAAAGCCGCAGCTAAAAAGCCTGCTGCTAAGAAAGCTGCGAAAAAGCCTGCTGCTAAAAAAGCCGCGAAAAAACCCGCTGCTAAGAAAGCTGCGAAAAAGCCTGCTGCTAAAAAAGCCGCGAAAAAACCCGCTGCTAAGAAAGCTGCGAAAAAACCCGCTGCCAAAGCACCCGCTGCACCGGCCAGCCCTGCGGCTCAGACAACTCTGAACCCGCAAGCTGCCTGGCCGTTTCCAACAGCCAGTAAGCCCTAAGCAGTAAGGTAACTCTGCTTAAAGCCTGGCATCGCAAGATGCTGGGCTTTTTTATTGCCATCTTTTCCGCATGAATCCACCCTCGGCTATTCAGCACTGTTAACAGTGCATGTCCCCTGATGCGTCTTCAAATATGCAGGGCGCTCAGGCAGGACGGATGGCTTCTAGTGTGTAGTTCTGGCAGCCCGGCGTAGCGATTTTGTGGGCGCCGACCCGGTTGCCCAGAGCGCAGCACTGAACAAGTGACCAACCCCGCTCAAGACCAAACAACAAGGCACCGCGAAACGCATCGCCACAACCGGTGGGGTCTACCAATTGCGCGGCCTTGACGGCCGGCACATGGGTCATCTCGCCATCAACCCAGACCTCGCAGCCCTCGGCACCCAAAGTCACAACAAGCCCTTGGACCCGGCGCGAAATTTCGCTGCTGTCTAAGCCGCAGCGCTCGCTGAGCATGCGCCCTTCGTAGTCGTTGACCGTCACCCAACTGGCTTGGTCAATGAAGTGCATCAACTCTGCGCCGTTGAACATGGGCAGACCCTGACCGGGATCAAAAACAAAAGGAATTGCGGCTGCTTTGAACTGTGCGGCATGCAGCAGCATGGCATCACGCCCATCGGGCGAAATAATGCCCAGCTTGATATCGCTGCGGGGCTTTATTCCGCTCAAATGCGCATGGCTCATAGCACCGGGGTGAAAGGCGGTGATCTGGTTGTTATCGCGGTCCGTCATGATCATGGCTTGGGCGGTGTAGCTGCCGGCGATCTCTGTGATGAACTCGGTACTGATACCCTTGTTGCGAAGGTGCGCCACATAGTCCTTACCGTCGTTGCCGACGGCGGCCATTGGCAGGGCTGAACCACCCAACTGTGTCAGGCTGTAAGCGATGTTGCCGGCGCAGCCGCCGAACTCTCGACGCAGGGACGGTACGAGAAAAGAGACGTTAAGGATGTGCAACTGCTCGGGCATGATCTGCTCGGCAAAACTACCCTCAAAGTTCATGATGGTGTCAAAGGCCAGAGAGCCACAAATCAAGGCAGACATATTTTTTCTAGGTTCAGGGGTAAAAAGCCAGCAGACGATAACCGGTGATCGTCAGCGGGCCGGATAATTTTTCGGCCTCGGGCGGCGCCTTCTCAGCGGGCTCGCCGGCTGCCGGGGCGTCAGGGAGTGCCGGTTTCGCCGCCCCGGGGCCTGCGGCTCGCACTTCAAAAGCTCCGGTGAAAGTGCTTGCGCTGTAAAGCCAATCGCTGGTGGCGCCAAACTCGGCGGGCAACACGATCTTGCGCAGCAGAGGCTGATCGTCGATGCCAGTCAGGGTCACTTCCAGCGCCGGCATGGCGACTGCGCTTGCTTGCTTGTTTTGCAAAACGAAATTCAAGCGGTAGCTGTCTGGGCCGACCTGCGTGAAAGACGAGCTGTCAATGGCAACCGCCTCAATGATGCGCGGCGGGCTGACCTGGCATTTCAGCGGCAGGCACAAGGTCTCAACGGCAGGCAAAATCACCGGGTAACGGGCTGCCAATGCGTCACGCTGATTGGGCAAGAATTGCACCAACAAAAAGAATAGCAAGGCCAATGGAACCAGCACTGCCAAAATACGCAGCCAAGGTCGCGAACGCCTGACGCGAGCTTGTACGGGGTTGATAAAGCTGACCTCGGCCTTGCGGCTGCGTGGCGCTTCGGTGACTACCAGGTTCTTGGGCTCCCGGCCATAAAGCGCACGGCGGGCATCGCTGTCAAGCGGCGCGGCCGGCGGGGACAAGGCCTGGTGAGATTCTTCTACATTCGGCGAAGACAGATAACTCGACAAGGCATCCGACACGGGCGCACGGGGTGCGGCGGTCGGCGGCTCGTACAGAGTTTCCGGGTCGGGCGCCAAGTCAGGCGCGGGAACTTGCGGGAGAACCTGGAAATGGGCAGAAGCGTCAAACACGCCGTCACATTGGCCGCAACGGACCCAGCCATTAGAGACCTTGAGCTGGTCGGTTTCGACCTGAAACATGGTTCGGCAGGTGGGGCAGCAGGTGATCAAGCTCATTGCTGCGAATTGTAGGGCTTAGACAAGAGCCGGGACAGCCGTGCTCACCAGCGCGCCGTCATCAGGATCCAGCCTTCTTGGCTGTCCGCCACGCGCAAGTCGGCGTAAGGTGCATAAGCGTCCTGAAGTTCAGCGGCCTGCCGCTCCAAAATACCGGCCAGTACCAAATGCCCGCCAGGCGCGACATGCGCGCACAGCAGGGGCGCGAGAACTTTCAATGGGGTTGCCAGTATGTTGGCCAGCACACTTTGGTACTGCCCGTGGGCACGGTCCGGCAGGCCGGCGTTGATCTGAACATGATTGGCCTGGGCGTTGGACCGGGTGGACTGCACTGCGGCCTCGTCGATGTCTACAGCGTCAATGTCCAGCGCACCGAACTTGGCGGCACCGATGGCCAAAATGCCGGAGCCGCAGCCGTAGTCGAGCACCCGGCCCACCGCCTGACCGCCAGCGATCCAACGCAGGCACATGCGCGTGGTCGGGTGCGTGCCGGTGCCAAAAGCCAGCCCCGGGTCCAAGCGAATCACCTGCCTGGCCTGGGCCGGTGGCTCATGCCAGGTCGGCACGATCCAAAACGCCGGTGTGATCTCCACCGGCGCAAACTGCGACTGAGTCAGGCGCACCCAATCTTGCTCAGCCACCGGGCTGATAGCCACCAAGTGACAGCCCTCAAAAAAATCCTGAGCCTGCAGCAGCGCAGCTGCTTCGCCCGCTGCCTTCTCGTCAGCAAACAAAGCTGCCACACGCGATCGCTCCCAGCCGGCTTTAGGAGGGGGCATGCCGGGCTCACCAAACAAAGCCTGCTCGGCCGGAGTTTGCGCATCGGCGTCTTCAACCGAAACACTCAAAGCACTCAGGGCATCGAGCGCATCGCTGAGTGTCTCTACCGTGTCCACCGGCGCCAGCAAGACCAACTCATAAAGACTCATGGGAAAACCTGACAAGTGCAAGGGTAAAAAAAACAGCCCGCGCACACCTGGCGGTACACGCGGGCAGCATGCAAAATCGGCGCTCTTTCAGCGCTGGCGCTTGGACAACCACTCTTCGAGGTAATGAATATTGGTACCGCCGTCCATGAACTTCGGGTCGACCATCAGCTCGCGGTGCAGTGCAATGTTGGTGTTGATGCCTTCAACCGCAGTTTCTGCCAATGCCGTACGCATGCGGGCCAGCGCCTGGTCGCGCGTGTCACCGTGCACGATGATCTTGCCGATCATGGAGTCATAGTTGGGCGGCACGAAGTAATTGGCATAAATATGCGAATCCACCCGCACGCCAGGGCCGCCAGGCATGTGCCAAGTGGTCACCCGGCCAGGCGATGGGACAAACTTGTAAGGGTCTTCAGCATTGATGCGGCACTCGATGGCATGACCTTTGATTACAACCTGGCGCTGCGTGAAAGGCAGCTTCTCACCGGCCGCCACCTGGATCTGGGTTTTGACGATGTCCACGCCCGTCACCCATTCCGTGACCGGGTGCTCAACCTGTACACGGGTGTTCATCTCGATGAAATAGAACTCACCGTCTTGGAACAAAAATTCAAACGTCCCCGCACCGCGGTAGCCGATCTTCTTGACGGCTGCCACGCAACGCTCTCCAATTTTTTCAATCAGCTTGCGCGGGATGCCGGGCGCCGGCGCCTCTTCAATTACTTTTTGATGACGCCGCTGCATAGAGCAGTCACGCTCGCCCAGCCAGACCGCATTTTTATGCTGATCGGCCATGATTTGAATCTCGACATGGCGCGGGTTCTGCAGGTACTTTTCCATGTACACCGAGGGATTGCCGAATGCGGCGCCGGCTTCGGCCTTGGTGGTTTGCACCGCATGGATCAAAGCCGCCTCGGTGTGCACGACACGCATGCCGCGCCCGCCACCGCCGCCAGCCGCCTTGATGATGACCGGGTAGCCGATGGCTTTGGCCGTGCGCTTGATGATGATGGGATCGTCCGGCAAAGCCCCTTCGGAGCCGGGTACGCAAGGCACACCGGCCTTGATCATGGCTTGTTTGGCCGACACCTTATCACCCATGATGCGGATCGAATCCGGCGATGGTCCAATGAACTTAAAGCCGCTTCGCTCCACTCTTTCGGCAAAATCAGCGTTCTCGCTCAAAAATCCATAACCGGGGTGAATGGCTTCGGCATCGGTCACCTCGGCCGCCGCAATGATGGCCGGCATGTTGAGGTAGCTCAGTGCAGAAGGCGCGGGCCCGATGCAGACGGATTCGTCGGCCAGCTTGATGTACTTGGCTTCGCGGTCCGCCTCGGAATACACCATCACGGCCTTGACGCCCAACTCACGGCAGGCGCGCTGGATCCGCAGGGCGATCTCGCCCCGGTTGGCAATCAGAATCTTTTTGAACATGAGGCGGGCATCACTCAATGGTCAGCATGGGCTGTCCGTACTCCACGGCCTGACCGTTTTCGCACAGGATGGAGGTGACGGTGCCAGACTTGTCTGCCTCTATCTCGTTGAGGATTTTCATGGCTTCAATGATGCAAATAGTGTCGCCGGCCTTGACCACACTGCCGATTTCGACAAATGCCTTAGCGCCGGGGCTGGCGCTGCGGTAAAAAGTTCCCACCATAGGAGACTTCACGGTATTCGCACCGTCCACGGACGCAGGTGCCGGGGCAACAGAAAGGGCAGGCACAGTTGCCAAGGGGGCAGCGACCGGCATTGGGGCACTCACCGCAGGGCTTTGCATGACCATGGGGGCCGCCCCCATGGCCTTGACGATACGGACCTTGCCCTCGGCTTCGGTGATTTCCAGCTCAGACACATTCGAGTCTGAAACCAGGTCAATCAGCGTCTTGAGTTTGCGTAAATCCATGTCTGTTCTCCGGGGAAAATAAGCCAGGCGTTGAGCCAGGCCTGTTGGGTGATGGGTGCGAGCCCCGAGGCAGTCAAACTGCGTCTGGTCCGCCCTTCCGAAAGCACTGAGATCGGATAAAAAAGTCTTTATTGCGCTATTTATCAGTCTTTGTTGGTCTTTGAGGCTTAATTTTCGACAATTTTACCTATCTACAAAATCTCTCGGCGTTGACTTCAGAGGGTTTCATCCCGCCATAAGCAAAGCAAAACCAGACAAAACCCAAACTACGACCCTAATAGGTTGAAGCAAGGGCTGAACTTTAACGCAATTTAAGGCCTGCTTTGCGACTTTTGGCGATGGCTTTGAAATGACTGCCCGGCAGCCAAGGCTCAAGCCAGAAGGGCCCAAGCCGCCAAATCGTCGACCGAGAGCTTGCCCATGCGCCGCTGCAAGACGGTGCCCGAAGCCGAAAAAACCACCGAAAACGGCAGGCCGCCGCTCACATTGCCCATGCTTTTGCTCAGCTCGGTGCCGCCCAAGCCAGCCATGGCAACAGGAAAGTTCAGCGGCGATTTGGCCAGCCAGGCCCGCACGGCGCTGGGCTGATCGACCGCCAGGCCCAGCACGCGCCAGCCACGCGATTGCTGCGCCAGGTGAAAACGGTTGAGCAAAGGCAACTCCTCCACGCAAGGCGGGCACCAGGTGGCCCAGAAATTGAGGAGCAAGGGCTGGCCAGCCAGGCTGCTGATTTTGAACGGCGCACCTTCGGGCGTCTCCAGGGAAAGCCCCCAGAACGGGTCTGCCGCCAGCGCCGCCGGGCTCCTGCCGCGCGAGCCGGACTGCCACCAGAAAGCCCCGGCCCCAGCCAAACCCGCGCTCAGCGCTGCACCGGCGTAGATAAAGTTTCTGCGTGATTTCATGCTTGTTCCTGAAGTCAAAGACCTGACCATTAAAAATTGAAACTATCCCCAAGCGGCAAGTTAGCGCTCAATCTGAAGCCGCCAGCAAACGAGCCACCGAAGCCAGATCGCCGCTCGGTGACTGGCCCCGGGCGTCCGGTCGCAGCGCGCCGCGCAAATCATCGTGGTCATACACCATCAGGTGGACACCGACGGTCTCTTGCAAAGGCTTGCACAGGCTGCGGATGCTCAGCGCCTCGACACTGTCACCCGTGAAACCGGTCACTTTACGCGGTTCGTAGTCCACCTGGTGCTCGATCAACGCGATCTCAGCCGACTTGGGGTCATCACAAAACAGCTGGATGTAAATATCAGACAAACGCGTGGCCGTGCCGCGCCAGACCGCGCCGCCTAAAAATGGTCTGAATTCGGCCATGCGCTGCATCCAGAGCAGCGCCAGTTCGCGCAACGCAGCCAGCTCGGCGGGCTGCGTGTCGGCGCAAAACAGCGCGATGTAGTCGCGTACAGCAGCTTCCACCAAGTCGTTGTCAGGTAAAGCCGTGCGGGCCGGCAAACCCAACTGCTTGACCGCGCGGCGCTTGGCCGGCCCGTACTCCAGCCCCTCTTCCACCACCATGGTGGCAGCGGCAGCGGCGATCTGGTCCTTCAGGCTGTGCGGTTCAAAGTCGTGCATGCCTGCATTTTTGCATCCCGTGGCTGCCTAAAATGCAGCATGCACATACATATATTGGGAATCTGCGGCAGCTTCATGGGTGGTCTGGCAGCCTTGGCGCGTGAGTCCGGTCACAGGGTCACCGGTTGCGACACCGGCGTTTACCCACCTATGAGCGATCAGCTGCGTCAGCTGGGCATTGAATTGACCGAAGGCTATGACACCGGAATCTTGAGCCAAGCCGGCTTTGCTCCCGACATTTTCGTCGTGGGTAATGTGATCTCACGGGCGCGTCTGACCGATGGCAGCCCGCGTTACCCGCTGATGGAGGCCATCCTGAACCAGGGCCTGCCCTACACCAGCGGCCCACAGTGGCTGGCCGAACACGTGCTGCAGGGCCGCCATGTGCTGGCTGTGGCCGGCACCCACGGCAAAACCACCACCACCGCCATGCTGACCTGGATTCTGGAGCAGGCCGGCCTGCAGCCGGGCTTTCTGGTGGGTGGGGTGCCTTTGAACTTTGGCGTCTCTGCAAGACTAGGTCAAGGCCGCAGCTTTGTCATCGAAGCCGACGAGTACGACACCGCGTTTTTCGACAAGCGCAGCAAGTTCGTGCACTATCGCCCGCGCACGGCCATTTTGAACAACCTGGAGTTTGACCACGCTGACATTTTTGACAACTTAGCAGCGATCGAGCGGCAATTTCATCATTTGCTGCGGACCGTGCCTGCGCAGGGCCGGGTGGTTTTCAACGCCGGACAAGACAGCCTGGACCGCGTGCTGGCCCAGGGCTGCTGGAGCGAACAAATCGGCTTTGGCGCAGGCGCTGGTGCGCAAAGCGGTTTCAGCGCTGACGGGGAGCCCGATGACTTTGCCGTCCTCAAGGCCGGTGAAAAAGTCGCCCGGGTACGCTGGTCTCTGACCGGTGTACACAACCAGCTCAATGCGCTGGCGGCCATCGCCGCAGCCGAACATGTGGGGGTGCGTCCGGCGGATGCAGCCCTGTCACTGTCCAGCTTTGAGAACGTCAAGCGCCGAATGGAAGTGCGTGGCGTGTTGACGCGTGCCGGCGGCAATATCACTGTCTATGACGACTTTGCACACCATCCGACGGCAATCCACACCACCATTGACGGCCTGCGACGGCAATTGAATGCGCAAGGTCAGACGGCGGCGCGCATCTTGGCGATCTTTGAGCCTCGCAGCAACACCATGAAGCTGGGTACCATGACGGCTCAGCTGCCGTGGAGCCTGGAACAAGCCGACCTGGCTTTTTGCCATGCCGGTGGTCTGGACTGGGATGCCAGAGCCGCTCTGGCCCCCATGGGTGCTCGCGCGCAGGTGGCTGACGACATTGCTTCCGTACTGGCGCAAGTCAAAGCTGCGGCTCAGCCGGGCGACCACTTGCTGTGTATGAGCAACGGTGGCTTTGGCGACATCCACAGCAGGCTGCTGGCGGCACTGGCCGCTTGAATGCCGCCAGCCAAGCTCAGCGCGCGCGGCGTGCCAGCACCGCTTGTGACAAACCTTCGAGCAGCTTGAGTGAATCTTCCCAGCTGATGCAGGCGTCAGTGATGCTCTTGCCATAGGCCAAGGCATTCGCGTCGTCTTTGCCTGGTGTGAATTTCTGAGCGCCTGCGTTGAGGTGACTCTCCACCATCAGACCGAAAACCTGCTTGGAGCCGCCTGCCACCTGAGCGCCTATGTCGCGCGCCACTTCGAGCTGCTTTTCGTGTTGCTTGGAGCTGTTGGCATGGCTGCAATCGACCATCAGCGAGGCCGGTAATTGAGCAGCATCGAGGTCTTTGCAGGCGGCAGCTACGCTGGCGGCGTCATAGTTAGGCGCCTTACCGCCGCGCAAAATCACGTGGCAATCGCGATTGCCAGTGGTTTGCACAATCGCTACCTGCCCATTTTTGTGCACAGACAAAAAGTGGTGGCCGCGCGCCGCCGCCTGGATGGCGTCGGTGGCGATGCGGATGTTGCCATCAGTGCCGTTTTTAAAACCAATGGGCGCAGAGATGCCTGAAGCCAGCTCGCGGTGCACCTGGCTTTCGGTGGTACGCGCACCGATGGCGCCCCAGGAAATCAGGTCGCCAATGTACTGCGGCGAAATCACATCCAGAAACTCGCTGCCGGCAGGCAGGCCCAGCCGGTTGATGTCAATCAGCAACTGGCGTGCAATGCGCAGGCCTTCGTCAATGCGATAGCTCTCGTCCAGGTAGGGGTCATTGATCAAACCTTTCCAGCCCACGGTGGTACGCGGTTTTTCAAAATACACGCGCATCACGATTTCCAGCGTGCCGGCGTACTTGCGCCTTTGCTCGACCAGACGGCGCGCATACTCCAGCGCGGCAGCCGGGTCATGGATGGAGCATGGGCCAATGACCAACAACAAGCGGTCGTCGGTGCCGGCCATGATGTTGTGGATGCTCTGGCGGGTTTGGGTGATCAGCGCTTCGACCGGCGTAGCGCTGATCGGAAAAAAGCGGATCAAATGTTCTGGTGGGGGAAGCACGGTGATGTCCTTGATGCGTTCGTCGTCGGTCTGGCTGGTTTTGTCGACGGGACGGGCATACCAGCTATCGCTGGTGGTCTGGATGGGGGCATTCATGACGGACTTCCTTGGGGTTGGACTAAAGAATCGGATGCACAAAAAAAAACCGCCGGGGGGTCCGGCGGTTTTGAAGATTCAGCTGCGTTTTGGGGGCTTACGCAAGGATCTCTCTACCGCCGGTGGCGCTTGAGAAGCTAAAGTAAGCAAAATAAAAGACAGCTGAATACATACAGACAATGTAGCACAAGCGTAAAAGCCGGGCCTCAGGCGGTACCGCCCACGGTCAAAGCATCAATGCGCAAGGTCGGCTGGCCAACGCCCACTGGCACGCTCTGGCCTTCTTTGCCGCAGGTCCCCACGCCACTGTCCAGCGCCATGTCGTTGCCGATCAGGCTCACGCGCTTGAGCGCCTCGGGGCCGCTTCCAACGATCGTCGCGCCTTTAACAGGGTACAAAATTTTGCCGTTCTCAACCCAGAAAGCCTGGCTGGCCGAGAACACGAACTTGCCCGAAGTGATGTCCACCTGACCACCGCCGAAATTGGTGGCGTACAAACCTTTTTTCATGCTGGCGATGATTTCGGCGGGGGCTTTGTCGCCGCCCAGCATGTAGGTGTTGGTCATGCGCGGCATCGGCATGTGGGCATAACTTTCACGCCGGCCATTGCCGGTGGGTTTGACGCCCATCAGGCGGGCATTGAGCGAGTCCTGGATATAGCCCTTGAGAATGCCGTCCTCGATCAACACATTGCGCTGACTGGCATTGCCCTCATCATCGACATTGAGCGAGCCGCGGCGCTCGGCCAGTGTGCCGTCATCGAGCACCGTCACGCCTTTGGCGGCGACGCGCTGGCCAATACGGCCGGCGAAGGCACTGGAGCCCTTGCGGTTGAAATCACCCTCCAGCCCGTGGCCAATGGCTTCGTGCAGCAAGATGCCGGGCCAGCCGGGGCCGAGCACCACGCTCATCTCGCCGGCCGGGGCGGGCCGGGCTTCGAGGTTGGTGAGCGCCGCCTTGACAGCGTCATCCACATAGGCCTTGATCTGCGTTTCATCGAAGTAAGCCAGGCCGAAGCGGCCGCCGCCGCCGCCCGAGCCAACCTCCCGGCGGGCCACACCGGCGATTTTTTGCTCGGCAATCACCGTCACACTCAAGCGCACCAGCGGCCGTACATCAGCTGCCAGTGTGCCGTCAGCACGCGCCACCAGCACCACGTCGTATTCACTGGCCAGGCCGGCCATGACCTGCACGATGCGCGGGTCCTTGGCCTTGGCGAGTTTTTCAACCCGCTCCAGCAACTTGACCTTGGCGGTGCTGTCCAGCGTGGCAATCGGGTCAATGTCCCGGTAAAGCGAGCGGCTGCCGGCGACCTTGCGCGCCGGGGTTTTGACACGGCCTGCCCGGTTGGCAGCAGAGATGGTGCGCACGGTGCGGGCGGCATCGAGCAAGGAGGCTTCGGAAATATCGTCCGAGTAAGCAAACGCCGTTTTTTCGCCGCTGACGGCACGCACGCCGACGCCCTGGTCGATGCTGAAGGAGCCAGTTTTGACAATGCCTTCTTCCAGGCTCCAGCCTTCGCTGCGTGTGTACTGAAAGTAAAGGTCTGCGTCGTCCACGCCATAAGCCGAAATCTCGCTGAGGGCATGGCGCAGGTGCGCCTCGTTCAGGCCGAAAGGCGCCAGCAGGAGTTTGTCGGCAATCGCCAGACGCTCGGTCGTGGCGTCCACTTGAACACGGGCGCCTAGAGCTGCCGAACCGTGGTGAGCACGGGGCGCGGGGGAGGATTTGAGTGAAACCATGGCCGCATTGTAGGCAGTCACCCTTGTCCGTGGGGGTTTGAGGACTTGCGCCAAGCCCAAGCCCTGCGGAGCAACTTAGGACTGTATGAGCCGCTTGGACTTGGCGATCGACATCAAAATGCCCAGCGCCAGCCCCAAGGTCACCATCGCTGTGCCGCCGTAACTGATGAAAGGCAGCGGCACACCGACCACCGGCAAGATACCGCTGACCATGCCCATATTGACAAAAGCATAGGTGAAGAAAATCATGGACACCGCGCCGGCCAGCAGCCTTGCAAACAACGTGGGTGCTTCCAGCGCAATCGCCAGACCGCGCAGAATCAAAAAGACAAATGCGCCGATCAGCATGAGATTGCCGAGCAAGCCGAACTCTTCTGAGTAGGCGGCAAATATAAAGTCCGTGGTGCGCTCCGGAATGAACTCCAGATGGGTCTGCGTGCCAGCCATGAAGCCCTTGCCGAAAAACCCGCCGGAACCGATCGCGATCATGCCCTGGATGATGTGAAAACCCTTGCCCAAGGGGTCACGCGAGGGGTCGAGCAAGGTGCAAATACGCTGCTGCTGGTAGTCATGCAGCACCGGCCAACGCATACCGTCGGCACACAGTTGAGGCTCGAACCAGATCACCAGCGCCACGCCCACCAGGCCGAGCAATACCGGCGGCACGATCAGTCGCCAGCTCAGGCCGGCAAAAAAAATCACTGCCAGACCCGCCGCCAGCACCAGCAGCGAAGTGCCCAGATCGGGCTGTTTCATGATGAGACCGACCGGCAAGGCCAGGAAAAAAATGGCCGCCACAAAGTCGAGCGGGCGCAACTGGCCCTCGCGCTTTTGAAACCACCAGGCCAGCATCAGCGGCATGGCGATCTTCATGATTTCACTGGGCTGAATCACCACCCCCAGATTGATCCAGCGCTTGGCGCCTTTTTTGGTCAGGCCAAACACCGCCACGGCCACTAAAAGCGCCACCCCCACCACATACAAAGGCACAGCAAAAGTCATCAGGCGCTGCGGCGGTATTTGTGCCACCACGAACATGATGGCGCCAGCAATCAACATATTGCGGCCGTGGTCCACAAAGCGGGTTCCGTGGTCATAGCCCGAGGAGTACATGATCAGCAGCCCTGCAGAGGCGAGCAGAAATATCGCAAACGCCAAGGGTCCGTCGAAACCCTCTACCCAAGGGGCGACGCGGCGCAACAGTGAAGGTTTGTCAAATACGGCTGCCATGACTGAATTATCCGTCACCCAGCCGCTAACATCCAGAGTGATTTTGACGCACACATACCGGGCGTTCTGCGCTTTCTTGCACTGGCCTGAAGCGGCCAGGCGGGCCGGCAAGCCCATGGGACAATTCGCTTCATGCACACATTGTTTGAAGAAGCCGGCAAGTTTCTGGCCGGCCGCATCCTGTCCGAGTCCGACGCCTCATTGCAGGTCGAACTCGACTCGGGCAAGCGGGTCAAGGTCAAAGCGGCCAACGCCCTGCTGAAATTTGAAAAACCGGCACCTGCCGAACTGATGGCGCGCGGCCAGTTGCTGAGCCTGGAGATCGACCTGGACCTGGCCTGGGAATTTGCCAGCGATGAGGAATTCAGCTTTGCCGACCTGGCGCGAGATTACTTCAGCGCCGACCCCAGCCAGGCCGCCAGCCTCGAGCAGCAGGCAGCCGCACTGTTCAGGCTGTTTGAAGCGCCTCATTACTTCCGGCGCGCCGGCAAGGGCCGCTTCAAAAAAGCACCTGCCGATATCCTGCAACTGGCGCTGGCCGGCATTGAAAAGAAAAAACTCCTGGTCGCCCAAATCAGCGCATGGGCCGAAGAACTGGCCAAGGGCCAATGCCCGGCACCTGTTCGTGAGCAGCTCTACAAGATTCTTTTCAAGCCCGACAAAAACAGCGCTGAATACAAAGCGGTGGTCGAGGCGACGCGGGCTTCTCACTTGCAGCCGCTGGACTTGCTGCAACGCGCAGGCGCCATCACCTCTGCTTATCAGTTTCACTGGAAGCGCTTTTTGTTCGAGAACTTTCCCAAGGGAACGGCCTTCCCGGCCTTGCAGGCGCCCGCCGCCAAAGACGAACTGCCTCTGGCCGATGTGCGGGCTTTTTCCATCGATGATTCCAGCACCACCGAGATTGACGACGCGCTGTCGGTCCAGGGCCTGGGCAGCGGCACGGTCACCTTGGGTATTCACATCGCCGCGCCCGGCCTGGCGGTGCAACCGGGCAGTGCCATCGACCTGCTGGGCCGCGCCCGTCTGTCCACCGTCTACATGCCGGGCTACAAGCTGACCATGCTGCCAGACGAAGTGGTGCAAAGCTACACCTTGCAAGAAGGGCGTAATTGCCCGGCGCTGTCGCTGTATGTCACGATCGATGAAAGCACGATGGCGATCCGCCAGAGCGTGACCCGCTTGGAAATGGTGCCGATTGCCAGCAACCTGCGTCATGACCAGCTCGACGCGGTGTTCAACGAAGCCTTTTTTGAAGCCGAAGTCACTGGCGCCGCTGCAGGCGCCGCGCCCTCTGATATAGCCTGGGGCGTGGAGCTCAGCTTTTTACACCGGCTGGCCAAAACGCTTAAAGCCCAGCGCGAAGTGGTGCGCGGCAAGCCAGAAAACTTCAACCGCCCCGACTACAACTTCAAGCTCGACAACCCGGGTGGCGGCGAACCGCAGGGCGACGAGACCGTCAACATCAGCACCCGCCAGCGCGGCGCACCGCTGGACCTGATCGTGGCCGAGGCCATGATTCTGGCCAACAGCACCTGGGGCGATTGGCTGGCTGATCACGGCGTACCGGGCATCTACCGCAGCCAGGCCAGCATGGCGCCCGGCGTCAAGGTGCGCATGGGTACGCGAGCTTTGCCACATGCCGGCCTGGGCGTGAAAAGTTACGCCTGGAGCACTTCACCGCTGCGCCGCTATGTGGACCTCGTCAACCAGTGGCAGCTGATCGCCTGCGTGCGCAACGGCCCCACCGCCGCGCTGGTGGCGCCCTTCAAGCCCAAAGATACTGAGCTCTTTGCGATCATCTCGGGCTTTGACGCTGCCTACAGCGCTTACAACGGTTTTCAGGCTGGCATCGAACGCTACTGGACGCTCAAGTACCTTCAGCAAAACGGCATCGCTGAGCTCACTGCAACAGCCTTCAAGGACAACCTGGTGCGCGCCGACGAGCTGCCGCTGGTTTTACCAGCCGCCGGCGCACAAGGCTTGCCGCGCGGCGCGCGAGTGCGCGTGCGCCTGGGCGAGATTGACCAGATCACGCTGGATATTCACAGCACCGTGATCGAGCGGCTGGACGCTGAGCCCGAAGCCGCGGAACTGGAGGACGAGCTCGATGGCGGCGAAGAGTTAGCTGCCGGGCCTATATCCATCGCTGTGGACATGAGCGAGCCCGGGCTTGAAGCGCCCGGCGACGCGCCGGTAGTCTGATGCCTGCGGCCGGCTGGAGCATCAGAGCTTGAAGCGTCCCAGCACTTTGCAACTGGCGCTGGGCATTTCGCTGGCGCTGCATGGCCTGCTGCTGGCTTTGCGGCTGGCCGACCCGGTGCGTTTTGAGCGGCTGTTTGAAGACGCTCCGCTCGAAGTGATTCTGGTCAACAGCCAGACCAAGGCCAAGCCCGATAAGACTAAAGCGATTGCACAGTTTTCGCTGGCCGGCGGCGGTACGCTGGACAAAGGTCGTGCCAGCTCACCCCTGCCCCCGGCAGCGCAGACCGAGCTGGGCCAAGCTGCCGAAACCGCGCAGCGTGAAATAGACAAACTCCTGGCGCAGCAAATGCAACTGCTGACCCAGATCAAGCAGCAACTGGCCGAGCTGCCGCCCCCTGAATTAGCGCGTTTATCCAAAGACCCTGCGGATGCTGCGCGCGAAGAAAAACGCCGTCAACTGATGAATATCCTGGGCGAGATTGACAAACGCATTAGCCAAGAAAACGAGCGACCGCAAAAACGCTACATCAGTCCGGCCACGCGGGAGGAAGCCTATGCGGCATACTACGACCGCTTGCGCCGCAAAATTGAACGGTTGGGCACCGCTGCTTTTCCAGTTCATGCTGGCGAAAAACTGTATGGCGAATTAACGCTGGCACTGACTGTCAATTCGGGCGGTCAGTTGCTGGCCAGCGAAGTGCTGAAAAGCTCGGGCAATCCCCAGCTGGACCGGCAAGCACAAAGCATTGCCGCGCGAGCCGGACCCTTTGAACGCTTCACGCCCGGCATGCTGCGCCAAGCCGAGCAAATTGTGGTGGTCTCCCGCTTTACCTTTGCGCGGGACGACACTTTGCAAACCCGCATGGGAGCCGGTGACAACGCGCGCTGAGCCGCCGTTTACCGCGACAATCAGAAAAATTCGATCCTCGCTTTAATTCCAACGACGACCACCGATGCCTTGTTTCTTGCCTTTATTTGCGGGCTCATGCCTGGCGCTTGCATGGCTGCGCTGAAAGTTCTGCGCCACGCCTTGCTAAGGCTGCTGGTTTTATCGCTGGTGGCGCTGGCGGGCGTACATTTTTATTTTGTCGCTCGCATCGCACTGATGGCGGTGATCGCGCCCGAATCCACCGCCTTTGAACGCTCAGAAATCTACCGCATCACCAAAACCACCGGTATGCTACCCTGGCGCCAGCAATGGATGCCGTACGCCAAAATTTCTGTCAACTTGCAGCGTGCTGTCATCGCCTCTGAAGACGCCAGCTTCACCGAGCACGATGGCCTAGACCTGGAAGCACTTGAAAAAGCTTGGGAAAAAAATGCTGTAGCCCAGCGACGCGCTCAAAAGATTGCTGAGCAACAAGCTGCCCAGGCCGCCCGCCAGGGCAAGAAACCACCGCCTCCTGTGGCCCAGGCCCTTGCCGCCAAGCCAGTCAAAGTCGTAGGCGGCTCCACCATCACGCAGCAACTGGCCAAAAATCTTTTTTTATCGGGTGAACGAACTTTGCTGCGCAAAGGGGAAGAACTGCTCCTGACCTTGATGCTCGAAACGCTGCTCGACAAGCAGCGTATTTTGGAGATCTACCTGAACAGCGTTGAATGGGGTGAGGGCGTGTTTGGTGCCGAGGCCGCCGCTCAGTATTACTTTCGCAAGCCCGCAGCACGCTTGAGCCCTTATGAAGCGGCCCGACTGGCCGTGATGTTGCCACGCCCGCGCTATTTTGAAACGCGTCCGAATTCAGACTACCTGACCACGCGCGCTAATGTGATCGTGGCACGCATGGGCAGTGTGAACTTGCCATGAGCCGCAGCATGCGCATTGTGGGCATTGACCCAGGCCTGCAGGTTGCAGGCTTTGGCGTGATTGACGTCGAGGGCCAGGCGCTGCGCTATGTGGCCAGCGGTACCATCAAAACCGCGCACATGGTGCAAGCCGGACTGCCGGCCAGACTCAAGGTGCTCTATGAAGGCATTCGTGAAGTCGTGGGGCGCTACCAGCCTGACGCCGCCTCGGTGGAGATTGTTTTTGTCAACGTCAACCCGCAAGCGACCTTGCTGCTGGGCCAGGCGCGGGGCGCCTGCCTCACCGCCCTGGTCTCATGCGATCTGGCTGTGAGCGAATACACCGCTTTGCAAATGAAAAAAGCCGTCGCCGGCTACGGCAAAGCCGGCAAAGCCGAGGTGCAGGAAATGGTGATGCGACTGCTCAAGCTGCCTGCGCTTCCAGGCAAAGATGCGGCTGATGCGCTGGGCCTGGCCATCACGCATGCCCACGTCGGTCCAGCCATGGCGCGCTTCGCCCAGGCCGGCGGATTAGGCGCCGAGCTCCCACAAAGTTACCGGGATGGACGCAGCCGTTAGCCTTTGAGCGGCGCAGCCAGAGCGCAGGTTGCCTTTAGAGGACGCGATCGAAAATCAAGACACCGAAAAAGCCCAAGCCCGCCAGCACCGTCCATTTCAGGGTGATCAGGCCCCAGCGCTTGTAACGAGTGTTTCCAGTGGCGGCATAAAGAGCGAAGCACACACCGGCAGTCAGCAATAAAAAGTAAATCAGGCTCCGAACAATCTGCATATTGCTTACCAGGCAGGTGCCAGCCGGGCCAGGCCACGCGGCGCTTGAAGCTCGTCTGCAAAGCTGACAACCTCATAGCTATCGGGCTGCGCCAACAAAGCGCGCAGCAGTTTGTTGTTCAGGGCATGGCCGGAGCGAAAGGCGCTGTACGCGGCCAGCAAAGGCTTGCCCAGCAGAAACAAGTCGCCCATGGCGTCCAAGATTTTGTGTTTAACGAACTCGTCGTTGTAGCGCAAGCCTTCGATGTTAAGCACCTTGTAGTCGTCCATGACGATGGCGTTGTCCAGTCCGCCACCCAGGGCCAGACCATTGGCACGCATCATCTCCACGTCTTTGGTGAAGCCAAAGGTGCGGGCGCGCGCAATGTCGCGCACATAAGAGCCTGAGCCCATGTCGAACTCGACTCGCTGACCGGTAGAGTCCACCGCCGGGTGGTCAAAATCGATTTCAAAACTGAGCTTGTAACCATCGTATGGCGACAGCCGCGCCCACTTGGTGGAAACGCCTTCACCCTCGCGTACCTCGACGACTTGCAGCAAACGGACAAATTTTTTCGGGGTTTTCTGCAGCTCGATACCGGCCGACTGCAAAAGAAACACAAAAGAGGCCGCCGAGCCGTCCAGAATAGGCACTTCTTCGGCAGTGATGTCGATGTAAAGATTGTCAATGCCCAGGCCGGCACATGCGGACATCAGGTGCTCAACCGTGAACACCTTGGTGCTGCCAGCTGAGATGGTCGAAGCCAAGCGCGTATCGGTGACGGCGAGGGCCGAAACAGCAATATCTACCGGTTGCGGCAAATCAACCCGCCTGAATACGATGCCGGTGTCGGCGGGGGCCGGGCGCAGCGTGAGCTCCACCCGCTGGCCGCTGTGCATGCCGACGCCAACCGCACGGGTCAGGGATTTGAGGGTTCTTTGCGCTAGCATGGCTCTAGTTTAAATGGCTTGAACCATGCTCGCGCAATGACCCCGGGCGTCAGGTGCTTTTTTGACGTGCCCGTTAATCAGCCTGCTTGCGCAAAAAGGCTGGTATGTCCAGGTCGTCCATTCCGCCAGAAGCCAGCGCATCGACTTTGGCTGCAGCTTGCGTGCGGTTGTTGCGCCACACGCTAGGGGTGGCCATGTTGCCATAGTCCGGTTGCGTCGGGCTGATCGACTGCACATTGGTGCTGCTCTCGCTGAAACTGGTCGGCTGCATCATCTGGCCCACTGCAACATTCAGCACAGGCAGGTTGTCGGTACCGGTGCGCAGCACCTGCAATGGCGGTGCCGCACGGCGCACTGGCAGACGGCTCAGCCCGGTGGCCACCACGGTGACGCGGATTTCCTCACCCAACTCGTCGTCATAGGCCGTGCCGTAGATCACGTGCGCGTCCGGTGAAGCGTAAGCGCGGATGGTGTTCATGGCCATTTTGGACTCGCTGAGCTTGAGCGATCCCTTGGCAGCCGTGATCAACACCAACACGCCTTTGGCGCCAGACAGGTCAATGCCTTCTAGCAACGGGCAGGCCACAGCCTGCTCAGCGGCGATACGGGCGCGGTCCGGGCCGCTGGACACGGCGGTGCCCATCATGGCCTTGCCGGGCTCACCCATGACGGTGCGCACGTCTTCAAAGTCAACGTTCACATGACCGGGTACGTTGATGATCTCGGCGATACCGCCGACGGCATTTTTCAATACGTCGTTGGCGTGCGCAAAGGCCTGGTCTTGCGCCACATCATCACCCAGCACATCTAGCAATTTTTCGTTCAATACAACGATCAGCGAGTCCACATTGGCTTCGAGCTCGGCCAGACCGTTGTCGGCGTTGGTCATGCGGCGTCCGCCCTCCCAGTCAAAGGGCTTGGTCACCACGCCGACCGTCAAGATGCCCATCTCTTTGGCCACACGGGCAATCACGGGCGCAGCACCTGTGCCGGTACCGCCGCCCATGCCGGCGGTGATGAACAGCATGTGCGCGCCGGCAATCGCTTCGCGGATGTCGTCAACCGCCATTTCAGCGGCTTCGCGGCCTTTGTCAGGCTTGCTGCCAGCGCCCAGGCCGCTGCCGCCCAATTGAATGGTTTTGTGCGCTGTGCCACGGCCCAGTGCCTGGGCATCGGTGTTGGCGCAAATGAACTCGACGCCTTGCACGCCGGACTGGATCATGTGCTCAACAGCGTTGCCGCCGCCGCCGCCTACGCCGATCACCTTGATTTGGGTGCCTTGGTTGAACTCTTCGGTTTCAATCATTTCAATGCTCATAGAGCCTCCTGTGTTCGTTGCAGTTGCTTAATTTTTCGGAATCTTTTTTTTCTGTTGCTGAGCTAGCTACCCAGGCGGGTCGGCGCCGCCGGAATGTGTCGGGCACGATGATGTACAGCGTTGAGTAGATATTATTTTCATCAGAAATTCCCCACCAGCCAGTCTTTGACCCGACCGAAGGCGTTGTGCACGCTTCCGGCTTTTTGCGAGACCTTGTATCCACGCATGCGGGCCATACGGGCTTCTTCAAGAAGACCCATCACGGTGGCGGCTCGCGCTTGAGCGACCATGTCGGAGAGCGCGCTGGAGTAGCGCGGAATGCCGCGCCGCACTGGCTTCAAAAAGATGTCTTCACCCAGTTCGACCATGCCCGGCATGACAGCACTGCCGCCCGTGATGACGATGCCTGAGGACAGGACTTCCTCGCAACCGGAGTCACGTATGACCTGTTGCACCAGCGAAAATATTTCTTCGATGCGTGGCTCAATCACACCCGCCAGCGCCTGGCGACTGAGCATGCGTGGCCCACGATCACCGAGCCCCGGCACTTCGACCTGGCGCTCAGGATCGGCCAGCAACTGTTTGGCATAGCCGTTTTCAACCTTGATGTCCTCAGCATCCTTGGTCGGTGTGCGCAGCGCCATGGCGATGTCACTGGTGATCAAATCGCCTGCTATCGGTATAACGGCGGTGTGGCGGATCGCGCCGTTGGTAAAGATCGCTACATCGGTGGTGCCAGCGCCGATATCGACCATGGCCACGCCAAGTTCACGCTCATCTTGTGTCAGCACCGACAAGCTGGAGGCCAGCGGGTTGAGCATGAGCTGGTCAACCTCCAGCCCGCAACGGCGTACGCACTTGATGATGTTCTCGGCCGCGCTTTGCGCGCCTGTGACGATATGCACTTTGGCCTCGAGCCTGATACCACTCATGCCAATCGGTTCGCGAACATCCTGCCCGTCAATCACAAACTCCTGCGGCTCGACCAGCAGCAGGCGTTGGTCAGTCGAAATATTGATGGCTTTGGCGGTCTCAATCACGCGGGCTACATCGGCCTGGCTGACTTCCTTGTCCTTGACCGCGACCATACCGCTGGAGTTGATACCTCGAATATGGCTGCCGGTGATGCCGGTGTAAACCCGCCCGATCTTGCAATCAGCCATGAGCTCGGCCTCTTTCAAAGCCTGCTGGATGCTTTGCACAGTAGCGTCAATGTTGACGACGACGCCGCGCTTGAGCCCGCTGCTGGCCGCGATGCCCAAGCCGGCGAGTTTGAGCTCGCCGCCGGGCAAAACTTCGGCCACCACCACCATCACTTTGCTGGTGCCGATGTCGAGCCCGACAACCAGTTCTTTGTATTCTTTGGCCATAGTTCTTCTACCCTTATTTCCTGTCTTTTTTCCCGTCACCGACTGTTGTGACGCCGCGTAACTTCAATGCATAGCCGTTTTCATAGCGCAAATCTGCCGATTCCAAATTGCGCCCTAACTTGGACGAGGTCTGACTCACCGTGGCCACAAAGCGCTGCATGCGCGCCTGGATGTCGGCCGGTTCGCCCTGACCCATTTCAATGACTGCACCACTTTCGAGTCTGGCGCGCCATGAGCCGCGGCCAGTGAGTTCCAGCAGGCTCACACTGGTGTCAAGTTTTTCTACCAGCGGCGTGACGAGGCGATAGCCTTGCAGCACCAGCGCAGCCTGGCCCTGCGGCCCGTTGAGCAGCGGCAAGTCATCGGCCTCCACATCGCCCTGGTTGACTTCAAACACTTCGCCCTGGCTGTTGACCAGGCGCGTGTCTGCTTCGTCGCCCCAAAAGGCCACGGCCTGATGCTCTTGAACCTGCACGCGTAAACGATCTGGAAACTCGCGTCGCACCACCACATGGCGAACCCAGGGAATCGACTCAAAGGCAGCACGCGTGCGCGCCAGATCCACTGAAAAAAAGTTGCCCGCCAACTTGGGGGCCACGTTGGCGCGCAAGGTGACTGTGTTGTTGTGCACCAGCTCGTTGTCGATATAAATCGCTTTCAGGCTGAAGATGGGCTGGCGGCCCATCCAAGACAGTAACGCGGCCAGCACCAAGGCAGCGAAGAAAACCAGCAAGGCTGCCGAGCCGTTGTTCATCAGCCGGATGTCCAGTGGCAGCGGCGGCGGATTAAACACTGGTACCGAGCGTTTCATGGGCGCGCTCCTGACATGGGATCAGAAGCCGTTTGCACCGGGTAGTCCAGCGCGGCACTTTGCAAGACCTGTATGCACAGCGCCTCATAGCTCAAACCGGCGGCCCTGGCTGACATCGGCACCAGCGAATGGCTGGTCATGCCGGGTGATGTGTTGATTTCAAGTAAATGGGGCCGGCGCGTGAGCGCGTCGATCATGACGTCTGCACGCGCCCAACCGCGGCAGTTCAGCGTTCGGTAAGCCGCCAGCACCAATTGCTGGATAGCAGCTTCTTCACCGGTCGGCAAACCGCAGGGCACCAGGTACTGGGTGCTGTCGGTGAAGTATTTATTTTGGTAGTCGTAATTGCCTTCAGGCGCCACGATCCGGATCACAGGCAAGGCTTTCGCTTGCTCGCCGGTACCCAGCACCGGGCAGGTGACTTCATCGCCGTCAATGAACTGCTCGCACAACACATCGGCGTCGAGCTGTGCGGCCAGCGCGACTGCAGGGCTCAACTGCTCGGCTACAACCACTTTGCTCAGACCGATTGACGAGCCTTCGCGCGCCGGTTTGACGATCAGCGGCAATCCCAACGCAGCAGGCACGGCCGCCACATCGGCGTCGGTGTAAACGCCACGGCGCAGCAGTACATAGCGCGGGGTTGACAAGCCATCCGCCAGCCAAATGCGTTTGGTCATGACCTTGTCTATGCACATGCTTGAGGCCATGACACCGGAGCCAGTGTAGGGAATGCCCAGCAATTCGAGCGCGCCTTGCACCGTGCCGTCTTCACCAAAGCGGCCATGCAGGGCAATGAAGCAGCGCTTAAAACCTTCCGTCTTGAGCTCGCTGAGTGGGCGTGCTGCAGGGTCAAAGGCATGTGCATCCACGCCCTGCGCCCGCAAAGCCGTCAGCACGCCATTGCCAGTCATGAACGAGATTTCGCGCTCGGCCGACACTCCGCCCATCAGCACGGCCACCTTGCCCATCGCTTGCGGGTTGGTCATATCAGCCGACATGCTGACCTCCCAGAGTGAGCACCTTGGCGGGTACCAGTCCGATGGAACCGGCGCCCATGCACACCACCACATCACCATCACGTGCGTTGTCGAGAATGGCTTGCGGCATGGCCTCGATGGCATCTACAAACACCGGCTCGAGCTTGCCGGCCACACGCAAGGCACGGGCCAGATCGCGACCGGTCGCCGCAACGACAGGCGCTTCGCCGGCGGCGTAAACCTCGCTCAAAAGTACAGCATCGGCCTGACCGATGACTTTGACGAAATCTTCAAAGCAGTCGCGGGTGCGGCTGTAGCGATGCGGCTGAAAGGCCAGTACCAGGCGGCGCCCGGGAAATGCGCCACGCGCTGCTGCCAAGGTCGCCGCCATCTCGACCGGGTGGTGGCCGTAATCATCAATCACGGTGCAGCTACCGCCTGACTTGAGTTTGATTTGCCCATAGGACTGAAACCGCCGGTCGACGCCGCGAAACTCTGCCAGTGCTTTTTGCACTGCCGCATCCGGAATATCGAGCTCGACCGCAATGGCCACGGCAGCCAGCGCATTGAGCACGTTGTGCTCGCCAGGCAGGTTCAACACCAGCGGCAGGTCCGGCAAAGTGACGCCGTTGCGCCGCTGCACGGTGAAATGCATCTGTCCGTTGACGTGGCGCAGATTGACGGCGCGCACCTGAGCCTCTTCACCCAACCCGTAGCGGGTGATCGGGCAAGACACTTGGGGCATGATCTCGCGCAAGGCCGCATCGTCCGAACACAAAATAGCGGTGCCGTAAAAGGGCATGCGGTGTAGAAAATCTACAAACGCAGCTTTGAGCCGGTTGAAATCATGGCCGTAGGTTTCCATGTGGTCAGCGTCAATGTTGGTGACCACCGCCATCACAGGAAGTAAATTTAAAAACGAAGCATCGGACTCATCGGCTTCCACCACGATGTAGTCGCCCGCGCCCAGTTTGGCATTAGCGCCTGCGCTGTTGAGGCGACCGCCGATCACAAAAGTCGGATCCATACCGGCCTCAGCCAGGACGCAGGCGACCAGGCTGGTGGTGGTGGTTTTGCCGTGTGTGCCGGCAATTGCAATGCCGCGCTTGAGTCGCATCAGCTCGGCCAGCATGAGCGCGCGCGGCACCACGGGGATGCCTTTGCTTCGGGCGGCCAGCACTTCCGGGTTGTCAGCACGCACAGCGGTCGATGTCACCACGGCGTCTACGCTGGCCAAGTTGGCCGCTGCATGACCCACAAAGGTCTTGATACCCAGAGCAGCCAGCCGGCGCAGGGTGGCGCTGTCGGCCAGATCAGAGCCGGAGATCACGTAGCCCAGGTTGTGCAGCACCTCGGCGATGCCGGACATGCCGGCGCCACCCAGGCCGATGAAGTGAATGTTGTTGACCGCGTGCTTCACGATGTCAACTCCTCGCAAGCCGCAACGACGCTGGCCGTGGCATTGATTTGTTTCAAGCGGGCAGCCGCTTGCGCGCGCTCCAGCAAGCTGCTGCGGTCCATGCTTTGCAACAGGCTCGCTAGCGCCTCGGGCGTCAGGTTGGCTTGCGGCATCAGCCATCCACCTCCGGCTTCGACCAGAAAACGGGCATTGACAGTTTGGTGGTCATCCACAGCGGCCGGGAAAGGCACGAACACGGCGGCAGCGCCCACAGCGGCCAGCTCGGTCACCGTGCTGGCTCCAGCACGGCAAATCAGCACATCGGCATCGGCAAAAGCCTGCGCTGTGTCATCAATGAAAGGCGTGAGTTCGGCGCTGACGCCAGCGGCGGCGTAATGCGCGCGCAAGGCGTCAATTTGCGCTGCGCCGCTTTGATGAATGACCTGCGGCCTTTGCTCAGGATGGATCAAGGCCAACGCCTTGGGCACCAGTTCGTTGAGAGCGCGCGCACCAAGACTGCCACCGACCACCAGCAATTTCAGTGGACCGCTGCGGCCCGCAAAACGCTCAGCGGCAGCCGGCTGCTGCGTGAAAGCTGCGCGCAATGGGTTGCCGACGCAGCGGGCATTTTGAATCACACCAGGAAAGGCAGTAAAGATACGGTCGGCCACCTGTGCGAGCACCCGGTTGGCCATACCGGCGACCGAGTTTTGCTCATGCAAGATCAGTGGTTTGCCCAGCAATACGCTCATCATGCCGCCCGGAAAAGTGATGTAGCCACCGAGGCCTAACACCACATCCGGACGCACCCGGCGCAGCACCTGAATACTTTGCCAGAAGGCTTGTAGCAGTCGCATTGGCAGGAAGGCCAGCGTGAGAACGCCCTTACCGCGCACACCGGAAAAATCAATCGCCTCAAAAGCAATACCGCGCGCCGGCACCAGCTGGCTTTCCATGCTGGGCTGACCGGGTCGACCTTTGCCGCCCAGCCAATGCACGTTCCAGCCGCGCTCGAGCAAGGCCTGGGCAACAGCCAAGCCAGGGAAAATATGACCGCCTGTGCCGCCGGCCATGATCAACGCTGTGCGAGCCGGCTGCATCAACGGCCTCCCCGCTGCATCAGAATGCGGTTTTCATGGTCAATGCGCAACACCACGGCCAAGGCCACCATGTTCATCAAAATGGCAGAGCCACCGTAGCTCATCAGCGGCAAGGTCAGGCCCTTGGTTGGCAAGGCGCCCAGGTTCACACCCATGTTGATGAATGCTTGAAAGCCGATCCAGATACCCACGCCCTGGGCCACCAGGCCGGGGAACAAGCGGTCCAGCGCAATCGACTGGCGACCGATGTGGATGATGCGGCGGGTCAGCCACATGAAAAGCCCCAGTAGGACAAGCACCCCCACCAAGCCAAATTCCTCACCGATCACCGCCAACAAAAAGTCGGTGTGTGCTTCCGGCAGCCAGTGCAATTTTTCAACACTGCCGCCGAGTCCGACACCGAATATTTCGCCGCGCCCGAAGGCGATCAAGGAATGTGACAGCTGAAACCCCTTGCCCAGCGCATGCTTGGCATCCCAAGGGTCCAGGTAGGCAAAAATCCGCTCACGCCGCCAGTCGCTGAGCGCCACCATCAACGCAAATGCGATCACCACCACCGTGGAGATGGCGAAAAACATGCGAGCGTTCACACCACCCAAAAACAAAATGCCCATGGCGATCACCGAGATCACCATGAAAGCGCCCATGTCGGGCTCGGCCAGCAGCAAGACGCCGACGATCGCCACCGCAGCAGCCATCGGCAACACGGCGCGAAAGAACCGCTCCTTGACATCCATCTTGCGCACCATGTAATCGGCGGCGTAAAGCAAGACGGCAAATTTAGCCAGCTCGGAAGGCTGGAAGTTCATAAAGCCCAGTGAAATCCAGCGCCTCGCGCCATTCACACTTTTACCCACAAAGGGCAGCAATACCAAAACCAGCAACACCAGCGAAGCAATGAACAACCAAGGCGCCATCTTTTCCCAAACAGCCAGTGGTACCTGGAAAACCACCACAGCCATCACCAAGGCCACGCCCAGCGACATCAAATGCCGCATCAAAAAATGGCTGTGCTGGTATTGTGAAAACTTCGGGTTGTCCGGCATGGCAATCGAGGCCGAATACACCATCACCAAGCCCCAGATCAGCAAAGCCAGCGTCACGCCAACCAGCGCCTGATCAAAGCCAAGCAGGCGCACCGGCGTTGCGTTGCTGACGCGGCCCATGCTGGTTCGCACAGGCAGTGCGTCCGGGTCAGCCGCACCGGCGCCGAACCAAGATACCAGACGCTGTGCAACGCTCATAGCGTGACCCCCTCGTCTTGCGCAAGTGCCTGCACTGCATCGCAAAACACCTGTGCACGGTGGCCGTAGTTGTCAAACATGTCGAAGCTGGCGCAGGCCGGCGACATCAGGACCGCATCGCCGTTCTGCGCCCGGTCGGCCGCCAGCGCCACCGCAGCAGTCATGCTGTCAGCCGCCAGCAATTCAACGCCAGTACCTTCCAGGACGTTACGGATCAAGGGCGCATCGCGACCGATCAGCACCACGGCGCGCACATAGCGCGACACCGGCGCCGCCAGCGGCGTGAAATCCTGGCCTTTGCCCTCGCCACCCAGGATCAATACCAGGCGACGCTCGGGGCCCAAACCATGGAGCGCTGCCGCAGTGGCACCGACATTGGTGCCTTTGCTGTCGTCAAAATACTCGACCCCGCGCACCACCAATACTGAAGCCATGCGGTGCGGCTCGCCACGGTATTCGCGCAGACCGTGCAACATCGGTGCCAGTGAGCAGCCGGCTGCTGCAGCCAGCCCTAACGCGGCCAGCGCGTTGGTGGCGTTGTGCAGGCCGCGTATGCGCAAAGCATCCACTGGCATCAGGCGCTGCACATACAACGGGGTTTCTTCTTCATGGCGGCGCTTGATGGTTTCATCTGCTTGACTGGCGCGCACCAGCCAGGCCATGCCGTTGACGCTCTCAATGCCGTAGTCGCCGGGCTGGGTCGGCATGTCAGTGCCGAAGGTGTGCACTTTGCGCGCCGGTACACGGCTTTTAGCGGATACTTTACCAAACGCTTTGGTGGCAGCTTTCTCAACGGCCGGTAGCGCTTGCATCACCAGCGGGTCTTGCCGGTTGAGCAGCATCACGCCATGCCGACCGTACACCGCCGATTTGGCGCGGACATACGCGTCCATGCTGCCGTGCCAGTCCAGATGGTCCTGGCTGATATTAAGCACGCTGGCGACGGTCGGCTCAAAATCTGTCACACCTTCCAGCTGAAAGCTGGACAATTCAAGCACCCACACATCGGGCAAGGCTTCGCTGTCCATGCAGTCCGACAAGGTGTCCAGCAATGTAGGCCCGATGTTGCCAGCCACGGCCACCGTTTTCCCGGCACGCTGAACCAGTTGGCCCGTCAATGAGGTCACGGTGGTCTTGCCGTTGGTGCCGGTGATGCCAATCACCTGAGGGCGGTAAGCCAAAGAGACAGGCGGCGGAACCAACAGCACCAGCGGGCCGTTGTCCTGTTCGGGCAGCACTGCATTGACAGGCTGCGATGATTCTTCATGCTGCACTGAACCGTCAGGTGTTTCCAACTCTGCGACTTCAGGCTCAACTGCTGACGCCGTCTCAGCCTGTGCCGGGGCTTGCGGCTCTGGCTCCTGGCCCAGCTCGCGCAAGGCCTGTCCAAACAAGCTCAATTCATTGCCCCAGGCCGTCGCCTTGTCTTGGCTTGCCAGCAGCACGGGTGCAATGTCATCGGGCGACAGGCCGGGGCTGCGCAAAATCAAATCAAAGGTTTCGTCACCGGCCAGCAGCGCTGCAAAGTCACCGGCCACAAAGCGCACGACGGGCAACTGCTGCTGCAGTGCAGTCAACTGCGGCGGCGCACTGCGTGTGTCGGCCACGGTCACAGTGCTGCCATGGCGCGCGCACCAGCGTGCCAGCGCCAGGCCGGACGTGCCGAGCCCGAGCACCAGAACCTGTTGACCGGCTAGATTTTTCATCGCAACTTCAAGGTCGACAAACCGACCAGGCACAGCAGCATGGTGATGATCCAGAAGCGCACAACCACTTGCGTTTCTTTCCAGCCGCTTTTCTCAAAATGATGGTGCAGTGGCGCCATTTTCAGGATGCGCCGGCCACTGCCGTATTTTTGTTTGGTGTATTTAAAGTACAGTACTTGCAGCATGACCGACATGGCTTCAGCCACAAAAATGCCGCCCATGATCGCCAACACAATTTCCTGGCGCACGATCACAGCGATGGTGCCCAGAGCAGCACCCAGCGCCAGCGCACCCACGTCGCCCATAAAGACCTGGGCCGGGTGGGTGTTGAACCATAAAAAGGCCAGCCCCGCACCGGCCATGGCAGCGCAAAAAATCAGCAGCTCGCCAGCGCCCGGAATGTGCGGCAAAAATAAGTAGCGCGAAAACACCGCACTGCCGGTGACGTAAGCAAAAACACCCAGCGCCGAACCCACCATGACGACCGGCATGATCGCCAGGCCGTCCAGGCCGTCGGTCAAATTCACCGCATTACTGGAGCCGACGATCACCAGGTATGTCAGGATCACAAAGCCAAAGACACCCAGGGGGTAGCTGACTTCCTTAAAGAAAGGCAGTAAAAGACCGGCCTTAGGCGGCAGGTTCACATCAAAACCCGATTGCACCCAGCTCAAGAAAAGCTCCAGCACCCGCAGGTTGGAGCTCTCAGAAATGCTGAAGACAAGGTATAGCGCAGCCACCAGACCGACCAGGGACTGCCATAGGTACTTGTCGCGCGAGCGCATGCCTTCGGGATCTTTGTGAACCACTTTGCGCCAGTCATCAGCCCAACCGATGGCACCGAAGCCTAGCGTGACCAGCATCACAATCCATACGAAACGGTTGCTCAGATCGGCCCACAGCAGTGTGGCAATGGCAATCGCCAGCAGCACCAACACGCCGCCCATGGTGGGCGTGCCGCTCTTGCTCAGGTGCGTTTGCATGGCGTACTCGCGGATCGGCTGGCCGATCTTCAGTGCAATCAGGCGGCGGATCACGAAAGGCCCGGCGATCAAACCGATCAGCAAGGCCGTCAGCGCTGCCATCACAGCCCGGAAAGTCAGGTACTGAAATACCCGGAAAAAACCGAATTCAGGCGACAGGGTTTGCAGCCACTGGGCCAGGTTGATCAGCATGCTTTTTCCTTTGGGACAAATGAAAACGGCTGCGATGCTGCCGCGGCTTGTTGCTGCATGTCCTCAACCACACGCTCCATCTTCATGAAGCGCGATCCCTTGACCAGCGCGCTGGCGCAGCCCGGCAGGTGTTGCCTAACGTCTTGCAGCAGCCCTTCAAAATCTGTGTAATGCCGGGCACCCGGACAGGCTGCAGCGGCGTGCTGCATCAGCGGGCCCGTGCAGACCAACTGCTCGATACCGCATTGCTGTGCGTAGGCACCTATCTCCGCATGAAACTCAGGGCCGCGCTCGCCAACTTCGCCCATGTCACCCAGGACCAGCAAGCGGGGCCCCGGCAGCTCGCTGAGCACCAAGATGGCGGCACGCACTGAATCGGGATTGGCGTTGTAGCTGTCGTCCACCACCGTCAGAGGCTGGCCGGCCAGCGAAAGTTGCCATGCGCGTGAGCGACCCTTAACGGGCACAAAAGCCTTCAGCCCTGTGGCGATCGCCGCCAGGGGCACACCTGCGGCCAGCGCACAGGCAGCCGCAGCCAAGGCATTTTTGACGTTGTGGCGACCGGCTACGTTCAACGCAAAGACCAGGGCGCCTGCGGGTGTTGTTGCCTTGACTTGCCAGTTGCGCCCCGTCCAGCTGGCGCTGCCGCTGACGTCTGCGGCACTGTCCAGGGCAAAGGCGATGGTGCGACGCGCTCCGGCAAGTTCACGCCAGATCGGCGTGTGCGCATCATCGGCCGGAAAAACCGCCACGCCGGTATCGGCCAAGGCGCTGATAACGGCACCGTTTTCACGCGCCACCGCTTCCACCGTGACCATGAACTCCAGATGCTCGCGCTGGGCATTGTTGACCAGCGCCACGGTGGCTTGCGCCATGGCTGCCAATTCGGCAATTTCGCCGGGGTGATTCATGCCAAGCTCGACCACGCCCACCTGGTGGGTGGCTCGCAAGCGCAACAGCGTCAGCGGCACACCGATGTCGTTATTGAAATTGCCTTCGGTGGCAAATGCCTGCTCGCCCCTGAAATTGCGCAGGATGGCGGCGATCATCTGCGTGACGGTGGTCTTGCCGTTGCTTCCTGTGACAGCCACTAGCGGCAGCGTAAACCGCGCGCGCCAGCCGGCAGCCAGACGGCCTAGTGCCGCTTTGCTGTTGAGCACCTGCAAGCCCGGCAAGCCCGCTTCGGCCAAGCCCTGCTCTGCCAACGCGGCGACTGCGCCCTCTGCGCCGGCTTGCCTTAGAAAATCATGGGCATCAAATCGCTCGCCCTTGAGCGCTACAAACAAGTCGCCTGCGCGCAGGCTGCGCGTGTCAGTGTGGACACGCGCAAATTGCAATGAAGCTTCGCCCACCAGTTGCGCGCCTGGCAGCAAGGCCTGAGCCTGGGCCAGCGTCATCATGCGCCAACCCCTGGGACTTGCGTTGTGTAGCTGGCCAGCGCCGCCTCAGCCAGCGCACGGTCGGAAAACGGCAATTTCTGTCCTAGGATTTCCTGGTAATTTTCATGACCCTTACCCGCCACCAGCACCACATCGTGTGCGCCGGCCTGTTGCAGCGCCGTGGCAATCGCGATAGCCCGGTCGGCTTGCACATGCGCTGATGCCGATGCCGGCAAGCCGGTTAGTATGTCGGCGATGATCGCCTCGGCGTCCTCGCTGCGCGGGTTGTCACTGGTGATCACCAGATGATCGGCATCAGCAGCAGCCGCGGCCGACATCAGCGGGCGCTTGCTGGCGTCGCGGTCACCGCCGCAACCAAACACGCAGCAGAGCCGGCCGCCCCGCTGGCGCGCCAGCGGTCGCAAAGCTTGCAGCACTTTGGTCAAGGCGTCTGGCGTGTGGGCGTAATCAATCACCACCAGCGGCCGGCCTTCGATCACCAGTGTTTCCATGCGGCCGGGTACCGGGCTCAGACCAGAGCAGCTGTCGGCAATCTTTTGCAATGGCAGGCCCAGGCTGCGCAAAGCTGCAATCACACCCAGTAAATTGGCAACGTTGTAGCTACCGACCACCGGCGCACAAATCTGACAAACTGTCTGGCCTTCGTGCACTTCAAAGTTCATCGCATTCAGGCCATAGCGAATTGCATGTGCCGTCAGCCGCGCAGAACCGGTGGCCGACACAGTCCACACATCCAGGGCGCGGGATTTCAATTCCTCAGCCAGGCCGAGGCCGCGCGCGTCATCGATGTGGATGACCGCCGCCTTCAGCCCAGGCCAGTCAAAGAGTTTGGCTTTGGCAGCCCAGTAGGCCTGCATAGAGCCGTGATAGTCCAAATGGTCTTGTGTGAAATTGGTGAAGATGGCGGTGTGCACCACCGTAGCGTCAAGGCGGTGTTCAGCCAAGCCGATGGAGGAGGCTTCTACAGCGCACGCCTCATAAGCTTCATCCACCAGGCGACGCAAAGCTTGCTGAAAAATCACAGGGTCCGGCGTCGTCAGTCCGTTGAAAGCCACAGCGCCCGGCTCGCCAATACCCAGGGTGCCCACCACAGCACAGCGCTGACCCAAGCGGCTCAGGGCCTGCGCCAACCACCAGGCGGTCGAGGTCTTGCCATTGGTGCCTGTCACCGCCAGCAGCGTCAATTGCTCGCTGGGCTGGCCAAAGTAGGCGGCGGCGATAGGCGCAGCATCGCGCTTGAGGCCAGCGTAAGTGGCCACACGCGCATCACGCCAGTCGTAGGCCTGCGCACCGTCGGCCTCTACCAGGCAGGCTGCGGCGCCATCTGCCAGCACATCGGCCACGTAACGCCGCGCATCGGTGGCCGCTCCAGGCCAGGCCAGAAAACCGTCGCCGTGGCGCACATGGCGGCTGTCAGATCGCAACGTGCCGGTGATGTGCTGCTGCAACCAGCTGGCGGCGGCTTGCGGTGTCGCCAAGGCCTGCGTGGACGATGACGCGTTCACAGCGACTCCTCCACCGGGTTGGCCACGATTTGCGGCTTGACTGTCACATCGGGTTGCACATTCATCAGGCGCAGCGTTTGCTGCACCACTTCACTGAAAACAGGGGCTGCAACGACACCACCGAAATACTGTCCGTTGCTAGGCTCGTCAATCATCACCGCCACAATGATGCGCGGCGTGTCGATGGGAGCCATGCCGGCGAACCAGGCGCGGTATTTGTCACTGGCGTAGCCCTTGCCGACTTGCTTGTGCGCGGTGCCTGACTTGCCGCCCACCGAATAACCAACTGTCTGCGCCAGCTGTCCGGTGCCGCCGGGGGCTGCCGCCATTTGCAGCATGCGCCGCACCGCTTGTGCGTTTTCAGGGGAAAAGACCTTCACACCCACAGCCGGCTCCGTGCTCTTGAGCATGGTCAGCGGAATGATACGCCCGTCATGTGCAAAGGTCGTGTACGAATGGGCCATCTGAAACAGCGAGGCCGACAAGCCGTAACCATAGGACATGGTGGCCTGATCAACAGGGCGCCAGGTTTTCCATGGGCGCACCCGGCCGGTGACAGCGCCGCGAAACTGAATCTGCGGTTTTTGCCCGTAACCCAATGCGGTGAAGGTGTCCCACATTTCATGCGGACTCATTTTTTGCGCGATCTTGAGCGCGCCAACGTTGCTGGATTTTTGAATCACACCCTCGACAGTCAGCGTGCCGTAGTTGTGCTTGTCGGTGATATTGAAGCCGCCAATGGCATAACGGCCCGGTCCGGTGTCGATGAGAGTTTGCGGCGTCACACGGCCTGACTCCAGGGCCATGGCCACGGTGATCGGCTTCATGGTCGAGCCCGGCTCAAAGGTGTCCGTCACAGCACGGTTACGCAACTGCTCACCCGTGAGGTTTTTGCGTTTGTCGGGCATGTAGCTGGGGTAGTTGGCCAGCGCCAGCACTTCGCCAGTGACTGCGTCGAGCACCACCACGCTGCCGCCTTTGGCTTTTTGCGCAGTCACGGTCTCGCGCAGTTTTTGATAAGCAAAAAACTGCACCTTGCTGTCCAGCGAGAGTTGCAGGTCCTTGCCATCGACCGGCGGTACTTTGTCGCGAATGTCTTCAACCACGCGGCCTTTGCCGTCTTTGATGACGCGCCTGGAGCCCGCGCGCCCAAGCAAGTGCTTCTCGAAAGTCAGCTCCATGCCGTCCAGGCCGGTGTTCTCAATGTTGGTAAAGCCGATCACGTGCGCCGTGGCTTCGCCATCCGGGTACTGGCGCTTAAATCCGCTGTCCTGGTGAATGCCTTTGAGACCGAGCTCGGTGATGCGCTTGGCCACTGGCTCTTCGACCTGACGCTTGAGCCAGACAAAGCTCTTGTCTTCATTGCCCAGCTTGCTGCTCAACTCTGCCAGAGGGATCTCCAGCAACTGCGCCAGCTCTTTGAGCTGCGCCGGCGTGGCGGTGACATCTTCCGGAATCGCCCAGATGCTGGCCGCTGGAATGTTGGACGCCAGGATCAAACCATTGCGGTCCATGATGCGGCCGCGGCTGGCCGGCAGCTCTAAGGTGCGGACAAAACGCACTTCACCCTGGCGCTGAAAAAATGCATTGCCGAAAATCTGCACATGCGCCGCCCGTGCAGCCAGCACCGCAAATCCCATTGCAATGGCCGCCACAATGAACTTGCTTCGCCAGACCGGCGTTTTGCTGGCCAGCAAGGGACTGGAGCTGTAACGTACGCTGCGACTCATGGTTTAACCGGTACCGGGGCAGCTGCCGTATCGCGATAGGCTACATATTGAGTGATCGCCGGCGTGGCCGGCTGCATCTGTAATTTTTCTTTCGCCAGTTTGTCCACCCGCATGGGCGTAGCCTGCGCGCGTTTTTCGGCCAGCGCACTCTCACTTTCCATCTCCAGCTTGCGCATTTGCAATGCTGCTTTTTCGAGCTCCACAAACAGCCGGCGCGACTCGTACTGGGTGTGCACCAGGTACAGCGCGCTCAACACCACCGCCACCAGCAGCAAGACATTGACCCGGATCATGCTGGCACTCCGGTGCGCTCGGCCAGCCGCATGACGGCACTGCGCGAACGCGGGTTTTCAGCAATTTCTGCGTCGGATGGTTTGATGCGACCCAAGGCATTCAGGCGCATGGCTTTGGGTGCGGCAAAAGGGGCGCGACGATCGAACACCTCGCGCGAATGTTCGGCGATAAATTGCTTGACGATGCGGTCTTCTAATGAATGAAAACTTATGACCACCAGCCGACCTCCGGGTTGAAGTACCTTAAGTGAAGCACTCAGCGCCTGTTGCAATTCTTCAAGCTCGGCGTTGATGAAAATCCGAAAAGCTTGAAATGTGCGCGTTGCAGGGTCCTTACCCGGCTCGCGGGTTTTGACCGCGCCAGCCACGACCTCGGCCAGTTCAGCGGTGCTTCCAAGAAGGCCCCGTTCCTGCCGCCGACGATCAATCGCCTTTGCAATCTGCCCAGCAAACCGTTCTTCGCCATAGTCACGAATGACCTCCGTCATGCTTTCGATGGATGCGTCGGCCAGCCACTCGGCCAGACTCTGGCCACGCGTGGTGTCCATGCGCATGTCCAGCGGGCCATTGCCGCGAAATGAAAACCCACGCGCCGCGTTGTCGATCTGCGGCGAGCTCACACCGAGGTCCAGCAAGATGCCGGCAGCACTGCCCGCAGGCAGTTGAGCCATGTGGCTGAAGCCCTCGTGGCGAATCACAAAACGTGTGTCTTGAATGCTTGCAGCCTCGGCCATCGCCTCCAGGTCTTTGTCGAAAGCCGTCAGCCGGCCCAGCGCCGAGAGTTGCGAAAGGATCAGCCGTGAGTGACCGCCACGACCGAAGGTCGCGTCGATGTAATGCCCATCGGGGTTGAGATGCAGCGCCAGGACTGCTTCGTTCAACAAGACGGTGCGGTGTGTCCATGTGTCTGACACCGTCATCAATCAGAACGAAAAATCCTTGAAGACGTCCGGCATTTCGCCTTTCATCTGCTCGGCTTCGTGGGCCGCATAGGTCGCGGCATCCCACAATTCAAAATAGCTGCCCATGCCGAGCAGCACCGTATCTTTGCTGATGCCGGCAGCCTCACGCAACTCTGGCGAGACCAGCACACGGCCGGTGGCGTCAAGTTCAGCGTCCATGGCGTTGCCCAGAAAAATACGTTTCCACCACTGCGCCTGCATGGGCAGAGAGGCTATGCGCTCACGAAATTTTTCCCACTCGTTGCGGGGAAAAATCATCAAGCAGCCATGCGGATGCTTAGTGATGGTGATCTGACTGGCAGCAGTCGCGCTGAGCACATCGCGGTGGCGTGTCGGCACCGACAAGCGACCCTTGGCATCGAGAACAATGGAAGAAGCACCTTGGAACACGGATTCAGACCCTTGAAAACACTTTTAACCACAAAAATGCACTTTTCCCCACTTTAGCAGGAATATCTGCCAAAGCAAATGCCTTTGGGTAGTTTTTTTCAATGAAATCAATGACTTAGAGCGACTTCCAAGATAGTTTATAAAATAAAGTTGTTCAAAATTAAGCACTTAGCGCAGGCTGTGAAAGTGCTTTCTCAGGGTGTGCGCGTAAGCAGCGCTGCCGGAGTGCGAGCCCGGTCATGCAGCGTTAAAGCGCATGCGTGGGCGAGGCAGGGGTTCGGGGGCGAATAAGCCACTCAACGCCGACGCCGGCTTGGAGTGACTTGGTGGCAGCGGCAGAACAGGCAGGGCTAAAGGGGGTCGTGACAGAAAACCCAATTAGCGCTAAGCGCCCGCTTAGCGGGCGGGCGCTGCGCTGAAAACTTCAGTCACCAAACATTTTTTGCTTGAGTTCGCGGCGCTGCTGCGCCTCCAGGGACAGACTGGCGGTGGGTCTGGCGATCAAGCGACCGACACCGATGGCCTCACCGGTTTCGTCGCAGTAACCGTAATCACCGGCGTCGATGCGGCCGATTGACTGTTCAATTTTTTTGAGCAGCTTGCGTTCGCGGTCACGTGTGCGCAACTCCAGCGCGTGCTCCTCCTCGATGGTGGCGCGGTCAGCTGGATCCGGAACGACCACCGTGTCTTCGCGCAGGTTTTCTGTGGTCTGGCCGGCGCTGGCGTGGATTTCCTGCTTAAGCAGGGAAAGCTTGTGGCGAAAGAAAGCCAGCTGCTTGTCGTTCATGTACTCGGCATCCGGCATGGCCTTGACTTCTGCATCGCTCAGGGCCGAAGCATCTTTGCTTTTCCAGTTATTAGCGAGTTTGGGGTCTTTTTTTGCAGCGACATGCGGTGGCGGCGAGATCACGCGCTCAGTGATGGTCGAGTAACTGGCCTTGGCTGCATCGGGCGCATGGGTAGGCACCATGGGAGCCGGCGGTGGCATATGGGCTGTAGCGCGGGCAGAGCTGCGGCGACCGGGTTTGAGTGCGAGGGGTGGCGTTAGCATGTTGGCGTTGGGGGTGGGCGGCACGGGCGCAGGCGGCATGGTCTTAGCTTTCGTAGAAACGAGGCCAGATTTGGCGACTGGGACCTTGGCAGGCGACTTGGAAGCCGCCGCCGGCCGGGAGGGTTTGGAAGCTGCCTTGGCCGCGGCTTTAGGCGCTGCTTTGGCAGAAGATACTTTGGCCTTGACCACCGGCTTGGCTTTGACGACAGGCTTAGCTTTGACTGCTGGTTTGTTTTTCAAAGCCACTTTGGCTTTGAGCACCGGCTTGGCTTTGACGACAGGCTTGGCTTTGGCTGCTGGTTTGTTTTTCAAAGCCACTTTGGCTTTGAGCACCGGCTTGGCTTTGACGACAGGCTTGGCTTTGGCTGTTGGTTTATTTTTCAAAGCCACTTTGGCTTTGACCGCCGGCTTGGCTTTGACCACAGGCTTGGCTTTGACCACTGTTTTGGCTTTGACCACTGTTTTGAGGGGGGCTTTAATCGGTTTCTTGGCAGCAACTTTCTTGACAATAGCCTTGGCCGGCACAGGCTTACGGGCGGGGACCTTGGCCTTAGCGGCTTTACTGGCTGGCTTGACGCTGGCCTTCGCGGTCGTCTTGTTTTTCTTGGCGGTGGCTTTCACTGCTTGTCTCCTCTGGGCACTGGCCTGTGGGGTGAACCTAGAAGGCCTCAAGCCCGGACAGGCGATGAAGCCGACTTCTTGGATCGGCGCGCGATTCTAGCGGGTAGGCCTGTCTGCAAGGCAGCGCAGGGGTCAAAGTTGTAAAAAAAGAACAAAAGTAGAACGCATGAGGCGCAAGCCAGACACGCCCAAGCACTTTAGCGACAAGTGGGAGAGACTAACTCAAACCAGGCTTTGCTCCAGCCCCTGTAGAAAAATATCTTTGGGCAGGTCAATGCCAATGAAAACCATCTTACTGGTCCGCACCTCGCCCGCTGCCCAGGCTGGGCCTAGATCGCTGCCCATCAACTGATGCACGCCCTGAAAGATAACTTTGCGCTCTGTGCCTTCCATGTTCAGCACGCCTTTGTAACGCAGCATGCGCGGTCCATAGATGTTGACGATGGCGCCCATAAAATCTTCCAGCTTGGCCGGGCTGAAGGCGCGGTTTGAGCGATACACAAAGCTTTTGACGTCATCGTCGTGATGATGGTGATGCCCGCCCTCTCCCGCTGACGCATGTGAAGGATGGTCGCAAAGTTCGCCATGCACATGGTCATGGTCATGGTCATGGTCATGGTCGTGACCGGCATGATCATGCGCATCGTCTTTCAAAAAGTCCGGGTCAATGTCGAGCTTGGCGTTGAGGTTAAAGCCGCGCAAGTCAAACACCTCGCTCAGCGCCACCTCACCGAAATGCACAGCGCGCTGCGGCGCGCGCGGGTTCATGTGCTTAAGGCGATGCATCAGCGCCTGCACTTCATCGCCTTCCACCAGGTCAGTTTTGCTGATGAAAATCTGGTCGGCAAAACCGATTTGTCGGCGCGCTTCCTGGCGCTCGTTGAGCTGAGTAGCAGCGTGTTTGGCGTCCACCAGGGTGAGGATAGAGTCCAGCAGGTACTGCTCGGCGATTTCCTCGTCCATAAAAAAAGTTTGCGCCACCGGGCCGGGGTCGGCCAGACCGGTGGTCTCGATCACCACGCGCTCGAAGTCAAGCAGGCCCTGGCGCCTTTTAGATGCCAGCAAATGCAGGGTTTCGCGCAAGTCTTCGCGGATCGTGCAGCAGATGCAACCATTGTTCATCTGGATGATGCTCTCGTTGGTGTCGCTCACCAGAATCTCGTTGTCGATGTTTTCTTCGCCGAACTCGTTTTCGATGACGGCAATTTTTTGTCCGTGCGCCTCCGTCAGCACGCGCTTGAGCAATGTGGTTTTACCGGAACCCAGAAAGCCGGTCAGGATGGTGACGGGAATCAAACTCATGGTGCGCCTTACGACAAGAGAAGAGCCAAAATAAATACAAAGAAAGACAACCTCCGAGTTTACCGGTCGCGCCCGGATCGACAGCCAGACTGGCGGCCCCCAGGGGTTCAGGACTTGCGCACCAGCACCAGGCCTTTGAGGTACTCGCCTTCGGGGAAAGTCACCGTCATGGGATGGTCAGGTGCACCACCCAGGCGCTCGGTGATGAAAGCGTCGACACCGGCATCGGTGCCAGCAGAAGCTACGATTTTGTGAAACAAATCAGCGCTGATGCCGCCCGAGCACGAGTAGGTGAACAGCGTACCGCCGGGCTCCAGAATCGACAGCGCCAGCCGGTTAATGTCTTTGTAGGCACGCGCCGCACGTTCGGCGTGCGCAACGGTCGGTGCGAACTTGGGCGGGTCCAGCACGATGGCGTCGAAGGTGCGCCCTTCTTTGATGTACTGACGCAGCATGGCGTTCACATCGGCGTCCAGCATCTCACAGCGAGCTAGGTCAAAACCGTTGAGCGCCACATTGGCACGCGCCTTCTCCAACGCCGGGCCAGAAGAATCGATCGATGTCACATGCGCCGCACCACCGGCCAGCGCCGCCACTGTGAAGCCGCCTGTGTAGCAATAGCAGTTCAGCACGCGCCGGAACTGGCGGCGCCGCGCATGCTGAGCGAACTTTTGGCGGCTGTCGCGTTGGTCCAAGTAAAAGCCGGTCTTGTGGCCTTCGGCGATATTCAGGCTCAATTGCCAGTCGTGCTCGCAGATGACGATCTCGGTGCCGGCGCTGCCGTCAACGGGCGCGCCACTGAGCCAGCCCGTGGCTTCGGGCAGGCCTTCGAGCCCACGCACGCTGGCGTCCGAGCGCTCGTACAAACGGCTCAAGCCAGTTTGCGTCAGCAGCGCCTGGACGATGACACTTTTCCAGCGCTCCACGCCGCAGCTGGAAAACTGCGCCACCAGCGTGTCGGCGTAGCGGTCCACCACCAGCCCGGGCAGGCCGTCGGACTCGCCGTGCACCAAACGCAGACCATCACTTTGAATGTCAAACAGCGTGCGCGCTTGGAGCGCGGTGGCAATGCGCGCGCTGAAAAAAGCCGCGTCAATGCGCTGACTTTCCTCAAAACTCCAAATACGGGCGCGTATCTTGGAGCTGGGGCTGACGGCGGCCCAGCCCAGAAAACGTCCTTCATGGCTTTCAACCTTGACGGTTTCGCCGGCATCACCGCTGCCCTTGGCGATAGCGCCGTCAAATACCCAAGGGTGGCGGCGCTGCAAAGAGCGCTCCTTGCCTTCTCGAAGCCGAATTGATTTCATGCCCTATTGTCGCGGCTCGCCCGCCAAGGACGCAGCGCTTCAGGATGACTTGTCTGAACCGGGCTCAGGTTCAGGCTTGGGCTTGGGCTTGCTGCCGGCCACGCTGGCGCGCGGGTGCGCTGCATCATAAATTTTGGCCAGGTGCTGGAAATCAAGCCGGGTGTAGACCTGCGTGGTGCTGATGTTGGCATGCCCCAGCAACTCCTGCACAGCGCGCAGGTCACCGCTGGACTGCAATACATGGCTGGCAAAGGAGTGGCGCAACATGTGTGGATGCACCGGCGTCGAGAGCCCTGCTTGCAAGCTGCGCAATCGGAGTCTTTTACGAATGTGCTGGGGTGACAAGCGACTGCCGAGTTCACTCACAAAGAGCGCGGTCCCAGGCTCGGCCAGAACACTCATCCACTGGCTGCGCACAGACAGCCAGGTTTGCACCGCCAGCAAGGCCTTAGCGCCCACCGGCACGCTGCGTCGCTTGCTGCCTTTGCCCAGCACATGCGCCTCAGCCGCTTGCAGGTCGATCCAGCCGCGCGCCTGCGCGCTGGCCACGGCGTCCAGCCCGACCAATTCGCCAATGCGCAAACCACAACCGTAAAGCAACTCGGTCAGACATTCGTCACGAGCCTGTAAGCCCGGGTGGTGCAAGCTGTCTGCAGTCTTGAAGTCAGCCAGTTGCACGGCCTCGTCCACGCCCAGCGCCTTGGGCAAGGGCTTGGCCGCCTTGGGCGCGCGCAGGCCCTGCACCGGGTTGCTGCTGACCAGGCCCTCACGCCCCAGCCAGACATAAAAGCCACGCCAGCCAGACAAAATCAAGGCAATACCGCGGGCACTGCGCCCGCCGGCATGCATCTGTGACACCCAGCGCCGCATGTGGATCGGGCCGACCTCCAGCAGTGTCACTCCGGCCTGAACCGCCAGGCTTTGGAGCTTGTCCAAGTCCAGCGTGTAAAGGGTGACGGTGCGCTCGGCCAGACGTTTTTCAACCCGCACATGGCTGAGGTAACGCAGGACCAGCGGGTCCGGCATGGGCTGCTGCCTCAGACCTTGGCGTCGGCCGCAGGACGCAGGCGCGACAGGGCCGCGCTGGCAAGCTCGCCGATGTTTTGCAAAAAGTCGGTGGCCATGTCGCTGGCAAAGCGCTGGGGCTCGTTGGAGGCCAACACCAGCATGCCGAAAGGCGCTTGAGCAGCCTGCGAGCGCAGCGCAATCAGGGCAACTGAACGGGCAGCGGCCGGCTCGTCCAACCAGCTGACGGCTTCCAGCCCCGTCGCAGGGCCGCAAAAAGGCGTGGTTAAGGCCGCAGCTGCTGTGCGCGCCGCTTCACTGGCGCCCTGCGCAAAGTCACTGGCGGCAAAGGGGGCTGCAACATCCCAGAGCTTGATAGCCACTTGCGGCACCCCAAACTGCGTTTGCAATTCACGCGCAATGGTCGCCGGCAACTGCGCTGGCGACGGAGTCATCAGCAAGCTGCGTATCCAGCTTTGCATCTTGTCGGCTATGTTGACGTTCTCCTGGCCGTGCCGGAGCATTTCCACCAGCCGCGACTCCAGGCCGCGAATCTTGTCGCGCAACATGCCCGCCTGACGCTCCTGCAAGCTCACGGCGCGAGCGCCATGCCCGCTGGACAGTTGCACGGTGGCCAGCAGTTCAGCGTGACGCTCGAAAAAGTCCGGCGTGTTGGCCAAAAAATTAGCGATGTCGTCTTCAGTGATGGGGTGTTGCATAGAAGGTGGATTCTGGTTCATGTCAGGCATTGTCCTTAAATTGAAGTGGGGCTGGCTGGCAGCCGGTCTTCAGGCATCCGGTATCTCAATTTCGCCGTCAAACACCCGTGTAGCCGGCCCGCTGAGGGTTACTGCAGCGTCCAGTTGCCCGGCGCCGCCTGGCCAGTCGACAGTCAGTAGGCCGCCTCGCGTGTGCACATCGACCCGGCTGTCCAACAAGCCCAGACGGATACCGGCCACCACGGCCGCGCAAGCGCCGGTGCCGCAAGCCAGGGTTTCGCCGGCGCCACGTTCATACACACGCAGGCGCATTTCAGTGCGCGAAAGCAACTGCATGAAGCCGGCATTCACATGCCGGGCAAAGCGAAGATGGCTTTCAATTTGCGGACCCCACTCAGCCACGGGCGCGCTGTCCACGTTGTCGACCAACTGCACCGCATGCGGGTTGCCCATCGACAAAACCGCCGTGTGCAAGATGGTCTGCTGGCCATGCGCCGTCACCTCCAGGGGCCAGGTGGACCAGCCCAGGGTATTGCGGGCTTGCAAACCGCTTGCGTCAAACGGCAGTGCGGACAGCTCAAAAACGGGTGCGCCCATGTCCACGCTGACGCGGCCATCGGCCGCCATGTGCAAAGCGAGCACACGGTTCAAAGTTTGCACACGCACTGTGTCGCGCTCGCTCAGGTGCTGGTCACGCACATAGCGCACAAAGCAACGCGCGCCGTTGCCACAGTGCTCGACCTCGTTGCCGTCGGCGTTGTGAATGGCGTAAGCAAAATCAATATTCTTGCTGCCCGCCGGGGCTGGCCGAACGCTAAGAATCTGGTCTGCGCCCACACCGAAATGCCGGTTGGCCAGAAAACGGTATTGCACACCCGTCAGACCCAGCAGCCCGCGGGTCTCATCAAGCACCACGAAATCGTTGCCGGCGCCCTGCATTTTGGTGAATCGGATTCGCATCGGCACATTATCCGCCGGCCTTGGGGGGCGGGTCTGAGGCATTACTATGAGCGCCTTCAACACCGACTCATAGAAAGAAAAACATGCTGCGCATCACCGAATGGACACCCGCCCTGAAGCCTCAACCGCAAGACCTGATCGACGCCATTCTCAAGCGCCGCGGCGGCACCATGATCAACCTGGACAAGGCGCTGCTGTGGAGCGAGCCTCTGGCGCGCGCCTGGAACATCTACCTGGGCGCCGTACGCTCAGGCCTGCCCACCAGCTGGAAGCTGCGCGAACTCGGCATTTGTACTGTGGCCCTCCTGACCGGCGCCGTCTACGAATACAAACACCATGCGCCGGACTTCCTCAAAGCCGGCGGCGTGCAGGCAGAGCTGGATGCACTGAACGCGGTGATTCACAACGCACGCGAGTCAACGGTGCACCCGGCCCTCGGGGACATTGAAGCGCTGGTCATTCAGTACGCCGCGCAGATGACGCTGGATGTGAAAGTCAGCGACGCTGTTTTTGCCAGCTTGCGCCGGTACTTTGACAACACCGAAATTGTTGAGCTGACCAGCGCGATTGCCACTTACAACATGGTGGCGCGCTTTCTGGTGGCGCTGGGTGTGACGCCAGAGGCCTGAGCCAAGGACAGCCACAAAAAAGGCGCGGACCCGCCGCGCCTTTATGCCAGAGGACCTAGGAAAATCAGTCGGGCTTGATGCCGTTGTCTTTGACCACCTTGGCCCAGATATCGATCTGCTTGCCGATGAAAGCATCTGCTGCTGCGGGTGTGCCGCCAACGATGTCAATGCCCTGAGCGTCCAGCTTTTTAGCGATGTCCGGATTTTTCAGGGCCTTGTTAATTTCTTCGTTCATGCGTTTGAGCACTTCAGGCGGGGTTTTGGCCGGCGCCAGAATGGCCCACCATGCGGGCGCGTCAAAGCCGGCAAAACCGCTTTCAGCCACCGTCGGCACGTTAGGCAGATCTGGCACGCGCTTGCTGGTGGTGACGGCCAGCGGGCGCATGCGGCCGCTGTCAATGTGCGGCTTGGTCACGAACACCGAGCCGATAGACAAGGGCACATGGCCGGCCACCGCATCGATCATGAGCGGGCCACCCCCTTTGTAGGGCACGTGCTGCCAATCGATATTGCCGCTTTTGCTAAGCAAGGCCATGGCCAGGTGGCCCAGGCTGCCCGAACCGATACTGCCATAGTTGACATTTTTCTTGGCTTTGGCGGCAGCCACGACATCGCCAAAATTTTTGTACTCAGAGCCCGAAAAGGTGGCCAGCACCATGGCCGACGTGTCGATAAGCGAAACCGCCGCCAGGTCTTTGCGCGTGTCAAAAGGCAGGCCTGGAATCAGGCTGGGGTTGACGCCGTGAGTGTCAAAAACTACCGCAAAGGTATAGCCGTCGGCGGGCGCGGCCGCAACAGCAGCGGCCCCGATGGCGCCCGATGCGCCACCCTTGTTTTCGATGATGATGGACTGCCCGAGTTGCTGCGACAGGGGCACAGCCAGAATGCGCGCCACCTGATCGACCGAGCCGCCGGGCGGAAAGACCGCCACGAACTTGATCGGCTTGCTCGGCCATGCGGCTTGCGCCCAGGCGGCAGGTGCAGCAGCCAGCGCAGCACCCACACAGGCTACGGAAGCAACTGTCTGGGCGGACTTCAAAATCCAGTGTTTCATCATGATGCTTGCCTTTAACAATAAACCGCCAGTATCGCGACATGCCATGCTTTTGATATTCAGGAAAGTACTTACACAGACCGAAGCAGCGGCAGCATCGATAAATTCTTGGCGCTGACGCTTGCAGGCAAAATGCGACTATGGCAAGAAGCACTCAACTCCTGTATACCCAACGTGAACCAGCGCCCTTGCGCCCGGCCGCTACCGTGCTGCTGCTGCGCGACGGCGCAAGCGGTGTCGAGGTGCTAATGACACGCCGCTCCGCGACAGCCAGCTTTGCGCCCGGCGCTTATGTCTTTCCGGGGGGCGGCATTGATGCTGCCGATGCACTGGCGCACGGGCAATCGACACGGCGCACCTCACAAAGTAATCTGCACCTGACGCAGGCCATCGCAGCCATCCGCGAGAGTTTTGAGGAGCTCGGCATTTTGCTAGCCCGAAAAGCTGACGGCAGCCACGCCAACGATGCAGACATCGCCAACTTAGACCGTCAACAGCCTTTTGTAGCGCAGTGCCAGGCCATGGGTTTGCGCTTGGCCGCAGACGAGGTTTATGTGCTGGCGCACTGGATTACCGACCGTGACTTACCGCGCCGCTTTGACGTCCCCTTTCTGGTGGCGCGCATGCCCGAAGGCCAGCAAGCGGTGGCCGACGAGTCCGAGCAGTTCGAACCGGTTTGGCTCAGTCCGGCCCAAGCCCTGGCGCGGCACGCGGCAGACCAGCTGTTCATGCTGTTTCCCACCGTGCGCACGCTCGAGCGCCTGCGCAGCTACGGCAGCGTCGATGCGGTGCTGGCCGCCTGCGCGCACAACGAAGACCCGCTATGGACCTCGTGTCCTAGGGCCGGCTTGCTGCAAGGCCGTCAAGTGCGCTACATGGAGCACGAGTCAGCCTATGGCGAGCTGCACCTGAGCTGTCCTGACGGTCAGATAGTTCACACACTCGATTGGCAGACAAGCCAGGCCGTGCCGCTGCTGAAAAACCTGCGCCGCCTGACCGCGCCCAACCCCGGCGTGATGACAGGCCCTGGCACCAACACTTATTGGGTGGGGGACCCCACAAGTGGTTATATCGTGATTGACCCGGGTCCTGCTGACCCCGACCATTTGGAAAGAATTTGGCGTGCCACCAGTGGCCAAATTCGCATGATTGTGTGCACCCACTCGCACCCCGATCACTCGCCAGGCGCCAAACCTCTACAAGCTTTGTGCCAAGACAGTCCCTTGGGTTTGCCCCCCGTTTTGGGTTTGCCCTCAGCGCCCACAGCCAACGCGCAAAGCCAGTTCACGCCCGATCGCGCTTTGGCGCACATGGAAGTTTTGAAAGTAGGCGAACACAGCCTCAAGGTGCTGCACACCCCAGGCCACGCGGCCAATCACCTGTGTTTGTCTTTGCTAGATGACGGCTTGCTATTTTCAGGGGATCACATCTTGAACGGCAGCACCACCGTGGTCAATCCACCCGATGGCGACATGAATCAATACCTTGATTCATTGGATTTGTTGGCTTCAGAATGCAAAACTTGTGGTCTAGAGTTCATCATGCCAGCCCATGGCTATGTGCTTGGGTTTGCCGAACAAGCCATTGCCCAACTGAAGGCGCACCGCTTAAAACGCGAAGCCAAAGTCCTTGCCGCCATGCGCGCACTGCCGCATGGCACCCTCGAAGACTGGGTAGCGCATGCCTACGACGACGTGCCGCAACGCTTGTGGCCCGTAGCTGCAAGGTCTTTGCAAGCGCATGTAGACCGCATTCAGTCCATGCCACCTGGCAACAACTGACATGGCCACTGTTCAAGCGCCAGAAAATTCGGAAGGCATCCGCCTGTCTAAGCGGGTAGCCGATATGCTGAAATGCTCTAGGGCCGAGGCCGAACAAGTCATTGTGGGCGGTTGGGTCAAGGTCAACCAAGTGGTGGTGGACGAGCCTGCGCACCGTGTTAAAGATGAAAACATCGACATTCACAGCACCGCGCAACGCGGCAAAGTTCCGCTGCTGACAGTTATTTTGCACAAGTCCGCCGGCCAAAGCTGTTTGCCCCAAAGCCATCAAAGTGTTTGGAAATCCTTCACGCCAGAAATGCGTTCTAACCAAGACCGGTCTGGCATCGCCCTCACACCGCGCCTGCAAAAAATGTTGCAATGTGCAGCAGCATTGGAGGATGCCGCCACGGGCTTGGTGGTTCTCTCTGAAGACCCCAGCATGATTCGCAAATTGCTGGACGAGCGCACACCCCTGGAACACGAAATGTTGGCTGAGGTTCAAGGCCCTGTCAGCCCCGATCAGCTTTACGACATGTGCCCCACAGGACTCAAAACAAGCATCAGCAGCGCCAGTCCTGAAAAAACGGGTCTGCGCATGGCTTTTAAGGGGTACCAGCCCGGGTATGCGGCCAGTGTCATTGGAAACACTGGGCTACGCTTGATTGGACTCAAACGGGTTAGGATGGGTCGTGTGTTGATGGCACCGCTGGCCCCCGGCCAATGGCGAGCGCTCATGCCTTACGAAAGATTTTGAAAAAACTTCTGTTTTTTACGCAAATTTGCCACATTTGACGATTCAATCCCTTGAAATTCATCAGGGCATCCTCATTTAACTTGTAAGTTTGAGAGAATATTCAAATGATTGTTCGCAGCTTAAGCTGAAAGGAAAGCAATATGCGTTTGAGCACTAAAAGTCGTTTTGCCGTCACGGCCATGATCGATGTCGCCTTGCGCGAAGATCGCGGTCCTGTCTCGCTGTCGGCCATTAGCGAGCGTCACCAAATTTCACTCTCCTATTTGGAACAGTTGTTCAGCAAATTGCGCCAGCACCACTTGGTCGAAAGCACACGCGGCCCAGGTGGCGGTTATTCTTTGGCCCGCAACGCCGAAAAAATCACCATGGCCGACATTGTCAGTGCCGTCGATTTTTCTGTCGAGTCAGAAGATGCTGCCAGCGCTGAAGCCGGCAACTGGATGAGCAGCGAATTGTGGGCCAGCCTGAACGAAAAAATGTTGGCGCATTTGCAGTCCATCAGCTTGCGTCAACTGGTGTCCGAGCAACGCGCCAAAGGCGTCACGGTTGAGCCAGCGCCTTCTGTGGTCAAGCGCGGCGTATTTGCCAAGCCCAAGGCGCAGCCCGTTAAAGTGAATGTGCCCAACTCGGTGTTTGCTTTGGCTGCCAGCCTTATTCCCACGCGCTAAACAGTTTGTATTTCAAAAAACGCGCTCTAGTTCGCTAGTGCGCGTTTTTTTTGGCCTGAATACAAACAAAAAAAGTGTGAAGCCCACCGATAAGCCGGATTCTGTGCATTGGAGTTACCCCCAATGTGACCGCCATTACTCTGGGCCGAGGGTTGCCCACTCGGCTCGGTGCTACCTACCCGCACACTCTCCGGAACCAGATCAACGTGTGCCTATTTGGTATTGCTGCGCGTAGAGATTGCCCGTTTCACCCGAACTAAATCGGCTCGTCTCTGTTGCTCTAATCCTCACCTTGCTGCCTTGCGGCCATTCGGTGGAGAGGTGTTACCTCCTACGCTGTCCTGTGCAGTCCGGACGTTCCTCCAGTGCGGCCTTTCGGCCCATTGCCTAAACAATGGCATTGCTGCTAGCACCAGCGGCGGTCTGGCGAGCTTCACATCTGCATTATCGCCCGACCGCATGGACTTGTGTACCAGCGGCTTCTAAACACGCTAAACGCGCGATAATCTGCGCGTCTGCTTGATAACCACAAGCCCAACCACCGACAGCCATGATTCGAATTTCAGAACTCAAACTGCCCTTGACCGCATTGCCGGTCGAAGTGCGACGTGCCTCGGATGCCCCGTCAGAAACTGACGAAGATCGCATTCCTCCGCCCCACCCCGAAGAAGCTTTGCGCCAGATGGCTGCAAAAGCTTTGGACATTGATGTCGTGGCAATCGACCAGCTGAATGTTTTCAAACGCAGCTTTGATGCACGCAAAGCAGATTTGTTGGCCGTCTTCATTGTTGACATCACATTGAAAGACGTTGCCGCTGAAGCAAGGCTGCTCAACCAGTTTTCAGGCAACCCCCACATTCAAGCCACGCCCAACATGACTTGGCAAGCGCCTTTTCATGCACCCGCCAATTTTGGCGCGCAAGAAGGCGAACGACCTGTGGTGGTGGGTTTTGGTCCTTGCGGTATCTTTGCGGCCTTGAGCTTGGCGCAAATGGGCTTCAAACCCATCGTCATTGAACGCGGCAGCCCCGTCAGACAGCGCACCAAAGACACTTGGGGTTTGTGGCGCAAAAAAACACTCAACGCCGAAAGCAATGTGCAATTTGGTGAAGGCGGCGCTGGCACCTTTTCGGATGGCAAGCTGTACAGCCAAATTAAAGATCCACGCTATTTGGGTCGCAAGGTCATGAACGAGTTTGTGCAAGCCGGCGCACCCAGTGATATTTTGTTTGCCGCACATCCGCACATTGGCACTTTCAAGTTGGTCAAGGTGGTTGAAAACTTGCGCGAGCAAATCATTGCATTGGGCGGCGAGGTTCGTTTTGAACAACGCGTGGTGGACATTGACATTGAAACCACTGAGCAAGGCCGTCAGGTGACCGGCTTGCACATGGAAGATCGCAACACTGGGAAACGTTCACACTTGGCCACTAAGCATGTGGTACTGGCCTTGGGACACAGCTCACGCGATACCTTTACCTTGCTGTACGAGCGCGGTGTTTACATGGAATCCAAGGCCTTCTCTATTGGCGTGCGCATTGAACATCCGCAAAGCGTGATTGATGCGGCAAGATGGGGGCGCCATGCAGGCCATCCCTTACTGGGCGCGGCAGATTACAAACTGGTTCACCACGCACAAAACGGCCGTGCGGTTTACAGCTTTTGCATGTGCCCCGGTGGCACGGTGGTGGCAGCTACCAGCGAAGCTGGCCGCGTTGTGACCAATGGCATGAGCCAATACTCACGCAACGAGCGCAATGCAAATGCGGGCATGGTTGTGGCCATTGACCCTGAAGATTACCCGCTGGATGTAGGCGCATGGCAAGATGCTTTTGGTGAAGCAGATGGCTTGAAATGGGCCACACAAGCACAGGCCATGGCCAAGCAACAGCCCAAGGCCTATCACCCTTTGTCTGGCATTGTGTTTCAGCGGCAACTGGAATCTAAAGCCTATGTGGCTGGTGGTGAGAATTACACGGCCCCCGGACAATTGGTGGGGGACTTTTTGCAAGCGCGTGCTTCTACAGAATTTGGTGCGGTGCAGCCTTCTTACAAACCAGGTGTGAGCTTGGGTGATTTGTCGCAAGTGCTACCAGCGTTTGCCATCCAAGCCATGCGTGAAGCCTTGCCGGTGTTTGGTCGCAAGATCAAGGGCTATGACATGCAAGATGCCGTGCTCACTGGCGTTGAAACTCGAACATCGTCACCACTCAAAATGACCCGCGGCGACAACTACCAAAGCTTGAACACACGTGGTCTTTACCCAGCTGGTGAAGGCGCGAGTTATGCAGGCGGTATTTTGTCGGCGGGTGTCGATGGCATCAAAGTGGCAGAGGCTTTGGCCAAAGCGATTGTTTCTGCAGACTAATGAAAAAACTCAGTTAGACAAACAACACAGGAATCATGGAGACCACCAGCAGGAACGCCATGGTCCAGTTGAATATTTTGCGCTGTGTGTCTTGCTTCAAAAAATGCTCTAGCTTGGCGCCCAGCCACACCCACAAGCCCACGCTTGGAAAATTGATGGCGCTGAACATCATGCAAGTGAGCACCACAAACGTAAGTGATGCATCTGTAGGCATGTAGTTGCTGAAATAGCCAATGGACATGATCCAGGCCTTAGGATTGACCCACTGAAATGCTGCGGCACCCAAAAAACTGATAGGTTGCACAGCCTCTTCGCTATTGCGCTCTGGTGCGCCGCTGCGCGCCACGCCCCAAGCCAAATAGACCAGATAAGCAAACCCCAAAACTTTCATGACTTGATAGACAAAAGGATATGCATTCAAAAGACGCTCAAGGCCAGCGCCAACCAACAACAACATGACGAAATGGCCCAAGGACACACCCAGCCAATGCGGCAAGGTGCGCTTCACGCCAAAGTTGACCCCCGATGCCAACAGCATCATGTTGTTAGGACCAGGAGTAACTGACGTAACGAAAGCAAACATGGCCATGGCGGCCACCAATTCCACGTTGAAATTCATAATCAATGCTTTTTTGAGGGGGATTGCAAGAATTCGAATAAATGGGGTCAGATCAACATTAATTTGGTCAATCAAAGGGGATCAAGACCAAGGGGGGCTTCCTCATACTGGGGTACCAGAAATCGTTCAGCCCCCCTTGGTCTTGATCCCCTTTGATTGGAAATTAATGTTGATCTGACCCCATTTATTAAACGCACAACTGGAGAAAAGATTACTCCACTGTGACGCTTTTCGCCAAATTGCGAGGCTTATCTACATCGGTTCCCCGCGCACAAGCTGTGTGATACGCCAACAACTGCAAAGGTACCACGTGCAAAATAGGCGATAACACGCCATAGTTCTCTGGCATGCGAATCACATTCACACCTTCACTGCTTGAAATGTGTGTGTCGCTGTCGGCCAACACATACAGCACACCACCACGAGCGCGCACCTCTTGCATGTTGCTCTTGAGTTTTTCCAGCAAGGCATCATTGGGCGCAACCGTGACCACAGGCATTTCGCCTGTGACCAATGCCAAAGGACCATGCTTGAGCTCGCCCGCAGCATAAGCTTCAGCATGAATGTAGGTAATCTCTTTCAACTTCAATGCACCCTCGAGTGCAATGGGGTAGTGCGTACCGCGGCCCAAGAACAATGCGTTTTCTTTGGACGCAAACTCATGTGACCAGCTGATAATTTGCGGCTCTAAAGCCAACACCGCTTGCAAGGCTGCAGGCAAATGACGCATGGCTTTGAGGTGCATGGCTTCGTCGGCTTCGCTCAAACGACCTTTGCTTTGTGCAAGTGCCAAAGTGAGCAAAAACAAACCTGCCAACTGCGTGGTGAAAGCCTTGGTAGACGCCACGCCAATCTCGGCGCCAGCGCGTGTCACGTAGGCCAATTTACATTCGCGCACCATGGCCGATGTGGCCACATTGCAGATGGTTAATGTGTGGTGCATGCCCAAACTTTGTGCATGTCTTAAAGCGGCCAAGGTATCGGCTGTTTCGCCCGATTGGGTGATGGTGACCACCAAAGTTTTGGGGTCTGGCACCGAATCACGGTAACGGTATTCGCTGGCAATTTCGACCTGGCAAGGTATTTGTGCCACAGACTCAAGCCAGTACTTGGCCACGCAGCCGCTGTAGTAACTGGTGCCGCAAGCCAAGATCAATACCTTGTCGATTTCTTTGAATACTTTGTAGGCGTTGTCTGAATTAGCACTGCCATTTAGACCATCAAACAACTCAGGCACGATGTGCTCCACACCTTCCAAGGTGTCTGCAATGGCGCGCGGTTGCTCAAAAATTTCTTTCTGCATGTAGTGTCTGTAAGGGCCCAACTCTGCAGCGCCGCTGTGCGCATGGACAGTTTTAACGGGCCGAGCCACTCGCTGATGCAGTCGATCTTCAATCCAATATTTACCCAACTGAATATCGACCAGATCACCTTCTTCAAGGTAAACAATTTGATCTGTAACACCGGCCAAAGCCATGGCGTCGCTGGCCAAAAAGTTTTCGTGATGCGAAGTACCCACGCCCAAAATGAGCGGTGAACCCGCACGCGCGCCGACAACGCGCTGAGGCTCATCCTTGTGGAACACCGCAATGGCGTAGGCGCCTTTCAATTCTTGAACAGTGCGCTTAACGGCCTCAAACAAATCACCGTCGTACACACTGTCCACCCAATGTGCAATCACTTCCGTATCGGTTTGGCTACTGAACACATAGCCCTTGGCTTGTAATTTGGCACGCAGCTCGTCGTGGTTTTCAATGATGCCGTTGTGCACCAAGGCCACTCTGCCTGGTTTGCCATTCAAGCTGTCCAAATTGCCCGGGCCGGGGCTAAAGTGAGGGTGAGCATTGTGAACGACTGGGGCACCGTGCGTTGCCCAACGCGTATGCGCAATGCCCGTTCCGCTCTCTAAATGATCAGTTTCAATTTGGGTCATCAACTCAGAAACACGCGATGTGCTGCGCGCACGCTTGAGGCCGCCCTGCGTGCGACTCAAAGAAGCTTCGTGAATGGCCACACCACATGAGTCATAGCCTCGGTATTCCAAGCGCTGCAAACCCTGAACCAAGATTGGAACGATATTTCTGTCTGAAACTGCACCCACAATGCCGCACATAAACTTCCCCTCAAATTGAATTTGGCGGAATCTTAGGCTTCTTGATTTGAAATTACTACGAATTATTTTTAGATTTATAGAAATAAAATTTCATAAATTACGTTGAATGGCTTATTATTTCAATTAATTGTTATTTATGAAAT
>Ga0214921_10000403_pt1 | contig 82413 bp, 86 predicted proteins | sample LL1505_MetaG_FD_177992 | JGI IMG/M metagenome (GOLD analysis project Ga0214921, IMG submission 177992) | Freshwater microbial communities from Lake Lanier, Atlanta, Georgia, United States - LL-1505 | ecosystem: Environmental > Aquatic > Freshwater > Lake | place: USA: Georgia | collected... | reverse complement strand
TTTGTTCACCCATTCCAGACATTCCTTCCAAGGAACCGGAAACGGATTGAGCCCGGTCAGCAACCTGCCCCATGGATTGGGTTGCCTCACGGACCTTGGAGGCAAATTCACTGGAACTGAAACTTGCGGAGTTGATTTCGCCCATTTTTTGAACATTGGTGTTCAACGCCTGAAAGCTCTTGCCCAAGTTATCCAGAACATCCTTGCTTAGGTTGGCTTCACGCATCATGGCGCCCAATGTTGCCGGAGGAGCCTTGGCCTCTCCGCCTGCAAGTTCAGGGTATACCAATGACCAATCGGTTTCCTCGGCTGGTGGCTCAAATCCTGAAACAAAAAAGATTAAGGCCTCGGTTCCTAAACCCAAGGTGAGGAAAAAGTCAGCTCCGGGTAGGTGACGGATCTTGAACAACGCTCCAATGATCACAATGGAGGCACCCCAACCGTAGAGATAATTGAGGGTTACTTTACCCTTTTTGGACTGTAAAAATTCGACAATTTCTTCTTGTTTAAAAGAAAATTTCATGTTTGAAAGTTTAGAATTTAAATACTCAAGCAGTAAAATGAATGACCCTACCGAATGTCTCTGATGTCACGACCTGTAAAATCCATTACACATCGAAAGCCAATGGTTGAGCGGGCAGAGTCCTGAAAATCATACGACCTGGTGCCATTCATCAAGTAATACCCAACATCCTTCCAACTTCCTCCGCGGATAACTTTCCTTTTGAGGTAAGTTGGGTCATCAGCTTTGGCTTTGTAACGATAATCAGGATTCAAATCACCCATAAAGGCGCTAGCCGATTCGTCAAAGGTCGAGGCCGTCCACTCCGCAACATTACCAGCCATGTTGTACAATCCAAAATCATTGGGATTGAACGAATACGTTTTGGCGGTGTAGGTTACGCCATCATCCACGTAATTCCCCCTACCGGGTTTGAAGTTGGCTAACAAACAACCGCGGTTGTTGCGCAATGAGGGCCCACCCCATGGATAAGGAGATGACATACGACCACCGCGAGCGGCATATTCCCATTCAACTTCGGTAGGCAATCGAAACGGGAAGCCGAGGCTCATTCTTTTGGACTGACGATACGATTGCAATAAACGAGTACGCCAATCACAGAATGCATTCGCCTGATTCCAGCTAACCCCTACCACAGGGTAATCGTAATACGCTGGATGACTGAAGTATAATTGAGTTTGAGGCTCGTTGTACGAATAGGCCATGTCGGTGGTCCACACCAAAGTATCCGGATAGATGTTGATGGAACGAGCCTCTACGAATTCATTACGATTCCTTCCAGAGCCGTTAGCGGCAGCAGAGGAAAAATCATAGGCTTTGTAATTGTAAACAAACCGAGGAGTATTCCATTCTTTCCGACCAAAGACCCGCTGATTTTCGGGAATAAACAAATCTTCCAATTCTTCGATGACCGCAGGGTCAGTCCAATTGATTTTTGCCTTCCAATTGATGTATTCATTCCCATCTTCATCCTCTACGGTATTGCCCAAAATCGTGTGGGCTATTGAATCTCTCACCCAATTGATAAACTGACGGTATTCGGCGTTTGAAATTTCGGCATCATCCATATAGAACGGGCGCATGGTGATGTTCTTCAGCGGGCTGTTCATGTTGAACAAGATGTCTTGGTCCCCTTGGCCGTACAAGAAGGTGCCCTGGCGGATGTACACCATACCATAGGGCGTTGTTTCTAACCATCGTCCTCCATCGCGTGCACCGATAAGGTCGCCCGTATTTCCACCACTGCAAGATCCCAGCAGTAATCCAATTCCTAGAACGAGAATAGACAAGGGCCAAGAGGCCCTTGTGGTTGTGCTCATGTGATTCTTTGCGGTCATGTTCATTTTTTGCAAACGCTAAAGGTAGCTACCAAATAAGAAATTGTGAAAAAAGCTTAGAAATACCGTGGAGTTAAAATCTTTTTCTGAGGCGGTGGTGGGATTTTGAGGGTGAAATCGTACCCCAAAAAAACTTCGTGAGAACCATTGGCCAATCCCCCCAATTCACCGGTATGTTCAGTGAATGAATAACCAAACCTAACTCCGTTTCTCATCCGGTAACCCACTAATCCAACGATACCATCTCCTTGTGAGTAACCGCCCCCTAACCAGACCCGAGTTCCAATGGAAAGCATCAGGTTATAATCGATTTGAGAGACAAAAGAATTGGATTTGTAGAGAATGGATGGCGTTAGCCTCCAATATTTGTTCAAAGGAATTTGATACCCCGCCGATGCAAAAAGATTACGGGAATAGGTCACGGTCGAACCGGTATTGTTGAACTGAAGTTTGGGTTGATTAAGCCGATTGAAAGCAAAATTCACAAACCAACGCGTGGATTGAAAATTAATCCCGGTCCCAAGATCAAAGGCATTGGCCTGTACGTTGGATGAAACTAAGAGCGGGTCATTGGGAGTCTCCGGGCGAAATTTGGTACCATCCAAAGAAGTTTGGATCATCCCCCCGTAGATCCCTAACCCCATACTGAAGGTTCGAAAAGGAATACGTAAGGCATAATTAAGACGAACGTTGGTGCTTTTGTTGAAAAACTCCTGGTCTTGAACCACCAACAACCCCACACCACCACGCAAAAACTCGACCGGCGCATGAATGCTGAAACAGGTGGTTCGGGGCGAGGCGTTTTCTGGAATATTAACCCATTGGTATCGAGAGGCTAAGATTGTGCTGATGGCCGGTCTAGAACCTGCAACCCCGGGGTTGAAATAAAAATCGTTAAACATGTATTGGTTCCATTTGGGCTCTTGTTGAGCGTTAACCCAAAGCGAGGCCAACAAACCTGCAGCGGTAAACAGGTACCGAATGATCGATTTATGGAGGGGTTGATTCAAACCAGCGTTCATTAACCCGAAGAAACGAACAAAACGTGGGATTTGAGCTTTATTTGGGAGGCTTTTTAAGGCAGGCTTCGATGGCCATGACCAAAGAAGGAAATTCCGGGGTTGGAGCAGCAATGTCCAGCCTTAGTCCCCTTTGAATCACAGCCTCATGGGTTTGGGTTCCTAAAGCGGCTATTCTGGTCTCATTTTGGACAAAATCAGGAAAATTCTCGAAAAGAGACTTGATCCCAATGGGGCTGAAAAAGCACAAAACGTCGTACTTGATATCCGCTAAATCACTCAAATCACTGGAAACCGTTTGGAACATCACGGCTTTGGTGATGTTAAGGCCAGATTCTTCCGCCTTAACCAGGAAACTTTCCGAAAGTGCATCGGAGCAAGGCATTAGGTAGGCAATTTCTTTGTGCTTCAGCATTTGAGGCAGGAGATCTTCCAATTTACCTTTCCCAAAGGCAATCTTCCGTTTCCGAAGTTGGGTATATCGCTGCAAATAATGGCCTACATTGTCAGAAATGCAGAAATACCGGGTTTCTGGATCAACTTCTACGCGCATTTCCTCGCAAAGCCTGAAATAATGATCCACTGCATTTTTGCTGTTGAAGATCACCGCAGGATATTCCCCCAAGGCTATTCGGGCCTTTCGGAACTCCCTTGCGGAGATCCCTTTGACTTCGATAAAGGGCCTGAAGTCGACTTTGACCCCGTATCGCGTTCCCAATTCCATCAACGGCGTGCGTTCTCCCGGCTCCGGTTTGGGTTGGGATACGAGGATGGTTCGAATTTTGGGTTTGGAGGGTGTGCCTTCTGCCATGCGGTTAATTCATTGCAATCATCGTGATGGGGATGATTTCGAAGGTGCAAATATAGAAAACCATCAAAAAAAGGCGGTGAATCGATAATTCATTTGCCAAACGAAGCAATCGAACCCACCTGAAGCCCACGGCAAGACCCAAAAGACCCAAGGATATGGCATAGGTCCATGCAATCCATGAGGGAGTACCGTATCGGATGAGCAAAGGCAGGACCAACATGTAGGGGATCAAGGCGTGAAATACCCCGTAGAAACTCGCTTTGAGCCATAGGTAGCCTTCGTCAAACTCCGCAACCCAAGCCCATACCCTAAGGAACCCTGCCCAAAATCCTGAGACTATGCTCAGTACGATGATCCAAAGCAAGACCAATACCGGAGCATTTCCTGAAGCCTCTGGGAGCATCGAAACCAAAATTCTTTGAAAATAAGGTAAACCGGTCAGGGTCAGGCCAAGGCTTGAATAACCTACCAAGGTCCAACCCTTGGAAATCAAACTTGATTCTAGACCCTTTTGACGAATGCCTTGCAAAAAAATCCTGTAATTGATAAGGGCGTGCAGTTTTCCGCCGTAGTAGCCGGGCTCTTTGGCTAATAACCAAGAGGCAAGCACCCCAATCAACCACCAAAGGAAAAAATAGCTGTCGGAGGATTCGGTCCCTCTCCATATCCCTGGGCTCATGACGAAATTTCCAATAAACAAGGCCGAGATTCTCTTGACAAATCAAAACTTAAACAGGCAATGCCCGCGTTCATGCATTTTTGATTTATCTTAATCAATTCTTTTTGAATTTACGCTTTGCGTTCATCCTTCAAAATTACCTTTAAAAATCAAATTGGGTTCCATGGCAGCGAGAAACTTATTAGTGTACAGGGCCTCGGCCGGTTCAGGCAAAACCCATAACCTGGTCTTTGCCTTCCTTAGGCTATTGCTGCTTGCGGATGACCCTCGAACGGTCAGACAAGCCTTAGCGATCACGTTTACTCGGAAAGCCTCCATGGAGATGAAGGAGCGTATCCTTAAGCAACTCCGCTACATGGCCATGGAACCTGCAACGCGAACAGCCGATCAAAGGTCGGATGCCATGGAAACTAGCCTGATTCAGGCCTTGGAGTGCAACCAAGAAACCCTACGCAACCGATCTTTTCAATACCTGCAACACATGTTGCATCGGTACAACGATACCGCGATAAGCACCATTGATTCCTTCATTACCCAACTTGCACGGCCCTTCTACAGGGAACTACGGACAGGGCTTGATTTCGATATTGAACTGGATCGGGACCTGGTCATCGAACAAGCCTTGGATGAGTGGATGAACAACCTGGGGAATGACAACCAAGCGGTCACGGATTTGTTACACTTTATGGCCCAAAACCGGAACCAAAAAGAACAATCTTGGAATACCCGAACCCTGTTGGAGAAATACGCCGGATTCCTCTTTGAGGACAGAACTTATGCGCATTTGCATCAACTCTTGGAACGTAGCCCGGAATCCTACCAAAGGCATTTCGATGAACTTGAAGCCAAGCTTCAATACCATTTGGATTATACCCTCCAAACCGCCGCCAAGCTAGCGCAAGAAGCAAGGGACCTTGGCTTTGAACCGGATGACTTCGTCCAAAAAAGCGGTGGGGTCTTGGGCCACCTCGAAAAATTGGCCGGTGGAGCTGGGGGGGCTCTGCATTCCAACGCCCAAAAGGCCCTTGACGAAAGGCGTGTCCTTCAACCCAAATGCACCCGACCCTTGCCGGATTCTTGGGTTCAAGAGGTCATGGACTTTATGAAGTACCGAACCGATTCAGCGGGTGAAGTGGAATTGCTATCGGCGCTTTTGGATATGCGCTACGCCACCACGCTTATGGGTTCCATGTACCAGCATTTCATGGAATTCAACCGCAACCAACTCCGAATGCCTTTGAATTTCATGTATTTTCAGATGGCCGACCTGATCCGTCAAACCCATCCGGAATACCTGTGCGACCGGGTTGGGCAACGATACCAACATGTTTTGATCGATGAGTTCCAGGATACCAGTTTGCTGCAATGGCAGTGTTTGTTCCCCTTGGCCGATAATGCCATTGCCTCTGGCGGCACGGCCCTGATGGTGGGGGATGTCAAACAATCCATCTACCGATGGAGAAACGGAGATGCCCGCCTGCTCGCTTCTCTGCCAAAGGATGTGTTAGGAAATTCCATTTCTGCCCTTTGGGAGGGCTTGTTTGAAGCGAAATTTTTGCGTCAAAATTATCGTTCATTCAAGAATATTATTGATTTTAACAATGCATTTTTTGGGTGTTTACGCCTTAAGCATGGTGACATCGCCGATCCTTTTTTTGTGGATGTCGAACAAGAATGCTCCGCAAAGGAACCCGCTGGCCAGGCATTGGATGGAACGGTGCAAGTTGCCGTTTGGGACTGCGAAAAAACCGGGGTCCCCTTGGCTTCGGAGAGGGTTAGGCTTTGTATAGAAATCATTGAAGCCCAATTGGCCCTGGAAGCTGATGGGATCCCCCTGTACAAACCCAAGGATATCGCCATCCTGGTACGAACCAACAAGATAGGTGCAGAAATCGCCAGCGGCTTGATGGCGGCAGGGCAGGCTGTGATTTCTCCGGACAGTCTCGTCCTGGGCCTGCATCCTGAGGTCGAAAAACTGATCACGGCATGGCAATTTCTCCACGATTCGAGCAGCCTGTTGAATCAAGACCTCTTGTTTCTTGCGCTCAATCCGGAGCAATACAAGCGCGGTGAACAACCCCACCGACTCAACGAGTGGTTAGCCCAACATTTCCCTCTCTGGAACGAAGATCTCTTGCTGCAACTCCCTCTGGGCCTGCAACTTCATGAAATTGCTTACGCCTTGGGATGCCCCACCCAAGATGCTTATGTCAAACGCTTGCTGGAGGAATGGACTTTGCAATGCGCTGCAGGGTTAGGTGCCCAGGAACTTCGGGATTGGTGGAAGAGAAATCGCTTGAAGATCAAATTACAAATTCAGGACCAAGGTCAAGCTGTTACCGTGCTCACGGTACACAGCGCCAAGGGTTTGGAATTTCCGGTGGTGATCCTTCCTGAATTGGACCGTTCGCGAAAATTATCAGTCATCGAATACCAATGGCTGCAAGCAGACCAAGACGCATCCCTGCAGACCCAAGAAATCAATGCGGGTCAACCCCTGCCGATTCACCTTGTTTCGACAAGCAAGCTCAAGAAAGGGCCTGAGCACCTGCAATCCATTGGCAAACAGGAAGATCTTAACAACGATTTGGATTATTTGAATTTGTTGTATGTGGCGTTGACCAGAGCCAAGTCTTCGATGATCATAGTGACCGAAAAGGTTAAAGTGACCGAAAAGAAATCATCCAACAGCGGCCCCCTCACCTTCGCCAAGCTCTTTGAAGAATTCAAGGAAACCCCGGAAGGCCAAGGGCTGGTTCATCGGGATCATTCAGCCTTTGAAAGTTGGACCCTGGGACAACCGCTTTCCTTTCTTTACGAAGAGAAACTTCTCCCCCAGGCAAACCTTGAACTAATCCAACGAATCCCCGATACCGCAACACCGAACCCCATGACTTCCCTTTCCCCCAGGCTTTGCATGGAGCAGAATCTGAATTGGCAGAGTCACTGGTCAGATCCTGTCGAGGCAGGGGCTTTGTTCCATCAAGTCGTGGCCCAATTGGAGGAACCCAAGAAGCATGACCTTGCTATCGAGGAATTTATGGCGAGGCCTGATTTGACCTTGGCGTTGAAAACGAAAGTTAGGGGTTGGATTCTCGAAGTCCTGGGTAGGGATGACCTTCGAGATTGTTGGGATGGATCTTGCAAGGTTCTGCGCGAAATGCCTCTCCTGATGGGGGATGGTCAATTTTTGAAACCCGATATGGTCCTGCTTCGCGATGACGGTACAGCCCGTGTTATCGAATTCAAAACAGGGGCTGTTCGGGAAAGTCACCTCGTGCAATTGAACCGGTACCTTACGGCCCTTCGCGATGCCGGCATCCCTGCCGAGGGCGATGTGGTCTACGTCGGTGGAGCGGCAGCCTAAGGCTACCTTTAGAATCGAGGTTCCAATCCCATGTTGTAGAAAAGGAAGGACCATTTGTCCGCGGCCTCGTCCAGGATCATGGAGGTTGGTTTGCCCGCGCCATGTCCTGCTTTAACATCGATTCGGATCAAAACCGGGGCTGGGCCGGCCTGTTTACTTTGCAACTCCGCGATAAATTTGTAGGAATGGGCCGGAACAACGCGATCGTCATGGTCGGCAGTGGTCACCATGGTCGCAGGGTAGGAAACTTTGCTCCGAACATTGTGAACCGGTGAATAAGCGCGCAAATATTCGAACATCTCTTCGGAATCATCGGAACGGCCGTAATCATATGACCACCCGGCACCGGCGGTGAACGTGTGATAACGAAGCATATCCAAGACCCCTACGGCTGGAAAACAAACTTTGAACAAATCAGGACGTTGGGTCATGCAGGCTCCGACCAACAAGCCACCGTTGGAACCCCCGGCAATCGCCAAACGCTCGGGTTGGGTGTAGCCGTTCTGGATTAACCACTCCCCCGCAGCGATGAAATCATCAAAGACATTTTGCTTGCGCATTTTGGTCCCGGCATCGTGCCATTGGTCTCCGTACTCGCCTCCCCCACGGAGATTCGCTACCGCATAAACCCCGCCTTGTTCCATAAAGAACAAGTTGGATACCGAAAAACTAGGGGTCAAGGAGATGTTGAAGCCCCCGTATCCGTAGAGCAATACCGGATTCTCGCCGTTTGGGTTCACATCCCGGCGGTGGGTCAGAATCATCGGGACCTTGGTGCCATCCTTGGATTGGTAAAAAACCTGGGTGCTCACGTATTGGTCAGGCTCAAAATCCACTTTGCTTTGTTTGAAGATCTTGGACCCTCCTTGGAGATCGTATCGGTAAATTACCGGAGGCTGGGTGTACGACGTAAAAGAATAATAGCATTCCGTTTCACGGCGCTTGGCTCCAAAGCCGGAGGCGGTGCCTAAGCCCGGCAATTGTACCTCGTGAATACGCTTACCTTGCAAATCGTATTGAATGACCTGGGAAACGGCATCTTTGAGGTAAGTAGCCATCAAATAACCACCAGCAGCCGTCACCGACAAAGGAGATTCCGTTTCTGCAATAAGCTCTTGCCACATGGATGATGATGGATCTTTGGCGGATGCCACCATAAGCCTGCGGTTGGGGGCCTTGAGATTGGTCAGGACATAGATTCGATCACCCTCCACATGCACCACATCGCTTTCGTAGTCAAGCCCGGTGATCATGGGCAGGATAGGTGAGTTTTTGATGGATAAATCTTTGACATAAAGCTCGTTACCGTAGGTAGCCTGAGCTGCAGAAATAAAGAGCCATCGATTATCTTCGCTAACCACCGCACCCAAATAGCGGTAAGGCTGTTTCTCCCCGCCGAAAATCAATTCATCCTCACCTTGAGGCTTGCCCATCCGATGGTAATACAATTTGTGATGCTGGGTTTTGCCCGAAAGCGCGGAGCCGTCTTTGGGCTTGTCGTAGCTGGAATAAAAGAATCCTTCTTGCCCTTTCCAGGATAGGGACGAAAACTTAACATCGAATAACGTATCCCCCAAAAGCTTCCGTTTGAGCACATCCATGACCACCACCTTGCGCCAATCCGATCCACCTTCGCTGATTTGATACGCGCAGAGGGAGCCATCTTCGGAGAATTGAATACCCGCGAGGGATGAGGTTCCATCTTTGGAAAAATTATTGGGGTCAAGAAAAACTTCCTGGCTCGCATTGCTCCCGGAAATTTCACGGTACAGCACAGACTGGTTCTGAAGGCCATTGTTTTTGAAAAAGTAAGTGTATTTCCCTTCCTTGAACGGGGCGGAGTATTTCTCGTAATTCCATAATTTCTCCAGCCTCTTGCGCACATCTGCGCGGTATGGTATCGCCTTGAGGTATCCAAAGGTGGTTTCGTTCTGCCGACTCACCCACTCAGCGGTCTCTTCAGATCGATCGTCTTCCAACCAGCGGTAGGGATCCTCAACGACTTTTCCGAAATAGTTGTCCAACTGGTCAACCCTTTTGGTGTCCGGGTAACGCAGGGATTCCGTCGGGGCTTGACCGGTGGCATTCGGGGAAGACAATAGGGTAAGCAAAACGGCGAATAATGACAGGGTTACAATGCGCATAGGTTGATTTTTTTCAAAGATAGGCCTCAGGGTTTCTTGATTAGGAATTTGCTTGGAAACCAAAGCAAACCGTACGACTCCGAAGGCTTGGCCTTCAAGGAAACATGATGGGCCCGATGGGCCCGAATCATGGCCTCGATATAAGGAAACCGAGATCGCATCGGTACCCTCCAGCGGCGATGAACCCAACCATCGTGCATGATGAAATACAAGGCGCCGTAGAGACATATGCCAACCCCTGTCCCGAGAACAAGCGGCCTATCCTCCAACCCCCACCACAAAAGACCTGTTCCTATTCCGCCAAACAACAAAGAAAAGAGGTCATTCCATTCGGGACCCTTACCCGAAGGCCGGTGATGCGTCCGATGAATAAACCACAAGGGGCCGTGCATGAGGTATTTGTGGATGAACCATCCCAATGCTTCCATCCCCACCAGGCCCAGGAGCGTTCCAACAACAAGAAGCATGGGTTCGAGCATGGGTTCGAGCATGGCCTCAAAAGTACACCGATGAAAGGTGACCCTGATTAAAACTTAAGAGGCTTGAGCCTCCCTTTCCACCAAGGCGATCAGTTCACGAAAATCACGGATCAGCTTCAACGGGCCATCCCAAGAAACATCCTCTTCGGACATGACGGCCAAGGGTCCGGTAACCAGGTGGGTGCATTGGGGAAAGTCAGCCCGGACTTTGGCAAGGTATTCCCCCACCGAGCCCTGGGCAATGGCCGAAGTCAACGCAAAGAGGGTAAAGTCCGGATGATATTGTTGATCCAGAACCGTCAAATCCGGGTAAGGAACATTGGTCCCGATATAGGCCACCCTTTGACCCCTGGCCTTGAGCAGGTAGGAGGCAAAAAGCAAACCTAATTCATGGTATTCCCCTTCAGGAAGATAAAGGAGATATTTACGACTCCTGTAGTGGCTGGCATGTGGGTCCAAGGAGGCCGTTTCTTCGAGCCTGTCGATGCCCACGATGATTTTCTGCCGAATGATGTTGGTGATGAAATGTTCGTGAGCCGGGTTAATGGACCCGGTTTGCCAAAGGATCCCGATTCGACGAAAAAACGGAAAGATGAGCTCCATCATGGCTTCCTCGACCCCGCATTGGTCAAAGGCCTTGGACAAAAGATTCCGGAAGGCCCTCTCATCCAGGCTTATCATGGCCAAGGTCAGCGCTTCCAGCCTTTCATCCAAGGGCAGGGGGGCCATCTCCTGTTCCAGAACCGCGGAATGGAGCTCCTCGTTGCTTAAACGGGCCAGCGCCGAGATCTTGTGGCCTTGACGCATCAAGGCCGTGATTCCCAATAATTTACGCAGGTCATCCTGGTCGTAATAGCGTATATTCGTTTCACTCCTCTTGGGGCAGATGACCGCATGCCTCTGCTCCCACACCCTCAGGGTATGGGCTTTGATGCCGGTGAGGGCCTCGATATCTTTGATGGAGAAGCGATCCATGAGATTGTCAACACCTTTGTTTCCAAAATGTTTACATGAACATCAATGCCTTATGGGCTCCTTGACTGTATTATTGCAAATTAATTGCCGTTTATGAACCTCCAAAACCTCTTCAAAATCGTCCTCCTGGGCCTTATCGTCTGGCTAACCTACGAAACGATTGAAACCATTGCCAAACCCCTGCGTTTCGACAAAGAGAGAGATTATCGATACGGATTCGTGATTGAACGCCTCAAAATGATTCGTACCGCTCAGGTTGCCTACCGCGAAAACAACGGTGAATTTGCTGATACCTGGGAAAAACTCATCAACTACACCAAAAGCGGGAAAATGAAAATCACCAAAGTGATTGGAAACCCCGACGATTCCGCCGATATCCGCAAAGGAATTCGGTACGAAACGATTTTGATTTCCGTGGCCGATTCCTTGTTCAAGAATTACCCAATTGACTCCTTGTGCTATGTTCCCTTTGCGGATACCGCGAAGTTCACACTGCGCGCCGGCAAAGTCAAGAAAAGCAACCTTGAACTCAATGTATTTGAGGTCGAAGACTCTGCACCCTTCGATACCCGCAAAGTGCTCCGCGTTGGTTCCATGGTGGATGCCAACCTCAGCGGGAACTGGGAATAAGATTTCCTTGGTCACTTTTGATCTTTAACCATCCCATACCTTTTGAACAAACCTTTGAAGGGATATTGGGCTTGGAATCGCCAGTGGCACTCCTTGGAGGACGTCGATACGAACCCTCTTCCATCCCCTTATCCTGAGATACTGTACCCTGAATCCCTGAGCGCATGGAGGGAACAGGATGCAATGGGGTTGATCCAAGCGCAGATCGATGGGGTCGAGCCCCCTTCGAATTCTCAACAAGGAAACGAGGGCATTTCCGAGGGCCTTACCGAGCGCTTTTCGAGGTGGATGAACTCCATGGGTGAATGGACAGAGGCTGAATTGATTGCGGATTTGCCTCGTCAGACCTGGATACCGGCAGCCCTCTTGGACGAATGGCCCATCACCCGTCCTAACCGCGGCATAATCACTGATGATGAGTCGATTACTGACTTAGTGACCCTCTTTAAATCCGTATGCGGTCCCTTGAACGGAGAAATTCTGGGGTGGCAGCGAGTACCCGATTTGGATATGGCCCAACTCTTTGCCCTTCCCATGTCCATCGTCAAGGGTTTGCAAAGCAACGCGACCCGTTGGAATCTTCACAGCGCCTCTGCCTTATGGACCCTGTATTGGCTGGAAACTTTTCGTAACACCGAAACCAAAGGAAGGCAGCTGGCCGTTGTTAGGGGGGATAGGGATTTTGGACTTTGGATCTTCGAAGGCCTACGGTTAATTCATCAAGGAAGATACCTTTGGAATACAGCGACCGACATCCTGTACCATGCGCTTGCCAGGCGCTCAGAACAATATCCAAACTGCATTCACTTTTTGCAAACCATGAATTGGTCTGCGGAACAGCGAAGCATTCTGGATCTCTCCTTCGACCATGTTCATGGCCATGATGGTTTGAAACAGGATACGGATGTGGCTTCAGCATTGAACCCTGTACGGCAAGGGCTGGTCCATGCTTTGCAACAATGGAATCTAAAGTTCGGATAACCGGGGGACATTTGTCCGGTCGTTCGATCGCAGTGAAACCCAAGCGTTGGGAGGTAAGGCCTTCCACCGACATTGCTCGACAGGGACTGATGAATTATCTGGATACCCTCTTGGATTGGTCTCCAATTCGCGCCTTGGACCTCTTTGCGGGTACCGGTGCATTGGGCTTGGAATGCCTTTCCAGGGGAGCTTCACAATTGGTCTCCATGGACCTGCATCCCGAGGCGCTTGGCCATTTGCGGCAGCTCCGCCAACAATGGGACCTCAAGGAATGGCATATTGCAGGTGCAGATTTACTTGCCAAGGGCAAGGCCGACGGTAGCGCTTTTCCCTGGAAAATGACGGAGCGCTTATCCGAATTAGCGGATGACCCTGCCCCATTTGACTTGGTTGTCGCCGATCCACCCTACGGTGATCCCCGCCTGGAAGGCTTCGCTGACGCCATCCTGGATGGGCCTTTGCTGTCCACGGAGGGCATTTTGGTGATTGAACACGCCGTAACCTACAGGCGAATTAGCCTCCATTATGGCCCTTCCAAGGTGCTCATCTACGGACAAAGTCAATTTAGTATATTTGAGAAACGCACCTTGCCTCGATGAATCTGCGCACTGCCCTCTTCCCAGGATCCTTCGATCCCATTACCTTGGGTCATTTGGACTTGATCCAAAGGGCCCTACAGCATTTTGACCGCTTGATCATCGGAATAGGGCATAATTCGGATAAGAAAAACCTATTCTCGTTGGAAACGAGGCTCAAGTGGTTGCAAGAATTGCTGGGGGGAGATAACCGGGTTCAGGTGGTTCAGTACCAAGACCTGACGGCTAAATTTTGCCAAGAAATCGGTGCCTCCTTTATGCTTCGAGGTCTTCGCAATACCACCGATTTTGAGAGTGAGAAAAGCATCGCTCAACTCAACAAAGATCTGTTCGATGTAGAGACTTTTTTTCTGGTCTGCGATCCTGGATTGCAGGCGGTCTCATCCTCCATCGTTCGGGAAATTGTTCTTCACGGCGGGAATCCCGCACCGCTGGTTCCTGCGGTAGTCGCCCGTGGCATCTCTGCATTACGGCCTTCGGAAGGTCCGTAAATTTCTTCGACCATGCATCGGAGTGCGGGATAGGTTGAGGGCAAGATTTCACGGTACATGCGTTGATAATCAATCCATTCCAGCGAAGTTATCCCCTCTTCAACTTGGGGCTTTAGTCCTTGGTTCAAGTCCCTTGGAGCGATCATTTCGTACCATACAGTGGTCTTCATGGCAGGATAGCCTTTGTAAAGATACCAGTGATGTGTTCTATAACATTGATCGGGATTGATGAGCCTTAGTCCCTTCAACCCGCATTCTTCTTCGCATTCGCGGACCGCCGTTTGATCAGATAGCTCCCCTGCTTCCGCCTTGCCTTTGGGCAAATCCCAACGCCCATGCCTTTTCATCCATAACATACGCTGGTCCATATAGACGATCCCTCCAGCCGCCTCGATAGCAAGGCTACGCCTGCACAGTTCTTCCCATACCAAATCAGGGCGCCGCATCTCGAATCGTAACACCGCCTTATCGTGCTTCGATTCCTCCTTTAGAATTTCAGTGATCTTGGCCCAAATTGCCTCAACATCGGCCTCAATGGGCTCCCCGGAAACAGGTCCATGTTCCATCGTCCAACGCCCATCGGCGAATGCGCCGTTGTACGCTTCCAAGACAAATGGCGTTTCATGACAGAAAAACCGATAAATTTGAGACATGGATACCCGAGAGATTGCCTCTAAGATTGCCCAGATTCTTCTTGAAACCAAGGCTGTTCAGTTTTCGCCCACCAAGCCCTACCAATGGGCCTCCGGTTGGCTTTCCCCAATTTATTGCGATAACCGGGTAACCCTATCCTACCCTAAGCACAGGACGCATATTCGCCAAATGTTGGCCGACCGTATCGCTCACGATTTCAGCCGTTGCGATTTGGTCGCCGGGGTTGCCACGGCAGGCATTCCCCAAGGGGTCCTCGTGGCGGAGCAATTGGGCCTGCCCTTCGTTTATGTTCGCTCCAAACCCAAAGAGCACGGAACCCGAAGCCAAATCGAAGGTCGTTGGGAATCCAACGCCAGGGTGGTCTTGATCGAAGATTTGATCTCCACCGGAGGAAGCTCCTTGCAAGCAGCCTCCGCCTTGCGCCAAGAAGGGCTGGAGGTTTTGGGGGTATTGAGCATTTTTGATTATGGGTTCCCTGTGGCCGCTGCCAGGTTCGCGGACCAAGGATTTCGCTCGATCAGCTTGTGCACTTACTCCGACTTGCTTGCAGCGGCGGTAGAGCACAGCTACCTGGATCAACAAAGTCTGAATTCCTTGGAGCAATGGCGACTTGCCCCGGAGGAATGGACACCGACCAACGCCCACTAAGCATCCCCCATGGCCTTGGTTGGATCTTTGTTCAAGCGTGCCTTGCAAGTTGGTAAATCCTTGCAACTTGGAATTTTGAGGCCTACCGTTCAACAGAAGCTGGTCTTGTTCCGTTTACTCCGTAAGGCCAGACAAACTGAAATTGGCAAGTATTACGGCTTTTCGTCCATCCTGGATTCCGGGCAGATGCAAGAGGAATTTAGCCGAAGGGTCCCTGTTCATGACTACAACATGATGCACAGCCGTTGGTGGAAATCCTACGACGAAGGTCGTTCCAACATCACCTGGCCTGGCAAAATCAAATACTTCGCTCTGAGCAGCGGAACATCGGAGGCGGCAAGTAAGTATATTCCTGTATCGGGCGACATGATCAAGGCCATGCGGCGGACCTCCATCAAACAGATGTATGCCTTGACCTTGTACGATTTCCCGACCACCCTCTTTGACAAAGGGGTCTTGATGCTTGGAGGCTCTGCGGATCTTAAATTCTCAGGGCATTATTTTTATGGGGATCTCAGTGGAATCAACACCTCCAAGGTCCCCATTTGGTTCAACCCTTTTTTCAAGCCTGGAGAGGAAATTGTTCGAATCCGAGATTGGAACGAGAAAATTGAACAAATTGTCCTTCAAGCCTCTCAGTGGGATATTTGGGTGGTTTCCGGAATTCCGGCTTGGATGCAATTACTATTCCAGCGAATCATCGAGCATTATCAGGTCAAGTCCATTCATGATGTTTGGCCAAACCTCACGGTTTTTGCTTACGGTGGCGTCGCTTTAGATCCCTACTTGCCCGCTTTTGACACTTTATGCCGTAAGCCTTTAATTTATATTGAAACTTACCTGGCATCCGAGGGATTCATCGCCTACGATGCCCGTCACAAAGACCTCAAAAAAGGGATGCGCCTCAACCTAAACAACGGCATCTATTACGAATTCATTCCCTTTGACGAGCAACATTTCGACGAGGATGGACAAATGTTACCGGAGGTTCAAGCAATCGGATTGGACCGTGTGGAGCTGCATCGTGATTACGCCTTGATCATCACCACCTGCAGCGGAGCATGGCGTTACTTGATTGGTGATACGGTTCGATTCGAATCGTTGGAACATATGGAAATTCGAATCACGGGGAGGACCAAACATTTCCTGAGCCTCTGCGGCGAACACTTGTCCTTGGAGAATATCAACGAGGGCCTCCTGCAATTATCCCTACGGTCTGGAATCACTTTGGGGGAATGCTCGGTCATGGGCCTCAGCGAGGAAGGGGTTTATGGGCATCGATGGTACCTCAGTGTGGATGAGCCCGACTTGGAGAGCGCTCATTCCCGTAAAACTGAATTGGCCCAACACTTGGATCAAATTCTCCAAGAAATCAACGACGATTATGCGGTGGAGCGACAGCATGCCCTCCAACGGATGGAGCTCGAAATTGTACCCACGCGTTTGGCCTTGGAATGGATGACCTCCATGGGCAAAGTTGGAGGCCAACATAAATTTCCAAGGGTCCTTAAAGGCGCTTATGCCAAGTCTTGGATTGAATTCCTGGCGGCCCAACAAGCCTCTTAGTTTTTGGAAACCAATTGCTCAACTTTGAGCCGAGCCTTGGCCAAATAGTCCCTGCACCAATTCAATTCCTCCATGGCCTGGGTGTAGGCCTGCATGGCCTGGTCCAGGTCTTCCCCTGGCCGCTCCAGGCTTTCCACCAATTTTCTTGCAGCCGCAAGCCTGCTTGCAAATTCCCCGGGGGTCGCTGTTTCAGGTCCGTCCGTTCCCGGATCTTGCTTGGTGGTTTTGTTCATTGCTTTGCTTGCCATCTTTAGGGGTTTGCTTGTCCTTTGCAAAATAAAGAATAATTTTGAGAACCCCCAGCCGTCTCCGAAACTCACCACCTCCATTCCCCTCACCCCACCCTATGGCCTATTGGCTCTTGAAATCCGAACCCGATACCTACTCCTGGAATGATTTGGAATTGGAGAAAGTGGGCACATGGGACGGTGTTCGTAACCACAGCGCCAAATTGAATTTAAAGTCGATGCGATGCGGGGATATTGCCTTCTTTTACCACAGTGTTTCCGAAAAAGCGGTGGTGGGCCTGGTCGAAATCATCGAAGAAGCCTTCCCGGATCCCACAGCAGGAGAAGGTCAGCCCTGGGTCGCCGTGCGGGTAAAGCCTGTGGCACGGCTCAACCGGCCAGTAACGCTGCAGGAACTCAAAGCGGACCCCTCCATGGCCGGTTTGATGCTCCTGAGCCATACCCGATTGTCGGTTATGCCCTTGAGCAAGGCCCATTTTGATGCTATCTTCGCCCTAGCTCAACGGCCCGACCCGTGAATTGTACCGTAACAAGGCCCTAAGCCCTTTATGACCCCAGGAAGGCAAAACCTCTTAGACTCTACCCAACTCGGCCTAATGTTGGAGCGCTTGAGTCAAGAATTGATTGAAAATCACGGCGATTTCAACAAAAGCATTCTCATCGGCCTCCAACCCCGGGGTGTTTTGATGGCCAGGCGCATTCATCGCATTCTTCAAAATCGTTTGCGTATCCCTGCAGCCCAAATTCCTCTCGGTCTCTTGGATGTGACTTTTCATCGGGATGATTTTCGAAGAAGGCAAAGCCCCTTGATTCCTTCGACCACGCACATTGATTTCTCGATCGAAGGGCAGAACGTCATCCTCATTGACGATGTGTTATTCACGGGCCGAACCCTGCGTTCCGGATTGGATGCCTTGTTGGATTTCGGCAGACCTGCCCGAGTTGAATTGATGGTGCTGTTGCACCGGTTATACTGCCAAGAATTTCCCATTCGACCCGATTACCATGGGCGTCAAGTCAATACCATGCCTAACCAACGAATCCACGTGGATTGGGCCGAAGAATGCGGTCAAGACCAGGTCACTATAGAAACATTCTTGCCCTCCAGTTCCACCTCATCCAATCAAGCTTGAAATCCAGCATGAAATCCAGCATGAACCCTCCCAATGCAGGCATGTCGACCTTGAGCACCCGTCACCTGATTGCCATCAAGGATTCTACGGTTCAAGATTTGGAGCTTATTCTGCAGACCGCTGATCAATTTCTGGAAGTGCTTTACCGACCTGTTCGCAAAGTGCCATCGCTTCGCGATCTCACCATAGCGAACCTTTTTTTTGAGAATTCAACCAGGACCCGCCTCTCTTTTGAACTGGCCGAAAAAAGGCTCTCCGCGGATGTCGTCAACTTTTCGGGGAGTGGAAGTTCCATCTCCAAAGGCGAAACCCTGAGCGATACAGTACGCAATATCCTGGCGATGAAAATCGATATGCTGGTCGTTCGCCATGCGAACGCAGGTACATGTCAGTTTTTGGCTGACCGTGTGGATGCCCGCATTGTCAATGCTGGAGACGGGGCCCACGAGCATCCGACGCAGGCCTTGTTGGATGCCTTTTCGATTCGCCAGAAATTCGGCCGCATTCAAGGGGTTAAAGTCCTTCTTGTCGGGGACATCTTGCATTCGAGGGTGGCCATGTCCAATCTGTTCTGCCTCCTGAAACTGGGAGCAGAGGTTAGGGTGACTGGACCGGCCACCCTGATGCCGCCTCACCTTGACGATTTGGGGATTCGCTATGAACCGAACCTGGACAAGGCCTTGGAATGGTGTGATGTCGCCAATGTGTTACGAATTCAATTGGAGCGTCAACAAACCCGTTATATTCCTTCATTGCGCGAATATTCCCTCTACTTCGGGCTCAACAAGGCAAGGCTGGATCGTTTATCGCATCCCATTGTCATCATGCACCCTGGGCCGATTAACCGCGGAGTAGAATTGCAATCGGATGTGGCCGACGGACCTCATTCCATCATCCTTCAACAAGTAGAGAACGGAGTCGCTGTCCGAATGGCTGTTCTCTATTTGCTTGCTGACCAGATCCGTAACCCCCAATTATAGTTCTTCTCCTCAATTTCTGCATTCTATTTCCTTATGAAAGGCATTGTACTCGCCGGAGGCTCCGGCACCCGATTGCATCCCTTAACCTTGGCCACCAGCAAGCAACTGATGCCGGTTTACGATAAACCCATGGTCTATTACCCCATCTCCACCTTGATGATGGCCGGCATTCGCGAAATTCTCATCATCTCGACCCCTCAGGATCTCCCATCCTTCCAAAAATTATTGGGTAACGGGGCGAATATAGGTTGCCGCTTTGAATACCAGGTCCAGGAAGTTCCCAACGGGTTGGCCCAGGCCTTTGTGTTGGGCGCTAATTTCATTAACGGATCCCCATCAGCCCTGGTTCTTGGCGATAACATTTTCTACGGATCAGGGATGAGCAAAATGTTGCAATCGCATAGTCAACCCGAAGGCGGCGTAGTTTTTGCGTACCATGTTCAAGATCCGGAACGCTACGGGGTAGTCGAATTTGACAAGAACGGTCAGGCCCTGAGCATTGAGGAGAAACCTGCCCAGCCCAAATCCAACTTTGCGGTCCCTGGCTTGTATTTCTACGATGAAGAAGTGGTGGAAATTGCCAAAAACCTGCAACCTTCGGCCCGAGGCGAGTACGAAATCACGGATGTGAATCGGCATTACCTGGCCAAAGGCCAACTGAAGGTCCAGGTTTTGGACCGAGGAACTGCGTGGTTGGATACGGGCACCTTTGCGTCGTTGATGCAAGCCGGGCAATTTGTCCAAGTTATCGAAGAACGTCAAGGCCTCAAAATTGGTTGCATCGAGGAGATTGCTTGGAGAATGGGCTATATCGACGCTGAAGGCTTGGAGAAAGTGGCCCATCCCTTGACCAAATCAGGCTATGGGCAATACCTCTTGAACTTGCTGAAGAATTAAAAAAACCGGAAGACGCATGGCACGCATTCTTTTGACCGGGAGCACCGGGTATATCGGTTCCCATACCGCCGTGGCCTTGCTGGAGGCCGGGTATGAACTCGTAGGTCTGGACAATTACAGCCGCTCCCTGGCCGGAGTTTCCCAGAGAATACAGGAAATTACCGGCAAGACGTATACCCAACACCGGGTGGATCTGGTGGATGCAGCAGCCTTGAACAAGGTCCTTGAACAAGAGCCAGCCATCGATGCCGTTATCCATTTTGCTGCCTTCAAGGCTGTCGGTGAATCCTCGGCTTATCCACTGCAATATTTTCGCAATAACCTTGGGGGCCAAATCAACCTGATGCAGGCCTGTGATCAATTTGGAATTCGCAACCTGGTCTTTTCGTCCAGTTGCACCGTGTACGGGAATCCCCAAGTCATTCCCGTGACCGAAGAGTCCCCCCTGCTGGAACCGGAATCGCCCTACGGCAGAACCAAGGCCGTTGGAGAAGCCATGTTACGGGATTGGGTCAAATCGACTGTTCCCCAAGATGGCCAAGAACGACAAGTAATCGCCTTGCGTTATTTCAATCCGGTAGGCGCTCATCCATCCGCCAGAATTGGAGAATGCACCGTCGGGGTTCCGGACAATTTGATCCCCTACATCACCCAAACGGCCATGGGCAAGCGCGCACAACTTACTGTTTTCGGCAACGATTACCCTACCAGGGACGGGACCTGCCTAAGGGATTATATCCATGTATGCGATATTGCCGCGGCCCATGTGGATGCGGTCAACCGTCTCCTTGGCCAAAATTCATCGAGCAGCCCCTGGTCCGTGTACAATTTGGGCACGGGAATTGGGCAAACCGTTTTGGAAATGATTCAGGCTTTCGAATCGGTCAATCAAATGAACTTACCCTGGTCCTACGGCCCACGCCGTCCCGGGGATGTGGTTGCTGTCTATGCCAACAACCGCAAAGCCGTGGATGAACTCGGTTGGCAAATTCGCTACAGCCTGCAGGACATGATGCGTACGGCTTGGGACTGGGAGCAGATGCAAGCAAAAGATCCCCTATGATCCAAGGCAACCTCGGTCAATGTTCAACCTTATTGTATTTTTTTATTGACCTTATTATTCATATCCTTCGAAATTTCTAAAATCTTAACTCCGAATTATGATCCGTGACCACGAAATCGCCCAGCTGATTCAACATGAAGACCGGAGACAACGCAGCGGATTGGAGCTTATTGCTTCCGAAAATTATGTTTCGGAACAAGTTATGGAGGCAGCCGGTTCCATTCTGACCAACAAATACGCGGAAGGCCTTCCAGGTAAGCGGTACTACGGGGGCTGCGAATGGGTGGACCGTCTCGAACAGTTGGCTATTGACCGTTTATGCACCTTGTTTGGAGCCGCCTGGGCCAATGTCCAACCCCATTCGGGCGCACAAGCCAACGCCGCCGTCATGCTGGCCGTGCTACAACCTGGTGATGCCATTTTGGGCTTTGACCTGAGCCATGGAGGACATTTAACGCACGGATCTCCGGTGAACTTCTCGGGTAAATTGTACAAGCCACACTTTTACGGAGTCGAAGAAGAAAGCGGCCTCATCGATTGGGAAAAAGTTGCCCTCAAGGCCCATGAGGTTCGACCCAAATTAATGATTTGCGGGGCCTCTGCCTATTCGCGGGATTGGAATTATGCCAGACTTAGGCAGATCGCTGACGAGGTTGGCGCCATCTTGATGGCGGATATTTCGCATCCCTCCGGGCTTATCGCGACGGGCTTGCTTAACCATCCTTTTCCGCATTGCCATATCGTTACCTCCACCACCCACAAAACCCTGCGGGGTCCACGTGGTGGGATCATCATGATGGCCAAAGACTTCCCAAACCCAATGGGCATGAAGAATGCCAAAGGCGAATTGCGTAGCATGAGCAGTCTTCTAGACTCCGGTGTGTTCCCAGGAACGCAAGGTGGGCCCTTGGAACACATCATTGCTGCCAAGGCTATTGCCTTTGGAGAAGCCTTGGAACCCGCTTATCACCAATACACCCGTCAAGTCAAGGCCAATGCCCTGGCCCTGGCCATGGCCATGACGCAACGAGGCTATCAAATTATTTCCGGAGGTACCGACAACCACCTGATGTTGATCGATCTTCGCAACAAATCTTGTACAGGAAAAGCAGCGGAGCAGGCCTTGGGCAAAGCACATATCACCATCAACAAAAATATGGTGCCCTTCGATACCGCCTCACCGATGATTACCAGCGGAATCCGATTAGGCACACCGGCGATCACAACGCGCGGTTTGCAAGAAAGCCATATGGATCAGGTCGCCGATTGGATTGACCGCGCCATCCAAGGTCATGAAAACGAAGGAGTTTTGAAGGAAATCGGCCAAGAGGTCTGTGCATTGATGGAGCCGCTCCCCCTCTATGTCGCCTGAGCCTATGCGGGTTGATGTGGCCAAGGCCTTTGCGGACAAGAATCCCCGCTTGTACCGCTGGATGCCCGGCTGGATTCTTCGTAAGATCGCCAACTTGGTCCATCAAGAAGAAATGAACGAATTTCTTGCCTTGCATGGCCATCTCAGGGGGGCTGAATTTGCCAGGGCCGCCCTCAGGCACCTTCATATTCAAACGAATGCGGTTGGCTTGGAGCATATTCCCTCCAAAGGTTCCTTTGTTTTGATCGCTAATCATCCGTTGGGAGGCACGGATGGTTTGGCTCTTTTTGATGTGTTGGGAAAGTGTCGTAACAAATTCGCTTCCATGAGCAACGACCTTATCACGCAGATACAGCCTTTGGAAGAATTGTTTGTCCCGGTCAATAAACATGGTGCCCAATCCCGGGAGAATGTCCAAATACTCAAAGACAGATTCCGGGATGGCTACGGCATTCTGATCTTTCCGGCAGGCCTGGTTTCCAGGCGCTCGGCAGGCATCATTCGCGATCTCCCCTGGAAGAAGACCGCGGTTTCCCTCGCCCGACGTGAAAAAGTCCCCCTGGTGCCGGTGCATATTTCCGGTCAACTCTCCGAGCGTTTCTACCGAGTCGCCTCGTGGCGAAAAATATTGGGGATTCCATGGAATCTCGAAATGATGCTCCTCGTGGATGAACTCTTCAGGTTGCGTAATACCACCCTTACCATCACGATTGGGGAGGCCATACCCGCATCCCACCTGGATGCATCACGCACAGACTTGGAATGGACCCAATGGCTGTACCAAAAGGTTTACCAATTGCCCAAGACCGCTTAGGTGAACCTGATTCTTTCCCTATGGCCTTAAATTTGGAAATGCTCCCGCTGATCGATCCTGTACCCGCTGACCTTTTGGAATCCGAATTAGTCCCCAAAGCCCTGCTTCGGGAAACCAACAAAGGCCAAAACAGCCTGTTCGTGGTCAACGCTGCTGAAGCCCCCCATGTGATGAGGGAAATCGGCAGACTAAGGGAATTAAGCTTCCGCGCAGAGGGTGGTGGAACCGGCAAAGACTGCGATGTCGATTCCTACGACCTCATGCCCAACGGGTACGAGCAAATGCTTGTCTGGGACCGCGATCAGCGGCAGATTATGGCGGCCTACCGTTTCGTGGAATGCCGCAAAACAGGTCCTGATTCGGAGGGGAACTACCAACTCTCCTCCGGAACATTGTTTGATTTTAGCGAAGCTTTTCGACAAGAGATTCTGCCTTCGACCATTGAATTGGGGCGAGCCTTTGTGGCCCCGGATTACCAGCCTGGTGGTCTTCATCGAAAAGGAATTTTTGCTTTGGATAATTTATGGGACGGCTTGGGTGCCTTGACCGTTGCAAGACCAGGAATTCGCTTTCTCTACGGCAAGGTTACCTTGTTCGAAGGGTATCCAACCTCCGCCCGTTCCTTGCTTCACAGCTTTCTGCAACATTACTTTGCAGACCCCCATTTATGGGTTACCGCCAAACCGGAATGGGCCATACCCATCGAAAAATCCTCTGAATTTGATGCCCTTTGGACCGGTTTGGATTACGAAAAAGCGGTACAGGTTTTGTTAAAAAAATCCCAAGAAATGGGCGCCAAGGTGCCTCCTTTGTTTCCAGCCTACATGAGCCTATCAACCACCATGAAGTATTTTGGATTTGCCCACAATGCAGGGTTTGGACAGGTGGATGAAGCCGGAATTCTGGTAACCGTGGCGGATATTAACCAGGTCAAAACCGAGAGGCATATCCTTAGCTACCAACCCTTTTCGGATAGCCAAGCCTGAACCGGCTCCAACCAGTCTTGAGGATCCGCGGATCCCGCATGATCCTTGTGCACAAGAATTCGTTTACCGGTCAATTGCTCGTACAGGTCGCGGTATCGTAAGCTGATTTGTTGAACCCACTCAGGCTCCATGGGGGGAATGCTTTGCCCTTGTAAACCTTGAAATCCATGTTCGATCAGCCATTGCCGGACAAATTCTTTGGATAATTGCATTTGAGGCTCCCCAAGCCGCTGCCGTTCCTGGTATCCCTCCGCATAGAAGTACCTCGATGAATCCGGCGTATGGACCTCGTCCATCAAAACGACCTGCCCATCGATCAGCCCAAATTCATACTTGGTATCCACAAGGATAAGTCCACGTTCGGCCGCCATGGAGGTGCCGCGTTCATACAAAGCCAAAGCATAGGCTTCCATCAACTTGTAATGGTCCTCGCTCACCAATCCTTGTTCCAGAATTTGGTCCCGCGAAATATCTTCGTCATGACCCTGGGAGGCCTTGGTTGTAGGAGTTATCAAGGGTTGAGAAAAAGGGTCGGATTCCCGTAATCCCGCATCCATGGTGACGCCGCACAGTTCTCGACGGCCATCCCGGTAGCAGCGCCAAGCATGCCCCGAGAGGTACCCCCTCACCACCATCTCGACCGGAAATGGCTCGGCCCTCAAGCCAACCGAAACCCGGGGATGAGGGGAACCCAACCACCAATTGGGGACAATATCCGAGGTCGCCTCCAGAAAATGAGTTGCGGTACGGTTCAAGACTTCCCCTTTGTAGGGTATGGCCGCAGGCAAAACCACATCAAAGGCCGAAATACGATCCGAGGCGACCATAACCAAATGCTGATCGCCCAAGCGATACACATCACGGACTTTGCCACGGTAGAAACCGGTGACGCCTTGCAAGGGCAAAGGAGCCTTAGGAGACCAGTGTATCATGCGTAGAGGTTGCGTTTTGGTAAGCTTTCACGATGGCCTTGACCAAAGGATGCCTGACCACATCGCTTTCGTCCAATTCCACGACCGCGATGCCCTGAAGATTTCGGATCAAGTCCAGGGTGGGTCGTAAGCCTGATTTCATGCGTGTCGGCAAATCCACTTGAGTCAAATCCCCTGTCACAATAAATCTTGCGGAAGGCCCCATTCTCGTCAAAAACATTTTGAGTTGGGTGGGGGTACAATTCTGGGCTTCGTCCAGGATAACAAAAGCCTTATCCAATGTTCTACCCCGCATAAAGGCCAAAGGTGCGACTTCGATAATGCCATCTTCCAGGTACTTGACCAATCGTTGCGGGGGTAACATATCTTCTAGCGCATCGTACAAGGGCCTTAAATAAGGGTCTACTTTCTCCTTAAGGTCGCCGGGAAGAAAGCCAAGGCTCTCTCCGGCTTCCACGGCAGGTCGGGTGAGGATGATTTTTCGTATTTCTTTGTTCTTCAGGGCTCTAACTGCCAAGGCGACGGCCGTATACGTCTTGCCCGATCCTGCTGGCCCCATCGCAAAAAGCAAATCACAACGATCCATCGCATCCACCATTTTCTGCTGATTTCGAGTTCTGGCCCTGATCACAAGTCCGTTAGGGCCGTGTACCAAGATCGTCTTGGAAGCGCTTCCTTCTGGTAAATCCATCATGCCGCTACGTTCGTGACTCCCCACTACCTCATTGAAATCATCATCGCTCAAATAACCGTTGGCCAAACTGCAACGCTTCAACAATTGTTCCCATAACACTTGAAATTTATGCAGGGATCCAGGATGACCTTCCAAGGCCAATCGGCTGCCTCGGAGGGTTAACCGTAAATCCTGAAAGGCTTGTTGGAGCCGATCTTGCCGTAGCGTTCCGGGCCCAAAAAAATTCAAGGGCTCGATGCCCTGCAGTTCAAATTCTAAATGTGTATTTTGATGTTCCAAGGGCATTCGCTTTGGGTGGAATGAGATATTTTTGTGTAAAGGTTGAGGACAATCCAATCAAAATGCCAGTTTTAACGTGCACCACCGATTACGGGTTGAAGGATCCCTACGCCGCCATGTTGCGTGGAAGACTCATGACGCGTTTTCCGGGTTGGAGAATCGAAGACATTTCCCACAATATTAGCAAATTTGACCTCCTGGAAGCAATTTATGTGGTCAAAACAGCCTATAGTTTTTTTCCACCGGGCAGCCTTCACCTTGTGGATGTTGGATTTTCGCCCATTTTTGGCCAATTCACCGTAACCACGTATTGCGTGACCCGAATGGACGGGCATTGGTTTATCCTACCGGACAAGGATGGTTTAATCCCTCAATTAAGCCAAGCCATCGGCCACCCGGTTCAACGCTATCCGTTCACGGTCCCGCAGCCCATGCCGGGTTTTCAAATCCTGAATTGGCTGGACGGCCCTGTAGGAATGCTTATTCAATCCATTGAATCGAACCCTGGCTTGGAGATCGCCCCTGAACCATGGACGGCCCCGGTTCCGGACCAAAGCGCACGATGGTTCGAAGAACCCACTGTGATCGACGGGGTACTGGTCGGCAAAGTCGTTTACGCCGATCATTACGGGAATCTGCATTCCAATATTACACGGCAAGTCCTGGATCAATTTGCAAACGGCAATGCCATCCATATTCTCCTCAAGAGCGTGCGCAGCAACGAGAACAAGGTCGAGAAGATCCATGGCCATTACCATGCCGTCCAAGACAACGACTTGGTCTTGCTCTACAATGCCGGGGGCTATCTACAAATCGCATTGGCTCAAGACCATGCCTACAATCTCCTGGGATTGCGGGTCAACGATAGGGTCATGATCGAACGAATCGGATAGGTCATCAATCTTGGCCCTGCGTTGAAAGGATTATCTTTGGGCCATGATACGACGACTTCAAGACCGTGTTGCCCTGGTCACGGGTGCCTCCAGAGGCATAGGCCTGGGGATAGCCAAGAAACTCGCCCAAGAGGGAGCACACCTTGCCTTCACCTACAAATCCTCCGCAGAAGCGGCCCTGAATTTGCAACAAGAACTCGTGGCCCTTGGGGTTCAAGCCAAGGCCTACGCTTCCGATGCTTCCGATTACCTGCAAGCGGAGCAGCTCATTGAATCGGTCCTTGCTGATTTTGGGCATTTGGATATTGTGGTCAACAATGCGGGGATTACCCGGGATCAGCTCCTCCTTCGCATGACCGAAGCCCAATGGGATGAGGTCCTGGACAACAACCTCAAATCAGTTTTTAATATCTGCAAACATGCCGTCAAACCCATGATGAAAGCCCGGAGTGGCAGCATCATCAATTTGTCGTCCGTCGTCGGTCGAAGCGGTAATGCAGGACAAAGCAATTATTCAGCCTCCAAAGCGGGTGTCATCGCCTTCACCCAATCCTTGGCTAAAGAGCTTGGTTCTCGCAACATACGCTGCAATGCGATCGCCCCTGGTTTTATCCTTACCGAGATGACCGGCCAATTGGATGCGGCAGTGGCCGAAGAGTGGAACAAACGCATCCCCTTGGGTCGTGCCGGAACCGTGGAAGAGGTGGCCGAAGTGGTTGCTTTTTTGGCCTCGGATGCAGCATCCTACGTAAGTGGGCAATGTTGGAACGTCTGCGGCGGCATGCAATCCTCCTAAGCGAAGATTCCCCAACTTTGTTCTAAACTGTTGATTTTGGGAACTTTGGAATTCATGTGGGGATCCCCATGGTGGGTTATTCCGTTGGCCATCTTGGTGGGATTGGGCTACGCATGGACAATGCACGGGAAACGCCCTCTGCCCGATATCCAGCGATTTTGGCGGGTATTGTTATGGACATTGCGGGCCTTGGCCGTTACAATGATCGTACTCTTGTGTTTTGAACCTCAATGGCTGAGCATGGAAAGGCAGGTGGACCCGCCCTTGGTTGTGGTTGCCTTGGACCAAAGCCGATCCATGGAACGTACCGGACAACGGGCTGAAGCAATGCTGAGTTTTGGCCAAGACCTCCGTCAAAAATTGGGCAAGGAATACCGAGTGGAAATTTTGGGCTTCGGCGACGAGGTCATTCCTTACCCTTCCATCCGGTCAACGAGCAGTGACCGTCAACCTGCCTTTAATTTCCGAGGCGCAGCCACCAATCCGGATGGGTTAAGGTCATGGGTGGATGAACAAATGGGTCAAAACCCCGTTTCGGCCTGGGTCTTGGTCAGTGATGGCCAATTCAATCAAGGCGCCGACCCCTTGTACCTCCTGGACAAGGACAAAGCACCGATTTACACGCTCACCTGCGGTCAGCCCTCAGCCAACCAACCTTATTGGAGCATGGGGACGCCTACCGCACCGATCCGAGTCCCTGCCGAAAGCTCTTTTGAGATTACGACCCCTGTTCAAGGTCTACTGAGAGGTTCTGCAGGGCTTAGGCTGGAGCTTCTCTCGCTGGGCCTCGCTGCTGCCTCCGTGGGCAATGGTCAAGAAACAACCCTTGCAGATCAAGCCAAAGTAAACCCGGGTAGCTCCCCATTTTCGTCCACGATTCAGCTCAAGGCCTCGGTGAGTAAACCCGGAATTTATGCTTTCAAGGTCAGAGGTGTCTTAGAAGATTTTTCCAAAGGGTCTGGCGCGGATCCCTTACCCAACCAAGTCGAAGAAAGGCTGATCTATGTAGAAGCCGTGGAAACCTTGCGTCGCATTCAAATTCTAGCCCTGGCCCCTCACCCCGATCTGGGGGTGCTTCGACAAACGTTGGAAGAAACCCTGAATTATCGCGTTGAATTGAGTTACGGACTTCAAGGCCTTGAGCAAGCTGCCAAAGATGCCCTTGCGGACCTCTACATCCTGCATCAATGGCCCTCTGTGGATGCAGGACCTGCCCGTAATCCATGGTTAGAACAAATTTACAAGCAAGGAAAACCGCTTTGGTTCCTGGGGGGGGCTCGAAGCCAGTGGGCCTCATGGCCGGGGAATGCTCAAAGTCAAAACGCATCGATATCCTCCAACAGCGTTTCCCCTGCTTTGAACAAATCTTGGAATGCCTTTGTGATCAACGCCCAGGATGAACAAATGTTACGAAGATTACCCCCTCTTACCGTTTGGGTATCCGGCCCTTCGACTTTCCCCCAAAATCAAACCCTTTTGTACCGACAAATTGGCTCAGTGAATTCCGAGAGGCCTTTGTGGACCATTGATTATCAAAGCAATCCAGCCAAGGCCTACCTCTGGGGGGAGGGCCTTTGGCGTTGGCGTTTGGCCTCCATGAATTCCGTGGAGTCATCCAAAACAAGCTCCGATAATCTACCCCTTGCCATCCATCAGCGTTTGATACTGCAAACTATTTCGTTGTTATTGAGCGGTCGTGAAAGCGATCGTTTTGAGGCCAAACCCGTCAAAGCTGTCTTTAACGAAACCGAGAATGTGGTCTTTGAGGCAAGTTCACGCAATGCCTCCGGTGAATTTGAGAACAGCGCCCCCTTGGTACTTCAAATCTCCTCCGAGAACAAAGTCCTGTACGAAGGAGCGATGACCCCATCCGGCATGGGCTATACCCTGAGCGCTGGTCGCTGGGTACCGGGGACCTACCAATATACCGCAACCCTGGCCCGGAATGGAATCGCAGCGGTTCGAAAGGGGACTTTCGCCGTTAGCCAATACGATTTGGAGTCCGGATCGGGATTGGCCAACCAAGCCTTGATGAACCAACTCTCCGCCCTGCATGGGGGCTTGGCACGCCAGGCCGAGATTCCAAAAAACACTGCCAGCGGCTCCAGGCCATCGACCGCTCTACCATCGACCGCTCTAAGCGATGCCGTTGAGGATTTCGCAAAGCATATCCTCGAAAATCCTGTGATCAAACCCAGCAGCTACCAGGTCACCCATCTCACCGAATGGTCTTCATGGCCCCTTTTGTGGATCATCCTGTGGAGCCTTCTGGGATTAGAATGGCTCCTTTATCGTGCTTTGGGCGGTAAATAAGTTAATTTTCTTAAAAATTTAACATAATAACTGGCCAAAAGCCTATCTTTACCAATAATGTGTAATTGATTGTTTCAAGTAGCCTTAAATTCCTCAAATCCATGAATAAATACCCTTTAAGGACCTTAATGACCCTATGGATGGGCCTCACTCTTCTCGTGCTCAGCCCAATTCAAGGGCAGTCTCAAGAAGTTTCAGCTGGTTCAAATTCCAATTCAAAGGAAAAAGCCTCCGGCACTGCCTCAACCCACCTGTTGGGCATAGGTTTGCACGGTGGCCTCATCGGCGTCGGAGCCGACTTGGGCTATCAAATTAACCCTATGCTGGGCGTACGGGCCAAATATTCAGCCTTACCTGTCGATGCTATCTTAGGGGCTGGTGGCTATGAAATGCCTCAGAAGCTTAATTTTTCGGGGGCTAACCTCTTGGTGGATGTCACCGCCAAGTTGGACCATGCTGACCTCATCGTCGATTTTCACCCCTTTCGTAACGCGTTTCGTTTAAGTGCAGGATTGGGAATCTTTTCAGGGAACCAAATCAAAGTCACGGCCAATTTCCTGGATAGCACAAAATTTGGCGAAATAACATTCACCCCGGACGATATCGGGTCCTTGGGCCTTAACTGGGTACTTAACACCGTCAACCCGTATGTGGGCCTTGGCTTTGGCCGCGCTGCTCCCAAGAATCGCATTGGGTTGGGCCTTGATTTGGGGGCTTATTATATTGGTCCTCCTAAGCCTGAAATTTTAGCGACCGGCATGGTCAAAAGAACCAGTGAGCAATCCGCAACCCTTCAAGAAAATCTCAAAGGATACCAGTGGTTGCCCGTGCTTTCCTTCAGGTTGGCTGTTGCCTTGTTTTAAAGTAACCTAACTGACCTAATCAATCTAAAACCAGCTGAATTCCTTCAATCAAATTCTTTATTCCAAAAATATGTTTAAGTCCATCCGCCACCTCGTTTATACTCTGAGCACCACCCTCGTCATGTTCCTCTTGGGCTCTTGCAACAAAGATCCGCTTGGTGGAATCAGTATTGTTATTGATCCGCAATTGATGGAATACACGGCTATGGTGGAAATCCTTGATGCCAAGGACCGCGAAGCCCTCACTGTGCTTGGCGATAACCTTCAAGTTACTTTTGAATCCGTTCCGGGTTCGTTTCCCGCCTCCGAAGTCCTCAACAACAACGGCAAAAGAGTTTACGACATCATTGATGGCCGTATGTCCATCGGACTGCATCCCAGGGTCAGCATTGCCCCCGGTGAAATTAAGGCGGTGATGATGCGAATTACCGCGGATGGATACCAGGACAAAACCACCTACCTCTATTTCCAACAAAGCCTCAAAAGTCAAACAGTTTTTGTTTCCATGATCAACCTTGAGGCCCCTCCTTCGGGAGTTGGAACATCGGACACCGCCATCGCTTTGGGATCCGGGGGAACTACCTCTACCGCAGTGGTCGTTACCACGGCCAATTCCGCTACGGGTGGTGGTGGCGGGAATACCAACCAAGACGTAGAAATCACCATTCCTGCTGCTACTCAATTCAAAAACGATGCAGGCGTAGTGGTTACAGGAACCGACCTCAAGGTACAAGTCGCTTCTTTTGATGCCGGTGATTCCAACGCTTTAGCGAATTTCCCTGGAGGCTTCTCACCTAACGGGGTTCTCAATCTCCCGGGATCCGGAGGAAATCGCTCCGATTCAAACGAGGTTTATTTCCAAACAGGAGGCTTTACCGCTGTGGATATGACCGTTAACAATGTGCCCATACGTTCGTTCAATCAACCCATCAATGTTTCGGTGGATGTGGATTCTTTAACCATCAACCCCAATACAGGTAACCCTGTTCAGGTGGGCGACTCATTGCCCATTTGGAGTTACGATAATCAGACCGCCAAATGGTCCTACGAAAGGGTCGGCGTAATCGTCAGAGATCCTAGCGGCAAAATGAAAGTGGATTTTCCAACAACCCACCTCAGCTGGTTCAATTTGGACTGGTACGGAGTTCGTTGCGGTTCACCCACAAGGTTACAAGTCAACATTCCTAACCTTCCAACCGGTGTTAAGCAGTACTTCTGGATTGAAATTGTGCATGCGGGGACTAACCAATTGGTAACTGCATGGGCAGCAAACAATAAGTTGATCGGTAACGGAGAAATTATTGATTTCCTCAGCGTTCCCTTCCGGAACACTGCCAATCAATTGGTGAATATGCAAGCCAAAATTTATCGCAGTTCTTCCAAAGCCGAATTGTTGGCGACCTCTGGAAACTTCAGATGCGGCATGACCCAGCCGGTAACAATAAATATACCAGCCCCACCTACTCCAATTACATTGGATGTCACGGGAGTTTGTAACAACAAGTCTTATGTGCAATTCCGCCCATCTTTCCCCTTGTACTATAAGGCCGCCAACAGCACAGGTCCTTACAACTATTTGGGATATGTCAACAATGGAGCATTCTCCACTACCAGCCTAAATGTTGGCAGCACCTACAAATTCCGCAGCTATTTCAATGGCCAAACCATTGACTCCACCATGACCATCAACCAAACCAATTTCATTTATACGATTGAGATGGGGTCCTACTGCGACCAATTCTAAGGCCCTTGGGGCAGGCCCCCAATGGTTCCTGATCATTGAATTCTAAATCGGCGCTTTTGAGTGTCATTAAACTGGCCTCATCAATTCGGCTGACGGGTATCAACTTATGGTTGTTGCCCGTTCTTTTTGGATATTATGCTTGTCAGAAAAATCCCCTTGATGGATTGAGCATCGTAATCGATCCAAAAATCATGGAGTATACCTTCGTGTTGGAAATTTACGATGCAAGGACAGGTCAATCCTTAAGTCAAAATCAGAACTTACATGTTGAGTTTACTGGATCTTTGGCTGGAGATGTTCTCAATAACAACGGTCGTAGAACTTACGACATCATCGACGGGCGAATGTCCCTGGGGTTACATCCTAGAGTTCAGATCCCACCTCAAGGAGAACAAATTTTGAATATTCGATTCACCGCTAACGGATATCTAGAAAAGAACCTGCAGGTAAAATTTTCAGCCCAAGCGTCCAAAAATCAATGGATACCGGTTGCCCTCATCCAAGTATTGGCACCGCCCCCGGGTATGTCTGTAACTGACACAACCGTGGGCTTAGGGTCTGATGGCTCCTTAGTGAATCCTGTTGTTGTTCAAACCGGAAACATCGGTTTAACAGGCAATCATTTTCAGAATGTTACAATGAGCCTGTCACCAGGTACTCGATTTGTTTTAGAAAACGGAGATACTCTTCAATCACCTGCTTCTTTGAATTTTGAGGTATTATCCTTCGACGCCCCAAATCCCTATACCCAGGCTTATTTTCCAGACGGCTTTACCCCCAACGGGGTCCTTAATGTTCCGGGCTACGCGAACCAACCTTTAGGAGCAGATCTCTATTTCGTCACAGCCGGCTTTACCTCCATAGAAATCAAGGCCAACGGCCAATTTGTTCATAAGTTTAATCAACCCGTTGAGATTATCATGGATGTGGATCCCTCCATAATCAATCCTTTGAATGGGAATCCACTGCAAATTGGTGATAGCATTCCCCTATGGAGTTACTCCAACCAAAGCTCGAAGTGGACCTACGAAAAAATGGGAATCATCGAGCAAAATCCTTTAAACCAAAAGTTGATTGTTCGAAATTCAACGAATCATTTAAGCTGGTATGCGTTGGCATGGTATGGAAGTCGTTGCTCGTCAGCCACTCAGATTGTGTTCAATATCCCAAACTACCCTCCAGGAATTCGTGATATTTTCTGGATTGATTTTGTTCGACCTGGAACCAATCAACTTGTCCGATCTGGTGTACAAATGGTTACATCCATGTACAATGGAGAGATTTTTTATTTCTATAACGCCCCAGCGACCAATTCCAATAATCAGGCGGTGACCATGCAGGCCAAAGTTTACAACAAAGAAAGGACTGAATTCCTTGCAAGTTCGGGTGCATTTACTTGTGGGCAAAGCTCTTCTGTGCTCTTGAATATACCTGCACCCTTTGTATGCAGCCTGGATGTCACCGGTATCTGTGCCGCCAAATCCTATGTTCGTTTCAGACCATCATTCCCCTTGTATTTCAAACGTTCTGGCTCCTCATCGTCCTACAATTACCTAGGCTATGTCGCGAATGGCATCTTTACGACCATTGATATTGATTCCAATGTTGTTTATGACTTTAGATCATATTTTAATGGAAAAACCTACGATACCACGATGATCATTCAACAACGGAATTTTGTTTACGAAATCGAAATGGGGGAATATTGCAATAACTTTTGAATTCTCGGTTAACCCTATTTTCTTTTTGAAAGGTGCTACGGCAAAATTCAATTGGTCTCACCTATTGAATCGGGAAACCAAAAAACAGATTCTCCGGGCTTGTACATCCGGTATTTTTCGCGGGCTAGCCTTTCGAGGAGCAAGGTGTCCGATTCAAGGGCGGCCTTTTCTTGATTCATAAGCTGGATCGACGAGTCGTAATACCGCTGCTGTTCTTGTAATGCTCTTAGGTCGTCCACGGTCTTCCTTTGGCCCCAAAAATGGTAATCATCCAAGAAGACCAACCACACCACAAAGGCAATTCCGGTCAAGAAATAACGATTGCGCAAGATGATTTTTAAACGTCCCAAATTCAATGCTATTTGTAACATTTACACTGGCGAATACGCTCAATAAAAGATCAAAGCCAAGCTCGGGCTTATTCCCTACGCGGGACGAAACTTGAACGAGCCCGCCCCAAAAAGAGCTGAATCACCAAGTTCCTCTTCTATACGCAGCAGTTGGTTGTATTTGGCCATACGATCTGAGCGCGAAGCAGAGCCTGTTTTGATTTGCCCAGTGCGAAGGCCTACAGCCAAATCCGCGATCGTGCTGTCTTCAGTTTCCCCGGAGCGGTGGCTCATGATGCTGGTATAAGAGGCCGATGTAGCCGCTTGAACCGCTTCCATGGTTTCGGTGAGGGTGCCGATTTGGTTTACCTTAACCAAAATGGAATTGGCAACACCCGATTCAATTCCCTTACGTAGTCTCTTCGTATTGGTCACGAACAGGTCATCCCCTACAAGCTGTACCCGCTGGCCCAACTTGGAGGTCAATAGGCCCCAACCTTGCCAATCGTCTTCCGCTAAGCCATCTTCAATGGAACAAATTGGGTATTTCTCGCACCATGAAGCCCAAAAGTCTACCATGGCCGAAGAATCCATGGTCTCACCGCCCGATTTATGAAATCGGTACAAGCCCGTTGCAGCATCGTACATTTCGGTACAAGCTGCATCCAATGCAATGGCAATTTGAGAACCTGGAACATATCCTGCCGCCTCGATGGCCTTCAATACAAGCTCCAAGGCTTCGGTATTGTTACGAATATTGGGTGCAAAACCGCCCTCATCTCCCACATTGGTGGAGAGGCTTCGGCTGTGCAAAACCTTTTTGAGGTGGTGAAAGACTTCGGTTCCCATTCTCAAGGCCTCTGAAAAGGTGGAAGCCCCCAAGGGCATCACCATAAATTCTTGGAAATCAATTCCATTATCAGCATGTGCCCCACCATTCAGGATATTCATCATGGGTACAGGCAGCAGATTCCCTTGAATCCCTCCAACATAACGATACAATGGCATCCCCAACGATGCAGAGGCGGCCCGTGCGCATGCCAACGAGACCCCTAAAATCGCATTCGCACCCAACCGAGACTTGTTTCCTGTTCCATCCAATTCAATCATCAACCGATCGATGGACTGCTGTTCGTAAACAGAAATACCCTCAAGCTCTGGAGCGATGATTTCATTAACATTTTCTACAGCTTTGAGGACTCCTTTGCCCATGTAAACCGCAGAATCACCATCTCTCAACTCGACTGCTTCGTGCATACCCGTTGATGCACCAGACGGTACCGCAGCTCTACCTGTACAGCCATCGGAGGTGATCACATCCACTTCGATGGTGGGGTTTCCTCGAGAATCCAAAATTTGTCTGGCAAAAATGTCCTCAATAATTGGCATAATACGATGGTTTTGAATGTTTTATAAAATAATTGATCAATGCGCCATGCTTTGGACGAAATCATCGAAGAGATACAAAGAATCATGGGGTCCAGGGTTCGCCTCGGGATGGTATTGTACGGAAAATGCTGGGCGATCTTTCCATGCAATGCCCTCTACCGTTTGATCATTGAGGTTAACATGGGTCAGTTCCACATGAGGATGATCTGACAAGGCATCCATTTGAACAGCAAAGCCGTGGTTCTGGGCTGTAATTTCGGAGTGGTTGCGTCGTAGATTTCGAACAGGGTGGTTGGAGCCTCGATGGCCGTTATGCATTTTAAAGGTCTCCAAGCCCGCTGCGCGAGCCAAAAGTTGATGCCCCAAACAAATCCCAAAAACGGGTAATCGTTCCACCAACGCCTTCACCACCTGCACTTCTTGATTCATTGCTGACGGATCTCCCGGGCCGTTGGACAACATAACCCCGTGGGGGGCATAATCCAAAATTTGCTCCAAGGTAGAAGACGAAGGGAAGACCATGAGTTCACAGCCACGGTGACGTAAATGCTGTAACATATTTCTTTTGACGCCGTAATCCATCACTGCTACCCTGTATAAAGGAGTTTGAGCCTCAGCACCCTCCTTGGACTCAGGGAATAATCTGTAGAGGGTTGGCGTGCTCACCTGCGGTGCCAAATTCAAACCCGACATGGTGGGCAAGGAAGCCAAAGCCCTGGTTCCCAATTCCAAGCGATGTTCACCCGCTGAGGCCGAAACGATCACGGCATTCATCGCCCCATGACTCCGAATATGCCGAACCAGCGCCCGTGTATCGATCCCTTCAATTCCCATGACCCCTTGGGCCACCATGTAGTCGGCCAATGAAGAATCCGCCATGAGCCTGGAATGCTTGTTGGAAAAGTTCCGTGCAATGACCCCGCTGATCTGCACCTCTGAGGATTCCGTATCCGAGGCATAGGCCCCGTAATTTCCCAAATGAACAAAATTGTGAACCAACAATTGCCCTTTATAGGAAGGGTCAGTAAACATTTCCTGATACCCGGTCATCCCGGTATTGAAGCAGAGTTCACCTCCGCTAAAACCCTGATCAGAACCTATGATTTTGCCCTCAAAGCAGTTCCCATCGGCCAGTACAAGGGTTCCGGGCGTGGGGGTATGAAAAACCATAGCGTAGTCAAAAATACACCCAAAGGCCCGTTTTATTCGCCTCTCCCAAGAAGGGAGTCGAAATATTGAATGAAAAACTAAACTCGGACGAAGCGTTGTAAAGACGGCTTAGGCCTCCTTACTCTCCTCGTCTGCTGCCTTCCCTTCCTCAGACTCTGAAATCTCTGAGGATGTTGATTCAGCGACTGCATCATCGGTATTGACTTCCAAAGAGGATTCTTCGGCGGCTACCGATGCTTCAATTGGAGACTCATCCATTGGGGCTGCATCCACAGGGGCCTCTTCTACGGACGCCTCGCTAACAAGGACTGCAGCCGTTTCTTCTTCAACGTTCGCTTGACCCATTAAGGGGGCGGCAGGAGCCACAGAACTTACGGCTTTCTTGGAGGACGAGCGGCTACGACGGGTGGTTTTGGCTTTGCGTGATGCGGAATCGGCCAACAAAAGTTCGTTAAAATCAACCAACTCCATCATGCACATTTCAGCGGCGTCACCCAAACGGAAACCCGTTTTGATTATCCGGGTATATCCCCCTGGTCTGGTCGCGATTTTTTCGGCAACCTGTCCAAAAAGTTCCTTCACAGCTTCTTTGTCTTGCAAATCCGCAAAAACCATGCGACGATTGTGCATGGTGTCTGCTTTGGATCGGGTCAAAACAGGCTCAACAAATTTGCGTAATTCCTTGGCTTTGGCCAGAGTTGTGTTAATTCTTTTGTTAAGAATCAGAGAGACGGCCATGTTCCGTAACATCGCCTTGCGATGCCCGTAGGTACGACTCAAATGGTTAATGCTGTTTCCGTGACGCATAGCTAGGGGGATTAATCTTCGTCGAGTTTGTATTTATGAATATCCATTCCAAAGGTGAGGCCCTTTTCACGCACCAAATCTTCGAGTTCAGTGAGTGATTTACGACCAAAGTTGCGGAATTTGAGCAAGTCAGCAATATCAAATTTAACTAGATCCGCTAAGGTGCGGATTTCAGCGGCCTTGAGGCAGTTATACGCCCTAACGGACAAATTCATATCGCTGAGATTGGATTTCAGCAATTTGCGCTTGGCCAAAAAGTCTTCATCAATCACCATGGCTTGGTCGTCACCGGCTATTTCAAGGGCCATGGTTTCGTCCGAAAACAAAGCAAAATGCTGAATCAAAATGCGGGCAGCTTCTTTCAATGCCTCTTCGGGGTGCACCGAACCGTCTGTTGCAACATCCAGGAGCAGCTTCTCGTAGTCTGTCTTTTGCTCAACACGGGTGTTTTCAATTTGGTATTTAACATTTTTGACCGGCGTAAATACCGAGTCAATAGGAATTAAACCCAACAAGCCTTCTTCGGTTTTGTTATCTTCGGCAGCAACGTATCCTCTCCCTTTGCGAATGGTGAGCTCCAATTCCAAAGTGATTTTGCCGTCCATGGTACAAATCTGCAAATCGGGATTCAAGATCTTGAAATTGCTTGAAAATTGCTCGATATCCCCTGCCATGAATGCGCCTTTTCCCTTGAGGATCACGATAACTTTCTCCCCATCGATGGCATCGCCCACAGGTTTGAAACGAACCTGTTTGAGATTGAGGATTAGCTCAATGACGTCTTCAACCACCCCTTTAATCGTGGAGAACTCGTGGTCAACACCGGGAATCCGAATGGATGAAATGGCATAGCCCTGCAAGGATGACAGCAGGATTCTACGCAAGGCATTACCAATAGTCACCCCGTACCCAGGCTCAAGCGGTTTAAACTCAAAAGAGCCTTGAAACTCATTGGCCTTGTGCATGATAACCTTCTCAGGCTTCTGGAAAACAATAACAGACATGGAAAATATTTAGATTCAGAAATAAATTACTTGGAATACAATTCGACGATAAGCTGTTCTTTGATGTTCTCTGGAATTTGATCACGCTCCGGGAAATCCACGAATCGACCTTCCATCTTCTCTTTACTCCATTCGAGCCAATTGAACTTCGAAACCATTTTGGCGCCCACAGCGTCCACGATAACTTCCAGGTTTTTGGACTTCTCGCGTACACCTACATAATCACCGGGGTGCAATTGATAGGATGGGATATTGACAACCTTTCCATTGACCACGATATGCCGGTGAGATACGAGCTGGCGTGCAGCTTCCCTGGTAGGGGCTATGCCCAAACGAAATACGGTATTATCCAAACGGGCCTCCAAGAATTTCAGCAAGTTTTCGCCGGTACTTCCCTTTTTGCGGTTGGCCTTGTCAAAGGTCAAGGAAAACTGACGCTCAAGGACACCGTAGGTGTACTTAACTTTTTGCTTTTCACCCAACTGTACGGCGTATTCCGATTTTTTGGGTGAGCGCTTGGATGGACCGTGTTGGCCTGGTCCGTACTGCTTCTTTTGCAAAATTTTGTCAGGCCCAAAGATGGGCTCTTTGAAGCGACGGGCGACTTTGGATTTGGGACCGATGTATCTGGCCATGATAATGAAAATTGTTTACAGCAATGAAATAAATGACAAAGAATTAAACGCGACGACGTTTGGCGGGACGGCAACCGTTATGAGGCATCGGAGTGACATCGTTGATTGCCGTTACTTCAATGCCTATAGTCGCCACGGCACGAATTGCTGACTCGCGACCCGCTCCAGGTCCTTTAACGAAAACCTCTGCACGACGCATTCCCAAGTCGTAAGCAACCTTGGCGCAATCGGATGCGGCAACCAGCGCGGCATAGGGCGTGTTCTTTTTGGAGCCTTTGAAACCAGCCTTACCAGCGGAGGCCCATGATATCACTTGCCCTTCGGAATTGGTAACCGAGACAATGATGTTGTTGAATGTCGAATGCACGTGAACCTGCCCGGTGGCATCCACGCGGACAACGCGCTTCTTAACGACTTTGGTTGATTTGGCCATTGGAGTTTTTATAGATGATTTTAATCAAAAGGGACAAGGATTACTTCGTTACTTTTTTCTTGTTCGCAACAGTCTTGCGCTTACCTTTTCTCGTCCGAGAATTGTTCTTGGTGCGCTGACCACGGAGGGGTAATCCCTTACGGTGACGTTGACCACGATAACACCCGATATCCATGAGGCGCTTGATATTTAACTGAACCTCGGAGCGCAATTCACCCTCCACACGGAACTCGTCCGTGATGAGCTTCCGAATCACATTCAATTGTTCGTCAGACCATTCACCTACTTTAGTGTTCATGTCCACACCGGCATTGGTCAGAATTTTCCTTGAGGAAGATCTTCCAATTCCGTAGATGTAGGTGAGGCCAATTTCGCCTCTCTTGTTGCGGGGTAAATCAATACCAGCTATCCTTGCCATAATATTATCCTTGTCTTTGTTTAAACTTTGGGTTCTTCTTGTTGATGACATAGAGCTTGCCTTTGCGGCGAACCACTTTGCACTCTATGCTCCTTTTTTTGACGGAGGTTTTGACTTTCATGGGTCCTCGATTGAAATGCTTGGGTGTTGTGGATTGGAGGTTATTGGAAACGATTTTCTTTTATTTGGATGAATCTTCTTAGATCGATGGGGAATACAATAGGGTTAATAGCGATAACAAATACGTCCTTTGGTGAGATCGTAAGGAGACATTTCGACTTGCACCTTGTCACCGGGCAGAATTTTGATGTAGTGCATTCTCATTTTGCCGGAAATATGGCAGATGATGACATGACCATTCTCAAGCTCCACCCGGAACATGGCATTGGACAAAGCTTCCAATATGGTACCATCTTGTTTGATTGAGGTTTGCTTGGCCATGAGTTGAATTAAGCGCGAGGGCCCTCCATAATGTTGTTGGACCGGCCTTTGATGCGACCCGATTTCATCAGACCATCGTAATGACGATTCAACAAATGAGTCTCGATCTGTGCCAAACTATCCAAAATAACTCCTACAAGAATTAACAGGGAAGTACCCCCAAAGAATTGAGCAAACTGGGAATTGACCCCCAAAATGATGGCAATTGCGGGCAATATGGCAACGGCAGCCAAGAAAATTGAACCGGGCAAAGTAATTCGAGCCAAAACATCATCAATATAATCGGCGGTGCTGCGGCCCGGTTTTACACCTGGGATGAAGGCCCCGTTTCGCTTGAGATCTTCTGACATTTGGTTAGCATTGACCGAGAGAGAAGTGTAGAAATAGGTAAACACCACAATAAGCAAGGCCAAAACAATGTTATAAGTGACCCCTGTGTAATCAACAAAGGCCGCCATCACCCCGGCACTGAAATCGGAATCCGGGAAAAACTGAGCAATCGTTGTGGGAAGGAACATGATCGCTTGGGCAAAAATGATGGGCATCACCCCGGCAGCATTCACTTTGATGGGAACATGCTGGCGCTGACCCCCGTAAACACGGTTACCCACGACTCTTTTGGCAACTTGCAATGGGATTTTCCTGGTGCCTTGAACAAGGAGGATGGTTAGGCCCACTACGACCGCAAGCAAAGCAATTTCCACCAAGAAGGGAATCAAGCCACCCCCTCCAGAACCGGAACGGAATTGAAATTCGGCAATTAAGGCATCCGGAAGCTGCGCGATAATCCCCACCATGATGATCAGGGATGTACCGTTGCCAAGACCTTTGTCGGTGATTTTCTCGCCCAACCACATCACGAACATCGTCCCTGCGGTGAGCACAACCACGGTGGACAAGACGAACGACAAATCCAACGTATCGCCACTACGCAAAATAATGGCATCCAAGGATTGCGCTTTGAGGTTGATCAGAAAACCAAATGCCTGCGCTGCGGTCACGGCGATGGTGAGGTAACGGGTTATTTGGTTGATTTTGTTTCGACCGCTTTCACCCTCTTTCATCATTTTCTGAAAAGAAGGAATGACCATACCCATAAGCTGAACCACAATGGAGGCGGAGATATAGGGCATAATTCCCAAGGCAAAAATCGATGCCCTGGAAAAGGCACCACCCGCAAAAAGATCAATTAAGCCCGTCAAGCCTGCAGACCCCCCGGTTGGATTCATTTGTTCCAACATCACAGGATCAACCCCGGGTAACACCACATAGGAACCGAGTCGATATACGAGCAACAAACCGAAGGTCAAAAGGATCCTGTCCTTGAGTTCCTCGATTCGGAATATGTTCCTAATGGTCTGAATAAGTTTGTTCATGTCCTCAATTTTTTAGGCCCCTAAAGCACTAATAGAACCTCCTGCGGCCTCAATTCTGGATTTGGCTGATGCACTAAAGGCGTGGGCCTCTACTTGAATGGCTTTGTTCAATTCCCCGCGACCGAGAATCTTGATTCGGCTACCCCGTGATGCGCCAAAACCATGTTCAGCAAAGAAAGCTGGGTTCATCACCGTGGCTCCATGCTGGTCGCAAAGAGTTTGCAATTGGTCCAAATTCACCGCAATGTATTCCACACGGTTACGGCTTTTGAAGCCGAATTTGGGAACGCGTAACTTCAGCGGCATCTGACCACCTTCGAAACCAGGTTTTGACGAGTAACCCGTACGGGCCTGGGCGCCTTTGTGTCCTTTGGTGGAAGTACCCCCTCTACCGGAACCTTCGCCCCGACCAATGCGTTTGGTTTTGTGTACACTGCCTTCTGCAGGCATCAATTTGCTTAGGTCCATAATTAAATCTCCTCAATTTTGATCAAGTGTTGAACTTTGGCCAGCATGCCGAGCACCTGCGGGGTGCCCTCGTGACGGACCGATGTTTGATTCTTCTTCAGCCCCAATGCAATCAGGGTACGCTTTTGGCGTTCTGTACGACCAATTGCGCTTTTAACTTGGGTAATTTGGTAAGTTGCCATGGTCTGTAAAGGGATTAACCGTTGAAAACTTTGGAAATGGGAACAGAGCGCTGTTGAGAAACCGTATGCGGATCCCTCAAGGCTCCCAATGCAGCAATCGTAGCTTTGACCACATTGTGCGGGTTGGATGAGCCTTTGGATTTGGCAAGGACGTCGGTAATTCCGGCACTCTCCAACACGGCACGCATGGCACCACCGGCGATAACACCGGTACCGTGCGATGCAGGCTTAATGTAAACCAATCCACCACCGAATTTGCCTTCTGCATCATGGGGGATGGTGCCTTTGTAAACTGGAACTTTGATCAGCGATTTTTTGGCATCATCGATGCCTTTGGCGATGGCTTCTGAAACTTCTTTGGCTTTGCCGAGACCGTACCCTACGATACCTTGCTCATCGCCGACCACCACGATGGCCGAAAAGGAAAAAGTACGTCCCCCTTTGGTCACCTTGGCTACCCTTTGAACGGCAACCAAACGGTCTTTGAGTTCAATCTCGCTGGCTTTAACACGCCGAATATCTGTAGTTGACATAATTGTTTGTATAAAAAATTAAAATTGTAAACCCCCTTCACGTGCACCCTCTGCAAGGGCCTTGACCCTACCGTGGTACAAATAACCTCCACGATCAAAAACAACAGAGGTAACACCGGCTGCAAGGGCTTTTTCGGCCAACAATTTGCCAACAGCGGCGGATTGTTCAAGGCGACGAACCTTCATATCCCTCATCGACTTCTCACGGGTTGAAGCTGCAACCAAGGTGCGACCGTTCAAGTCATCGATAATCTGTGCATAGATTTCGGTATTGGAACGGAAAACAGATAAGCGGGGACGCTCCACAGTGCCCGCAATTTTTTTGCGGATTCCCCTGCGAATTCTGGAGCGGCGTTCGGTACGATCGTAGGCCATGAATGATATAGGATAGTGTTAGACGTTTGTAATTATTTTTTGGAGGCAGATTTACCGGCTTTCTTCCGAAGAATTTCGCCGACAAAACGAATACCCTTGCCTTTGTAGGGCTCTGGTGCACGCAGGGACCGAAGTTTCGCCGCAACCTGCCCTAGCAGTTCTTTGTCGTGACTGGTCAAGGTTACAATTGGATTCTTACCCTTTTCGGTTAGGGTAGTAAGCTTTACCTCCTGAGGGATTTGCATGATAATCTCGTGCGAATATCCCAAGGCGAGTTCCAACAATTGACCGTTGGCATTGGCGCGGTATCCCACACCGACCAGCTCTTGTTGGAGGGTGTACCCTTCGGAAACCCCTTTGACCATGTTGGCCAACAAGGCCCTGTACAAACCATGCAAAGCGCGATGGCGTTTGCTGTCCGTAGGACGCGTGAAGGTGGCAACACCGTCGGTGAGATCAAGCCGGATGTCCGGGTCCATTTGGCGAGAAAGCTCACCCTTGGGACCTTTCACCGTGACCAATTGGTGAGCCACCTGAACCTGAACCCCGGATGGGATGGCGAGTGGAAGTTTACCTATTCGTGACATGATATTATTCAGATAATGTTAAAACAAATAATCTGTGAATTAAGAAACGTAACAAAGAACCTCACCGCCAACATTGTGCCTGCGGGCTTCTTTGTCGGTCATGATGCCCTTGTTGGTGGACAAGATTGCAATCCCCAAACCGTTGATGACGCGAGGCATTTCCTCCACACCTTTGTAAGAACGAAGACCGGGACGACTTACCCGTGTTAATTCGCGGATGACCGGTTCCCCGGTTCCAGGGATGTATTTAAGGGCGATTTTGATATGACCCTGTGGTCCCTCGTCTTCAAACTTGTAGTTCGCGATATAGCCCTTGTCAAACAAGACCTTGGTAATGGCTTTCTTCATGTTGGAGGCAGGGATCTCGACGATGCGATGCCTGGCCTTCATGGCATTACGAAGGCGGGTTAAATAATCGGCAATTGGATCTGTCATGGTGTAATATCGATGAGGATGCTTTGGAGGTTTGTGGCCTTAATAAATTGAAAAAAATTACCAAGAAGATTTGGTCACGCCAGGAATAAGACCGGCAGAAGCCATTTTCCTGAACAACACCCTGGAGATTCCAAACTGGCGCATGAAACCGCGGGGACGACCCGAAATGCTGCAACGATTGTGCAAACGAACCGGCGATGCATTGCGTGGGAGTTTTTGAAGACCGATCACGTCACCTGCTTCTTTGAGGGCTTTACGCTTGGCGGCGTAGCGCTCAACTGCTTTGAGCCTCTTAACGTCTCTGGCTTTGATACCTTCTTTGGCCATGGTTAATTCTTTGAAGATTTGAATGGAAGACCCAACTCTGCAAGAAGCGCTTTGGCTTCTTCGTCATTGCGAGCGGTGGTCACGAAAGTGATGTGCATACCGTTGATCTTGTTGACTTTGTCAATATTGATCTCCGGGAAAATGATTTGTTCAGTGACGCCGAGGGTATAATTACCACGTCCGTCAAATCCTTTGGCGGGAATACCCTTGAAGTCGCGGACCCTGGGCAATGCCACAGCAACCAAACGGTCGAGGAACTCGTACATGCGCTCGTTGCGAAGGGTCACCTTGACCCCAATCGGCATTTTCTCGCGAAGTTTGAAATTCGAAATCGCTTTTCTTGACAAAGTGGAAACCGCTTTCTGACCGGTGATTTGAGTAATTTCCCCAATAGCGTTGTCGATAAGCTTCTTGTCGGATACGGCGGCGCCTACCCCTTGGTTAATGCAAATTTTGGTCAAGCGAGGAACTTCCATTACGTTCTTGTAACCGAACTTCTCCTTGAGGGCTGGGATCACCTCTTCGGCGTATTTGTTTTTGAGTCTTACGTGATAATTCATGAGGGAATAATTTCCTGATTGATTTTGGCAAAGCGAACGATTTCTCCAGCATCATTGAGCTTACGCCCAACACGGGTTGGCTTGGAGCCCACAAGGAGTTTGAGGTTCGAAATATGAATAGGGGCTTCTTTCTTGATGATACCACCGTTGGGCGAAGCCGCAGATGGCTTGGTATGACGGCTAACCAAATTGAGACCCTCCACCACGGCGCGGTTGGTTTCGCGCTTCATTTCGAGAATACGACCTTGCTTGCCTTTGCTATCTCCGGCAATAACCTGCACCATATCCCCCTTGCGGAGTTTGGGTTTGGCAACCGGTATTTCGTGTACTTTGGATTTTTTCATAACAATAGAATATTAAAGGACCTCAGGGGCCAAAGAAACGATTTTCATGAATTGCTTCTCACGCAGTTCCCTGGCTACCGGGCCAAAGATGCGGGTACCCCTCGGTTCGTCTTGGGCATTCAAGAGCACGACCGCGTTATCGTCGAAACGGATGTAGGACCCGTCCCTGCGGCGAACTTCCTTGGCGGTTCGGACAACGACAGCCTTGGAAACAGTTCCTTTCTTGGCATTCCCTGTGGGGATAGCCGATTTGATAGAAACCACAATCTTATCACCTACACTGGCATAGCGCTTGCCGGTGCCTCCAAGGACACGAATACAAAGCACTTCTTTGGCCCCGCTGTTGTCGGCTACTGCCAGTCTACTTTCCTGTTGTACCATGATGGATTATTGATGGTTAGGTGTTCTTAATTTGAATTACTTGGCTCTTTCAATGATTTCCACTAAACGCCAACACTTGTTTTTGCTAAGGGGGCGGGTTTCGACAATGCGGACCCTGTCACCCACATTGCATTCGTTTTGCTCATCGTGGGCCATAAACTTCCTGGAACTTTTCATGAACTTGTGGTACATGCTGTCTTTCACCTTTTTCTCTACAGAGATGGTGATGGACTTGTTCATTTTGTTGGAAACCACTACGCCAATTTTCTCTTTGCGTGCAGCACGTTGAACCGCCGTTGATGCAGCGGTTGTTGTAGGGGTAACGGCGGATTGATTATCTTCCATGGAGCAGATGATTAGGCGTTAGGGGTTTGGCGCAAACGGGCGTTGAGTTCGGTCATGGTTCTTGCGACTTCTCTACGGGTTTCGCGGATGCGCATTGGGTTTTCGACGGCTGAAACCACTTGGGTGAAGCGAAGCTTCTGAAGGGTGGCCTTTTCGTCCCGAACGCGTTCTTGCAATTCAGTAACGCTAAGGGATTTAAGATCTGTTTTTTTCATGAGTACAGCGAAAAATGATTCGGAGATCGAAGGATTTCTTACGTTGATGGATTAGGATTAAGCGCTCTTCGCTTCGGTTACGTAGTCGCGACGAACCACAAAGGAGGTGGAAACGGGGAGCTTTTGGGCCGCCAATCGAAGCGCTTCACGGGCTACATCCAAGGGAACCCCTTCGGCCTCGAAAATCAAAGTACCAGGCTTCACCACAGCCACCCAATATTCGGGGGATCCTTTACCCTTACCCATACGTACCTCGGCAGGCTTCTTGGTGATGGGTTTGTCCGGAAAAATACGTATCCAAACTTGACCCTCCCTCTTCATAAAGCGAGTGACCGCAATACGAGCGGATTCAATCTGACGCGAAGTGATCCACTTGGCCTCAAGGGATTTGAGTCCAAAGCTGCCGAAGGACAATTCGGCTCCTCGTGTAGCCATTCCATGCACCCTGCCTTTGTGGGTTTTGCGGAACTTGGTTCTTTTTGGTTGTAACATGGTTCTTAAATTACCAATTCACTTAGTTTCTGTTGCGACGATCCCCACCACGACCTTCGGAGCGACCCTCCCCACGTGGACCACGACGGTCTCTGCCCCCTGGACGATCACTGCGACCCCCTTGTTCGGAACGTGGAGCCCCGGAGCCGGCGCTTACACCTACATTGGGCGAAAGATCTCTTTTGCCGAATACTTCGCCGCGGCATATCCACACCTTAACGCCAATTTTGCCGTAAACGGTTTGGGCCTCTTTGAGCGCGTAATCAATATCTGCACGCAGCGTATGCAATGGAATACGACCTTCTTTGTATTGCTCCGTACGGGCAATTTCAGCTCCCCCCAAACGGCCAGAAACCATGACCTTGATTCCTTCGGCATTGAGACGCATAGTGCTCGCTAAGGCCATCTTCATGGCTCGACGGAAAGAAACCCTGCCCTCCAGTTGTCGGGCAATGTTTTCCGCAACCAACGCTGCTTCCAGCTCAGGTTTTTTGATTTCGTGGATATTGATTTGAATCTCTTTCTGGGTCAATTTCTTGATTTCCTCCTTGATTCGATCAACCTCTTGACCCTGCTTACCGATAATGATTCCTGGGCGGCTCGTGTGAATGGTGATGATAATCCGCTTCAGCGTTCGCTCCAAGACAAGCTTGGACACCCCGCCGTTGTTGATACGGGCATTGAGGTAACGGCGGATTTTGTCATCTTCCAGAATTTTGTCGGCATAGTTTTTGCCGCCAAACCAGTTGGAATCCCAGCCTTTGATGTATCCCAGCCTTAGGCTGATTGGATTGGTTTTTTGTCCCATTCGATTATGCGTTTTCGGTATTGACGGATGCGTCCACCACGATGGTGATATGATTGGATCTTTTGAGAATACGATGACCTCTTCCTTGCGGGGCTGGACGAAGTCTTTTCATCATACGTCCCCCATCTACAAAAATTTTCTTTACGTAAAGGGAGGAGGACTCAAGACTTTGGTCTTCGTTTTTGCGCATCCAATTGGCTACGGCTGACATTAATAATTTTTCGAGGCGGATTGAAGCATCCTTTTTGGAAAACTTCAACAAGCCTTGGGCTTGGTCTACCTGACGACCCCTGATCATATCGGCCAGAAGACGCATCTTCTGAGGCGATGTTGGACAATCTCTGAGTATAGCTTGTGCTTCCATGCTTACATTATTTGCGGTTTCCGGAGTGACCACGGAAAGTACGGGTTGGTGAAAACTCACCCAGTTTATGGCCAACCATGTTTTCGGTGACATAAACCGGAATGAACTTGTTGCCGTTGTGAACGGCGATGGTATGTCCAACAAATTCAGGAATCACCATGGACCTTCTGGACCATGTTTTGACGACTGTTTTTTTGGCGCCGTTGTTCATGGCCTCGATTTTCCGTTCGAGGGTGTATTCCACAAAGGGGCCTTTTTTGAGAGAGCGGGGCATAAGAATTAGAGAATAAAAGTCAGACGAATACAAGGAATTAACTACGACGCTTCACGATGAGGCGATCGGATGGGCGCTTACCTCTGCGGGTCTTGTATCCCTTGGAAGGAATACCCTTGCGAGAGCGCGGGTGTCCCCCGGAAGCGCGTCCTTCACCACCACCCATCGGGTGATCCACGGGATTCATGGCGACACCACGAACACGGGGACGGCGACCTAACCAACGAGATCTACCAGCTTTACCGCTGATTTCCAACAAATGGTCCTCGTTTGATAGGGTACCGATGGTAGCCGTGCACGATTGCAAAACCATCCTTGTTTCACCGGAAGGCAATTTGATGATGGCGTATAGACCATCCCTGGCAGCAAGTACCGCAGAATTGCCGGCAGAACGGACCATTTGGCCTCCACGGCCTGGGCGCAGTTCAATGTTATGGATGCTGGAACCCAAGGGCACATCCGATAAGAACATGCAATTTCCGGTATCAGGGGTGGCTTTTTTGCCAGCCATCACCTGATCGCCCACTTTCAAACCTTTGGGAGCGAGGATATACCGCTTTTCGCCGTCTGTGTAGAACAGAAGGGCGATGAAGGCCGAGCGATTCGGATCGTATTCAACGCTTTGGACCGTGGCAGGGATATCGTGTTTGTCTCTACGGAAATCCACCAAACGGTACATCCTTTTATGCCCCCCTCCGATGTAGCGCATGGTCATGCGACCATCACGGTTACGTCCACCGGATTTGGACAAGGGTGCCATGAGGGATTTCTCAGGCTTATCGGTAGTGAGCTCCGAAAAGGTATTGGCTACCTTGAAGCGAAGGCTGGGGGTTAGCGGCTTAAATCGTTTAACTGACATAACAATAGTTTATAGGCCGGAATAATAATCAATGCTTTCTCCTGCCTTGAGCGTCACAATAGCTTTCTTGAACGAATCGGTACGGCCACGGACCAAACCGCCTTTGGTATTACGATTCCGGGAATTGCCTGCATAACGCATGGTGTTCACAGACTCCACGGTCACACCGTACATGGCCTCCACGGCGGTACGGATTTGGATTTTATTGGCCCTTTTGTCCACTTTGAAGGCATACTGCTGATGCTTCTCCGCGAGGCGGGTCATTTTCTCGGTTACAACCGGCTTCTTAAGCGTTTCCATGAGAATTAGCTAAGGGTTTCTTGGATTTTGGCGACAGCACTGTGCTGGATCAGCAAACAATGTGCATTCATCATGTCGTAGGTATTCAAATCCTGGGCCAGCATAACGCGGGCGTTGGGGATGTTCCGACCTGAAAGCACGAGGTTCGTCTCTTTGTCCCCGGTCACAAGAATGACCTTACGGCCTGCAAGTTGGAAACCATTGAGAAGGTTCACGAACTCTTTGGTCTTGGGCTTGTCCATGGAGAAATCTTCAATCACGAACAGCTGATTGCCTTGAATCTTGTAGGAAAGGGCAGAGCGGCGGGCCAATTGGCGGAGCTTTTTGTTCAATTTGAAGGAATAATCCCTGGGTTTAGGACCAAAAACGCGGGCACCTCCGTAGAGCAATGGGCTGTTGATATCGCCACGACGTGCTCCCCCGGTACCTTTCTGACGAAAAAGCTTGCGCGTTGAGCCGCTCATTTCGGATCTTTCTTTGGCTTTGGCCGTACCCTGACGACGATTGGCCAGGTGCAATTTCACATCAAGATAAATGGCGTGATCATTGGGCTCAGGGCAGAAAACCTGATCATCCAAAACAACCTTGCGGTCGGTGACTTGGCCTGAACGAGAGTAGATAGCGGTTTCCATGACGATCTTATTTGCGAACTAAAACCCATGAACCGTTGGCACCAGGAACAGAGCCTTTTACGACCAGCAGATTTTGTTCGGGATATACTTTAACAATTTGTAAATTTTGAGCGGTACGACGCACGTCACCGGTTTGACCCGCCATGCGCATGCCTTTGAAAACACGGCTTGGAAAAGAGGATGCACCCAAGGAACCAGGCGCTCTCAATCGGTTGTGCTGACCGTGGGTTTGTCCACCAACACCGCCAAAGCCATGACGCTTGACCACACCTTGGAACCCTTTACCCTTGGTGACTCCGATCACATCAACCTTATCCCCTTCGTTGAAGAGGGTTACATCCACTTGATCTCCCAATTGAAGATCGCGATCAAAGCCATGAAATTCAGTAACCTTGGCTTTGGGGCCGGTTCCTGCCTTCTTGAAGTGACCAATTGCAGGCTTGTTCGAGGATTTCTCCTTACGATCACCGTAGGCAAGTTGAATTGCCTCGTAGCCGTCCTTGTCTTTGGTACGCACTTGAGTGACCACACAGGGGCCAGCTTCCAATACTGTACAAGGAACCATTGCACCATCGGCCGCAAAAACCGAGGTCATACCAATTTTCTTACCTATAATACCTGACATAACGTTAGACTTTGATTTCGACATCCACACCGCTTGGCAGTTCCAATTTCATGAGGGCATCCACTGTTTTGGAAGATGAACTGTGAATGTCCATCACCCTTTTGTAGGAGCACAATTGAAATTGCTCACGCGCTTTCTTGTTGACGTGTGGGGATTTGAGAACGGTGTAAATTTTCTTCTCGGTGGGCAAGGGAATTGGCCCACTGACCACAGCGCCCGTCATTTTGACGGTCTTGACAATTTTCTCCGCCGATTTATCGACCAGGTTGTGGTCGTAGGACTTGAGTTTGATGCGAATACGATGGCTCATAACGGAATTTAGTCTTTTTCGGCTTTCATGGCCTTGTACTTGGCCAATACATCTTCTGAAATATTCTTGGGCGTTTCGGTATAATGCGAAAACTCCATAGTGGAAGTTGCGCGACCGGAGGTCAACGTTCTCAGGACCGTCACGTAACCAAACATCTCCGCCAAGGGTACTTGAGCTTTGATCACCTGAGCCCCGTTACGGGAATCCATGCCTTGCATTTGGCCTCTACGCTTGTTGAGGTCACCAATAACATCCCCCATATAGTCTTCTGGAGTAATGACTTCCACTTTCATGATGGGCTCCAACAGGATTGGATTGGCTTTGCGGCAAGCTTCACGGAAGGCGGTACGGGCTGCAATTTCAAAGGAAAGGGAATCAGAGTCCACCGCGTGGAAACTTCCGTCAAATAACCTGACTTTCAGGGAATCCATTGTGAATCCAGCCAAAACACCGTTCGCCATGGCTGCTGCAAATCCTTTCTCTACCGATGGAATAAATTCCCTTGGTACAGCACCACCGACGATTTCATTAAGGAACTCCAAGCCTGGTTTCTCCGGATCGCCGGGAATAATCTCGACGAAAATATCGGCAAATTTTCCGCGACCACCGGTTTGTTTCTTGTAAACCTCACGATGGGTAACAGGAGCCGTAATGGCTTCTTTATAATTAACCTGAGGCGCGCCCTGGTTGCATTCTACTTTGAATTCGCGACGCAGACGATCCACGATGATTTCGAGGTGCAATTCGCCCATACCGGAGATGATGGTCTGGCCGGTGTCTTCGTCGGTTTTGACTTTGAAGGTTGGGTCTTCCTCGGCCAACTTGGCAAGGGCATTGCCCAATTTATCCGAATCGGCCTGGGTTTTGGGCTCAATCGCTAAACCAATAACCGGGTCAGGAAACTGCATGGCCTCCAGGATGATGGGGGCATTTTCGGCGCAGAGTGTATCGCCGGTTTTGATGTCTTTGAAGCCCACCGCAGCGCAGATATCGCCAGCTTCGACGAACTCAATCGCTTTACGATCGTTGGCGTGCATTTGGAAAAGACGGGAAATACGTTCCTTCTCCATAACAATACCTTTATCGGGCTCGTTGCGGACTTTCATCACATAGGACCCTGCATCCAGACGACCGCTGTACACTCGGAAAAACACCAAACGACCTACAAAAGGGTCGGTGGCTACTTTGAAGGCAAGGGCACAGAACGGGGCATCCACCGAAGGCTTCCGGGTTTCCTCCGCATCGGTTTTGGGATTGGTTCCGGTAACGGCCTCCTGATCAACAGGAGCCGGCAGGAAGGCACAAACTGCATCCAATACTGCTTGAACCCCTTTGTTTTTGAAGGCGGAACCGCAAAGCATTGGAACGACCTTTTGGTCACAAACCGCTTTGCGCAAAGCTGAACGAATTTCTTCTTGAGTAATGGAATCTGGATTATCAAAAAACTTCTCCAACAAGGCATCATCGTATTCAGCACAAACTTCGATGAGTTGCTGACGGTATTTGTGGGCTTCATCCACCAAGTCAGCCGGCATGTCAATCACCTGGAATGTCATGCCTTTGGAAGCCTCATCCCAAACAATGGCTTGGTTGGTAATCAAATCCACCACGCCTTTGAAATGTTCTTCGTCCCCGATAGGAATCTGAATAGGCACGGCATTGGAGCCCAACATGTCTTTGACCTGCTGACAAACTTTGAAGAAGTCAGATCCTTGACGGTCCATTTTGTTCACAAAGCCCAAGCGGGGCACTTTGTAATTGTCGGCGAGGCGCCAATTGGTTTCGGATTGAGGTTCAACGCCATCCACGGCAGAGAACAAGAAAACCAAACCATCCAAAACGCGGAGGGATCGGTTAACCTCTACGGTGAAATCCACGTGCCCCGGGGTATCAATGATGTTCACCGCATATTCCTTGTCCTGCCATTTCCAAGATGTCTTGGTCGCAGCGGAGGTAATGGTGATCCCGCGCTCTTGTTCTTGGGCCATCCAGTCCATGGTGGCGGCCCCATCGTGGACCTCCCCAATTTTGTGGGTCATCCCGGTATAATAGAGAACGCGCTCTGTAGTCGTGGTTTTGCCGGCATCAATATGGGCTGCAATTCCAATATTGCGGGTAAAGCCTAAATCCTTCTGTGACATGGTGTATGGGTATGATCCTTGGTGGCTTAAGTTTCGGACAGGTTTAGAATCGGAAATGCGAGAAGGCTTTGTTGGCTTCGGCCATGCGGTAAGTGTCTTCCTTCTTCTTGACGGCGGCTCCTTCCCCTTTGGAAGCAGCAATGATTTCGGCAGTCAGTTTATCGGTCATGGTCTTTTCGTTGCGTTTGCGCGCATACCCTATTAACCAGCGCATTCCAAGGGCCTGTTTGCGGTTTGGCTTGACTTCGACAGGGACCTGGAATGTAGAACCTCCTACGCGGCGGCTCTTGACCTCCACACTGGGCATCACGTTGTTCAGGGCACGGCGCCATACTTCGATACCGGGCTCGGACAATTTCTTTTCGATGTTTTCTACCGCATCATAGAATATCTGACTTGCGGTACTCTTCTTCCCGTCGTACATCATGTTGTTGATGAACTTGGTGACGATTTCGTCCTGGAATTTGGGATCCGGTTCTACGAAGCGCTTTTTGGCAGCGGTTTTTCTCATGACTTAACCTTATGAACTATTGAATTATTTTTTACCACCCTTGCCTTTGGTTGGTGCGGCGGCTTGTTTGGCCTTGGCACCGTATTTGGAACGGCCTTGTTTGCGGCCATTCACGCCGGCGGTATCCAAAGCTCCGCGGATAATATGGTAACGAACACCAGGCAGGTCTTTCACACGACCACCGCGTATCAATACAATGGAGTGCTCTTGCAAATTGTGCCCCTCCCCCGGGATATAGGCGTTGACCTCCTTTTGGTTGGTCAAACGAACACGGGCCACTTTCCGCATCGCAGAATTAGGCTTTTTGGGGGTGGTGGTGTAAACGCGGGTGCAGACCCCGCGACGCTGGGGACAAGAATCCAAGGCGGGAGATTTGCTCTTGTCCGCTTTGTGTTCACGTCCGTTTTTGACCAATTGCTGAATGGTGGGCATAGGTTCGGTTTCTGGGGTTGTTCGGATTACCCTATTTTTGAGGGAGTGCAAAAGTAGGTCATTTTGTGTGTATATCCAAAGCAATAGGCCATTTTTTTAAACAAATTCGAGGTTCAAGGGGACTTTATCCACAAAATTCTCTTCTCGGCTCAAATGCCGGCCTTACCTTTGGCAATTAACAAGAATATGCGCTATCAACCCCTGAATTCCTCCTTGTATGCAGCCAATCGGCATCGTTTTGCCGCCCAATTGCCCCCCGGATCGATCGCGGTCTTGGTTTCATCCGACCAAGTCCCTTCCAACGGAGATGCGTTCTACCCCTACAAGCCTGACTCCAATTTATATTGGTTAACCGGCATCGATCAGGAGCAGACCGCCCTCCTTTTGTTCCCGGATTGTCCCAATCCAGCCTTCCGAGAGGTCCTCTTTGTCAGGGAAACCAGCCCCCAGTTGGCCGTTTGGGAAGGCCCAAGGCATAACCTGGCCGAAGCATCGGCCCTGTCCGGCATTCAACAGGTCATGTGGCACAAAGACTTTGAATCGGCCCTGTGGACCCAAATGAAGTATGCCACGGATTGTTGGCTGGCGCTTAACGAAAATGACCGGGCCTCCAAATCCCCTGTGACGAGTGCTGCCCATAGGCTTGCCAATCAACTTCGCGCAGATTTCCCACTCCACGGCTATCATCGGGCCTCCCCTATCTTGGACCGGCTGCGCTCCGTCAAGCAGGATCAAGAGCTCGTGGCCATCCGTAAGGCAATCGAGATCACCCACCAGGCCTTCATGGAAGCGGTCAAAGCCCTCAAGCCAGGGCTCAAGGAGTATCAAGTGGAGGCCATTTTGGCAGGAACTATGCTCAGCCAAGGTGCCGAAGGCTTCAGTTTTGAGCCCATAATGGCATCGGGCGCCCATGCATGCATTCTCCATTATACCCGAAATGACGGGCAATGCCAAGACGGAGACCTCATGCTCATGGACTTTGGCGCCAATTATGCCCATTATGCGGCCGATTTGACCCGTTGTGTGCCGGTGAATGGTCGATTCAGCGCCAGGCAAAAGGAGGTATACGACGCTGTTCTTCATGTTCAACGGCAATCGATGGCACTGTTGACGGTGGGTAGCTCCTTGGATCAGTACAACAAGGCCTCAGCACTCCTTATGGAAGACGCCCTTCTTGGTCTTGGACTCCTCAGCGAACAAGACATTCGGGAGCAAAATCCCGCCAACCCCGCCTACAAGAAATATTTTCCGCACGGTACAGGGCATTTTCTCGGCATCGACGTCCATGATGTGGGCGCCAGGTTCGAGCCATTGCAGGCAGGGATGCTGATCACCTGCGAGCCGGGCATTTACATCCCCGAAGAGGGTTTGGGGATTCGGATCGAGAACGATATATTGATCACCGACCAAGGTCCAGTAGATTTGATGAGCAGCTTGCCCATCCTCACCGACGAAATCGAAGAGGCGTACCACCGCTAGCCTTGGGCCCCAATGGGGTCAGAGCAGCGAGCGATCAAGGTTGTGCCCTTAGCGTTTGGCTATAGGGATATAGTCCCTCCGAGGATGGCCCATATAGACCTGACGCGGCCTACCGATGGGCTCGTTCAATTCACGCATTTCTTTCCATTGTGCGATCCAACCGGGTAAGCGCCCAAGCGCAAACATGACTGTGAACATGTCGGTTGGTATTCCAATTGCCCTGTAGATAATACCGGAATAGAAATCGACATTCGGATACAACTTCCGTTCAATGAAGTATTCATCTTGTAAAGCGGTATGCTCCAACTGTTTGGCTATATCCAAGACCGGGTCGCTTACCCCTAATTTGTTAAGAACCTGATCGCAGGCTTCTTTGATAATGCGGGCCCTTGGGTCGAAGTTTTTGTACACCCGGTGACCAAAGCCCATGAGCCTGAAGGAATCGTTCTTGTCCTTGGCCCTGGCGACAAATTTGGCTACTTGGCCTCCTTCTGCGCGCATTTGTTCCAGCATTTCGATCACGGACTGGTTAGCCCCGCCGTGCAGGGGACCCCACAAGGCCCCAATACCGGCAGCTACGGCCGCATAAATATTGGCATGGGATGAACCCACCATACGCACCGTGGATGCCGAGCAATTTTGTTCGTGATCGGCATGGAGGATCAACAACTTGTTCAACGCATCCACCACCACAGGGTCAGCGATGTACTCGTCTGTTCGATGACCGAACATCATCTGCAAGAAATTACTCACGTAATCCAATTTGTTGTTGGGGTACATGTAGGGATGGCCCAAAGACTTCTTGTAGGTCCATGCGGCAATGGTGGCCATCTTGGCGATGAGACGATGGTAGGTCCTGTCCATATCGGCCATGGGCCTGTTGGCAATCAGGGAATTGGGGTAAAAACTGGACAAAGAGGCCATGGTGCTCATCAAAACCCCCATGGGATGGGTGGATGCGGGATAGGCATCCAGGAACTTCTTGATGTTTTCATGAACCAAGGTGCGGTGGGTGATGCTATGATTGAACTCCTCCAGTTGGGTCATGGTAGGCAGTTCACCGTACAGCAACAAATAGGAAACTTCCATGAAACTGGAATGGGCCGCCAATTGCTCAATCGGGTACCCTCTGTAGCTCAGGATACCGGCATCCCCGTCAATAAAGGTCACCGAAGATTTGGTGGCACCGGTGTTCTTGTAACCAATGTCCAGCGTCACCAAGCCGGATTCGTCCCTAAGCTTGGAGATATCGATTGCCGGTTCGTTTTCGGTACCGACCAAGAGGGGCAGTTTGTAAACCTGACCGTTGTAATGGAGTTCAGCGTGATCGTTGGGCATGGCTATGTATGGGATGAGGTGCTAGGGGTTTGAAGGGAAATCCGGGTGAGAAAGATATGAATCCTGAATGCAGACCAAATTGTGGAAGGCTTCTGCAAGAACCACAAGTCGGCCCTCAAAATTGCACATGTTTTGGCAATTCCGGAAAAAAAATTTACAGGCCTTTGATCGCTTGGATCAGGTCACCCAAAACGGCCTTGGCATCCCCAAACAACATGCGGGTTTTGGGATCGTAGAACAATTCGTTTTCGACCCCGGCATAGCCTGCCGCCATGGACCTTTTGATGACGATCACGTTCCGGGCTTGATGAACTTGGAGAATGGGCATGCCGTAAATTGGACTACCGGGATCGTTCTCTGCGGCCGGATTGACCACATCGTTGGCCCCGATGACCAATACCACATCCGTGAGAGGGAAGTCCGGATTAATGGCCTCCATTTCCACCAACAAATCGTACGAGACATCGGCTTCAGCCAGCAAGACATTCATGTGACCCGGCATACGGCCGGCAACGGGGTGAATGGCGTATTTGCATTCGGCCCCTTTGGCAGCAAGGATTTTTTCCAGCTCATGAACCAGGTGCTGAGCCTGAGCCACCGCCAAGCCGTATCCGGGCACCACGACAACCCGCGATGAATAGGCCAACAGGACTGCCGTGTCGTAAAGGCCTATTTCTTTGATTTGCCCACTCATCTCTCGGGCGGCTTGACCCGATCCCGAGTTGAATTGACCCAATAGCACCGCTCCAAGAGTCCTGTTCATGGCTTTGCACATGAGCATGGTCAAATAAATTCCCGAAGCCCCCACCAAGACCCCACCCATTAACATTGCCCGGTTATCAAAGAGCAGCCCCGTCGTCGCCGCGGTGAGTCCCGTGAGCGAATTCAAAAAAGAGATCACCACCGGCATATCCGCCCCTCCTATAGGCAGCACAAAAAGGACCCCGTAAACCAAGGACAAGATCATCAAGATCACAATGAGGGGTAACGTGTAGGATGGCCAAGTGGCAATGGCCACCGTGAGGACCAGCATGATTACCAAAAGCCCGTTGGTCACCAAGCCCTGCATGGGAAAGCGAAGCGGCTGACCGCTCACTTTGCCGTCCAATTTGGCCATGGCCATCACCGAACCGGTAAACGAAATTCCTCCCACCGCAAGGCTAATCATCAACGTAACCACATAAAAAAGGAGATAATATTGGCCCAAGACCCCCATGCCCATCACCTCCATTAACAAATTCGCCATTGCATCCCCGTAGAACATGTCCACGACTTCGGAAAGGGCAACCAAGGCTGCGGCCAAGCCCCCAAAGCCGTTGAGCAAAGAGACCATTTGAGGCATTTCGGTCATTTGGGCTTTGGAGGACATCCGAATTCCCCACCAAGACCCAAGACCCAAGGAGATCAAAATCAAGGGCAGATTGCCTAGACCGGGTTGCATCAAGGTGACCAAAGTGGCCAGACCCATCCCCAAGGCCAAGGTCCAATTGCCCCTACGGGCTGTATCCGGATGGCTCATGCCCTTGATGCCCAACACAAAGCAAACAAGGGCTACCAAGTAACCGATTTGGATAAGGGTTTCCATTATTATTTCTTTTTGCGGAACATATTGAGCATACGAGCGGTCACTGCAAATCCGCCAACCACATTAACCGTGGCCAGCACCAAAGACAAAGAAGCCAAAACCAGAACAGACCAATGGGCGTCTTCGGCTCTGCCCACCATCAAGATGGAACCAATGACCACTACCCCTGACAAGGCATTCGAGCCCGACATCAAGGGGGTATGAAGCACCTGGGGGACTCGTCCAATGACCTCGATGCCCAAAAACACCGCCAAGATCAACAAATACAATTCAGGCAATACACTTTCAATCAATGCGGGAATTTCTTGAACACTGAATTCCATAAATTCTACAATTAAAGGTTGGTAAAAAGGCTAATGTGGAAGGAGCAGTCCATGATCCATGGTATGGACCCTTGAGGAAACCAGACGGCCATGGTCAATTGGAATTTTTCCAAACCCCTGCTTCGGCTAAACAACAGGCACGAACGATTTCGTCATTGCCCAACCCCCACAAGGCAGGTGACCCCGAAGATTCCAGTAAGGTCGTGAAGGCCAGCAAATTGCGAGCATACATGCGGCTGGCATCCTGGGCTTTGGCAGAGGCGGGTGCGGAACGACCGCAAACCAATGCACGACCCAATCGAAGGTTTTCACCGTCTACCGTGCCTTCGCAATTTCCGCCGGATGCAGCGGCCAGGTCGATCACCACAGAACCTTCCTTCATACGTTCCAGGAGGGATGTGGGCAAGAGAACTGGCGCTTTGCGCCCCGGGATCTGGGCGGTGGTGATGACCACATCGGCCTTGAGCAATTCTTGTTCCAACATCAATTGCTGACGCTGACGGTATTCTTCGCTTTGTTCAACGGCGTAACCTCCAGCCTTGAGGTCCTCGACAGCGCCTTCCACCTCCACATAACGACCCCCCAGGCTCTCCACCTGCTCTTTGACGGAAGGCCTGGTGTCAAAAGCCATCACAACCGCACCCAATCGTTTGGCGGTGGCTATGGCTTGCAAACCCGCAACCCCTGCGCCAATCACCAAGACCCTGGCCGGGGCAATGGTGCCCGCTGCGGTCATCATCATGGGGAAGCAACGCGGAAGCAAGGTAGCGGCTTCAAGGACTGCCTGATATCCCCCAATGGAGGCTTGGCTGGAAAGAACATCCATGCTCTGCGCACGGGTTATTCTGGGCAAGGCATCCAGGGTCAAAATGTTCAAACCGAAAGAAGCCCACTGCTTCAAGGTATCCGCATTTCGGTCCGGGGCCAAGGTTCCTATCAACCATCTCGTTTCCCCTTGAGCACCTTGGTCTCGCGCCGTGTTCAACCAAGCCTCGGCCCAAGCTTTGCCCGAAGAGGATAGCCTGCTGGCATCGGGGCAACGAACCGTGACCAGGGCCTGAACTTCTGTCGGCAACGCGTCGCGAGAACTCATTTGAGCACCGGCAGCAAGGTACTCTTCGTCGGAATAGGCAGCCAAGGCACCTGCACCTGATTCAACCCATACCGTATGACCCTTGGACAACCACGCTTGGACGAGGTCCGGTCCGGCGGCCACTCTCTGTTCTGGAGAGTTTTCTTGAAGGATTCCAATAAACATAGGCGGGATTCAGGGTCTATACTTTGAAGATTGCTTTGATGTAACTATCCTTCTGGCTTATTGTTTGAAAATCTACTGCGATTTAATCCACCGTGATTTAATCCACGTTGTCATGTAGATAGCGATTTCCGGTTTGAATGATACCTGAATTTCCTTGACCCGTACCAATGCTTGTGCGGCTTAAAGGCATTTCAGCACTCCCCGGTGCCCGATCGGGCTGATACCCGGCACGAACATAGGCCGGCACTTTCTCCAACTCCTCCAACGAAGGCATGCCGGGCGCATTGATGAGGCTGTTGAGTTTGCGAAGATTCTGTATCCTTTGGCGTGAACGAGTCAACACATCATCCTCGTTGGGTCCTGTCGCGTAAACCTCCTGTACTTTGTCCTCGACAAGGGGAGCGGCTTGGGTAGGCGTCGAGGCCAGCGTTGGTTCATCCACGGCCAAATCCCATTCCACCGTTCCATCGTAACCAAAGAAAGGATTGATTTCGGCTTCAACAGCCCCATCGTCCTGGGCTTTAGGCTCATCCGATGCAGATCCCTGATCTTCGGATTTCGATGAGGGCTGATCCTCCAAAGTCCAAACCGTGGAGAACAAGTTCCTTTCGGAAGGTTCAGCGTCCACCGTGCTTTGAAGATCGGTGGATGGGCCTTCATCAATCACCGTGAACAAGGGTAGATTTTCTTGGTCCTCCTTCCATGCTTGTTCGGAATGATCGGCAGGTTCCGTAGCGACAGGTTCAGAGAATGTCCATTCTTTCTCCAACATTTTGCGGGTTGCTTCCAATGCCTCCTTTGGATCCAATTCCGAAGGTTTGGGTTTCTCAACCATGGCCTCCATGACATCCAGCTGGTGAACCGTCACTGGACTTGGATTATCTGTATGAAAACCAGAAGCTGTAGCCGTTGAACCTTTGGCCGGACCATAATTTCGATTATTCTGACCCTCAAATCCAGTGGCAATCAAGGTGACACGCATGGCATCACCCAAAGTTTCGTCCGTGCAATTTCCCCAAATTACATCAGTTCCTGCACCGGCCTCGGTTTGCACATAATCATTCACTTCCCCAATTTCATCCAATCGAATAGGGTCATCCAAACCGCTGCTTAGGTTGATCAAAATATTTCTGGCGCCGGAAATATCATTTTCACTCAAGAGGGGTGACGACAAGGCCATACGAACGGCTTCGATGGCGCGATTTTCACCGGAAGCTTGACCATTACCCATGACGGCTTTGCCGCTGCGATGAAGGACTGTTTTGACGTCTGCAAAATCGACATTCACGTAACCATCGACCGTGATGATCTCAGCAATCCCTTTGGCCGCTGATGCTAACACATCATCGGCTTTGGCAAAGGCTTCTTTGAAGACCAAATTCCCGAACAATTCCCTCACCTTATCGTTGCTAATCACCAAAGTCGTGTCGCAGAATTGACGCAATTCCCTCAATCCATCTTCGGCCTGCTCCAAACGCTTCTTGCCTTCAAAGCTGAAGGGCAAGGTCACAATCCCAACGGTCAAAATATCCAAGGCCCTGCAGGCCTCGGCCAATACCGGAGCAGCACCTGTTCCCGTTCCGCCCCCCAAACCAGCCGTAATAAAAACCATTTTGGTGTCGGATCCAATCAATTCCTTGAAATCTTCTATGGTTTCCACCGCAGCCTGCCTGCCAATCTCGGGTTGATTACCCGCCCCTCTCCCTTCCGTCAAAAAAGGACCCAGTTGCAAACGATTGCGGACTAAATTGCGCTCCAAAGCTTGGTAATCGGTATTGCAAACCAGAAAGTCCACATCCTTGATGCCTTTCTGAAACATGTGATTCACCGCGTTGCCTCCTGCACCTCCTATACCGATAACCTTGATGATGGCGTTGGGGTTGGAACCCAGGCTGAATTGAAAATTGCTCATTGCGTTCATAGGTTAGATTTAAATGTTATGGTTAAAGTGAATTATAAATTTTGATGGCTGAATGTAGATGAATTTCGAAATCTGCTGCATGGGACATTTATCGACGAGAATTCTGATTCAAATCAGGATCCGAGAGGATGCCGCCTAAGCCAGTAAGCAACCTGTTCAAAAGACCTTTGGGGACCTCTTGGTTTGGAGAGGGTGTAGGTTTTTGAGGCGTCGTTGCCTCAATGTCTTCATCAGGCTGTACCCGAGTCTTTTCACGGTAATCCAAATCAGCCAAAGAAGTCAAAACCAGACCCGCCACGGTTGCATAAATCGGAGATTTCATTTCTTCCGAAGCATTGCATAAATGCTCCCTGGAATCACCGATGCGAGCCTCCAGGCCGGTAAGCACCGAGAAAAGAAGCTTGATGTTAGGAAGTTGTGCACCGCCCCCGGTAAGGACGATTCCAGCACTCAACCGCTTTTCATAACCTGAGTTACGAATTTCATAATGAACATGCTGAATAATTTCTTTGACGCGGGCCGAGATAATACTGGCCAGGGTATGCACAGAAACCTCCCTGGGCTCCCTCCCTCGAAGACCCGGAATGGAAACCACCTCATTGGCCATGTTGCTAGCCACCACGGCAGAACCAAAACGAGTTTTCAAGGCTTCCGCCTGATCAAAAAGCACAGAACAACCTTCTTGAATGTCGTGGGTAATGACATTTCCGCCCAAGGGAATCACTGCGGTGTGGCGAATGATGTTCTGATGAAAAATAGCGATGTCGGTGGTACCGCCTCCGATATCCACCAGCACCACGCCGGCTTCTTTTTCATCCTCTCCTAACACCGCCTGTGCAGAGGCCAAAGGTTCCAGGGTAAGACCCTCAATTTCCAAATTGGCCTTCTCTACGCAACGCTTGATATTCATGATCGCCCCGACAGATCCCGTAATGACATGAAACATACCTTCCAGGGTAATACCGCTCATGCCCACAGGATTGGTAATATCCTTCTCGCCGTCCACGATGTAATCTTGTGCGAGGACATTAATGATTTCGTAACCAGCCTGCTGCGGTACCCGAAAAATTTCGTTCCTCAAGCGATCAACATCTTCCAGGGATATTTCGGTTTGAGTGTTGTGTCTGGTCAACATATTTCTTTGCTGATGGCTACGAATATGTTGACCCGCAATACCCACATTGACGGTTCCAATATCGACCCCTGATGAAGCCGCGGCTTCGGTAATCGCTTCGGTGATGGACTTCACCGTCAATTCAATGTTCGCGACCGTACCACGGTTGACGCCATGGGATACGGCCTTGCCCATACCCAGAATGTCCACCTTGCCATTTTCGTTACGCCTGGCTACGACAGCGCAAATTTTGGTAGTCCCTATATCCAATCCGACCACCAAGGGTAATTCGGGTATCTGAGCAGCAGGGCTCTCGGCTGGGGCAGGCTGTAGGGTGGACGAAGTTCGAAAAGCGGGAAAATTCAACGGCATACGATTTGATTTTTGAAAATTAAATTGATGGAACGAAAGGATTCAGGCGCAGAATCGGTAGGAGCAAACCTGTAAAAAGAAGATAAATTTCGGAGCTTAGAAGAGAGGTCCATGGAGGTCCCTACCCAAATCTCTTGTCCGCTTAGCGTTTTTAAAATCAATGCATTGGAATCTGCACCGGTAACAATATACTGGGTCATGAGCGGTTCAAGAAGGCTGTCTTTGTTCATCGATTCCATGACCATCAAGGCCAAGGTCAATCCTTTGTTGCGGGATTGCTGTGGCAAAGGGGGACGAAGCGGGATCTTACCCAACAAAACTGGAACAGGGGCCGCAAAATCCGCTTTCAAGGGTAAACCAACCCCATCCGCAGCAAGATAATACCCATAAGTCCGCTCAGGCAATACCCGCAATACCGGTTCTCTGTGATTCAAAAAGACCATCAACGTATGATCGGTATCGTAACAAAGCTCTGCCTCGGATAAGTAAGGCAATTTCCTGAGGGACCTTTCTTTTTGATCAATATCGGTCCTGAGCTTGCCCTGCAATGGGCCCAAGAAAGCGTGGACATCTTGATCCTTGAGCATATGGAGACCGTGTTGGTCTTGCCAAAAGATGCGCACCTCCTTGATGCGGGCATGATCCAGATTGTGTTGAGCGAAACCCCATGCCGTCATGCACAAGGCCACCGCAACAACAGCTCTCAACACCTTCAGCACCTTGCTGATGCCGGGCTGGTTTATCCAATGGGCAAGATTACCTTTCATCGCTTTCCTTGACATTGGATTCCGCCATCACTCGCTCCGAGAGCAAGGGTAAATATTGATCCAAATCACCTGCCCCAATGGTGACCATAATATCGGCCTCGCTGGCCCAAACCGTTTCCAGCCAGGTCCCATCCTGCAATTCATCGTGGCCAATGCAGGTCACCGGACAGGTCATGTTGCTGGCAATAAGGTCGCTGCTCACCCCTGCAATAGGGAGTTCTCTGGCGGGATAAATGGGAAGCAAGATGCATTGATCCAACGCACTGAGTGAGGATGCAAACTCCGTCGCAAAATCACGGGTCCTGCTGAACAAATGGGGTTGGAAAATACCCAAAACACGGCTATGGGGATGCATCAAACGTATACCCTTGATTAAAGCCTCTATTTCCCGGGGATGATGAGCATAATCGTCAATCAACCAACGCCTGCGACCCCGGGCCACATATTCAAAACGCCGTTTGATGCCACGGAAATCGGCCATCGCCGGCGCTATGGACTCCGGATTTACCCCGCATTCCAGGGCAATGGTGATCGCCGCCAAGGCATTTTCGATATTGTGTGCGCCGGGCAGGATGCTCGGTATATCCTTGATCACAACCTTCCCGCAATAATCAAACCAGAGGTAGCCCTCCGCAACGGCAATGTTATCCGCCCATATTCCCGAAGGTTCCCCGTAACGCAGGTGGGTCACGCCTTCCATGGCTTTGAGGTCCAAACCATGACGAGTGACCAAGGTCTTGCTGGCCGATTGGGCAAATTGTCTGTACGATTTGAGCACCGAATCAGCATCGCCGTACACATCCAAATGGTCCGCATCGGTACTGGTTACCACGGCCCATTGGGGTTGCAATTCATGAAAAGATCGATCGTATTCGTCTGCTTCCACGACCATCAAGGAATCCGGACCGCCCACCATAAAATTGGAACTTGCATTCACACCCAACCCGCCTAGGAAAGCCGTTACATCCACTCCACCGCAACGCAGCAAATGGGCGACCAAGGACGAGGTCGTGGTTTTGCCGTGCGTTCCTGCCACCGCGATGGTAGGCCTCCGCAGGGTCAATAGCCCCAGCATTCTGGACCTTTTGATCATGGTGTAATTGCCGTTCCTGAAAAAATTCATCCAAGCCTGATCCAAAGGAATGGCAGGGGTGTAAATCACCAAACAATGCTCCGGGTGCTCATCAAAAGGAGACGGGCAAGCCGCGGGATCCAGGTGGTACAGGATAACCGCGCCCTCCCGTGACAAGGCACGGGTCAAATCCGTTTCGGTCCGGTCGTAGCCTGCTACTTCTTTGCCGGAACCCAACAAGAACCGCGCGACGGCACTCATGCCGATCCCCCCAATACCCACCAGGAAATAACGCTTATAGGCCATAGGGTTCATGGGTTGCCTCCTTCCTGTAGCATTTGTAACATATCCTTGGCGATCTGATCCGCTGCATCGGGTAGGGCCATGGCCTTGAGGGCTCGGCCCCATTGTTGCAAGGCGCCAGCCTCGTTCTCTTGGGGATCATCCTGGTGCAGGGCTGACCAGCGCTGAAGCATGTCCGGTAATTCCTCGGCGAGGTCTTTGTCGCTGCTCATCCAGGCTGCGCTCCGCTGTACCCAATGAAGGGCATTGTGATGCTGATGATTTTCGGCGACATACGGCGAGGGCACCAAGATGCAAGGCTTGCCCACGACCGCCAATTCGCTCATGGTCCCTGCGCCTGCTCTGCTGATGATAAGATCCGCAGCCGCATAGGCCCTATCCATTTCCTGTACAAAAGGCCGTACTAGAAGTTGATTGGGCATGCTTTGAATTAAATCTTGCGGGATCTCGTAGGATTTACCGCATTGCCAAATCCAAGCGTATTGACGTTCACCAGAACGTAGGACTTTTTCGACGGCTTCGTTGATCGCCCTTGCCCCCAGGCTACCCCCCAACACGAGGATGACCTTGAGTTTGGTATTCAAGCCCCAACGAGACTTGGCCTCGGCCGATTCCTGCATAGGTTTGGTAATCAGAGAACGTACAGGATTGCCCAAACAACGGATCTTCTTGGCTTCAAAAAAGCGACTCATGCCGTCAAAGGCTACATAAATGCGTTGGGCACGCCGAGAAAGTTGAAGGTTGGTCTTGCCAGGTATGGCGTTTTGTTCTTGAATAACCGTCCTAAGGCCCAGCATTTGAGCCATCCATAACAAAGGACCGCTGGCATAACCCCCAACCCCTACCACCAAATGCGGGCGCTTTTGCAGCAACAAGATCAGGGACTTTGTCGTGGCCAAAATCAATTGCAAAGGCAATTTCCAATTGGCCCATAAGGAACTCCTTTGGAAGCCGCTAATCCACAGGCCTGTTATCGGAAAGCCTGCCAAGGGAACCTGGGTCATTTCGATTTTGCCCATGGCGCCCACAAAATGGATTTGAGCGGAGGGCTCCAACCTTTGGAAAGCCTGCGCTATGCTGATTGCCGGGAATACATGGCCCCCGGTACCCCCACCGCTAACGATGACTCGATAGGCTTGCATGGCATTAGGCATAGGCCAACTCCTTTCCGGGCCTGTTTCCCTCATTTTTCACCTTGCGGTCGGTATCTTCTTCGCCTTCCTGGGCAACGTCATCGCTCTCCATATCCAATTCGGACCAATCCCCCTCCCCGGTCATGTCCCTGCTAATGCTTAACACAACCCCCATGGCCAAGGCATTAATCAAAATCGAGGAACCCCCGTGGGACAAAAAGGGTAAGGTCTGCCCAGTTACCGGAAACAAATCCACGGAGACCCCCATGTTGACCATGGCTTGGGCCATAAGGGCCATGCCTAGACCGGAAGCCAACAAAGACCCGTACGTTGAGCGGGCATGAATCGCGATTTTTCGTATTCGGTAAAACAACCCCAGGTACAACAGCAACACAAAAGCCGCTCCAAAGATGCCATATTCTTCGAGCACAATGGCGTAGATGTAATCCGAGTAGGCATGGGGCAAGAAATTGCGCTGAATACTGTTCCCCGGGCCTTTGCCAAACAAGCCCCCGGAGGCCACGGCAATTTTGGCTTGCACCACCTGAAAATCTTCCCGCTCGATGGATTTATCGCGATCCACATAGGCCTGTACCCGATTCACCCAGACCACCACCCTGGGCCATCCGAGCGCATACCCCACTGGCACGAACAAGGCCAAGAAAACAACACAAGCCCCAACGGCCTTCAGCAAATCCTGAAACCTGGCGCCCGCGATCCATATCAAGCCCAAACCCACGGACATCAGCATCAAGCCCGTTGACATGTTTTCTTTGGCAATCAAAGCGGTGCATACCGCAAGGCCCAAAAACAATTTATCCCAACCGCCCCTAAATTTCAGAATTCCATCCCCAAGCAAGGCAAGGCCTCTGGATAACCAGAGAAAGACAAGAAGCCTTGCGGGATCAGAGGCTTGAAAACTAAATTTCAAGAAGGGCACTTCCACCGATCGGGAGGCTTCGTTGATGTTTTGGCCAAAAAACAAAGCCCATAACAACAAGGAAACTGCAAGGTAGATCCCCCAACTGGACAATCGCCCCCACCACATATAAGGGATGCGATGCATTAGCAACATCAGCCCCATACCTGCCATCAGTTTCGCTCCATGCCCAAACAAAGCCTTTTCGGTATTCCCATCATACTTGTTAAGGGCGAGCTGTCCGGTGGCCGAATAAATCAAAGGCAACGAAAAGACCATCAAGATCCCAATCAGGATCCATAAGGTGCGATCGCCTTTGAACAATGCGGTGTTTTCGGTCATGGGAGAAATTTCTGCTTAGAGGTTATTCACAAAATGTTTGAACTGCCTACCACGGTCTTCATAATTTTCGAACAAATCAAAGCTGGCACAGGCCGGGGACAACAGCACGGCATCGCCCTTCTGCGAGAGTTGATACGCTCTTTGAACAGCTTCTTGCATGCTGGCAACGTTGACCATTACGGGGACCTTGCCCCCAAAGGCCTCGTGCAATGCCCGGTTATCCTTGCCCATGCAGATCAGAACCTTGACCCGATCCTGAACCAGGTCCATCAAAGCCGAATAATCATTGCCCTTGTCCACCCCTCCGGCAATCCACAACACCGGCTTGTCCATGGACTCCAGGGCATACCAGGTGGAGTTAACGTTGGTCGCTTTGGAATCGTTGATATAGTCCACCCCACGAACTCGACCTACTTTTTCGAGCCGATGCTCCAATTGATCAAAATTGGTAAGACTCTCGCGGATACTCTCTTTGCGAACCTCCATCAACTGCGCAACCACTGCGGCAGCCATGGAGTTGTAAGCATTGTGCCGCCCGTTTAGGGACAATTCATTCAAGGGTATGGACATAGTTTCGGCGTTAATAAGGGTATGAATATGATCACGGTCGATATAGGCCCCTTGGGTGAAGGCCAATGGTTTACAATAAGAGAAGGTGTACGAGCGGTAAGGCCCTTGTGCTGTCTTCAATATTTGTTCAGCACTGACGGGATCATCCGAACACCATATAAAATGGGATTCTTGGTTCATGTTCCGGGTCATTCTAAATTTAGAATCCACGTAATTCTGCATCACGTATCCGTAGCGGTCCAAATGATCCGGCGTAATGTTGGTGATCACCCCGATATCAAAGCGCGTTTGATCCAAGGCATCCAATTGAAATGAACTGACCTCAAGGACATAAACATCGGGCCTTTGGTCCAGGGGCTTATGAAGATCCAGGGCAACGGATCCCGCAAAACTCTTCCCCATATTCCCCGCAAGGCCAGCTCGAATACCTCCACGGACAAGGAGGTGATGGGTTAAAAGCGTGGTGGTGGTTTTGCCGTTCGTACCGGTAATCCCCACCAATTTGGCTTGGGTGTGGGCCGCCGCAAATTCAATTTCATCCACAACACGATACCCTTGATCCATGGCCCTTTGGACCCAAGAGATTTCCGGGGCAATTCCGGGACTTTTGATTACCAAATGAGGAGCAAATTCATCTATTTCTTTCACGCAATTGGATTCGCCAACAATGCCCATCGCATCGAGCTGCTGCAACCTGCTGGGCGATATTCCGGCTTGGTCCCATACAGCCACCTCCATGCCCAATGCTTGGCCCAAAGCCGCAGCACCGCATCCGCTTTCCCCCGCACCGAGGACCAATAGCCGTTGACCCTTCATCGCAATTTCAATAAGGTGAAGGTCATGATGACCAAAAGGATGGTCACAATCCAGAAGCGTGTGACGATTTTGGGCTCGGCCATACCCCCTAATTCGTAATGATGGTGGAGGGGTGCCATGCGAAAAATTCGACGGCCTTCCCCGTATTTCCGCTTGGTATAGCGAAACCAGGTCACCTGAAGGATTACCGACAAACTCTCCACAAAAAATATACCGCAAAGAATCGGCAACAACAATTCCATTTTGATAATCAAGGCCACCGACGCAAAGGCACCACCCAAAGCCATGGATCCGGTATCGCCCATAAAAACCTGGGCAGGGTACGCATTGTACCAAAGAAATCCTACACAAGCTCCGACCAAGGCCGCCATAAAGACCACCACCTCCCCGGATCCAGGGATGTACAAGATGTTCAAGTAAGTCGCTAATTTGATGTTACCCGTCATATAGGCCAAAATCCCCAATCCTGTACCCACGATAGCGCTGGTTCCGGCCGCAAGCCCGTCGATACCGTCCGTTAGATTCACTGCGTTGGTCACAGCGGTCACGATGAAAACAATGATTGCAAAATAGGCCAACCAAACCATGATAGGATCCCAACCGAGTTTCGCATAATCAAGACCGTATTTCGTAATGGGCAAGTTGGTCTTCAGGGCGAGGTGAGCGATGTCCTTGTGGTAGAACAACAAGGTGGCAATGAGCAAGCCCAAACCCACCTGTCCAATGACTTTGGACCTTGAGCGTAGCCCTTTCTTGTCTTTAAGAAAAACCTTGATATAATCGTCCGCACCACCAATGACCCCCATCCAAAGCGTAGCCACCACCATCACCAACACATAAATATTGTCTAATCGTGCGGAGAGCAACGTAGGGATGATCATCGCGATGAGCAAGATGATACCTCCCATGGTTGGGGTGCCTTTTTTGGATTGATGAGTCGCTGGTCCACTTTCGCGAATACTCTCCCCAATTTGTTTACGGACCAACCAGTTGATAATCCTCTTCCCAATGAAAAGACTAATGAGCAAAGCGAGTCCCGCAGCTAAAGAGGCCCTGAAGGTGATGAAACGAAATGCACCTGCCCCACTCAAATCCCAAACCTTGTCCAAATAATCAAAAAGATAATACAACATAATTCAGCTTAAGGGAGATGAGGATGTCGGTAATTTTTCCAAGAACTCAAATTGCTCCTGCAATTGCTTCGCGTCGTCAAAAGGATGGCGAATGCCGGCGATTTCTTGGTAGGCCTCATGGCCCTTGCCTGCAACCAAGACCATGTCGCCAGCGGTGGTCAATTGAACAGCCGTCCGTATAGCCTGGGCCCTGTCGACTTGGCGAATAAGCGTCTTGGATACCGCGTTGATGCCTGACGAATCCATCACGGCGGAATGCTCCGGGATACCCGCCATCATTTCGTTCAGAATTTGTTCCGGATCTTCGTTACGGGGGTTATCGGAGGTTAGGACCACCGCATCGGAATGCTGATAGGCAATGGCCGCCATCAACGGCCTTTTGCCGCGATCCCTGTCACCTCCACAACCCACGACCGTGATGATGCGGACCCCATTTCCCGCAATACCCCTAAGTGTCAACAAGACTTGCTCCAACGCATCGGGGGTGTGGGCGTAATCCACCAGGCCCAAACGGCCATCGGGCCCCTTGATGCTCTGCATACGTCCGCTTGGCGGAGTCAAATTTCGCATAACATCTTGCAAATCATCAGCACTGCCTCCCAACAACCTGCCCGCAGCGTAAACCGCCAAGGTATTGTAGGCGTTGAATTTCCCGCTTAATCCGCATGACAAAACATGACCTTCTGCCTGGTAGCTTATCGACGATGCATCCAAAACCAGATCCTTACCCTGGAAGTTATCGCCCAATTGAGGATGTTCAGAACCTTCTCCCTCGAATCCATAGGCATAACAACGAGCAGAACTTGCCGCCACCATGGCCTTACCGTACGGATCATCTGCGTTGTACAACGCAAAGGCCTCCTTACCCAAACCGTCAAAAAAAGCACGCTTGGCCAAGAAATAATTTTCCATGGTGCCGTGGTAATCCAGATGATCCCTGGTCAAATTCGTGAAAATTCCGCCTGCAAAACGCAAGCCGCTTACCCGATGCTGAGCCATGGCATGCGAACTCACCTCCATAAAGGCATGGGTACAGCCTTCTTGCACCATTTGATGCAACAAATTATTTATTTCGATGGCGTTGGGAGTGGTATGGGTGGAGGGGATTTCTTGTTGACCAATTATGCAAGAAACCGTGGATATCAAGCCTGAACGATGGCCCAAACCACTGAACAGTTGATACAGCAAGGTGACCGTCGTGGTTTTGCCGTTGGTCCCGGTTACACCCACCAGCGTTAATTTCTCAGAGGGATTCCCGTAAAATGAGGACGCTATCGATCCCAAGGCCGTTGCGCTGTTGGCCACCTGAATGCAGGGGATTTCCTCCGGAAGATGAGCTGGCCAATGCTGTACCAAAACACAAATCGCCCCCGCTTCTATGGCGGCATTCACATAGGAATGCCCATCCACTTGGGTACCGCATAGGGCTATGAACATTGCACCCGGTACCACGCGACGATGATCGATGCACAAGGATCCCACCTCGATATCGAGCGACCCTTGGGCCCTTAGGACCTCCACTTGACCCAACAAATTCCCAAGCGAAATCATGAGCCTAACAACAGCATCACCCGCTGTCCGGGTTTGGCCGCGGGTATTCCGCGCTCTCCATTTTTGATCTCCTCCAGGAGTCCCATGCACTGCTTTACCTTACCGGTACCCTGAAGCGAGACCCGGTACCCTTTGTTTTCCAAAGCCCATACAGCAGCTGCGGCATCCATTCCCAACAAATCGTTGACCTCCGTCAACTGAACTTTATTCCATTCAACTTCCGCACCAATACCCCCACTCTGCCGGGGTTCCTTGATCTTGGAGACGACCTGGGTCGATGGAATTCGTCGAAATTCCTTGATCGCCATGGTTTGCTCGGCGATGTCCCTGAAAACAGGGGCTGCAACTTGCGATGCATAATACAATCCTCCTCTAGGGTCTTCCAGCATCACCAAACAAGTGTAACGAGGATTAGGTTCCGGGAAATAGCCGATAAAGGTGGCCCTGTGCCGGTTGCTCATAGACTTTCCAGAAGCATCGCGAAGCCTGGCCGTTCCCGTTTTGCCCCCAACACCGAAAGTCAGCCCTTTCATTTGTTCTTTGACCGTTCCATCGATGGTCACGCGCCGCATCATCCGACGAGCCGCCAAGGCTTGGTTACGATCCAAAATTCTACGGCCTTTGACGGGTGCGGTCTTTGCTTTGAAATTTAAATCTGCTTCCTCTTCTTCATTGCTTGACAACCAAGGGCCCAGGAAGCCCCACTGTGTTGAGGACCCATGGACTTTCTCGCGTTGAATTTCTTCAAGCAAGGAGGGTTCAACACGAATCCCTTCATTGACCACCGCGTTGTAGAAGGTAAGTAGTTGAAGAGGTGTTATGAGCATCGAATACCCAATACCCGTGGAATACAAATCGGAGGGATTATAATCTTGAAGTGCTGTGGTCCTGAATTGAGGTTTAGGATCCCGGTGGATGGGAAGATTGATGCTTTGTTCCAAGCCAAATTCTTTCAGCTTCGCAAAAAAGGTTTCTGGCTTTGAGCCATAATGCCGATGCAACAGGCGAGCAATGCCCACGTTGGAGCTCTTCGCAAAAATTTGCTCCACAGTCATCCAAGGACCGTAGGTATGTTCATCGACCAACCTGAATGACCCCGTCTGAAAGGTATAATCCGGCATGGCGATGCTATCCTTCAACGTCCAAAATCCATCCGATAAACCCGCAGTCAAGGCCACCAGTTTGAAAACCGAACCGGGTTCCACACCGATACCGTAAGCCACCTGATCGTATTCCCCTATGCTGCTGGAATCGCCCCCCTTGTTGGGTTTACGTACCATGTTGCTCATGGCTCTGAGCTTCCCTGTGCCTGTCTCCATCAAAATTGCGCATCCCTTCATGGCGCCCTGTGCATGCATGGCTTTGGACAAGGCTTGATGGGCAATTTCTTGCAATCTTATGTCCAGGGTCGTGACCACCTGGCCTCCATGGCGGGGTTCTTTTTGAAGTTCCTGATCGACAGGCTTCCAAACTCCCCCTCCCATTCGTTGTTTCAAGGCCAATCCCGGAACTCCGGATAACACCGAATCCATACCGGCCTCCAGACCGATCTGGGCCTTGCCCTGGCGGAGATAACCGATGGTCCTGGCGGCCAATGATCCGTAAGGCAGCAGTCTTCGGTTGGTTTGCACCGCAATTAATCCACCCAGCCGTTTGGTTTTGGGCTGAAGGCCCATCATGGGCAAGGCTCTGACCTGTTCATAGACCCCAAAACTCACTTCCTTATGCAACAACCAATACCGCTTCACCGGCTTGCTGCGCTTGGCACTGATCAAATCTCTTTTCCAATCCAGGTGATTTTTCTTCGGAAAAACGAGGGCCAGACCCGATGCCAAAGAATCCAGTTGGCGATAAAAGGCCGTATCGTGCAGGGCATCCACCCCAAAATCAACTCGTAATTCATACAAGGGAACCGACGATGCAAGCAGGTTCATGTTGCAGTCGTATAGATCTCCTCGATGAGCAGGAATTTCGAACAATTTTCTGTTGGACTCGTTTGCTCGCTGAAGGTAGGGCTCCCCTTCCGAACCGGTTAAGTTCCATGCGCGCCATAACACGACAATTCCCAGCAACATCAATCCCAAAAAGGCCAAATTCACCCTCCAACCCCGGACAAAATAATTCGCCTTGCTCATGGTTGCTGGGCTTTGCCTGAATCAGCATGACCTATCGCCAAGGGAGGTACACGCATTTCCTTGAATCCCATTGCCGTTGCCCTTTGAACGACCTTCTCCAATTGCCCCAACCGAACCAGTTCCGTTTTGAGGAATAAATACTGTGAGCGTAGTTCCTGATTATGCTTTTCAATTTTGCTGATTTGCCGAACTCTGTGCTCGCATTGATGGATATAGGCGATATAAACCAGCATCATGACCGAGAGATAGCCAATGAACCATCCATGCTTTTGAACCAATACAGGCTTAGCCCATCGCTCAGGATCCAAGAGCGACCAAAGGTTCCAAGAAGAACCTTGAGCTTGGTCAGCGGTCGTATGGCTTGGCTTTTTCATGGTAAGGCCTTAGCGATGAGTCGATAAGGAAACCTGGTTACGTATTCCAACCCTGAGTTTGGCACTGCGAGCCCTGGGGTTTTCGGAATTTTCCGAGGCATCTGCCTGCTTCCATCGGCCCTTGACCGGATCCAAGGGCCTTAAGGCATTCCCATACAAATCATGGTAGTCCTTACCCTCAAAATTTCCGTGGTTGATAAAATTCTTAACCAGACGATCCTCCAACGAATGGTAACTCAAGACGACGAGCCGGCCTCCAGCCATGAGCATTGAACCGGATTGTTCCAACATTTCCTGAAGGCTTTCCATTTCCCTGTTCAGGTGAATTCGAATGGCCTGAAAGACTCTGGCCAAATAGCGTGAAGGCTTTTCTTGGCCCGCTGAACGCAGGGCAATTTCTTTAAGCTGTCCTGCTGTTTCCAGAGCACGCTCGGAACGAGCCACCGCCAAATCCCTGGCTAACCTCCTGGATTGACGAATTTCCCCGTAACGGTAGAATACCGTAGCCATTTCCTCCTCGCTCGTCTCTGCCAGCCATTCACGTGCGCCAAAGCCTGTTCGACGGTCCATGCGCATATCCAACGGAGCCTCATCAAAACGAAAGGCAAAACCCCGATCCGCCTCGTCCAATTGATGCGAGGAAACGCCCAAATCAGCCAAAATCCCATGGACGCCCTGCACCCCCTTCCATTGCAGAAAACGCTGCATTTGAGCAAAATTCGCATCGATTAACTCGAACCTGGGGTCAGCGCACAATGCCGGGGTTCCATCATCCAAGGGCTTGTTTGCTCTCTGCAAGGCGTCTTCATCCTGATCGATGCCAAACAGGCGCCCCTTAGGGCCCAACCGTCCCAAGATGGCACGCGAATGCCCTCCACCCCCCAAGGTGCAATCCACATAAATGCCGTCAACCTTGATTTGCAAAGCCTCTAAACAGGCTTCCAACAGAACAGGCTGATGATAGAAGGCCTTAGACATTCCATTGACCTCCCATCACCCGCTCGGCCAAGGCCGAAAAGTCTTGTGGTTCTTGGTCAAGCATCTTGTGATAAGCCTGTTCAGACCACAGCTCTATGCGATTGAGATGCCCAAAGAGCACCAAATCCTTGTCAATCCCTGCATACTGAAGCAAGGATTTGGGTAACAACAGCCTGTTCGCGGAATCAGGCTCCAAGGCCGTGGCCCCCCGCAGGAAATACCGCAAAAACTCCCGGTTTTCGCGGACATAGGGGTTCAATTGACCCAATTCATGGACCATACTATCCCATTCCAATGAGGGATAAAGCACCAAACAAGGCTCAAAACCACGATTAATCACCCATTTGCCTGCAGCCTCCGCACTCAATTGCCTCAAGAGCCCGGCAGGCAGGCTGATCCTGGACTTAGCGTCCAATTTTAAGGAAAATTCGCCGATGAACTGTGTCACTTCTCTGTGGGGGCTTTCTGAGGTACGAATTAACCACTTTTTCCCACTAAATACCACTTTTCTCCACAAAACTTATCCACAAAGACCAAAATCCTCCCCAAGCAGGAATACCCCCCTTCCCTTTAGATTTACATAAACTTTCACATTTCTTCGCGGAAATAACCCAACCTCACGACATTAACCCAACCTCCCATCGATCAATGACCAAAACTCAATCTCAATTAGCCCCAACCGTCCGGGGCAGTATTGAAGTCATCACCGGATCCATGTTTTCCGGCAAAACCGAAGAATTAATTCGCAGGCTACGTCGAGCGGAATTGGCCGGCTTGGGAGTCCTCATTTTCAAGCCTAATTATGACAATCGGTACCACAGCAACAAAGTTGTTTCCCATAACCAAAACAGTATTTCATGCGAGAGCGTAAAAGCGGCGACGGATATTTACGCAATCTTACGCAACCAAAAAAATATAACTTCTGTGATCGGAATTGACGAGGCTCAATTCTTTGACACTGGCATTTTGGATGTCGTACAAGAATTAAGTCGTCAAAATTTGAAAATTATCATCGCCGGTCTTGATATGGACTTCCTTGGAAAACCTTTTGGACCGATGCCATCTTTAATGGCTATTGCTGAGGATGTTACCAAAGTAAGGGCTATTTGCTCTGACTGTGGAAACGACGCTACATTTTCGTATAGGCATAGCGGCATTTCCGATACGCTTGTCCTCGGAGCCCAAGAACATTACCGACCTTTGTGCAGGTCATGTTTCAATTTGCTTCAGGAACCGTAATTTTAACATTATTCTATTTTCAATTCTAAAAAACAAACATGGCCTATTCCGCACATCCCACTGCTGTCATCGATGAAGGTTGCCAAATCGGTGACGGTACCAAAATTTGGCATTTTTCCCATATCATGAGTGGTTGCCGTATCGGCAATAATTGCAATATTGGTCAAAATGTCGTCATTTCCCCTGAAGTGGTCCTGGGGAGCAATGTGAAAATTCAAAATAACGTCAGCCTTTACACCGGGGTAGTTTGCGAAGACGATGTGTTTTTAGGGCCTTCTTGTGTCTTCACCAACGTAGTTAACCCCCGATCTGCCGTTAATCGCCGCGGCCAATACGCTCAAACCAAGGTAGGTCAAGGAGCAAGCATTGGCGCCAATGCAACCATCGTTTGCGGCCACGATATCGGTAAGTTTGCATTCATAGGAGCCGGAGCCGTGGTGACCAAACATGTTCCCGACTACGCCTTGGTTGTCGGTAACCCTGCACGCCAAATCGGCTGGATGAGCGAATATGGCCACCGACTTGAATTTGATACTGAAGGCAAGGCAACCTGCCCTGAAAGCGGGCATCAATTCCTAATTACCCCAAAGGGAGTAATTAGGAATTGACACACGCACCCTGCCAGAACTTACCTGATTACACTAAGCTTTTGCCTATCGATTAGGGAAAGACTCTTCCCATAAATCTGCAGATAATAGGTTCCTTGGCTTAGAGCAGTAATGTCGATTTCAAGCACACTTGCTTGAGCGCTATCCATTTGGTCTAAATTGTTTAATTCCATAACCAATTTTCCAGCAAGGTCATATATTTCAAGCTTATGCGCTTGACTTTCGGGTGTTATGGATCTGATGGTTACAAATTGATTTGCTGGATTTGGGTAAATAATCAAATTTGCCCTATGCTTCGCTACTTCATCAACACCCGTTAGAGTTATCCAAAATGGGGATGACAAATCAGACCTACAGATCTTGGATCCAAGGCTAATTTCACTCTGGGCGGTGTAAACGCCAGGGCTAGTAACTGGCAAAAATCTTGAGGCTACCCCTTGGATCAAAACACCGTTTCTGAACCAACGTACAATTCCAACCAAAGTGGAGGCAGATAAGGTATCTCGAGTTGCATTCAAGCTCAATATCGGAACACCCGGTGAACTTATTTGCACAAAATTCAAGGTCACAACGGAGTCGCAGCCGTTCGAGGTTGCCAACGTATCTCTATACACCCCAGAAGCATTCAAAATTCGTCCACCGAAAGAATACAAAGAACCTTGGCATGCGGTATCCGTTAGGTTGGTACTCCTTGTTGGCAAAATGCTAACGGCAATTGCATTGGTAATACTTGAGCAATTGTTTGAATTGGTCACTTGAAGGCTGTAATTACCCGCAACGGTGGCTTGGAAGCTGCTTGCTGTGGCACCTGAAATATTCAAATTTCCATTTCTCCACTGATATGTAGCGCCTGGTATCGCAGTAGTCTGTAGAAGAACGGAGGATCCTTGACAAATATTGGTAGATCCTGAGGCAAAAATGGAGGCAGAGGGCAAGCTTACCACGTTAACAAAAATGTCATTGGACAAAGCGACACACCCTGATGAATTAGTCACCTGAACCTTGTAAAGGCCAGTTGCAGAACTTGGCAAATTTTGAGAGGTGGCTCCAGAAATAGGTGTATTCCCCGAATACCATTGGTAGGTTAATCCTGGACCAGAATTCGCTTGCAGCACCACGCTAGAACCACTACAAATTGTTGTTGAGCCCAATGGGATAATATTGGCAAGCGGTAACGTATTAATTGTTACTGTAACAGGCGAAGAAACAGCATTGCAACCGCTAGCATTCGTCACAACGACCGTATAAACTCCTGATTGAAGCGGAGTATAACTAATGAAATTTGCCCCCGGTATTGTATTGCCTGCTAATCTCCATTGGTAGGTAAGACCCGAGCCCGAGTTTGCCTGAAGACTCAATGGTGACCCTTGGCAAATAGTAGTTGATCCTGAGGGAGTTATGCTCGCTGTAGGCAGGTTATTAATCGAGGTCGCTATTGAACCAGAAGTTACCGAACAACCATTTCCGGTTACAATAACACGGTAAGCGCCTTGTTGGGTAGCCGAGAAGGTCGAGAGCGTTGCTCCGGCTATATTCTGACCATTGAGTTGCCACTGATAGGTCAAACCACTTGCAGAATCAGCTCTCAAAAGCACAGAACCACCCAAACAAAAGTTGGTTGAACCGCTAGCATTGATCTGTGCAACAGGTAATGGTTTTACCGTTACCAAAGTGTTTACAGAATTACCAACGCATCCATTGGCATTGGTGACACGAACAGCAAAATTGCCCGTGGTTGTCGCCAAATAACTCAATTGTGTCGCCCCCGGAATATTAACACCGCCACTTGTCCACTGGTAAGTTCCACCAGTTACAGGGCTCGCCGACAAAGTAACACTTCCTCCCTGGCAGAACGTCGTAGGTCCTCCTGGACTTACACTAACTGTTGGATTCGCATTCACAGTGACCGAAATTCCATTTGATACCGAGCCACATCCATTAAAACTAACAATGCAGTCATAAGTCCCCGTTTGATTCACCGTATAAGTTGAACCAGTCGCTCCCGGAACCGCAACCCCTCCTTGTCTCCACTGATAACTTTGGCCTAAACCCTGATTGGAAACCAGCAAAACGACTCCAGTACCTCCAGTACAGATGTTGGTCGGGCCTGAAGAGACGATAACTACCGATGGAGTCATGTTTTCAATCACCTGTATTGAGTTCGAAAGAGATTGACAGCCTTGGCCAATACCTACTCGAACGGAGTATGAGCCAGATAGCGAAGCCGTATAATTTGACCCTGTTGCCCCTGCGATAATGATTCCATTCCTAAACCATTGATAATTCAACCCAGCTCCCGTGTTTGCATTCAAAACAACCGATCCGCCTTGACAAAAGGTTGTTGGACCAGCGGCATTAATTGTCGCTCCGGGATTATTCGAAACAATTACCACGTTAGGCAGTGACAATGCAGAACAACCTTCCGAATTTGTTACCAAAATGGTATAGATGCCTGACTGGCTGGCAGTATATGCAGCATTAGTTGCACCAGCAATATTTTGACCATTCAGTCGCCACGCGTACTGCAAGCCTACACCCGATAAAACCTGAAGGGTGACTTGATCGCCTTGACAAATACTCAATGGACCGGATGCACTTACCCCCGCATTTGGTGTTGGCAAAATACCCAGATTCAGGGTAATCACCGAGTCACAACCGTTGGCCGAGGGAACGGTGCGGTTGTACGTGCCAGCGGATGTCAAGGATTGAGTTCCGAAGGCATAGCTCTGGCCCTCACAGATCGAAGCCGAGATCGCCGCCGTGCTGTTCGGCCTGACCGTCAAAGCCAGGGTAATCACCGAGTCACAACCGTTGGTCGATGGAACGGTGCGGTTGTACGTGCCAGCAGTAGTCAAGGATTGAGTTCCGAAGGCATAGCTCTGACCCGCACAGATCGTAGCCGAGATCGCCGCCGTGCTGTTCGGCCTGACCGTCAAAGCCAGGGTAATCACCGAGTCACAACCGTTGGTCGATGGAATTATCCTTGTGTAACTGCCGGCACTTGTCAATACCAGTGTTCCAAAAGTATAACTCTGACCCGCACAAATCGAAGCCGAAATCGTGGAAGTAATATTCGATCCAATAGTCAATGTTAAAGTAATCACGGAGTCACAACCGTTGGTCGATGGAACGGTGCGGTTGTACGTGCCAGCGGCTGTCAAGGATTGGGTTCCGAAGGCATAGCTCTGACCCGCACAGATCGAAGCCGAGATCGCCGCCGTGCTGTTCGGCCTGACCGTCAAAGCAAGGGTAATCACCGAGTCACAACCGTTGGTCGATGGAACGGTGCGGTTGTACGTGCCAGCGGATGTCAAGGATTGAGTTCCGAAGGCATAGCTCTGGCCCTCACAGATCGAAGCCGAGATCGCCGCCGTGCTGTTCGGCCTGACCGTCAAAGCCAGGGTAATCACCGAGTCACAACCGTTGGCCGATGGAACGGTACGGTTGTACGTGCCAGCAGTAGTCAAGGATTGGGTTCCGAAGACATAGCTCTGACCCGCACAGATCGAAGCCGAGATCGCCGCCGTGCTGTTCGGCCTGACCGTCAAAGCCAGGGTAATCACCGAGTCACAACCGTTGGTCGATGGAACGGTGCGGTTGTACGTGCCAGCGGATGTCAAGGATTGAGTTCCGAAGGCATAGCTCTGACCCTCACAGATCGAAGCCGAGATCGCCGCCGTGCTGTTCGGCCTGACCGTCAAAGCCAAAGTAATTACCGAGTCACAACCGTTGGCTGCGGTGACGGTGTTTGTGTAAGTGCCGCCGGTGGTGAGGGTCTGAGATCCGAAGGTGTAGGTCTGGCCTTGACAGATTGCGGCTTCAATATTTGCAGAAGAATTGTTGTTGACCAGAACGGCGACAGGGGAAGAAGTGGCCGAGCAATTTGGAGAAGAGCTTACGGCGACGGTGTAAGAGCCTGAGGTTGAAGCCACATAGGATGCGCTGTTCGCTCC